>Ga0209211_10000106_pt1 | contig 182725 bp, 172 predicted proteins | sample RifGroA2_FD_183992 | JGI IMG/M metagenome (GOLD analysis project Ga0209211, IMG submission 183992) | Groundwater microbial communities from Rifle, Colorado, USA - Groundwater A2 (SPAdes) (version 2) | ecosystem: Environmental > Aquatic > Deep subsurface > Groundwater | place: Rifle, Colorado...
CTCTATGGACGGCCCCGAGCTTCCCCCGCTAACCCCGGTCAAACCGGAACCGTCGGCAAAGAGCTTCCCTTCCGAAGTCATGCTCGCCACCACCACGCCGCCGCCATTGCGCCAGATCTGCGCGTAAATGTTGGAAGCCGTGCCTGTGGAAACCACTTCGAGCATGGCCAGGTTCGCCGAAATTGCCCCGGTCTGGGCGGTGATCTTAAACCCGCCGCGGTTCTTGAATACGGTACGGTCTATAAAGTTATTCAGAACAACCGTGCCTTGGGAATCTGCCCAGGTGAACGTACCCGAGGAGGTGGATTGCGCATAATATCCGGCAGCGAACGAAAAGCTGTTCGTCAGAGAGTTCCCCCGTCCTCCGGGGATGGAGGAATAATCTCCAAGGGCATGATTATCGTAACCTCCGGAGACCGTCGAATTGGAAGCGTTGGCATCATTGTAGCCGCCGCCGCCTATCGAGGCCCAAGTGCCAGCCGCAGTATTGTTCGAACCGCCGGCAATGACAGAACTGTTTCCGCTTGCTGTGTTATCATTCCCGCCAGAGATCACTGCATTTTCCGAGGTGGCGGAATTGTTATACCCGCCAGAGACAACGGAATCACCACCGCTGGCCGTGTTCCACGAACCTCCCACAACCACGTCTTCATAGCCACTGGCAACATTTGAATCTCCGCCTAAAACAACAGCCCACGAACCTGATGCTGTATTGCCGGTTCCGGAAAAAATCCCGGAATATCTGGCGCTGGCCACATTAGTGGAAGCGTACCTATAGGTCTGGAAGTCCATAGCCCCCAAGCCGCGGGCATTGGGCAAGGCCGTGCCGTTGCCGAGGCCGAGCGTCATCATCTGTCCCGAGGTGGAAATAAACACGCCGCTAGCCCCAGCGTACACCGAGGTGGCTATCCGTATCCCATCGCCGACCATCGCGAGGGAAGAAACATTTATGACCGGGAATTGCGCCAGGTCCAGGTTCTGCGTGGCGATATGGTTACCCAGGTTGTCGCCTTTGCCCATGGCGGTTACGTACAGCGTACCTTCCGACGTCATGGAGGCTACTTCTACGCCCGAACCGTTGCGCCAGATCTGTGCGTAGATATTGGAGGCGGTGCCGGAGGATACTACGTCCAAGGCGGCATACGGCGCGCCGGTGGAAATACCCACAAGGCCGTTACCTGCCATCAGCACACCGCGGTCCAGCGTACCGGTCATGGCCGGGTTGGTGGACCCGGTCACCAGGAACCCGCCCCGGTTCTTGAAAATAGTGCGGTCAACCACAGTATTTTGAGTGTCGTAACCGGCGGAATCTGACCAGGTAAATGCGCCGTCGGCCGACGAAACTGAATTGTATCCCCCAGCCCAAGAATAGAACCCTGAGGCTATATTGCCCCGGCCACCCGGGACCGAGGAGTAGTATCCTGGCGCCGAATTATTCCATCCCCCTGAAATCGCAGATGCATCCCCCGCGGAGATGTTATCCCAGCCGCCGGCTATGACGGAACCGTAACCAGAGGCAAGATTATCGGCACCGCCTCCCACGGTTGCGTCCCCTACTGAAGCGGTGTTGTTTCTTCCCCCTGATACCACCGCGTAATCATCCGAAGTGGTATTGTTTTTTCCGCCGCCCACCACGGCGCTGGTCCCGGCGGCCGTGTTCTCCTGGCCGCCGCCTATTAGCGAATACTGCCCCGAGGCCACCTGGGCCGCGGCTATGCGCCTGGGCTGCAGGTCCACGGCCCCCTTGCCCCGCACATTGCCGACGACGCTCCCCAGGCCGATCCCGGTAGTTTGCATGACCCCGTAACTGCTTATGTATATGCCGCTGGCGCTTATGGTGGAAACTCCGGTTATATCGAAAGCCGCCATGTTCAGCGTGGTGGTGGCGATATGGTTGCCCAGGTTGTCGCCGGCGGCAATACCTGTCAACCCGGAGCCGTCGCCGATGAATTTTACGGCCTGCAGGTAGCCGGTGGCGCTCATGGAGCCTTTTATAACCCCGTCGCCGGCGCGCCAGAGCTGCGACATCTCGGCGTGGGTGGTGCCGGTGGAAACAATATCCAGCGCCGCCTGCGGCGTGCCGGTGGAAACACCAACTACGCCGCGAACCTCTACGGAAGACCTGAACAGCGTGTAGCCGTTCGCAGTGAGCTTATCCACCACCTCGAATTCGGCGGCGTTCAGAACGGAAACAAAGGATGGCAGCGCCGCCAGCCACGAGACAAGGGCGGCGCGCGCAAAACCCGCGAACAGGCCTTCGCAATTCATGTTTCCTTTGTGCATCTCCCGAAGCGGCGTTCATGCCGCACCGCGGCTTGCTTCGCCATAACTTCGCTTTAATATTCGGATAGTTTAAAATATACGCGCTACGCGTCACATGAGGCCATGTGCCCAGATAAAAGAGCCAGATTGCTTACCAACTGCTCTTGGCTAACCACTCGCAACTAGAGATTTTTTATTCACTATTGCGCCGGCAAACATATATGATTTAATTCTGGTTTCGGAGGAATTCATGAAACTATTATTCGCCAAAACCCTGAAGAAGCACAGGGAAGAGGCCGGTTTCAGTACCGCATATCAGTTCTTTCATAAGAACGGAGGAGAAGGGTACTTGAAAACCTCGTACCGGATGTATCTTCATATAGAGCATGGCAAGTTCCTGCCGCCCTTCAAAGACTTGCCCCTTTATATGTACGCACTCCACATAATGCCGGGAACCTCCTCCGGCATAAATTTCCTTACCGCCTGGTTTAAGGCTGCGTATGGGGAAGAGGCTTTTGGCACTTTGCTGGCGCCTATCCTTATAAAAAGTCCGGAAGAATCCGTAGCCTCGCCGCTCCACAAGGCTATCGATAAACTGCTGATGGATAGGACTTTCCATATCAGCCACAAGCAATTGGGAGCCATAGCAAGGAATCGCAGCAACGCTTTATGCTGGACGGCTCTCTGCAATGACGAAGAGGCCTGGAAAGCAAAAGATCTGGCCGCGACGTTGGGAATATCCTTGACCGAGTCAGGCAATTCCCTGCGGGAACTGGCCAAGGCGAAATTGATCAAGCGCCTTAAGACGGGGGCTTACAAATTCCCCATGGCCGGCGCCATGATAGAGTACCCGCCCCCCCACAGTTCCACAGCAGAAATATCGAAGAGATTGCTCGCCATAAGGAACGAAATGATAGCCTCCGGACGGCTTATGTTCAGAAGGAGCGGCATCATACGCGCGTCACTGTTGAAACTTGTCAATTGCTTCCCCCTGTTATCGCTGAATGTCTCTACGGCCCAGACCTACGCCACCTTCAGGAAAGAAAAGGATTCCGCTCTTTTTGGCGTAGAGTGCAAGGTGGTCAAAATTCGTGACTTTTAGCACCCGGCGCGCGCCGGCAGAGACCTCCGCCGCACACAGTTGAATATCGCTAAAAAGGGAAAATACAGGAGCGCAAATCCAAGAGATTGCGCGGCCGAGCTCATCACAGCCTGGAGGAGAACCTCTTTCGGTGATGACGCCTTTGATTCCCCGGTATCGCCTTTCTTTCAGGCGCCAGCGGCCTCGTCCGCCCCCCTCCACAAAGCCATAAAGAAATAGCGTCACCCTCACAAACGACGACGCCCGGCCTGAAGCCGGGCGTTTTCTTTTTTCTGCGCTGGCGCCCTCAGTAAAGGCCTTTCTCCAGCAGTTCCTCGTCGCTCATGCCGAAATGGTGGGCGATCTCGTGCATCAGAGTGTGCCGGACCTTGGCCTCCACTTCCCCGGCGTCGGCGCAGCCGGCCTCGATATTGCTCTTGAAAAGCGTGATCTTGTCCGGCATGGCCCCGCTGTAAAAGGCGCCGCGGTCGAGCAGCGGCACGCCCTCATAAAGCCCCAGCAGACCGCGCCCGAACCGGGCCGCCTGCGCGCGGGTAGGCGCCGGCCGCACCGTCACCACCACGTTATCCAGACGTTCGCGGAACCAGCGCGGCAGGCGCCGCATGGCCCTGGCCGCGAGTTTTTCGAATTCGATCGTTTCCATTCCCGTTTTACCTTCGGCTAAAGAACCAGACCAGCGACCGGTACACCGCGTAGCAGAAAAAAATGAACACGCCTATCATCAGCGAGGGGCGCGCCTTGGGCATGACGTTCGCCGCGACTATTATGGAGGCCCCGAGAGGCAGCAGGACGCAATCGAAGAACACCTTGATAAAAAAGACCGGCTTGTAGCCCACGGAAGGGACCGTCACGTCGTTCTCCAGCAGCGAGACCACGTAGATATCTTTCAGGCGCTTCTTCAGCGCCGCGTTCTCCGGGTCCGCCTTGAGCTTCGCCCGGTATTCCGCGGCGAGTTCGCCGAGGCGGCCGGCCTTTATGGCCGCCCCTATGAGCAGGGCGTGGGTTTCCTGGGAGTCCGGCTCGGCGGCCGCGGCCTTGCGCAGCGCCTCCAGGGCGAGCACCCTGAAGACCGGGGCGCCCTTGTCGGCTTTCAGGGACAGAGCCCGCGCCAGCCCCCGCTGGGCGGCGGGGGCGGCCGGGGAGAGCTTAAGGGCGGAATTGTAATAGTGGATGGCGCGGTCGGGATCGCCGGCGGACGCGTGGCGTTCGCCCAGCTCCATGAATTTTTCGAACCCGACTTCTTCCATGTTACCTCATGTGCCAGGTCATGAGCACCGGCCGCTCGGGCAGGCCGGGCGGCGGCGACGCGTTCAGCCAGACGTCGTAAGACATGGAGTTGCCGCCGCCGAAGCCGGAGAGAGTGACCGGCTTATTGCGGGTGCCGTAAACGTAAAGTTTTTTAGAACTCCCACCGGTGGCGCTGATATTGCCGCTCCCCCTGTTGAAGAAGACGCCGCAGGCTGTAAGGTCAGCAGCCGGATTGGTGGTCTTGCCCTGGAAGGCTATGCCGTTGGAAGCGATCAGAGCGATGGAATTGCCATAGAGCGCGGAGGTTGTGGTGCCGCCGGTAAGGGGGTTGTAGTACACAAGGTCCGCGTCCGCATTGGACAGGCCGACGGTAATAGCTCCCTTGGAGGCGCTGGTATTAGTGGTGGCCACGGTCACCCGCCCCCGGACGGCGCCATAGACTGAGAGGTTAACGTTCTCACCGAGGATTATCATCCCGGAATCCAGCAGCGGCACCGTGATGGTGGTACCGACTATGGAGAAGGTGCCGGAGGACGGGTAAGCGTTGAAACGCAGGGTCCTGTCGGAGGTTATCTTGTAGGCGTAGTTGACCTTGTAATAGTCCTCCTTCAGCGCGGGATAGACCATGTCCGAAGGATAAAAATTATAACTGGTGCCGTTCACCGCGGGGCTGCCGGAAACGGACCCGGCGTAGTAGACGTCCCCGTCCACGGCGACGTTGGAGCCGGTCACGCTCAGGTTGCCGCCCACTATCAGCGGCCCGCCGGCAAAGCGCACGTTGGAGCCGGTTATGGAAAGGTTCCCGGTTATCCACCACTTGCCGAAATAGGTGATGTTGCTGGCGCTTATGGTGAAAGCGCCGTTTATCATGGTGCCGTAGTCAGTCAGGTCGGACAGGAACTGCACGGCCGAATACAGCGTCTTGTCCGCCAGCGGGTGGGCTGGGTCTTTGCCGTACTTGCCGGCGGCCTCTATGTAGAGGCGGTGTCCCGCCGGGTCGGCTTCGGTGGAGGCGGAGGAGAAGCCGGCGGAATAGAAGGGCTCGTTCCGGGACAGCGAAGCGGCGTCATAATGCCCCTCGTAGTAGTTCTGCGAGAACTGGCGCATGAAGTCCACCAGGGCGGCGTTGGCCAGCGCGCCGGACATGCCCAGCTGCTTTTCCTTGTACGCGTGCTTCAGCGAGGCCACGGTGTTGACCAGCAAATAGAGCACCAGCGGCACCAGGACCAGGACCATCAGGTTGACCAGCACCAGGGCCGCGCCCCTTCTTCGTTCCACGGGCATCACCGCCTCCTCTTGAGGGCCAGCAGCGGGGGCATGATCTCGGTGCCCAGCGCCGAATCGGAGGTCCCGTCGCCGTTGGCGTCGGCCTCGGCGTAGACCGCGACCGAGGTGACGTATTTAAGTTCCCCGGGGGTGTCCAGCCGTCCGTTGCGGTTGCCGTGACCGGTCGGAGGCAGGGTCCAGTCTATTTCCCTGGCGGAAATGATCCCGTCCTCCTCGCCGGCGTCGCCGGTGCCGGCCGCCCCGTCCGGGCCCAGGTCAATGTTGCGGCCCAGGTCCTCGCGTTTGGAGCCGTAGCAGGTCAGCGAAAAGGAACTCACGTTCACGGCCAGCGCCTTCACCTCCGGCGCGCCGCCGTTGAGATACAGCGCCCGGTAAACCTTTTTCTCCGCCGGGACGTAATAGAGGGAAACGCGCACGTCGGGCGCGCCGTCGTTATTGTCGTCGTCGTCCTCCAGGTCGTAGCCGGCCTGCCACTGCTGGGCCGCCGGCAGGGAGAACTTGGAGCTGGCGTCGTTGTCGTCGTCCGTATCCTTGATGTTGGGGATCCCGTCCGCGTCGAAGTCGCCCTCCAGCTGGTACCCGGGGGCCTTAACGGCGTCGCAGCGGAAGGTTATGGAACTGGCGTTCACGGCCTCTACCTGGTTGGCCTCGTAGAGATCGCTCTCGGCGCGGGACAGCAGCAGCCGCATCTCGAACGAGCCCTTCATCTCATTATCCGCCCTCTTGGCCGTCCGGCTGAAACCGAAGAAGTACTTGGAGAAAGCCACGAGGGCTATGCTCACTACCGCGGCATAGATCATCAGCTCGGTAAGCGTTACTCCCCGCCGGGCCCGGCGGTTCTTCAGCGGCATCAGGGTCATCTCAGTTCTCCACCGTAAAGTTCCAGGATTCGGCGTGGGTCTTCTTGTCGGCCGGGTCGTCCGCCCAGTGGCTCACGGCCACGTCCACGGTATGGGAAGAACCGGGAGAGAATGCCTGGGCCGGGGTATAGGACACCGTGCCCGTGGCCGGGTCCCAGAAACCCGAGATATTGGTGGAAGAGACCTCCACCACCCCGTCTACCGCCAGCGTGATGCTGTACGGATCTATGCCGGACTGGTTATCGAAGAGCCGGCAGGAGATCTCGGGCAGGGCCGGCGCGGAGGCGCCCGACGGCGTCTTGTTGGCCACCGTGGGCTTGGAGTTGTCCGTGCCAGGCACCGAGACCGTAAAGGTCCAGGTGGAATTCACTTTGTAATAGGCGTTGTCCCCGCCTTCCAGATAAACGGTATAGGCCGTGTTGTTGGCCAGCTTGTGCGGCAGGCCGGTTGCGGGGTCCGCCCAGGACAGTTTCCCGTCAGAAAGGGAATAGTTGTATGGGGCCTCGGCCCCGTTCACTTTCAGGGTGATAACTTCCTGGCACACGCCGCAAGGCGTGCCGGAAGCCGCCGGCTCGTCCAGGAGCACCGCGCCTACGTAGGGCATCAGGTCGCCTATCGTCCCGGCCGGCGCGGCGGCGCTTATGGAGGGCGGGTTCAGGTCCCTGGTCACGCGCCGGGGGGCGAACGGGGAATAGTAGGTGTCCTTGGTGGCCTGCGCGTAGATGGTGTTCTCGCCCTCCGCGAGCGCGTTGGTGACGGCCAGCGACTGGTAATCAAAAGTCCCGGACGCGTTGGCCGGTATACTGTCGCGCACCGTGGTCATGGAATTGACGTAGAACTTGACCGTAGCGAGCGGCGTGGTCTCACCCCAAAGGCGCAGGAACGAGGAATTGTCGGCCCGGTAGGCGGTCACCTCGGCGGGATACGCCTTGGAGAGCCCCAGGGCGAAGGCGGCCTGCCTGGCCGGCAGGGACAGGTCGTAAAGGCAGGTATCGTTGGCCGGCTGGTTAACGAACATCTTGAGCTCGGCGCCGCTCGACTTGCTTTCTATGCCGGACAGCATTTCCAGGGAGATCAGGTCGGTCTGGGTATGGATGATCTTGCCGCGCTTATAGAACCTGAGCGTCACTTCCTTGAGGTTGGTGTCTGGCAGTTCGCTGGCGGTCTTGTTGAGCGAGGTGGAAACGTAGGTGTCGTAGTAATCGGCGTCGGCGTTGGCCTTGTAGTACCTCACCCCGGCGTCGTAGTCGTCGCGCAGGTCGCCGTCGGCGTCGGTAAAATCGCGCAGGTCGCTGAAGAGGCCGTTGCCGTTGGCGTCGGAGACGTCTCGCAGCTTGAACTTGGTCTCCAGGGTCCACCGGTCCACGGAGTACCTGGAAGCCAGGGCCGTAACCTCGTTGAGCAGCCCCAGGTAAGGGTAGGCGGCTTTCTGGAGAGAAACCGGGCCGTAATTGCCGGCCAGGCCGTAATTCGGCAGCGAGGAATCGTAATCGAATAGATAGTAGTACTCGACGGTCTTGAATTTGGAGAAAACGGCAGCGGAGAGGCGGGAAGTATAGACGTTCTCGCGGGTCTTCACCGAAACCACCGCGAGGTACTGGTACATGTAGGCCACGCTCAGGCCCAGGATGGACAGCACGAAGACGGCCATCATGGCCTCCACCAGCCCGAAACCGGGCCGCAGGCGGGACGGGATGGCCCCCATGACCTGTTATTCCCCCTTCCCGCCCGTCAGCGCCTGGTAGCGGCGGGCGAGCAGGTAGAAGAGGCCGGCTATCAGCGGCGTGGCCACCGCGGAGGTGAGGATCAGGTTGGAGATTATCCGGCGGTGGATCTCGTTGATGACGGAGACGTTGAGTTCCGGGTAAGACTGGGCCGCGAAGGTGATGGCCGAAGCGTAGAACCCGAGAAAGATGGAGAAGAGGGAGATAAGCGCGCCCGCCGCGGTGTACTCCGCCACGGGGAATTTGTTCCGCCGCACGTCAACAGCTTCTTTCTGCCTGTCCATTCCGTCCTCCTGACCCGCTTGCGCCGGAGGCCTGCGGCCCCGGCTATTTAGAGATGAAGTAGATGCCGCCAGAAAGCAGCAGGGTGCCCACCAGTTTATTCAGCGTGATGTTCTCGCCGAGGAATATGACCGCGAGCGCGAAAGTGACGAAAGGGTAGGTGGAGGAGAGCGGCACTATCTTGGTGGCCGCGCCGCCGCTGAGGGCCTTCAGGTAGAAGAAGACGCCCGCCATGGAGACTATGACGCTGCCCAGCACGAACAACGGGCCCAGCCGGTCGGAGCCTACCAGGGCGGCTTTGGTCTGGGAATACTTCCAGGCCACCAGCGGCGCGAAGATGCCGATCATGAACAGCGAGCGCACGTAGAAGGCCCCCGACGGGTCCATGTGCTTGAGACAGGCCTTGTCGAAGAAGGCGCCGAGGCCCCAGCCGAGGATGGCCAGCAGCAGGAAGATAACGGTAGACAGTTCCATCGGATCCTTACGGAGGCGGCATCTGGCCCGGCAGCTCCATCTCCCCGAACGGGCGCTTGAGGTACCCGGCTATGCTTTCCGAGAAACCCCATTCGTCCTTGTAGGCCTTGGCTTCCTTATAATAGCCCAGCGCCTTCTCGCGCAGCCCCTTCAGGTCGTAAACGTTGCCCAGGCGCACTATGGCCCAGACGCCCCAGCGGGCGGGATGGGCGGCGGCGTCCTCTTTGAGGGTGGCGGCGGCCTTGGCGAAATACTCCTCGGCCTCGTCGTACTTCTTCTCCACCAGGTAGGTGGTGCCTATGGCGGTGAGCACGCGCGGCAGGTAACGGCGGCGGTAGGCGGGGTGCCCGTCGTTGACGGCCTTCAGGTACGCCATCGCTTCGCGCCGGGATTCGGCGTACTGCTTGTCCTCGTAAAGCGAGACGATCTCCACGAAATGCATCTGCGGGTGGTTGGGATAGTCGGCCCGCAGCTCTTTGGACCATTTCACGGCCAGGCCGGAATTGCCGTGCCTGCTGCGGGTGGTGGTGTAGATCTCTATGAGCAGCAGCTTGGCCGCGAGCGCGTTGAAGTAGCCCTTTTCCTTGCAGGTCGTAAGCAGCTCTATGCCGTGCTTGGCGTCGCCGCGCAGGAAGAACTTGGCCAGGATCTTCACCACGCCGGAAAGCGTGTCCGCGTAATACTCGTACATGCCCAGGCCCAAGTAGGCGTCATAGAGCTCGGGATCTATCTTCAGGGCCATGCGGGTGTTGGAAATGGCCTTCTTGCCGTCGAAATAAGCCTTGATCCAGCGGTGCTGCAGCACGGCCAGGCGCGCGCGCAGCCCGTACATGCCGCCCAGGCACAGGTAGGCGTTGGCGTCGCCGGGATGCTTCTTGATCCAGGCCAGGCCCACTTCTATGGCCTTGTCCGTCATCTCCGCGTATTCCTTGTCCAGCTTCGGGTCGGACTCGTCCTCGAGGTATTCCAGCGTGGCCCACTTGGTCATGGCCATGCCGAAATGCGGGTAGGGGTGCTCCGGGTACTTCTGCAGGGCCGCGGAGAAATTCTTCACGGCCTCGGGGATGTCCACGGAATAAATGGCGTCTATGCCCTTCTTGGAAAGCAGGCGCAGGTCCTCGGGCAGCGGCTCCAGCTTGGGGGTAGCGGCCAGCGCGGGCAGGGCGCAGAAGGCCAGCGCGGCGGCCATGACCAGTTTCCTCATATGGTTATCCTGTCGGTCCCGAGGTATTTGCGCAGCGGCTCCGGGACCAGCACCGAGCCGTCGGCCTGCTGGAACTGCTCGAGGATGGCCGGGAACAGCCGGCTGGTGGCCAGGCACGACCCGTTGAGCGTGTGCAGAAATTCGTTCTTGCCCGTGACGGCGCGCTTGAAACGCATGTTCCCGCGGCGGGCCTGGTAATCGTGCGCGTTGGACACCGAACTGACTTCCTTGTAGCCCTTCATGCTCGGGATCCAGACCTCTATGTCATAGGTCCTGGCCATGGAGGCGCTGCAGTCCTTCGCGGCGAGCTTCACCAGGCGGTAGTGCAGGCCCAGCGCCCGCATCACGCTTTCCACGTGCCCCACCATCTCGTCGAAGGCGGCCGCGGACTCCTCCGGCCGTGCGAACTGGATCAGCTCCACCTTGTTGAACTGGTGGCCGCGGATCATGCCGCGCTCGTTGGCGCCGTAGCCGCCGGCCTCTTTGCGGTAGCAGGGGGTATAGGCGAAATATTTTTTAGGAAGCTCTTCCTCTTTGAGGATCTCGTCGCGGTGCAGGCTGATCAGGGCCGTCTCGGCCGTCGGCAGCAGGAACTGCGTCTTATCTTCGGGCCCGGCGAGCAGGAACACGTCGTCCTTGAACTTGGGGAACTGCCCGGCGGTGTAGCCGCATTCGTAATTCAGGATGTGCGGCGGCAGGGTGAAGGAATAGCCGCTCTGCAGGTGAGTGTCTACGAAAAAATTGAGGAGGGCCCATTCCAGCCGCGCGCCCATGTTCCTGTAGACCCAGAAACCGGTGCCGCCCAGCTTGGCGCCGCGGTCGTAATCTATCAGCCCCAGCTCTTTGGAAAGCTCCAGGTGCGCCTTAGGCTCGAAGCCGAACTCCGGCAGCTTCCCCCACTCGCGCACCACGGCGTTGTGCTCTTTGCCGCCGGCCACCACGTCGTCCGCGGGCAGGTTCGGCAGGCCGGCCATGAGCGCGCCCAGTTCGGCCTCCACTTTCGCGGCCTCGGCGTCCAGGGCCTTCACCCTGGCGGAGATCTCTTTCATCTCGGCGAAAACGGCCTGCTGCGCCGCGGGGTCGAGCTTTTTGACCCCGGCGGAAGCGGCGTTCTTCTTCATCTTGAGGGCGTCGGCCTCCACGATGATCTCGCGGCGGCGGCGGTCCAGGGTCAGCACCGGCTCCAGGTCCACCGAGTCCAGGCGCTTGAGCAGCGCTTTCTTAACTTTTTGGGCGTCGGTCCTGATGAGGTTTATATCCAGCATGTTGGCGGCTCCGCGTGGGGTCAGGGTTTGACTATGTTGATGACGGCTTCCCGCATTATGGCGCCGGGCTCGTCGCCCTGCCTGGGGCAGACCATGATCTCAAGCTTCAGTTCCTCCGGGCTGAACCCGGAGTTCCGGAGCTTGCGCAGCTGGGCGGGAAGGTCGAAATGGATGATCCGGGCCTGGCGCTCGGAACCGGGATTTATCTTGGAGACGCGGATCTCCTCGGTATAGAACGGCACGCCCCAGAAGGCCTTCTCGGGGGCGTCGCCCTTGCGGAGCAGCTTCATCCGCACGGAGTAGCGCAGCACCACGCCCTCCACCGGCTTGGCGGCGGGGTTCCGCAGGGTCACCAGCGCGCGCAGGTGGTCGGAGAACTTCAGCTCGGGAGAGGCGCGCAATTCGGCCACGGGCGCGTAAGGCGTGCGCTCCTTGCCCCGCAGCCTGGAAAGCTCCCAGTCCACCTTCAGGATCTCGGACTGGGCGGGCGCGGCCGCGGGAACAACGGCGCAAAAAGCGATCACGAGGGCGGAAAGAAAGGCGGCGCGGTGCGGGGTCATGGGTACTCTCCGGCGGTCAGATTCCCTGCCCGGCGAGCAGGGCTTTTTCCATGCTCTCCGGGATCAGGGTTATAAGTTCGCTGCGGGTGACGTTGCCGTCGCATTGCAGGTCCAGCGTCACCGTCACCAGCTTGTGAGGCCCCCGGTCCACTGCGGTCCAGAGCGCCTCGAGCAGGAATTGCGTCTCCCCCTGTACGCACTTGGGCGCCGTGGGGAGGAAGCTCTTCTTGAGGGCGTTGGAAAGGGAACTCACGAGCGAGTTTAAAATAATATTTCCAAGCTCGGAGAGCAGCAGTTCCTGGGCCTGGTTCAGGCTGGGCATCTTCGAGAAGGAGAAGCCCATGAAGCCCTTCGAGATGATCTCTATGTCCTGGGGCCTGAAAATTATCATCGAGGTGAACGGGAACTCCCCCTTGACCTCGAAATAGGCCGCCGCGCCCGTGCCGCGGCTGGCGGCGTGGTCGTTGATGGCCTCCTGCATGCTGCGGTAGGACACTTTTACGTCGGCGACGCTCCAGCGGCCCGCGGAGATGCGAGACAGCTTGGCCACGCATTTCTCCAGGCCGGCCAGCGCTATCCGTTCCAGTATTTTAGCCGCTTTATCGTCCATTCAGTGTGTCCGGGGGCCGCTCAGACCAGGTCCTTCATGAGCGCCTTAAAATCCTCGTAAGAAAAGGGCTTGCGCAGTATCGCGTTCACGCCCTTGTCGGCCAGGCGCCGGTCTATCTCGTCCTGCTCCACGGCCGTAACCACCACTATCCGGGCGGCCGGGTCCACCGCCCGCAGGTCTTCCAGTATCTCTACGCCGGACTTGCCGGGCAGGATCAGGTCGAGGAATACCACGTCCGGCTTCAGTTCGGTGAAATACTTTACCGCTCCCGGCCCGTCCTCGGCCTCCGCCACCACCTCATGCCCCAGCTTCACGAGCAGGGACTTGATGGTGTAGCGGGTCAGCGCGTTGTCTTCTACAAGCAGTACTCTCATAGTTCTCCCCCCCATCCGTAACCACACTGACCGCGCCGGAAGGAGCCCCCGCTCTTCCGGCGCGCTCATGTCAGTTCAGCAGCAGGCGCACTCGCACTGGGTCTTCGGCACGCCGGCGGCCTTCTTGGCCAGCGCGGCGGCCATGTCGGTCTTCTCCCACGCGAAGCCGGTGCGGCCGAAGTGGCCGTAGGCGGCGGTCCTGCGGAAGACCGGGGCGCGCAGCTTCAGCGTCTCGATGATGCCCTTGGGCGTCAGCTTGAAGAGCGAGCGGACGATCTGCACCAGCTTCTCGTCGGCGATGCGGCCGGTGCCGTGGGTGTCCACGTAGAGGCCGACCGGCTCGGCCACGCCGATGGCGTAGGCCAGCTGCACGGTGCACTCGCGGGCGAGCTTGGCCGCCACTATGTTCTTGGCGATATAGCGGGCCATGTAGGCCGCGGAGCGGTCCACCTTCGTCGGGTCCTTGCCGCTGAACGCGCCGCCGCCGTGCGGGGCCACGCCGCCGTAGGTGTCCACGATGATCTTGCGGCCGGTCACGCCGGTGTCGGACTGCGGGCCGCCCACCACGAACTTGCCGGTGGGGTTGATGAAGATCTTGGTGTTCTTGTCCATCATCTTCTTGTCTATGATGGGGTTGATGACGGCCTCGATGATCTCCTTGCGGGACTTCTCGGTGATCTGGTGGCCGGACTTGTCGAGGATCTCCTCGGTGTGCTGCGAGGACACCACGATGGTCTCGATGCGCACGGGCTCGCCGTCGTGGTATTCCACGGTCACCTGGGTCTTGCCGTCGGGACCGAGGTAGGGGAGGATGTTCTTCTTGCGGACCTCGGTGAGGCGCATGGAGAGGCGCTGGGCCAGCTGCAGCGGCAGCGGCATCAGCTCCGGGGTCTCGTCGGAAGCGTAGCCCACCATCAGGCCCTGGTCGCCGGCGCCGCCGGTGTCCACGCCCTGGGCGATGTCCGGGCTCTGCCGGCCGATCACGTTGATGACCGCGCAGGTCTCATAGTTGAAGCCGTATTTGGAATGGGTGTAGCCGATGTCCTTGATCACCTGGCGGGCCAGGGTGTCCACGTCCACGTAGGTGGTGGTGGTGATCTCACCGCCCACCACTACCATGCCGCGGGTTATGAAAGTCTCGCAGGCCACGCGGCCCTTGGCGTCGTCCTTCATGATGGCGTCAAGGACGGCGTCCGAAATCTGGTCGCAAACCTTGTCGGGGTGCCCCTCGGTCACCGATTCTGAGCTGACATACCTTTTACCTTTGAAGTTCATGTTCTTCTCCTTTTTTATTTCCCTACTTCTGTTCCACCAGCTTGAACGCCAAGTCCAGGAACTTCTTGGTGTTTTCCTGGCTGTCGGTCTCGGCGTAGGTCCGAAGCAGCGGCTCGGTGCCGGACGGGCGCATGAGCACCCACCAGTCGTTGTCGAGCACTATCTTCAGGCCGTCTATCGTGTTGGTCTCCGTGATCTTGCGGCCGAGCAGGATCTTCGGGAGCTTCTTTTTTATCTTGACCGCGAAAGAGTGCTTATTGGGAATGGCCTTTTCCAGGGTGAAGTCGCGGCGCACGAAGCAGGATTTGCCGTACTTCTTCTCTATCTCGGCGTAAAGCGCGGACACCGGCTTGCCGGTCTTCACGGCCATCTCCATGACGAAAAGGGCGGTCAGCGCGCCGTCGCGCTCGGGCAGGTTGCCTTTCCAGGCGTAGCCGCCGGACTCCTCCACCGCGAAGGTCACGTCCTCGTGCAGCATCTTCTCGGCGAGGTATTTGAAGCCGACGGGCGTCTCCTCGAAGGGCAGGCCGGCGGCGCGCGCGATGCGCTTGGTCAGAAAGCCCATGGACACGGCCTGGGCGATCTTGCCTTTATAAGCGCCTTTGGAAAGCAGGTAGCTCAGCAGCAGCGGGCCGGTCTGGCAGGGGGTCATGTACTGCCCCTTGTCCGACACCAGCGCGAAGCGGTCGGCGTCGCCGTCCAGGGCCACGCCGAACATGGCCTTGTTCTTCTTGACGGCCTCCACGAGTTCCTGGAGGTTCTTCTCCACCGGCTCTGGGGCCATGCCGCCGAACAGCGGGTCGTGCCGGTCGCGCAGCTTCACCACGTTCTTGGAATTGAACACCTCGCCCGCGGTCTCGGCGCCCACGCCGTGCATGAAGTCCACCACCACCTTGCCGGGGAGCTTGTTCAGGACCTTGGCCGAGGGCACCTTGGAATTCAGGTAATCCACGTAGGCCTGGCGGAAATCCTTTACCTGCAGCGGCGCGCCCGAGGGCTTCATGGGCACGGCCTTCGCCACGTAATTCTCGATCTCGGCGGTCACGGCCGGCGGGGCGGAGCGCCCGTTCTGCTTTACCTTGATGCCGTTGTAATAGTGGCGGTTGTGGCTGGCCGTTATGACCACGCCCAGGCCGTAGCCCTTGGCGGTCAGCAGGCTCACGGCCGGGGTCGGCAGCGGGGTGGAGGAGAGGGTGACGTTGAGGCCGTTGGCGGCCAGCACTTCGGCGAGCGTCCGGGCGAAGCGGTCGGACATGAAACGGCGGTCGTAACCCACGGCCACGGTGGGCTTCTCGGTGCGCATGTATTTGTAGGCTATGTAGTCGGCCATGCCCTGGGCGGTCTTGCGGACCACGTCATAGGTGAAATCACGGGCTATTATCCCGCGGAAGCCGTCGGTACCGAAAGAGATATGGTTTGCCTGGTGGGAACTCATTATTGCCCTCACTTTTTAAGAAACAAAAGCCCGGCAGGCGCCGCCGCCGCCAGAACAAAGGACTAATATAATATAAAAATATAAGGCCGAGTTCAAATCCCGGCCAGGATGGCCGGCAAGTCCCGCTCCACCGCCCGCTCCAGCGCCCGGCCCGGGTCCCGGCCGCCGCCGGCCTCTATGACCCCGGCCACCCCGAGCCGGCGCAGGGCCTTTTTATCGGTTATAAGGGACCTCCCGCAGGCCACTACCGCCGGCACCCCCGCTTTGCGCGCCGCCGCAATGGCGGCTCCCGGGGCCTTGCCGTAAAAAGTCTGGCTGTCGAAACGGCCCTCGCCGGTTATCAGCAGGTCCGCCTTCGCCAGCGCCCGGCCGAAGCCGGTACGCTCCAGCACGAAAGCGGAGCCATCCTCCAGGCGCGCCCCGAAGAACGCGGCCAGGCCGGCCCCCAGGCCCCCGGCCGCGGCCCCGCCCGGCAGGGCGGCCACGTCGCGCCCCAGGCGGCGCTTCAGGACCCGCGCGTAATTGAGCAGGGCCTTCTCCATGAATTCCACCTCGGCCGGGCCCGCCCCTTTCTGCGGTCCGAAGACCCGGGCCGAGCCCAGGCGCCCGCAAAGCCGGTTGCGCACGTCGGCCAGGCCGGTCACCCTGAGCCGCCGCGCGGCCGCCCCGGCTGTTCCGGGAACCACGCAATCCAGCACGGCCAGCCCGCGCGCGCCGGCCGGCACCCGCCGCCCGGCGGCGTCCAGTAAGGCGAACCCGAAAGCTTCCGCGCAGCCGGCGCCGCCGTCGTTGGAGGCGCTGCCGCCGAGGCCTACAACTATCTCCCGCGCGCCGCGCGCCGCCGCGGCGCGGATCAGTTCGCCCACGCCCCGTGTGGAGGCGTCCAACGGGAGCAGGCGGCCGGCGCCCAGCAGCCGCAGGCCGGAAGCCTCGGCCATCTCTATCACGGCCATGCGGCCGGCCAGCAGCCAGCGCGCGAGCACGGGTTTTCCCAGGGGTCCTTCCACCCGGGTCCGCACCAGTTTCCCGCCAACCGACCCCCGCAGGGACTCCAGCAGGCCGTCGCCGCCGTCGGCAATGGGCAGTTCGTCGGTCACGGTCCCGGGCAGGGCCCTCCGCGCGCCGCGCGCCGCCGCCCCGGCCGCGGCCGCGGCCGTCAGGGTGCCCTTAAAGGCGTTCGGAGCCACTAAAATCCTCATTCCTAAATGATAGAATAAATAAAGGAGGCTGGTAAGCGCCGCCTGGCCGGCCCCTTGTCAAAAATGGATACGAACAAACCCACCATCGTCTACCGCTACCGCGACGGGCTCTACGTCAACCTGACCAACAGGTGCCCCACCGCCTGCGTGTTCTGCATAAAGACCGCGTGGAAGATGGATTACCGCGGCAGCGACCTGAACCTGGGCGGCGCCGAACCCGCCCCGGCCGAGATCATCGCCCTGGCGAAAAAAGAGTGGGAGGCCTCGCAGTTCAGGGAACTGGTCTTCTGCGGCTTCGGCGAACCCACCATGCGCCTGGAGGCCATGCTGGCCTGCGCGCGCCTGATACGTAACGGCCGGGCCGAGCCACTGCCGCGGAACCTTCGCATCCGCCTCAACACCAACGGGCTGGCCAACGCGGTCTGGGGCCGCAACGTGGTGCCCGAGATGAAGGGCCTCATAGATTCCGTGCACGTCAGCCTGAACACCGCCGACCCGGCGCAATGGGCCGCCCTGATGCGCCCCATGGAGCCGTGGGCCGCCACCGGCTTCGAAAAAGTGAAGGAATTCATAAGGGAGGCGGCGCTGCTGCTGCCCGAGGCCTTCGCCACGGCCGTGGACAGCGGGGACGTGGACCTCGAAAAATTCAAGGAACTGGCGGCCAGGCTCGGGGCGGAGCCCCGTGTAAGGCCGCGCCTGGAAGAAGAGGGCAAGAAGTAATGGAAAGAAAATCCCTGCTGATGGCCGCCGCGCTGGCCGCCTTCGCCCTGGTCAGCGTGCCCAGCGTGCTGTTCAATAACGCCATAAAAAAATATTTCTCCTTCATCGGGCACTGGAACACGGCCATCCTGAAGCCTTCCCGCTCCACCGCCATGCCCCCCCTGCGCGGCAGGGCCGACAGGCGGGCGGAGCCGCCCCAGCCGGAACTGCGCTTTGTGAAATTTTCGGTGAAAGTGGCCGGCGCCAGGGAAGTGAAGATAGCCGGCGACTTCAACAAGTGGAACGCCGAAGCCCTGCTGCTGGTCAAAAAAACCGGCGACCGCTGGGAAGCCATGGTTCCGCTGCCGCCCGGCAAGTACCGCTACATCTGCCGCATAGACGGCCAGGACGTCCTTGACCCGCTCAATCCCGACACCGACCTGGAAGCCGGCCGGAAAGTCTCCCTCCTCACGGTGAAATAAATGCCCAAGCTCTCACGCTATCCCGCCGCCGCGCTGCTGCTCTTCTGGGCCGCCGCCGCCGGGGCCCAGCAGGCCCTGCTCTGGATCCCCGCAGACGGCAGACCGGACCGCGCCGTTCTTTCCGCCCTGGAAGCGGACAAGGGTCTGCGCCTGACCGCGGCCCTTTCGGAACTGCCCAAGGCGGAAGAGGAACTGGTGCGGCGCCTGGAAAAAGAAGGGCGCCTGGAACTGGCGCTGCGGCCGGCGGGAGACCCGCCGCTGCCGCTGCTTTACGCCCCCGCGGACGACTCGGTACGGTGGGCGGGCAAGCCCTCCACCGGGTCGCTCTCCAACGACCAGTATTTCATGGGCCTGCGCCTGGGCCTGGCGCGGGAAGCGGCCCTGAAGGACTTCAAGAAGGCGCCGGCCGGGCTGGCCTCCTCTCCCGGCGGGCTGGCGGCGGACTACTTCCCGCTGGCCAGGGCCATGGGGATAAAATGGATAGCCTGCGGCCCGCTGGCTTCCACCGCCGCGGCCGTGTTCGAGGCGGAAGGCGTTTACGCCGTGCCGTTCGTGCCTTTCTCCACGCAGACGCAGGCCGGCGCCCCCCCGGCCTTCTCGGTTTTCGACGAGACCCTCGCGGCCGACCCCGCCGCCCTGCGCGCCGCCCTGCTGGCGGAACTCTCTCCGTCCGCGCCTTACAAGCGCCTCACTGTCTCCGAAGCGCTCGCGCTCGCGTCCTCCACCGTTGCCGCGCCGGGGGAACTGGCCGCCCTGGCCTCGCCCTGGAGCGGAGACTTTTCGCGCTGGGCCGGCGCCCCCGCCCAGGCCGGGACCCTGGCCGCCCTGGCCAAGACCAGGGCCGACCTGATGCTCCACCTTAACGCGCAGCAGGGCAACTACCGGCCGGCCGCGCCGGCTTTCGAAGAATATTTCTCCGCCGAGGAAGGGGCCGGCCTGCTCGCGCTGGGCGCGCCCGGCTCCGCCGAGGCCGCCGAGCGGGAAGCCGGCATACAGACCTCCCTGGCCAACGCCTACCGCCTTATGCGCCGCACGGCCCCGCCCTGGGTCTTCTCGGCCCTGGCGGACGCGGCCGGAGCCGCCGAGCAGCGCGACAAACTCAAGATCTCCGCGCGGGCGGCCGGGTTCGAGATAACCAACGTTTCGCGCCGCCCGGAACTGCCGCCCGGCTTCCAGTCCCCGGCCAGCGGCGACCCCTACGCCCTGTGGAAGCTGGCCGCCTTCAAGGCTTCGGCGGGACCGGAGGACATCACCTTCTCTTTCGTGCCCGGGGAACTCAGCAATTCTTCCCGCCTGCCGTCGGGCTTCAGCCACGTGCGGCTGGACCTCTACATAGATATCAACCACCGCCCGCGGGCCGGCATGACGCGCCCGCTGGAGGGCAGGCCGCTGCGCATGTTCCCCGACAACGCCTGGGAGTACGCGCTGGAGATCACCCCCTCCAAGGCGACGCTCTACCTGGTCACGCCCAAGGGCCCGGCCCAGGCGGGCGTTTTTTCGCCGAAGGCCGAGAACGGGGCCGTGACGGTGAAGATCCCGCGCTCCGTCCTGAAAGGCAACCCCCTGCTGTGGGGCTACGCCGCCCTGATGCTGACGCCCCGGGACCCCAAAAATTTCGCGATAACGGACTACATCGCGGCGGATGTCTCCAACGGTTACATCTACGCCGTGCGCCCCGGGAAAAAATAGGGCGCGGAGGGCAACTATGGCCGACAGGGATAAGCTGGTTTCTTTCGTCAACACCTATCTGGACTCCGGGAACATAAAAGATCACTCCCGGAACGGGCTGCAGGCGGAGGGTGCCCGCGAAGTCCGGCGGGTAGCCTTCGGGGTCTCGGCTTCGCTGGAGTGCATCCTGCGCGCCGCCCAGTGGAAAGCCGACATGCTGGTGACGCACCACGGCCTGCTGTGGGGCCTCCCCCAGACTTTCACCGGCCCGCTCAAGCGCAAACTGGAAACGCTTTTCGCCGCGGAGATGTCGCTCTGCGCCTGGCACCTGCCGCTCGACAAGCATCCCGTAGTGGGCAATAACGCCCGCCTGCTCGCCCTGCTCGGGGCAGGCAGGCAGAAGCCCTTCGGAACGTACGACGGCGAGACTATAGGCTTCAGCGGCACGCTGCCCAGGGCCGCGTCCATAGGCGACATCGCCGCCAGGCTGGCCATAAAACTGGACGCCGAGCCGCTGTGCTTCCGCTTCGGCACGGAGAAGATACGGACCGTAGGGGTGGTCAGCGGCGGGGCCGCCAGGATGTTCGACCAGGCCGTGGCGGCCGGGCTGGACCTTTACATTACCGGGGAGGCCGCCGAACCCGTGCAGGAACTCGCGCGGGAGACCCGCTCCAATTTCATAGCCGCCGGCCACTACAACACCGAAAAGCCCGGCGTGCAGGCGCTGGCCGCCGTACTGGAAAAAAAGTTCGGCGTAAAGACCGAATTCATAGATATCCCGAACCCGGCCTGACGCCAGCCCGACAGGAGAAACCATGGAAACCAGGAATATCGCGATAATGCTCACGGACATCAAGGGCTTCACGTCCAAGACGGCCTCTTTCTCCCGGGCCCAGACGCAGGAGCTGCTCTCCAAGCACCGCGAGCTGGTGCTGCCGGTCATAGAAAAATTCCACGGCCGCCTGGTCAAGACCATCGGCGACGCCTTCCTGGTGGCCTTCAACAGCCCCACCGACGCGGTCATCTGCGGCGTCCAGATACAGGACGTCCTGAAGGCCCATAACGCCGACAAGCCCCAGCAGGACAAGATAGAGATCCGCATAGCCATCAACGCCGGCGAGGTGGCGGTGCACGACGACGGCGACATTTACGGCGACGCGGTGAACATCACCTCTCGCCTCGAGAGCATAGCCGAGCCCGGCGCGGTCTTCTTCACCGAGGCCGTCTACCTCTCCATGAACAAGAAGGAAGTCCCCTCCAGCGAGATCGGCTACCGCCAGTTCAAGGGCATCCCCGAAAAGATAAAGGTTTTCCGCGTGCTGCAGGAGATCCCCGTGGGCGGCCAGCCGCCCGGCGAGGCCGCGGCCCCGTTGGCCGACGCCTCACCCGCGGCCGCGGCCGCCGGCGAGCCCCAGCGCTCCGCCCCTTTCTTCCGCAGGCTGCTTTCGCTGCTGCTGGACGTCGTGGTAGTAATGATAGTGCTGCACACCTTCAACCTCAGCTCCTGCGGCCCGGAGGCCAAGATCACCTCCGCCGAAACCGGCGACAACCCGCCGAACATAAAGATAGAGAACGTCAACATCAACTCCGGCGGCGTCAACATCACCGGCAAGAACGGGGAGAGCATCTCCATAGGCAAGGACGGCGCCGTGGTGAAGGACGGCAAGGGCCGCACCTGGCGCAAAAAGACGGGAGTGAAGCTGGAAGGCAAGAGCGACCGCAGCAAAGTGCCTTTCGGCATGCTGCTCTGGGCCCTTTACGGCGGCCTGCTGCTGTGGCGTTTCGGCGCGACCCCGGGCATGAAGATAATGAACCTGAAGCTGGCGGATTTCGCAACCGGCGGGCCGGCAGCGGCGGACAAGGTGTTCCTGAGGGCTTTCTTTTCCCTCGTCTCCCTGTTCATGCTGCTGGGCTACATCTGGGCCCTCTGGGAAAAGGACCACCGCACCTGGCACGACATCATCGCCGGCACTAAAGTGGTCAGGAGCTGAACTTAACGCGGGGGATCAGCAGGATAACGAAGGACAGGCCCAGCACCGCCGCGGCGTTCATCGCCAGGCAGAACCCCACCGAAAATTTTTCCGCCAGCAGGCCGTTGGTCATGAAGGCCAGCGGCATCACGGCGTAGGCCAGCGTGGTCAGCACCGAGAAGAAGCGCCCTTTCATCTCGTCGGGCACGGTGGTCTGGAACAGCGTGATGGCCAGCGTATTGCCGCCGCCCAGGGCCGCCCCGGCCAGGAGCAGCAGCAGGCAGACCAGGTATTTATTGGGGGCCAGGTAAAGCCCCGCGAAAGCCAGCCCCATCACCAGCAGCGACAGGAACAGCCAGCGGTAGATATCCCCTTTCACTTCCCTGAAGCTCAGCCAGGCGGCCAGCGCGGCCGACCCGGCCGCGAAAAAAGTCTCGAAGACGGCCAGCCAGGTCACGGACTCCTTCAGCGTGAACTTCACTATCATCGGGATCAGGATCAGGATCGGCGACACGAAGAAATTGAACGTGGCGAAGGTCAGGATCAGGCACAGCACCGGCCTGTTGCCGAAAGTGTAGGCCAGCCCCTCCTTGAATTCGGCGATGAAAGAGCTGCTGACGCGCTCTTCCGGCTTCAATTCCGTCCTGATGCCCCGGACCGCGGCGAAGGAGGCGGCGTAGCCCGCGGCGTTGAACAGGAAGGCGCCGGCCACGCCGGCCGCCGCCATGAGCACGCTGCCCAGGGCCGAGCCCACCACGTTGGACAGCTGCAGCACGGAGGCGTCGGCCGCCACGGCCTGCGGCATTTTCTCGGGCGAGGTAAGGCGCGCTATGGAAGCCGCCACGGCCGATTCGAACAGCGGGCCGAAGCCGGAAATGAGGAAACAGATGGAGTAAAGCCAGAGGAGGCTGAGGCGGCCGCTCCAGAGCAGGCCGGCCAGGAGCAGCACCAGGGCGGCCCTGGCCGCGTCGGCGCCCAGCATCACCCGGCGCTTGTCGGACCGGTCGGAAAGCGTGCCCAGCAGCGGGCCGAAGGCCACCACCGGCAGCACGTTCACGGCCATGACCAGGCCGAGGTGGAACTTGGAGGCCGCGCCGGCCTCGGACAGCACCCACCAGGCGATGGCGATGGAAAAGAATTTGTCGCCGACGGCGGAAATGACGCGCCCGGTGAAAAGCCGGCGAAAATCCGGGAACAGCGCGAGGGGATGCGCCTTGACGGCGGTTATCAGCGCCTGCACGCCGCCCCCTTCCTGGCGCAGAGCTTATCCAGCCCGCCCATGAAACTGACGATATCGGCCGAGGGTGAATTGTCCCAGGCCATCGTATTGGTCTTAAGGTAGTGATCCGCCTCGCGTTTTATATCCGAAAGCTTTATCTCGCCGGCGAGCAGCGGCGCCACCAGGTTCAGGGTATCGGCCGGCCGCAGGTAGCGGAACTCCCGGGCCGCGAGCCAGCCGGCCGGCACCGCCCGGCGGCGCACCAGGGCCGCCACGGAGTAATCCCAGTATACCACCGCCCATTCCGACCTCGGCAGGTAGTAAAGGTAGGCCGGGCGCCAGAAGATGGTCTCGCTGCCGTTGGCCAGCTTCTGCTTGCGCGGGATCTTGGGCTCGTCGAGGGTTATCAGCATCAGGTCGAAACCGTACTTGTCTATGAGCCCCTTCCAGTTGCGCGAACCGCCGCTCACGCCGGTCACCTCGGTGATCTTGTCGTGAAAAAGATAGCGCCCGTCGATGAAGACCTTGTACTCCGGCCCCAGCTCCCAGCCCAGCCAGCCGCCCCAGCCCCAGGGGTTGTAGAGTTTCAGCCCGGCCAGTTCCGTTCTATTGGTCTTCAGGAACCCGGCCAGGCCCGGCGAGCCCCATTTGAACAGGATAGGCCGGCCGGTGTAGTTGGGCCAGATAAAGCCGGCGTAGAACCAGGCCGTGACGGCCAGGAACAGGGCGCCGCCGCCGAGCACCAGCCGCCGGCGCGCGCCGGTTTCCGGCAAGCCGCCCCAGGGCAGGGCCAGCAGCGCGGCCAGACCGGCCAGGATAAAGAAGGGGATGTGGCGGGCGTGGTTGGCGGAAGCCCAGGCGAAGAACAGCAGCACCATGAAATGCGTGTACACCACGTGCCGCCGGCGCAGCAGGAAGAACGCGAAGGCCGGGAGCACCACCGCCAGCGCCAGCACGTAAGGCCACTGGTAGGCGTTGGTCAGGTCGAAGGTGTTCCACTCCTGGATATGCTCCTGCAGCGTGACGATATGCTGCTGGTGGTTGGCGATGACCGCGTAGATCTTCCAGCCGTAGGGGTTGACGAGGCTCGCCAGCAGGCCGGTAAAGAAAAGCCCGAGGTGGCGCAGGCCCGCCCGCGGCCGCGCGAAAGCCCCCTTGCCGTAGACGAAAGGCAGCTGCTCCTCGAAGAAAGCGCCGGCGGAGTAAAGGCCTATCAGGGCCAGGCCGTACAGATAGCCGGCGTGCAGGTTGGTCCAAAGCGCGAAGAAAAAGAAGACCGCTGCCGCCGGGCGCCAGCCGGCCGGCAGCCCGCGCAGGCGGGCCCGTTCCAGGAAATAGAGCGTGACCGTGAAGAAGAGCAGCGTGAAATTTTCCGGGCGCAGGTCGCTGTTGGTGACTATGGCGGCGGCGCAGAAGGGCAGCGCCAGCGGCAGCGCGGCGGCGCGGCCGTAAAGAAGGATGACGGCCCGGAAGACCAGCAGGGTGGCCGCCAGCAGCCCGCCCTTGAACAGCAGGAGCGCCCAGAAGCCGCCGGCCTTGTGCAGCAGGTAATACACCACCTGCGTCAGCCACTCAAAATCCACCCACTCGGCCCCGGCGAGCGGCCAGGAGAGGAAATCCGAGGACGGGGGGCGCAGGTGTTCCAGCGCGTACCGCCCGGCCGAGAGGTGCCAGAAGATGTCGGGATTGATGACCGGCAGGAAAAAGACCGTGCAGGCGAAGGCGAAAGCCCCCCAGCCGAGAATATTAACGAGCCTGTCGCGGTTTGGCATCGTCTAATTCTATAAAATAGGCGCCCCCGTTTTTTTAATATAATTAACCCGGGGTAGTAATTGAACCATGTCCTACTACAAAAGATTCAGGGCGGACCTTAAGGGAGCGGCGGCCGCGGGCATTATCACGCCCGAGCAGGCCGCTAAGGTCTGGGAACTGTCCTACTCCGGCCGGCTGTTCGCCTCTTTTAAGGCCGTCCACTGGATAGCCGCGGCCGCCGGCCTGTTCATCGCCCTCGGCGTCATTCTGGTAGCCGCCCATAACTGGGACAAGCTGGGCGCGATGGCCAAGATGGGCGCCTTCCTGCTGCTCTTCGCCGGCGCCGCCGAAGCCTCGCTGCGCCTGGAGGAGAGACCCGCCGCGGCCATCCCGCTGGAAACGCTCTGGTTCTTCATGCCGGCGCTCGGCATAGGCCTGTACGCGCAGATCTTCAACCTCAGCGGGGACCCCGTAAAACCCTACCTGGCCTGGGCGGCCATCTCCGCTCCGCTGGCCGCCTTCTCCCGAAGGCCGCTGGCCGCCTACCTGGTCTCGTTCCTGCTGTTCGCCGTGCTTTTCTGGGGCACGCTCGGTTCTTCCAATATGCTGGCGCTGACCGCCAGCTACGGGAACACGGCGCAGCCGCTGTGGCATTGGGCGCTGGCCCTGGCGGTACTGGCCGGCGGCGCGGCCCTCTACCCGGGCCAGAAACTCGGCATGCCGCTGGGCGCCGCCGCCGTCTGGACCTTCTTCATGCTGGCGGCCGACACCGCCATTAAAGTGCGCTCGGAGGCGCTGGTGCTGCTGGCCGGCATGTCCCTCGCCGTGCTGTGGCTCTCCTGGAGCCGCCGGCCGGACGGGGAAAAGGCAGGCCTGCCGCTCACCGTCTGGACGGCCTCGGTCTACGCCATGACCTTCTTCTGGCACTACAAGCCGCACGCTTATAACAGCTTCCGCGGGACCGACACCGCTTACGGCGCCGCCCTGACCTGGCTCATTTTCGCCGGGGCCCTGCTCACCGCGCTCCTGCGGCCCCAGCGCCTGCTGCCCGAAGGCCGCGAAGAGAATTACGTTGGCAAAGGCCTGCTGGCCGCGTCCATGCTGGGGGCGTTCCTGCTCTTCGGGGCCACCGAGAGCTCGGCCAAACTCCTGGGCGTGCTCGCCAACTTCATCCTGGCCGCTTTCGGCGTCGGCTGCATCATGAGCGGCGCCAGGAATTCCGACGAGAAGCTCATCAACCGCGGCGTCCTGGTGATAACGCTCACCGCGGTCACGCGCTTCGTGGACATTTTCGGCGGCCTGCTCAAGAGCGGCGTGGCCTTCATCGTTACCGGCCTCGCTTTCGCCGCGCTCGCCTACTTCGTGAACCGGGGCCGCAAGGCCCTGATAGAGGCGGTGAAGAAATGACCAGGCTGCGCATCGTACTCGCCGCCCAGCTGCTGCTGTTCGCCGCGTGGGGCGGCTGGCTGCTGTCCTCCAAGGGGACCGTCGCCCCCGAATTCTACCTGGAAACCGTACCGGTGGACCCGCGGGACTTCCTGAGCGGCACTTTCGTGGCGCTCACCTATAAGATCTCCGCCCCTGAGCCATGCCGAAAGGTCATAGGTTCGCGCTCCTTCGCCCAGGTTTACGTAAAACTCGAGGAGGGGCTGTTCTCCGCCACCACGCCAGCCGGCCCCGTAAAGCTTTACGAGGCCACCGACTGCGCCGAGCATCCCGGCGACGGCGTCTGGGTCAGGGCCTCCGTGCAGGGCGGCGGGGCCGGCCCGCTGCGCGCCCTCTACGGCATAGAACGTTTTTATCTCAACGAGAACGACCCTCGCAAGAACGCGGGCAGCGGTTCCGTGGTAGCCAAGGTCAAGCCGGGCCGGCGCAACGCGCTGGTGCTGCTGGACCTCGTACAGAAACTTTAGCCCGCCAGCCGGCGATCCCGCCGTCTACCGCCCGCTGGCGCGAACCGCCCGGGCGGTTTGCCTTAAAAAAGGAGCCCACATGCAGAGAACGCAGGAAATGACCAGCGTGCAGCCCGACTGGGAGAAGTTCCATCCCCTCCCCATCTCCGAGAAGGTCCCGTTCTTCAACAAGGACGGGCGCGTATACGATTGCCTTTTCGCCCAGCAGCTCAACCGCGACCTGCTGACGCTGCTGTTCCGCACGGCCGACCGCCTGCGCGAAGTGACGCAGCACAAGGAAGGCTCCGACTACATTTCCTCGCTGCTCTCGGACAAGCGCGCCATGCTCTACTTCGCGCAGCCTTCCACCCGCACGTTCATGTCTTTCCTGAACGCCTGTCATATCCTGGGCATGAAGACCAGCGAGATCCGCGACACCTCCACTTCCTCCGAGGTAAAGGGCGAAACCCCCGAGGACACCGTGCGCACGTTCTCGAGCTACGTGGACATGATCATCATGCGCCATCCCACGCCCGGCTTCGTGGAGAAGACCGCGTGGCTCATGAACCGCACCGGCCGCCCGGTCCCGATCATCAACGGCGGCTCCGGCAAGGACCAGCACCCCACGCAGGCCCTGCTGGACACCTATACGCTCTACCGCAGCTTCAACGGCGACCTGGACAACAAACATATCGTGATGGTAGGCGACCTCAAGCGCGGGCGCACGGTGCGTTCCCTCTCCTACCTGATGAAGAATTACAACAAGATAACCCTGTCCTTCGTCTCGCCCAAGGAATTCAAGATGGAAACCGACATCCTGGACTTCCTCAAGCGCCACAAGATCCCCTACCAGGAAACCGAGGATTTCAAGGGCGTCATGAAGACGGCCGACGCCATCTACATGACGCGCATCCAGGACGAGCATGACAAGGCCGGTGAGAGCAAGGGCGTGGACTATTCCCCCTTCTACTTCCGCAAGGAGAACCTGAAGGACATTAAAAAGACCTGCGTCATCCTGCACCCGCTGCCGCGCCGCCACGAGATAGAGGTGAGCGTGGACGACGACCCGCGCGCCGTGTTCTGGCGGCAGGAGCGCAACGGCATGTGGGCGCGCGCCGCGCTCATGGCCTACGTCTTCGGCGTGGACGGCAAGATCCGCTAAGCCGCCAGCCAATAAAAAGCCCCCGGGAGGTCCCGGGGGCTTTTTTGCGTCCGTCCGAGGCTTAGTCGCTCAGGATAGAAGGGTCGGCGAAGCGGTCGCGCAGGGCGTTGGCGCTGCCCAGCTGCGAACCGTAGCCGGCCTGCAGGTTGGTATTGTACATGCCGTAGGTGCTGGCGATGTTCTCTTCGCCCTTTATGCGCTTGTCGGTCTGCACGTTGAGCGAAGCGTAGATATCCTTGGTACTGACCAGCTGTACTACCACCTGCAGCATGTTCTCATAGCCCACATTGCTCTTGCTCTTGCCGGCCATGATCTGCGACAGGCGCTCCGCGCGGACCTTCTGGTCCGGGGCGTTGCGCACGCTGGCGATGTCGGCCACCACGGCCGCCACGTTGCGGCAGAAGTTGTTCACCGCGGTGAGAGGGTCGAAAGCGTTCTCCCCGGTCTGCTCGTACTTGGCCAGCAGTTTGCGGGCGGCCTTCCAGTCATAATCTATCTTGCCGGCGGCGTCTATCTTGAAGAGGTGCTGCACCACGCCGACTATCTCCCGCTCCAGGCCGTCCATCACGTTCAGCACGGCCTTCATGAGCACGGCCGGGGGCGCGGTCACTATGTCGCGCACGGCTTCCTTGGTGAAGACCAGGGAGAAGGACATGATGGCGGATTTATAGCGCTTGGTGTCGGGGATGGGGTTGCCGTCCGCGTCCACGGCGGAGGGGTTCAGTTCCTCGGCCGCCAGGCGGGGGAACAGGCTGTTGGTGTCTATCACGAAGTCGTTGTTGACGCCGTTGCCCTGGGTGCCGGCGAACTTCAGGATCTCGTTCATCTCCTCCACCATGCCGCGGGCGTCGCGCTCATCGTGCTTGATGTAGCCTTCGTAGCGCTGGTACACCATGGCGGCGTCCGAGACCACGCCTTCCTTGTTCTCGTAGTTCACCACGTAGAAGTTCTGGTTGGTATTGTGCTTGAAGATCTTGCCGAGGATGGGCACGTTGATGTTGCTGACCGAAGTGTTCCTAGAGGTGTTGTGCACGTGCAGCACCTGGTCGTTGCCCAGGGTCTGGTAGCGGTCGTAGCGCTGGCCGGCGCTGGACTCGCGGTGCAGCAGCACGGGGATCATGGCGTTGAAGGCGTGCGAGTTGCCGGTGAAGTGGTCCGAGCCGGCGAACGTGGCGTTGAGGCCCAGCTCGCTGCCGGCCACCTGCTCCACGTTCTGCAGGGCCTGCGCGCCCTGGGCGGTGTCGTCCATGTCGGAGAAGTCGTTGAAGCGCACGCCCATCTTTATGAGTTTGCGGATAATGCCCAGGTCGCCGTTAAGGAACTCCACCAGCCGGTCCACCTGCGCCGCGTCGGTGGGATCCATCACGAACTCGAGGAGGATCTTCTTGCCCTTCACGCGGCTGGCGGACAGACCCAGCTGGAAGCTCAGATAACGGTTGAATTCTTTGACTATCTGCTTGTTCAGCTCCTTCATGAGCAGGCCTTCGGCTTCGGGCAGGCCGATCAGGCCGGCGTCGAAGGAAGTCCCCACGGAGGCGCCGCCGCTCTTGACGTGGATGCGGTCCAGGCGGACGCGCATGCGCAAGTGCTTCTCGTCCATGCGGTAAAGGGTGACGGAGGGCTTCATTTCGCGGGTGCTGCCCAGCGAGAAGGAGACGGTGGCCCAGGGCTGCACCGCCGCGCCGATGCCGCCGCTGATGCCCACGCGCATGATGGCGGGGAACTTCCAGATCTCGTTGGTCTTCATGCCGGAGATGCGCTTGGCGTTGACCGGCAGGATGGTCTTGACCTGGCGCAGGTCGGCCAGTTTCAGCAGGTTCTTGCAGTACTTGTCCTCGTTGGTCTTGCGCACCACTATGGACTTGCCTTCCAGGGCGCCTGACAAACCGATATTGAAGGAGTTGCCGTCCACGTTGAGGATGTCGCTGAAGGTATGGCCGCCGTGAAGCTTCACGCCCACCTCGTCTATAACGGCGATCTTATTGTCGGGGAACTGCTTCATGTAGCGCTTGAACTTGCCTTCCACCCCGGCTATGCTGCCTATGTCGAAGCTCTGGTCCAGGGGAATCTCCACGTCCTTACAGATGTCGTCGAAAACGTCGGACTTCAGGTCTTCCCAGAAGTGCAGCAGTTCGTTGTTGCCGGTCTGGGGCTGGGCGGGCTGGGCCTCGGGGGCCTTGGGATCGACGGCCTTGGCGGCTTTCATTTCGCCTATCAGGTCGGCCATGGAGCCCCTGTTGGAACCCTCGAAGAAGGAAGCGAACTCGTCCGCGGCGAAAGCCGGGACGGAGGCGACAGAGTTGAGTGAAAGGAAGAACGCCGCGAAGACCGCAGAGGTGGTTTTGTGGTAGTTCATTACCAATAGTTTAACGTAAACGCGGCCTTTTCATAAGAGGCCATAGGCCCAGAGCAGCGCCGTATTAATGCCTACCCGGGGCCTAGGTCTGCGCATAGGCCCTCCCTGGGCCCTCTGGCCCGCATCCCCCCCATCTCATAGGTATTTATATATAAGGGGCCGCGGGGCGGCCCTATCCTAAGGTCAGAGTGTCCCGGTATGCGCCAAGGGGCCAATATCACTACAGCCAGACCAGGGTCAGCCGGACCTCGCAATGCCTGCCAATTCCGTTTTGCCACTTTGCCAGTTTGGACACCCAACAGACATCAACGCCGCACACCTCACCCATCTATCACTGATTCTTTGCATCAATTAATTCGCGCAGATTATTGACTGCCATAAACTCATGGGTTTTCCCGGATTTCGAAACATGGAACAACTTCTTCGCCACCAAATCCAGCAAATCCGTTCGCGCACTCTGGTAAGATATGCTGTGTATTTTTTGGTGATTGTAGATCGAATATATTCTTCCTGGCTTCCTAAGTGCATCAAGAAGCAGCTCTCTCTGCCTTCTATTAAAATCGTCGACACCCCTTAACAGTGTAGCCGCCTGATTGATTTCCGCCTGTTTTTTGTTTATATACCGATGGACCTCTCCTACTGCCAACTGAATTGCCTGAAGATTGAACATTATGAAATAGGTAACATCATTTCCAGCACGCTCTGAATACACAAAGGCCCTGGCGTATTGCTTCCACGCCCGAAGAACCATTCGGGATAGCGACACGAACTCAAATAGCCAATAACCTTTTCTCAATAAATACCAATAAAACACCGCTCTTGCAGTTCTTCCATTTCCGTCAACATATGGATGAATGTACCCTATCCAAAAATGCAGAAGTATGGCTTTTACTACTGGGTGGATAAAATGTCGCGAATCCTCATCGTTCGCGAATTTTAAAAACACATCAAGACGCGCGGGCAATTCATCCCCATTGGGAGGACGATGAATAATATTGTTTTCATCATCATACACACAAACGTCATCATCCTTCGGACTTTGCCGTAACCGACCAGAAGCCGCCTCATCGTCCAAGGTGCCTTCTGTAAGTATTACGTGCAATTCGTTCAGGACTTCAAGGGTAAGAGGATGTTTTTTCAACTCACGGAGCCGCTCCATGGCCCGATAGTTGTTCAAAATCATCTTCTCCGATTTATTGGCCGGAGGACGCCCCGTTCTAAGCATCTCTTTTGCCACTCGCCGTGTTGTTGCAGCACCCTCAATTTGACTTGAGGCAATAGCTTCTTCCATCAATGAACTAACTATATATCGGTCTCTCTCTTGCGGAGACGGGATCTCACCAGTAAAAGATTTTTCGCCTGGATTTTGCCGGTCAATATTATGCAACGTCTCTTGAGCCGAATCTGGCAACCAATACGAGAACGGTTGGGATTTCGTATCCCGCAACGGAATATTTTTCCGCTCACCTATAGCCAAAAACTCTCTCAAAACCCAGGCGATTTCAGGGGTTAACCCAGCAGGCATTTGCCAATATTTAAACTTGCTCCAATATGGGTACTCCCTTATGCTTTTATCGACAAGATTTCTGACTTCTGGCTTTAAAAGTTCTTTTACAACATCGGAATTGTCCTTAAACATTTGGATAAAGTCTGGAGGATTTTCGGGTATTTGCATATATTTATAGCCCTCACTATACACGCTTTCTATGCCAATTTGCGACGAATTAGCACATATTGAATAACATGTACCAAGACATACTAATTTTTAATGGATTAGTATGTGTTGACATAGTATACACTATTTCATACTAATTTGCAATAGATTAGTATGTGCTGACATGTGACACGCACTTTCATACTAATTTGCAATGCATTAGTATGTGTTGACATAGCATACACACTTTCATACTAATTTGCAACGTGTTAGTATGTGCCAACATGGCATACAGGAGTCTATACCGGACACATAGGTTACAATTCTGGCATAGGACCAGGAGGTCACCTATGCCATGGAAGGAATATTCTGTTATGGACGAAAGAATGAAATTCGTGGTAAGGCTGCTGGACGGGGAGCAGATGAGCTCGTTGTGCCGCGAGTACGGCATCTCCCGGAAGACCGGGTATAAGTTCTGGAACAGGTACTGTATGAGCGGCGCGCAATCTTTCGCCGACCGGAGCCGCCGGCCGTACCGCTACGCCAATCAGTTGCCGGTCCAGGTGGAGCACACCATCCTGAAACTGAAGCAGGAGAAACCCCACTGGGGCGCGCCGAAGATCAGGGAACTGATCCTTCGCAAATATCCAGAAATAAAACCGCCCGCCAAAAGCACCGTGCACGCGGTGCTGGACAGGCACGGGCTGGTGACCAGACGCGGCCGCAGAAGGAACAGGGCAACAGGGACGCCGCTGTCGGAGGGGCGGCAGCCTAACGACTTATGGTGCGCGGACTTCAAGGGCGAATTCATGATGGGCGACAGGCGCTACTGCTACCCGCTGACGATAACGGATCAGGCGAGCCGGTACATCTTGGCCTGCGAGGCCCTTGAGACAACCAAAGAGAACCCCTCGTTCGGCGTGTTCGAGCGTGTATTCAGGGAGCGTGGGCTGCCGAGGGCCATCCGTACCGACAATGGCGTGCCTTTTGCCTCGCCTGGGGCGTTGTTCCAGCTCAGTAAACTTTCAGTGTGGTGGTTGAGGCTCGGTATTGATATAGAGCGTATCAAGCCAGGGAACCCGCAGCAGAACGGGCGGCACGAGCGGATGCATCTGACGCTGAAGAAAGAGACCACGAGGCCGCCGGGAGAGAATTTTCTGCAGCAGCAGGCGCGGTTCGACGAATTCGTTGATGAATTCAATAGCGAGAGGCCGCACGAGGCGCTGGGGATGAAATGCCCGGGAGAGGTGTATACGCCCTCGGTAAAGCCATACCGGGGATTGATCACCCCGGAGTATCCGTTCCACGATAAGACGGTCCTGGTGACGCATTGCGGTAGGATCTGCATGGGGAAAAAGAAGATTAATCTGTGCAAGCCGCTGGCCGGGCAGCACGTCGGGATCAAAGAGGTCGGGGAAGGAATATGGCTGGGGACGTTTATGGACTATGACCTGGGGTATTTTGATCTGGAGGATAAAAGATTTGAGCCCATCGGGAATCCCTTTGGGCTCAAAGTGTTACCTATGTATCCGGTATAATATGTTACCGGTGTGTCCGGTATATACCCCTAAAATTTTGGAGCGGGCGAAGGGAATCGAACCCTCGTCTGAACCTTGGCAAGGTCCCGTTCTACCATTGAACCACGCCCGCTTAATGGCGTTACTACCCTAATATTTTACCAAAAAAAGACGCTTTTTAGAACCGGTAAGTCATGGCCGCCCCAACGGCCCCCTCAGGAGACAGGTAAGGCGCGAAGCGTATGGCCTGGGCCGTTGCGGCCGGGGACCGCTTGGCGGACGTGCGCCCGCCGGCAGCGATGGCCTTGCCTATGCCATAGCCCACGGCCAGGCCCAGCGGGTAGTCGCTCGCCCAGTGCACACCGTTATTGACCATCTGGAAACTGAGCGCCGTCAGCAGCGTATAGCCCAGCGGCTTTATATATTTTTTCTCCGGGTAGTTCTCGGCTATCACGGTGAGCGTCATCATGCAGGTGGCGAGGTGGCCGGAGGGAAAAGCGTCGTAGCGCGTGCGGTGCGCCTGAAAATCATTGAAGGACGGGAACATGCGCCACACGCCGCGGTCGGCGGTGGCGGCGCGGGGCGTCTCGCGGCCGGTAACGCGCTTCATCACCTGGGTGGTGAAGCCGGTGACCAGGAGGCCTTCAGCCAGCTGGTGGCCGGTCTGCAGGGCGCGCCAGTCGTCCTTCATCAGGCCGCGCGCTTCAAAATAACCCATCAGGCCCAGGTTCACCCAGCCGTCGCCGATGAAGTAGAAAGCCGAACCCAGGTCACTCGGGCCGCGGAAAACCGAAACCCCGCCGATCCTGAGGTAGGTCTTGGTCTTATCCACGCTGGAGATATTGAGCCGGTCGCCGACGCGGCGCGTTTCTTCGTAGATCTCCTGGTCGTATTTTATCAGCAGGACGGTGGAAGCGCCGATGGCGGCCAGCCACGGCAGGCTTTCCTTGGTGAAGCTCTGCTTTACGAACAAGCCCCAATCGGAGGGCCCGGCGCCTATGGTGCGCCAGAGCCCGGGCTTGGCGTAGGTCAGCGTGGAGCCGTCCTTCAGCGTATAGGTGCGCGAGGCGGCCTCCTGCGCGCGCAGCGGGGCGGCGCAGAAGGACAACAGCAGGAACAGCGCGGCGGCGAAACCCTTCATCCGCGAGCGAGCTTCCATTTGGTGCCTTTCGGGGTGTCCTCTATCAACACGCCCTTTTCGGCGAGGGCTTTGCGGAGTTCGTCGGACTTCTTCCAATCCTTGTTCTTGCGGGCCAGCTCGCGCTCGGCGATGAGCGCCGCGGCCTCGGCGGGAAGTTCCCCCTCCTCTTTCGCCTTGAAGAGGTCCAGCGCGGTGACCTCCTCGGCCTTCAGCGCGAAAGCCAGGCGCTGCGCGGCCGGGACGGAGCCGTCCTTGAGGGTTTCCCACAGCACGGCGAGGGCCGCCGGCAGGTTCACGTCGTCGGCCAGGGCGGCCTCGAAGTCCTTGAAATATTTCGCCTCGCGGTCCAGCGAGTGCGTGGCCGTGCCGGCCTCCGCCTTCACCTTCTGCGCGAGTGTGCGCAGGCCGTCCAGGCCGCGTGCGGCCGCCTCCACGCCTTCCCAGGTGAACTCGAGCTGCTTGCGGTAATGCGTGAGCAGGCAGTAATAACGGTAGGCCAGCGGGTCGTAGCCTTTTTCCGGAAGTGTGGAGGTAGTGAGGAAATCCCCGGCGCTTTTAGACATCTTCCCTTCATCCCCGGTCACCAGAAAGCGCGCGTGCATCCAGTAATTAGCGAAAGGCTTGCCGCTGGCGGCCTCGCTTTGGGCTATCTCATTGGTATGGTGCACCGCCACGTGGTCCTCTCCGCCCCAGTGGATGTCTATGGTCTCGCCCAGGTGCTTTACCGCCATGGCGGAACATTCCATATGCCAGCCGGGGAACCCGCGGCCCCAGGGAGAATCCCACTCCATCTGCCGCTTCTCGCCGGGGGCGGCGAATTTCCAGACGGCGAAATCGGCGGGGTGGCGTTTCTGGGCGTTGGCCTCCACGCGCGCGCCTTCCTTGATGCCTTCCACGTGGGCCTTACCCACGAGCTTGCCGTAGTCCGACAGCTTGGCCGTATCAAAATAGACCCCGTCTCCCGGAATGTCATAGGTGTAGCCCTTCTTCTCCAGGACCAGCGCCATATCTATCATTTCTTTTACATAATCGGTAGCCGGGCAGAGCACGTCCGGAGGCAGGCAGTTAAGCGCCTTGTAGTCCTTGAAAAAAGCTTCCGCGTAGAACCTGGCGACTTCCCAGGCGGTCTTGCCTTCGCGCTTGGCGCCCAGCTCCATCTTGTCCTCGCCGGTATCGGCGTCGGAGGTAAGGTGGCCCACGTCGGTGATGTTCATGACGCGCTTGACCTTCCAGCCGAAGAACTTCAGCATCCGCACGAAGGTATCCTCGGTGATATACGTGCGCAAGTTGCCTATGTGCGCGTAGTGGTAAACGGTGGGCCCGCAGGTATAAATGCCGACCTCGCCCGCCTTCAACGGTTTAAAGAGTTCTTTCTGCCTGGTAAGAGTGTTGTATATCCTGAAGTCCATACGATGTTCCTTACTCCTGCTGCCTGGCGGCGAGCGCCTTTCCTATCCTCAGTTCCAGTTCGCCGAAAAATTCCGCGCAGAGCCTCTTGCCCGCCAAGCGGGGACCGCCTTCCTGCACCAGGCAGGAAACCTCTATCTCCGACAGCGGGTAGGCCGCGCCCTTAGGAGAGAGTGAGTAAGCGAAAAAGCCGGTCCCGTCGGCGTGAGCCCTGGTCACGGTCTCGTAGCTGGAGGAAAGGATGCCCTCCAGCTCCGCCTCGAACTCCGGGTCGGGGGTTTTAAACAGCTTGAAGCTCTGCCGCTGCATGGCCACCGCGGCGCCGTCCTTAGCGGGCCGCAGCCCGCCGCCGCCGCAGGCGCAGAGCAGGGCGGCGCAGGCGCCGGCTAAAAAAAGCTTTATCCTCATTTCACCACGCTGGCGGCGGCGTAGCAGACCATAGCCTCGCCGTGGCCGATGTCGCCAAGCCCTTCGCGGCTCTTGGCCTTCACGCTCACGTCGCTCTTGTCCAGTTTCAGTATTTTCGCCACGGAATCCCGGATGGCCTCGTAATGCGGCTTGAGCTTGGGCTCCTCGGCCACTATGGTGATATCCACGTTGACGATCCTGGCTTTTTTGGAGGCCAGCACTTCCAGGGTCTTCTCGGCGATCTCTATGCTCGAGATGCCCATGATGGTCAGGTCGGTAGGCGGGAAATAGACGCCTATTTCCCCGGCGGAGATGGAGCCCAGCAGGGCATCGCAGACCGAGTGCAGCACCACGTCGCCGTCGGAATGGCCGAGCAGCCCCTTGGTGTGCTCTATCTTGATGCCGCCGAGTATCAGCGGGCGGCCCTCCACCAGGCGGTGGATGTCGTAGCCGAAACCGGCGCGGCTCACCGGCATCTTAATGCGGCCCGTCGCGGTTTTTTCTTTTTCGTCTTTCATAAAAGCCTCCGCTATGATCAGATCTTCGGGGGTGGTCACCTTGATGTTGCGGTAGCTGGACGGCACCACCGCGGCCTTGATCCCCATCTCTTCCAGCACCTGCGACTCGTCCGAGTAATCCTTGCCCGCGGCCGCCCTTTCCAGGAGCCCGGCCAGCACCGCCCTGCGGTAGCACTGCGGCGTCTGCACCGCCATCAGCGAGGAGCGCGGCGGCGTCTTTTCGAAGGATTTGCCGTCCCCCGACACGGTCTTCACCGTGTCCTTGAGCGGCACCGCCGGCACCGCGGCACCCGCCGCCTCGGCCCCGGCCAGGCAGGCTTTTATCAGGGCCGCGTCCGCGAAGGGCCTGGCGCCGTCGTGTACGGCCACCAGCTCCGCCCCCGGGCTCACCAGCCTGAAAGCGTTGCGCAGGGATTCGGTGCGCGTCTCCCCGGCCGGCGCGGTCTTTACCCCGGCCCGGGCCCAGGCCGGGCCGTACTTCTTTAAATTCTCCGGGCCGAGAGCGAGCACGATCCCGTCGAACAGGCCGCTGGAGGCGAAGGCCTCCACTGTCCATTCGATCATCGGGCGCCCGGCCAGCGGCAGGTACTGCTTGTCGCCGCCCATCCGGGTCCCCGAGCCGCCGGCCAGTATTATGGCCTCGGCGGCGGATGTTTTCTTTCTTGCCGGCACGTTAACCTCAGGGCAGCTTGGGGCCCTGCTGCGCCGACTTCCCCTTCACCCTCGTGAAAATTATGCGGCCCTGCGAGGTCTGCAGGATGGACTGCACCACGGCGTCCACCTTCTTACCTATGAACTCGCGGCCGTCCTCGATGACGATCATGGTGCCGTCGTCGAGGTAGCCCACGCCCTGCTCCTTCTCCTTGCCTTCCTTCATCACGAAGACGCTGGTGTCCTCGCCGGGCAGCACCACCGGTTTAAGGGCGATGGCCAGGTCGTTGATGTTGAGCACGGTCACGTTCTCGAGCGCGGCCAGTTTGTTGATGTTGAAATCTATCGTGACGATGGAGGCGCCCAGTTCCTTGGCGATGGTCACCAGTTTCATCTGGTTATCCTGGACCTCGCGGATGTCGCGGTCTATCACGCGGAACGGGATATCGCGCGATTCCTGCAGGCGGGCGAGAATATCCAGGCCGCGGCGGCCCTTGGCCCGGTTGATGGGCTCGGAAGACTCGGCCAGCGCGTGCAGTTCCTGCACTATGAAGCGCGGCGTGATGATGCCGCCGGTGATGAAGTGGGTGTCGCAGATGTCGAGCACGCGGCCATCCACGATGGCGCTGAGGTCCAGCACCTTCATGTTCTTGCCGCCCTTGCGGCCCAGCGACAGGATGTTCTTGTCCAGATCGTCGAGCTCGGGGATCTTCTTGACGCTGACTATCATGCCCAGCAGGGCCAGCGCGTAGCGCACTATGATGTTGTAGCGCAGCCACAGGGCGCTGAAGCCGTCGTTGTCTATCTGGAACACGGTGTAGTCGAGCAGTTTGGACAGGATGATGCCCACCACCGCGCCGATGATGCCGATAATGAGCGAGAACAGGCTGACGTTCTCGAAGACGTACTCGATGCCGATTATGACGAGGCCTATAAGCACGCCGAAAGCGACGCCCTTAAGGTCCTTTGACACGGTCAGCCAGGTCAGCACCGGGGTGCCGAGCAGGGCGACCGCCCTGAAGATCCATACTATCATGTTAGCTCCTTATTACTGCTTGCCCGCCTTCGCGGGGGTTAATTTTACCAGGGCGGCGTACAGCGCGCCCATATCCCGGACAACCTCCAGGCGCAGGCCCTTGAACCGGGCCTCGTCCTTTTTAGGCTGCCGCGGGATGAAAGCGGTCTTGAACCCGAGGCGCTCGGCCTCGGCCAGGCGCCGGTCCATGAAGCCCGGGCTGGAAGCCTGCGCCAGGATGCCCACCTCGCCGATGAACACGCAGTCGGGCGGCAGCGGGATATCCTTGGCGGAACTCACGAGCGCGGCGCAGAAAGCCAGGTCCAGCGCCGGGTCTTTCAGCTTGATGCCGCCCTGCAGAGACGCGAACACGTCCATCTCGTCGAAGCGCAGGCCCACGTTCTTCTCCAGCGCGGCTATGAGCATCTGCGCGCGGTTGAGGTCCAGGCCGGTCACGGTGCGGCGCGGGTACGGCAGGTAGGACCTGGCCGCCAGCGCCTGCAGTTCGGCGAGCATGGGGCGCGCGCCCTCGAAAGCTATGGTGAAGGCCCGGCCGGCTATGGCTTTGTCGCGGTCCGACTCGGCCAGCATCAGGCCCGCTTCTTCCACCGAGCGCAGCCCCTTGGCGGTCATCTCGAAGATGCCGGTCTCTTCCACCGGGCCGAAACGGTTCTTGTGCGGGCGCAGCACGCGGAAGGCGTTGTTCTTCTCCGCGTCGAAATAAAGGACGGTGTCCACTATGTGTTCGAGCACCTTGGGGCCGGCGAGCGAGCCTTCCTTGGTGACGTGCCCCAGCAGGAACAGCGGCGCGCCGGCGGCCTTCACGGTCTTGAGCAGTTCGGAGGCGCATTCACGGATCTGCCCCACGGAGCCGGGACTGCCCACGAACTCCGGGTGGTAAACGGTCTGAATGGAATCTATCACGAGGAAAGCCGGCTTTATCTTGCGGAACTCCTCTATGATGCGCGCGAGGTTGGTCTCGCTCATGAGGTAAACGTTGTCGGCCCGGGCGCCCAGGCGCTCGGCGCGCGAACCCACCTGCCCCAGCGACTCCTCGCCAGACACGTAAAGCACCTTGCCGGCCGCGTAGGCCCCGGCCGCCAGCGCCGCGCAGGTCTCCAGCGTCAGCGTGCTCTTGCCTATGCCGGGCGGGCCCGCCAGCAGCACCACCTGGCCCTTCACCAGGCCGCCGCCCAGCGCGCGGTCCAGCTCGGCCAGGCCGGTGGCGGCGTGTTCGGCCTTCATGGCGCGGGCTTCGGAAAGCTTCACGGGCGCCTCGGAAAAATCGGTGAGGCCGCGGGCCTTGGCGGCCGCCTTGGTCAGCACTTCCTCCGCCTCCTCCACCAGCGTGTTCCAGCCGCCGCAGCCGGGACATTGCCCGGCCCATTTAGCGGAGGCTTGGCCGCACTGCTGGCAGCGGTAGACGGTCTTGAGCTTCATGTTATTTCGCGGACGCCCCTAAAGCGGCGAAGCCGAAGAGGTACTTTATGTCCTTATCCTCGAAGAGCACCCGGGTGGTATAGTTCACGCGCTTGGTCTCGGCCAGGTCGTTCACGCGCAGGCCGGCGGAGATATAGCGGTTGACCGCCACCTCGGCGCCCACGTCGTAGCGGGGGTCGTTGAAGGAGCGGTCCTTGATGCGCCGGTTGCGGCCGAACTCCGAGCCTTCCGCGAACAGGGTGAACCGGTCCCACTTGGAATTGAAGAAAGGCCGCCAGCGCGCGCCGGCCCCGCCGGAGCCGCGGATGACTCCCGCGTACAGGTCGAAGGCCTTTATCTCCCAGCCAAGGCGCGCGTCCACGGTGTTCATCACCTCGTAGTCCGTGCCCTTGGCCACGTCCTTGGTGTTCATCATGTTGGCGCCGCCGAGGTAGTAGTAGCGGCCCTCGCGCGGGGAGATCTTTACGCCGAAATCGCTCTTGGAGCCCTTGGCCAGCGGCTCGTACTTGTAGTCCCATTTGAGATAGGTGCGGAAGCCGCCCACCCGCGCCAGGGCGTCCTTCACGGAAACGCTCGCGTCCTTGAGGTTGGAAATGGCCTCGTTGACGTTGTTCTTCATCTTGGCGTCGGACACCAGGGCGCCGGCCACGCCGTCGCCGCGGTTGACCTTGTCCACTATCTCGTCGGTCTTGCGCAGCACCTCGTCCAGGCGCGCGGTGATGGAATCCATGCGCTCAATGGCTTTCTCGGCGTGCGGCTGGCTGTTGGCCACCAGGTCGTTGACGTTGGCGGTGATGTCGCGCAGGTTGTCCAGGATCTCCTGCATGCTCTTGGCGAGCTTGCCCTCGCCGCGGATATCCATGACGAGGGACTCCATGCTGGCCACGGCGCGGGCCACGGCCTTGTCGAGGGGCACTATCTCCTCGCCCAGCACCGTCTCCCCCGCCTCTACGCGGCCCAGGGCCGGGGAGCCCTGGTCCACCTGCAGGAACTTGGAGCCGATGACGCTGGTGGACCCCACGGAAAATTTGGCGCCGCGGTAGATCTTTACGCCTTCCTGGATGGCCAGCTGCACCACCACTTTGTCGTCCTTGAGGTAGATCCGCTTTATCTTGCCCACCTCTACGCCGGAGAGCTTGATGGTGGCTTTATCCGGCAGGCCGGCCACGTCGGAAAATTCCGCGTTGATGGAATAATAGCTCTGGAAGGAATAATCCCCCAGCAGGAAAAGCGCGGCCCCGAAAAGGATAGAGCCGGCCAGCACGAACAAACCGACCTTCATCTCGCCGTTCATGTCGTCCTTTGCCTAATGATATCTATATACGATATCCATTATATAAAAAAACCCCCTTTTGGGGGGCGGCAGGCCTGCAAGTTCGCGGGTGCCGAGGGTATGCCTTCCTCGGGCACACGGTCGCGCACACCGTGCGCGCCGTTTATCCCTCAGCCCTCGCGCTTGCGCAAGCTCGGGCTTCCGGGAAATCCCTCGGAAGGCATACCCTCGCCGCCCGCTCCTGTTATTCAGCCTGCCTGTCGGTCCGGCCGGGGCAGGGAGCTAAGGAGCAGGCGTGTTCCCGCAGTGAGCGTTAGGGCGCAGGGCCAAGTGCCGGAGCGGACGGCCTATCATTAAGGCCGCGGCGGCGCTGTCTGAGCCGAGCACTGTGTGCGAGGCGAGTTCGACGCCGGCGGAGGCACGCCGGCCCTATCAGCCGCGCCCGCTCAGCGAACGAAGGGAATACGCCTGCGACTATTTGCGGGAGAGGTGGGAGATCTCCATGAATTCTTTCACGGCGGGGTTCTCCGACTGGCGGAACTTGGCGGGCTCGCCCACTTCCACGAACTTGCCGCCCGTGAGCATGGCCACGCGGCTGGAGATCTCAAGGGCCAGGTTCAGGTCGTGCGTCACCACTATGGACGTGATGCCCAGCTTGGCGCGCATGTCCGTAATGAGGTCCTTCACCATGCCCGTGGTCACCGGGTCCAGGCCCGTGGTGGGCTCGTCGTAAAGCATGTACTTGGGCGAGGGCGCTATGGAGCGCGCCAGCGACACGCGCTTCTTCATGCCCACCGAAAGCTCCGCCGGCTTGAGGTGCTCCACGTCCTTAAGGCCCACCAGCGCAAGCTTCTCTTTGACGATGCGCGGGTAATCGCTCTTCGGGGTGTCGGTCAGGTACTTCAGCCCGAAAGACACGTTCTCCAGCACGGTCAGGGAGTCGAACAGTGCCCCCTCCTGGAACAGGTAGCCGAAATTGCGCCGGATCTTGGCCAGCACGAACTCGTTCTTGGCCGCGGCGATGTCCTGCCCGTCCACCAGGATCTCCCCGGAGTCCGGCCGGAGCAGGCGGATGAGGCATTTTATGAACGTGCTCTTGCCGGTGCCCGACGGGCCTATCACGCTGAACAGTTCCCCCTCCCGGATCTCGGCGGAAATGCCGTCTATGACCTTGCGGCCGGGGAAATTCTTTACGAGGTTGCGGATCTCTATCATATGCCCACCGCCACCAGCGCCGCGCTTATGAAGTAGTCCAGCACCATCACCAGCACCATGCTCACCACCACCGCCTCCGTCGTGGATTTACCCACGCCCTCGGCCCCGCCGCGGGTGTTGAGCCCCTTGTAGCAGCTCACGGTGGCGATCATGAAAGCGAACACGTAGGTCTTCAGGAAGCCGTGCATGAAGTCGCCTATCTCCAGATAGGTGAGGATATCGTCGAAATACACCGAGCTGGGAATGCCCAGCTTCACCATGCCCACTATGCAGCCGCCGAACACGCCGATAAAATCAGCGAACACGGTCAAGAGCGGCAGGGTTATGAGGAAGGCCAGGTAGCGCGGCACCAGCAGGTAGCGCGTGGGGTTGGTGCCCAGCGTATAGAGCGCGTCTATCTGCTCGGTCACCTGCATGGTGCCTATCTCCGCCGTCACCACCGCGCCGGCGCGGCCGGCCACTACTATGGAGGTCAGCACCGGGCCCAGCTCTTTTAGCATGGAGAAGGCCACCATGGTGCCTATATAGAGGGGCTCGTTAAAAAGGTTCTTGGTGGACTGCCCCATCTGCAGGGCCAACACCATGCCGGTGAAGAAACTGGTGAGCGCGGTGACCGTGAAGGAATCCACTCCGATCTTAACGGCCTGCTTGGCCACTTCGCCGGCCTCGAACTTGGCCCGCACCAGCCAGAAGGCCACCGACTTGATCATGAGCGCGGCCCCGCCCAGCGCTTCCGCCAGGTTCAGGAACTCATGTCCTATCTTTTCCGTCACGCAATATTTCATTCGGCGTAAACCCTCGGCACGCGGCCCGACACCAGCGTGACGATCTCGTAGGTTATGGTGCCGGCGATGTCGGCCAGTTCCTGCGCGGTTATCTCTTCCGTTCCCTGGCGCCCGAGCAGCACCGCCTCGGACCCGACGGCGGCGTCCTTTACCGCGGTGACGTCCACCATGGTCATGTCCATGGTCACGTTGCCCAGCACGCGGCAGCGCCTGCCGCCTATCAGCACGTCGGCCTTATTGGAGAAGCGGCGCAGGTAGCCGTCGCCGTAGCCCGCCGGGATGGTGGCTATCTTCATGGGCCGGTCCGCCCTGAAGGATTTGTTGTAGCTGATGAAAGCGCCCTCGCGCACGTTCTTGATGAAAACTATCTTGGTCTTCAGCGTCATGGCCGGCTCGAACCCGTCGGCCAGGCCGTAGGCGGCGATGCCGCAGCGCACCATGTCGAAACGGCTCGCCGGGATATTCACCGCGGCGCAGGAGTTGGCCGCGTGGAAGGTGAGGCCGCGCGCGCCGCGCTCTTTCAGCTCCTTCACGGTCTCGCCGAAAAAGCCGAGCTGTTCGGCGGTGTACGCCGGGTCCGTGTCGGCGCTGGAAAGGTGGGTGTACATGCCGGCCACCGCCACCGCGCCGGACCCCTCGAGCTCGTCGTAAATTTTAAGCACGGAGGGTCGGCGGGCGCCTATGCGGCCCATGCCGGTCTCCAGCTTGATATGGCAGACCGCCTTCTTGCCCAGCTCCTTCGCGGCTGCCGTCACCTGGCGGGCGGCGTCGAGGCTCGCGATGGTCACCATGAGGTCGGCGTTTATGGCTTCCACGAAACTTTCGAAGGGGTAGAGGCTGCCCAGCACCAGCACCGGGCTGATGACGCCGCTTTCGCGCAGGGCCAGGCCCTCCTCCACGGAGGAGACGCCGAAGCCCCAGCACAGGGCCTCGCGCTCGGCCAGGCGCGCGAGCGGCAGGGCGCCGTGGCCGTAGGCGTTGGCCTTCACCACGAACAGCACGCGCGCGGGCGCGGCGGTGCGCTTTAATTTTTGCAGGTTCTTTCTTACGGCGGAGAGCCGTATTTCGGCGACGGTCGGCCTGAGGGTGGTGGCCATGGGCGCTTGCGCCGTCGTCAGAAGACGGCCTCTTCCGGCACCGCGGTCTCCATGGCGGAGACGGTCAGGTTCTCGAACTTGGTGTACTCGTGGAAGAACGCCAGGTCCACGTCGCCCACGGGGCCGTTGCGCTGCTTGGCTATGATGAGCGTGGCCTTGTTCTTCAAAGTCGGGTCTTCGCGCTTGTAATATTCCTCGCGGTGGATCATGCCCACCACGTCGGCGTCCTGCTCTATGGAACCGGAATCGCGCAGGTCGGAGAGCTGCGGGCGGTTGCCTTCGCGGCCCTTGTCCTCGCTGCGGCGGTTAAGCTGGGAAAGCGCTATCACCGGGACTTCCAGGCTGCGGGCCAGGTCCTTGAGCAGGCGCGAGATCTCGGCCACTTCCTGCTGGCGGCTCTCGGTGCGGCCGGCGCCGCGGATGAGCTGCAGGTAGTCGATGACGATGAGGCCCAGTTCCTTGCCCTCGTTCTTGAGCTGGCTCACCAGCTTCCTGGTCCGGTTGCGGATGTCCAGGATGGTGAGGCCGGGCGTGTCGTCGATGTAAAGCGGGGCTTCCGCGACGGTGGCGGTGTAGCGGGTGAGCTGGGGCCAGATGTCGCGCGGCAGGCGGCCGTTGCGCACGCCGCCCAGGTTGGCCCGGGCCGCGGAGCAGATGAGGCGCTGCATGATGGAGTAGCGGTTCATTTCCAGCGAGAAGAACGCGGTGGGGAACTTCTTCTCCACGCAGGCGTGGTAGGCCATGTTCAGCGCCATGGCGGTCTTGCCCATGGACGGGCGGGCCGCGAGGATGATCAGGTCCGATTTCTGGAAGCCGCCGGTCATGTCGTCGAGCTTGGTGAAGCCCGTGGGCACGCCGGTGATGGCGGAATGGTTGGAGTAGAATTTTTCTATGCGGCCCAGGGTCTCGGTGGCCAGCGACGCCGCGTTGGCGAAGCCGTGGTCCGTGTTCTTCTGGGCTACCGAGAGCACCTGCGCCTCGGCGAAATCCATGATCTTGCTGACGTCGTCCGATGCCTCGAACGACTTTTCCACCACGGCGGTGGACACGCGGATGAGCTCGCGCAGCAGGGCCTTCTCTTTTACGATATTGGCGTAGGCGTTGGTATGGGCCGCGGTGGAGACCTTCTCCATGAGATCGGCCAGGTACTTATTCCCGCCCAGTTCCTCCAGGCGGCCGCTCTTCTTGAGCTCCTCGGACAAAGTGACCACGTCCACCGGCAGGTTGCGCTGCCGCAGGTCCATGATGGCTTCGTAGATCTTGCTGTGGGTGTCGCTGTAGAAGTGCTTGGGCTGCAGGATCTCGGCCACGCTGTCCATGACCTCTTTCTCAATGAGCATGGCGCCGAGAACGGCCATTTCCGCCTCGGTGGAATGTGGAGGAACCTTGTTGTAGGCCATATGCCCCCCCTGCAGGGCTGGGAGATTTTAAGCCCGGGCCGGGCGTTGAAGCCGGACCCGGGCGGTAGACGTCTTAAGAAGCGCTTACTTGCTCTGGGCCGAAACGGCGACCTTGATCTTGGCCGTGATGTCGGGCTTCAGGGCGATCTCGACTTCGAAGGTGCCCACGGCCTTGATGGAAGCCGGCAGGCGGATCATGTCCTTGTCTATCTCCATGTCGGCGGCGGCCAGGTTCTTTATGATGTCGCTCTTGGCCACGGACCCGTACATGACGCCCTCTTCGGAAACGGGGCGGGAGAAGGAAAGGGTGATGGCGGACAGGCGCTTGGCCAGTTCCTTCAGGGCGGAATCCTCGGAGGCCACGCGCTTGGCGCGCTTGTCGGCGGAGTTCTTCCAGGCCTTCAGGGCGCCTTCGGTGGCGGCTTCCACCAGGCCGCGGGGCATGAGGAAGTTGCGGGCGTAGCCGTCTTTCACGGTCTTGATCTCGCCGGAACGGCCGAGGTTGTAAATGTCTTTCTTGAGTATGACTTTCATTTTAGTGCTCCGTTAGCCGTTGTAGGGCATGAGGCTCAGGTTGCGGTTGATCTTCACGGCCCTCATGATCTGGCGCTGATGCTTGGCGCAGGCGCCGGTGATGCGGCGGGAAAGGATCTTGCCGGTGTCGGTGCAGAAAGTTTTCACGATCTGGGCCTGCTTGTAGTCCACCAGGTCTATGTGCTCGGCGCACAGGCGGCACACCTTGCGGCGCGGGGCGAACCTGCGGCCGCCGGGGCGGCGCGGGCCGGGACCGGCGTGAGGACCGGCGTGGGGCCGGGGGGCCGCCGCTGCTTCGGCCGGCTTGGGGGTGGTTTCTTTGTTCTCCATAATGTTTGCTCCTACTGGTTTTAGAAAACGAATTCTTTAGAACGGCACTTCTTCTATGCCGGAGGGATCGCTCTTGGGCTCCGCGTCCGCGGAAACCTCTTCGGCCTCGCCCTTGGGCGCGGCTTCGGCGCCGCCCTGCTCGCCGTACGCCATCAGCTGCACGCGGCGGGCGGTGACCTTCATCTCTTTGCGCTTCTGGCCGGTTTTGTCCGTGTACTCGGAAGCGGTCAGGCGGCCTTCGATGAGCACCGGGCTGCCCTTCTTCATCTTGTCCTTGCAGCGCTCGGCGGCGGGACCCCAGACGGTGACCGGCACGAAGGTGGTGTCGTCCTTCCATTCTCCGGAAGCCTGGTCCTGGTAGCGCCGGTTCACGGCGATGGAGAGGGAGACCACGCCCTGCTGCTTCTGCGTGAAGCGCAGCTCGGGATCGCGGGTCAGCCTTCCGGCTATCATGACCTGGTTGATCTCAGGGATCTTTAAGTCCATAGTGTCCCCCGTGAGGGCCGCTTAAGCTTTCTTTACAGGCTGTTCCACGGTCGCCTTCATCATCAGGGCGCGCAGAACGGTTTCCTGCAGTTTCAGGCTGTGGTTGATGGCCTTCACGCTTTCCGGCGCGGCCTTCACCTTCATGTAAACGTAGAAGCCGTCGCGGTTCTTGCCCACGTTATGGGTGAACTTCTTGCGGCCCAGCCTGTCCTCGGCGAGCACTTCGCCCTTTTCGTCGGTCAGGATCTTTTTGGCCTTTTCCACCGCTTCCCCGACTTCGGCGTCGGTCAGCTGGGGATTGATAATCAGCATTAACTCATAGGTATTCATAGTAGGTTAATAATAGCAAATCAGCGGGGGGGTTTACAACCCGGGGGCGCAGACCAGGATCTGCTTGCCGGCCTCGGCCGAGAAGGGGCGGCGCCTGAAATCGCCGTAGCGCCTGAGCACTTTAAAGCCGTTGTAGTGGACCAGCGCCAGCAGCTCTTCCGGGAAAAAGCAGCGCAGATTAAGGCTTTTTTTAAGGGTTTTACCCGTCTTTTCGCTGCGGTAATGCCAGGTCAGCCGCGAGGTCTGGGCCGCCTTATCATAGGAATACTGCTCGTTCACCAGCATTTTCCCCTCCCCGGACGGGTCCGGGTAATAGGCCACCGGCAGCAGTTCCTCGGGGTCGCGGGTGAAAAAGCGCGGCTCCGGGTTAAAGACGTCGAAAATAAAGAGCCCCCCCGGCGCCAGGTGGCGGGCGACGGAGGCGAACAGGCCCTCCAGGTCCTCGCGGCGGCCGAGGTGCTGCATGGAATTAAAGGCCATGAAGATGAGCTTGAATTTCTTCCCCAGCGCGAATTTCCTTGCGTCCCCGCGCAGGAAATGGACCTGCAGCCCGGCCGCGGCGGCCTTGGCCCTGGCCCGGGCCAGCATGGCCGGGGAATAGTCCAGTCCGGTTATCTCAACGCCGGACTTCCTGAGCGGGATGGTCAGGCGGCCGGTGCCGCAGGCCAGCTCCAGCACGGCCCCCCGCGCCTTTTTAGCCGCGGCGAGGTAGAAAGGGAAATCATCCTGGTAGGGCTGGTTGAAGGCGTCGTACTGGTCCCCGTCCCAATAGACCTCGGAGCCGTCGGCCAGCTTATGCGCGGCCATCGCCTCAGCTCCCCTTCAGGGCGGCCTGCAGCCGCCGGACGCCGGCCAGGGTCTCCTCCCGCTCGCGCAGGAGCATGGCGGCGACGGCTTCTTTGAATTCGGGTTTATTGAGTTCCTTGAGCAGGCCGGCGTACACCCGCACGGTCAGCTCGGAGCGGGTCACGTGCGTCCGGAGGGCGGCCTCCAGGGAGCGGGCGGGCGCCGCGGCGCGCTGCCTGAACCCGGTGCCTTCCTTGAAGATCTTGCCCAGCTCCTTGAGCCGCTCGCGCTTCTCGTCGGCCAGTTTGCCGAACAGGGCCTTCATTTCTTCTCCGACGCGGGGATCGCCGCCGAAGGTCTCGGCCTCCTCGCCGAATGAGGTCACGTCGTCCATCTCGTTGTAGATCGCCGTGCGGATAAGTTCTTTGAATGTCATAAATTTTAAAGTTCCGTGACCGCGACCTTCACCACGATCTTTGCCACCCGGGCCGGGGCGCCGGCCGCGAGCCGCGGGGCGTGGGCGTCCTCCGGGTAGAGCACCGCGAGCTGTCCCGCCTCCAGCCGCACCGGGGTCCAGCCGCCGGCCGCCTCGCCGAAGCAGACGTCCTTGTCCGCGTCATAAGGTTCGTCCACGCGCACAAAACCCAGCGGGACCCAGCCTATGACCTCGGCTCCGGAGGCGATGAACTGTACGTCGACATATTTGCGGTGGGCCTCGAACCGGGGGCGCTGCGCGGCCAGCGTTTCGTAGCGCTGCACCAGCGCGAAAACTTTATCCCCGTCTATGCCGTGGCGCCCGTCGGGCAGGTTTGCGGCGCCCGGCCGCTTCAGGAAGTCGATGGCTTTCCGAAGGCCGCTCCCGCCAGGCGCCTGGCGGGCCGCGTCCTCCAGCTTAACGGCTATCATGGCGGTTCCCGGCTAGTAAGCCAGCTCCTGCGAGATGGCCGGCTCGAAGATGCGCTGCTCGTGGTATTCTTTCAGGGTTTTCAGGAAGATCCTGAAGTCGAAAATGTAGGCGAAATGCCAGGTCTTGAGGCTCTTCAGGAAGAACAGGTCGCGCAGGGCCTCGGGGCGCAGCGAATGGTCCTGCTCGGCCGCCTTCTTCACCCTGGCCTCCAGCGCCACGGTCAGGCCGTCCTGGCGCACGTTCTTGTCGGCGGCCTTTATCTCGTTGGAGAAATAATCGTTCCGGGCCCAGAGGTTCATCCAGGCGCCCACGTTGCGCGGCTTGGCCACGTAGGCCTGCAGCTGGCCGGTGTTTATCTCCAGCTCCATGAAGAGCTCCATCCACCAGTGGCCCGGCACCAGCGGCGAGCCCAGCGTTATGAATTTTTCTATGCGCACTTCGGGGCTGGAGGCGGCGAGGCGGTGCAGCACGGTATGGGCCAGGACGGTGCCCCAGCTGTGGGCCACCAGGTACACGGGCCGCCCCTCGGCCTTGGCCGCGGCGAAGATCTTCTTTATCTCTTTTTCCACCACGGGCAGAGCGGCGGCGCTCTCCTCGGGATCGCGCGACCAGCGCACGGGGACTATCTCATAGCGGTCCGCGGGCAGCACTCCGGCCAGGCGCGCGTCCAGGTAATTGTCCGGCTGGCGCTTGTAAAATTCGGCCAGTTCGGCGTCCTTGCCCACGCTCGAAAGGCGCTCGTCGAACAGGCGCTCGTCGAGCTTGCCCCCCGGCCTGAAGTGCGCGATTATCGCCTTGAAATAAGCCAGCTCCAGCTTCCCGAAGCCGACCTCGGTGAAATCCACTCCCACTATGGAAATGACCACCGGCCTGGCCAGGGCCGTGGGGGCGGGGGCGAGCGGCTCGGCTACGGCCGGCGCCAGCGCGGCCCCGGCGTTGTCAAAGCCGGTAAAGGCCGGAAGGGCCGGAGCGGCCGCGGCGGGCGCGGCGGCAAGCAGGGAAAAAAGGAGACTTATAAGGGAGGCTTTCATTCAGGGCTATTATATAAATTATGCGGCCCGGTCAACCGCCGCGCGGCGCCGGACGGTCTCCAGGCGCTCCAGGTCCCCTATGTCGCACCAAAAACCGGACTTATCTTCAAAACCCTTTATCCGCTCCCCGGCCGCCGCCAGCCGCAGGTAGACGCCGGTTATGGAGAAGACCCCGCTCTCGGTCATTTTGTCGAAGATCCCAGGCGAGATCACCTGGATGCCGCTGAAGGCCAGCGGGCGCAGCCGCTCTCCGGCCGCCTCGCCCTCCCTGCCGCGCAGGGCCATGTTACCGTCGAACAGCAGGCGCCGTTTGGACCCCCGGTCGCGCACGGCCAGCGTGGCCAGGGCCCCGGCCGCGGCGTGCGCCCGGTAAAGCCCGGTCAGGTCCATTTCGGAATAGACGTCGGCGTTATACGCGAAGAACGGCCCGCCGCCGAGCAGGGCCGCAGCCTTCTTAAGGCCTCCGCCGGTCTCCAGCGGGAATTCCTCTTCCCGGGAAAGCGTTATTTTGAAACCGAAGTCACTCTTCTCGCGCAGGCAGGCGGCGATCTTGTCGTGGAAATGGTGCGTGTTCACCACGAACTCCGTGACGCCGGCGGCGGCCAGGCGCCGCAGCACCAGCTCCAGCATGGTGGCTCCGTTCACGTCCACCAGGGCCTTGGGGAGGTCGTTCGTCAGCGGGCGCAGGCGGGTGCCCAGCCCCGCCGCGAAGACCATGGCCTTCACTTCAGGACCCCGCCGGAAAGTTCACGGTGCAGCAGCTCCACCCGGGCGCCGTACTTAGCCTTCACCCTGGCGGCCAGCGCCTCGGCGCAATACACCGAGCGGTGGCGGCCGCCGGTGCAGCCGAAGTTGACCATCAGGGAGGTGAAATTGCGGGAGAGGTAATTCTCCACGCTCATGTCGGTGATGGCGAACACGCTTTCCAGGTACTTCGCCACCTCCGGCTCCTTTTTAAGAAACTCGGCCACGGACTTGTCCAGGCCGGTGAGCTGCTTATATTGCTCGTAGCGGCCCGGGTTCGGGAGCGCCCGGCAGTCGAACACGAAGCCGCCGCCGTGGCCCTTCTCGTCGAGCGGCAGACCGTTCTTGAAGGAAAAACTCATAACGCGCACGGTCAGGCCCAGCTTGGTCTTACCGAACTGCCGCAGATAGGAGGAGGCCGCGATGCGCTTAAAGCACTGCAGCAGTTCCGGCGCGTTCACACCGGGCTCGGCGTTGCGCAGCAGCCACTCTATGTTCTTCACGGCGTAAGGCACGCTGTTGAGGAAATGCGTTTTCCCCTCGTAGAAGCCTCGCAGGCCGTAGGCGCCCATGGCCTGCATGATGCGGATATAGACGAAGGCATGGTAATGCCGCATGAAGGCCTTGGACTCCAGCCCGGCGGCCTCCAGGTAATGCTTGCGCAGCAGCGAGCGGGTCTCCGGGGCCAGGTCGGCCTTGGCGTCGTAGAGCAGCGAGGCCACGTCGTACTGGGCCGCGCCGCGGCGCCCGCCCTGGTAGTCTATGAACCACGGCTCGCCGCCGCGCAGCATCACGTTGCGGCTCTGGAAGTCGCGGTACAGGAAGTAGTCCGAAGGCGCCTCCAGCAGGAAATCGGCGAAGCGGGCGAAATCGTCCTCCAGCTTCTGCTCGTTGAACGGGATCTTGGCGAGTTTCAGGAAATAGTACTTGAAATAATTCAGGTCCCACATGATGGACTGCCGGTCGAAGCCGGCGCGCGGGTAGCAGGCCTTCAGGTCCATGCCCTTGCGCACCTGCTCCTGGAAGCGCGGCAGCCAGCCCAGCGTCTTCTTGTAGGCCTCCAGCACGGGCGGCGGCAGGTCGCCCCCCTTCCGCTCCGCCGTGAGATATTCGAAGAGGGTGGTGCTGCCCAGGTCCTCCTCCAGGTAGAAACCCTGCGCCTCGTCGGCCGCGTAGATCTCCGGCACCGGGAGCCTCTCGGCGCGGAAACGCCGCGAGAAATCCAGGAAGGCCCGGTTCTCCAGCTTGTCGGGGCCGAAAGCGCCGATGACCGACCTCTTGCCGTCCCCGAGCCTGAACAGCCTGCGCGCCGAGCCGTCGGCCCGCAGCGCTTCGAAACTCTCCGGCTCCGCGCCGAAGGTCTTCTTGTAGAGCGCCCGCAGCGGGGCCTCCTGCGGCAGTTTCGGGGCGGCGGTCTCTTTTTCGGTTTTTTTAACTGGCATAGTCATCCATTATACTACAGGGTCATTCGGCGCCGCGGCCGGCCAGGGCGCTGAGCGCCCCCTGCATGACGGCGAAGAACTTTTTCTCTTCCAGGTTGGCGGCTTCATTGTTCCAGGCGGCGGCCAGGCAGTACCATTCGGAGCGAGAATTTTTCAGCAGCCACGCCATGGAGAGCACCCCGGGCTCGCTGCCGCCCTTATAGCCGGCGTAAAGGTATTTCCCGGGCGGCATGGCCAGGCCCGTGTTCACCGCCAGGATCTCCAGCGCCTCCCGGCTGTCCTTGCGCAGAAAATAATCCATGGCGCGGCACATGTCGCCGGGCGAGATCAGCCACTCCACCCCGTTCAGGGCGAAAGGGCTCTGGCGCAGGCCCTCGGGGGAGAGCGGGCGCTTCTTCAGGGATTTCAGGAAATCGTAGCGCTCCTCCACGGCGAGGTTCTGGTACTTCAGGGCGGCCTCGCTGTCGGCCTTGAGCCGGAAGAACTCCCCGGTGGTCAGGAACGGCCGCAGCAGGTACGGGTTGGAATGCCCGAGCGCGGGGAGGGCGGCCTCTATGCGGCGGCGGCCCAGGGCCGCTATCAGCGCGTCGGTGGCGGTATTGTCGCTCTCGGAGATCATCAGGGCGGCCAGCGTGTGCGCCGTAAGCGGGGCGCCCTCTGGCCAGCCGCGCAGTTTGCCGGAAGGCAGGGACTTGTCCTCGTCGCGCAGGCGCACTACTTTGTCCCAGGGGAATTTCTCCTCCAGCAGGGCGCCCAGCACGTAAAGTTTGAAGGCGGAGCCGGAGGCGAACTGTTCGTTCTCGTTGAGCGTCTCCACGGCCTCGGGCTTTTCGCCCAGTTTAATGGCCAGCAGGCTGGTGCGGCCGGGCAGGGCGGCCAGCTCCGCCCGCGCCTTGGCCAGCGTCATGTCGGCCCGGTAGGGCACCCCGAAGAAAACGCCGCTGAGGCGGCCGGTGTCGGGGTTCAGGGTCAGGGCCGTAGGAACGCGGTACCCCTTGTCGGTATCGAAGAGGAAATGGGCGGAGCAGGCGTTGTCGGAGCTCACGAAGACCCGCGCCCTGACGGCGCCGCTGTCCCGGCGCAGGTCCGACAGGACCAGGGCGAGTTTTTCCCTGGAGACGTAGGAGAACAGGCTCTTGTCGAAAACTTTTTCCAGGCCCGAGGGGGCTTCGGTCACCAGCGCGGCCAGTTCTTTGGCGGGCCGGTCGAAATTCCCGCAGGGGCCGCCGGCCTGGGCGGGCAGCGGCAGCGCGAGGAGCAGCGGCAGGAGGAATTCTTTCATTTTTAAATTATACAATGCTGGAAAGGCTTTAAGGAGACCCCATGGCGCTGATACTTAAACAGACCGAAGGCAGCATAGGCGTACTCACCCTCAACAACCCGGCCCGGCGCAACGCGCTGAGCCTGGAACTCTGCGGCGAGATCGTGGCCGCGCTCGAGGACTTCAAGGCCAAGAAGGTGACCGTGGTAGTGCTGCGCGCCGAGAAGAACGCCCGGGTCTGGTCCGCGGGCCACGACATCACCCAGCTGCCGAAGGTCCACCACGACCCGCTGGCCTACGACAGCCCCATGGAAACCGCCTTCCGCGCCATCCAGAATTATCCCGGCCCGGTCATAGCCATGATCCAGGGCAGCGTGTGGGGCGGCGCCACCGACCTGGCCGTTACCTGCGACCTGGCCGTGGGCGACGAGACCTCCACCTTCGCCATCACGCCGGTGAAGATGGGCCTCCCCTACAACGCTTCGGGCATCATGCACTTCATCAACCGCGTGGGCAGCAACATCGCCAAGGAGATGTTCTTCACCGCCGAGCCGGTGAAGGCCGAGCGCGCCTACCATTTCGGCATCCTCAACCACCTCGTGAGCTCCAAAGAGATAGAGGCGTTCACCATGCAGCTGGCCCGCACCATAGCCGGCAATTCCCCGCTGGCGGTCTCGGTCATAAAGGAACAGTTCCGCATCCTTTCGGAAGCCCACCCTATAAGCCCGGAATCGTTCGAACGCATACAGGCCCTGCGCCGCAAAGTTTACAACAGCGGCGACTACGAAGAAGGCATAAAAGCCTTCATGGAAAAGCGCAAGCCCAGCTTCAAGGGCGAGTAGCGCCGGGCAGCGGAAAATTTGCTATATTTACCGGGCAGGTTTGGGAGTCTTAAGTAAAATTATTTTTCAATGGGTGCCGTAGCGATACGGAGGGGTTTCTGCTCGACTACAACGCCAGGAGGCTGGTATTCTGGACCCTGAAGGAATTCAGGGCCCAACTGTTGCTCGCCGGAGCCGTGGCGCTCGCGGCCGGCTACGCCTTCGGCTGTTTCAGTAAGGCCCGGCTAGCGGCCAACAGCCCGGTCTCGGTGTTCGACCTCAACGCCGCCCCGGACAGGTATAACGCGCGCAATGTCTGCGTGCGCGGTATGATCCTGAACCTCAAGGACGCCGGCGCGGAGCCCGCCGATCTGCCCTATGCCATCTTCAGCCTTAAAGAAACGCGCGGCGCCGGCGACTATGATTTCATCAACGTCATCTCCTTCAAGGAGCGCGAAAGCGCCCCGGAGGGCCTGGTGCTGGCCTGCGGGGTCTTCAGCGCCATGAAGCAGGTAGGCAAGGACACCTACCACAATGTCATCCTGCTCAACCGTTTCAAAGACGAAGCCAACGGGCGGCCGGACGCCCCGCTGCGCGGCGCGAAAAGGAGCAGGGCCTTCTAGGCGGATCCATGCTCGACGAGAACAAAAAGAACATCCTCGCCTGGTTCTTCGGCCACTTCTGGGGCCGCTGCGCCGGCGTCCTGGCGGGCCTGGCGCTGCTGGGCTTCCTGCTGGGGCTGTGCCGGCTGCCCCGCTTCAGCCGGGGCCCCGAACCGGTGTCGGTGATGGACCTGAACAAGGCCCCGGGCGCCTACGACGCCAAGCCCGTCTGCGTGCGTGGCGAAGTGCTGGACCTGCGCGTGGAGGACAACAAACTGGTGCGCCCCTACACGGTCTTCAGCCTGCAGGAGACCGCGCCCGACGGCAGCTACGATTTCATCAACGTGATCTCGCTGCGCCTGCCGGCCTTCGGCAAGGGCGCCAGGGTAAAGGCCTGCGGCTACTTCAACAAAATAAAACAGGTAGGCAAGGACACCTACTACAACTCCGTCCTGATGAACAAGTTCGAGGAAGAACTTTCCGCGGAGAAATAGCGCCCGACGCACGCAAAAGGACCGCCGGTTCTCCCGGCGGTCCTTTTTTTTGCGGCCGAAGGCGCCTAGCTCTTCTGCGTGTAGTTGGGGGTTTCCTTGGCTATGGCCACGTCGTGCACGTGGCTTTCCTTCAGCCCCGCGTTGGAGATGCGCACGAACCTGGCCTTGCGCCGCAGTTCGGCCAGGTCCCGGCAGCCGCAGTAGCCCAGCCCCGCCCGCAGGCCGCCGGTGAGCTGGTGCAGTATCAGAGAGACCGGCCCCTTGTAAGGGACGCGGCCTTCCACGCCCTCGGGCACCAGTTTTTCCTTCTCCACCCCGGACTGGCCGTAGCGGTCCTTGGACCCGGCCTCCATGGCCCCCACCGAACCCATGCCGCGGTAGGACTTGTAGCTGCGGCCCTGGTAAAGGATGATATCGCCCGGCGCCTCGTCGGTGCCCGCCAGCAGGGTGCCCAACATAACACAGGAGGCTCCGGCCGCGATAGCCTTGGTGATGTCGCCGGAGAACTTTATACCGCCGTCGGCTATTACCGGCACGCCTTTCCTGGCGGCGGCGCGGCAGCACTCGCGCACGGCCGTCAACTGCGGCACGCCCACGCCGGAGATGATGCGCGTGGTGCAGATGGAGCCGGGGCCTATGCCCACCTTCACGGCGTCGGCGCCGGCCTTTATCAGGTCGGCGGCCCCCTCGTAAGTGGCCACATTCCCGGCTATGACCTCCACCTTGTAGAGGCGCTTCACTTCGCGCAGGGTCCGCAGCACGTTGGCCGAGTGGCCGTGCGCGGAATCCAGCGAGATCACGTCGGCGCCGGCCTTCACCAGCAGGCCTGCGCGCTCTATGGCGGCGTCGCCGGCGCCTATGGCCGCGCCCACGCGCAGGCGGCCGGCCCGGTCCTTGCAGGCGTTGGGGTACTGCGACCGGTTCATGATGTCGCGCACCGTTATCAGCCCCTTCAGCCGGCCCTGGCGGTCCACCAGCGGGAGCTTCTCGATGCGGTGCTCGTGCAATATCTTCTCGGCCTTCTCGGGCGTAGTGCCGGCCGGGGCGGTAACGAGCTTCTTCGTCATCGCGGCGCCCACCTTGCGGTCCAGATCTTTCGCGAAACGCAGGTCGCGGTTGGTGAGGATGCCGGCGAGCTTCCCGCCGGAGATCACCACCAGCCCCGAGACGCCGTGCTTGGCCATCAGCGCCAGGGCGTCCTTGAGCGTTTCGTTCGGGGAAATGGTAACAGGGTCGGCTATCACGCCGCTCTCGTGCTTCTTTACCTTGGCAACTTCCAGCGCCTGCTGGTGCGCCGGCATCGCCCGGTGGATTATACCCAGGCCGCCTTCGCGCGCCATGGCTATGGCCAGCGCCGCTTCCGTCACGGTGTCCATGGCGGCGGAGACCAGCGGGATATTGAGTTTGATGTTGCGGGTCAGCAGGGTGCCCACGCCGGCGTCGCGCGGCATTACCGCGGACTTGGCCGGCAGCAGCAGCACGTCGTCGAAAGTAAGGCCCAGCTCTATCTTGTCCTTAAGCATGCGGTCTCCTTGTGCCTTCTATTTATTCCCACTCTATGGTGGCGGGCGGCTTGGAGGTGACGTCGTAGACCACGCGGTTCACGCCGCGCACCTCGCTGACTATCCTGGACGAAATTTTCTGCAGCAGGTCGTGCGGCAGGCGGCTCCAGTCGGCCGTCATGCCGTCCACCGAACTCACGCAGCGGATGGCTATGGTGTATTCGTAGGACCGCTCGTCGCCCATCACGCCCACGGAGCGCACCGGCAGCAGTACGCAGAAGGCCTGCCAGATCTTCGAGTACCAGCCGGCCGTCTGTATCTCCTCGCGCATCACGCGGTCGGCCTCGCGCAGGATCTTGAGCCTGTCCGGGGTCACCTCGCCCAGCACGCGGATGGAGAGCCCCGGCCCGGGGAACGGGTGCAGCATCAGCACGCTCTCCGGGATCTTCAGGCTGCGGCCGAGCTCGCGCACTTCGTCCTTGAAGAAGTAGCGCAGCGGCTCTATCAGGCCCATCTTCATTTTAGCGGGCAGGCCGCCCACGTTGTGGTGGCTCTTTATCACCGCGGAGGGGCCCTTCACCGACACGGACTCGATCACATCCGGGTAAAGCGTGCCCTGCAGTAGGAACTTCGCGCCCTTTACCTTCTTAGCTTCCTTGTCGAAGACCTCTATGAAAGTATGCCCTATGATCTTGCGTTTCTTCTCCGGGGAGGTCACGCCTTTCAGGCGGCCGAGGAAGAGTTTGGATGCGTCCACTATCTTGAGGCTGTAGCGGAACTTCTTTTTAAAAACTTCGGTCATGCGTTTGCGGTCGCCGTGGCGCAGCACGCCGGTGTCCACGAAGATGCACTTGAGCTTATTGCCTATGGCCCGGTGCGCCAGCACCGCGGCCACGGAGGAATCCACGCCGCCGGAAAGCCCGCAGATGACCGCCGCGCCGCCGGCCTGCTTTTTAATTTCCGCCACGCTGCCGGCCAGGAAAGAGGCCGGGGACCAGCGCTCCTTGTAGCCGCAGATGCCGCGGGCGAAGTTCTCGAGCATTTTCACGCCGCTCTCGGTGTGGTGCACCTCGGGATGGAACTGCAGCGCGTAGAGATCTCTCTCCGGGTTCTCCATGGCGGAGATGTCCGACCCGGCCGCCCTGGCGGTCACGCGAAAGCCCTGCGGCACCCGCTTCACCTCGTCGCCGTGGCTCATCCAGACGTTCACGCCGCCGGGGATGCCTTTGAAAAGCCGGGAACCCTTGAGGACCTTCAACTTGCTGAAGCCGTATTCGCGGGCGGCGGCCTTGGAGACCCGGCCGCCGAATTCGTGCGCGAGCAGCTGCATGCCGTAGCAGACGCCCAGCACCGGCACGCCGAGGTTGAACACCGCGGGATCGGGCTTGGGCGCGTCCTTGGCGTAAACGCTCGACGGCCCGCCCGAAAGGATGATGCCCCGCGGCGACCTGGCGAGGATGTCCTCTACCGGGGCCCCGAAGGGGAGTATTTCGCAATAAACCCGCAGGCTGCGCAGCCTGCGGGCGATAAGTTGGGTGTACTGGCTGCCGAAGTCCAGGATAAGGATCTGATCCATCAGTTATTCACCTCAAGACCCGCCAGAATGTAGGACGACAGGGAAATTCTAACAAATTAAAGAAGGCCGCGCAGGAATTCGGAGCAGAAGCTGTCGAGACTGGCTTTTTTAAGCACGGTGCGGCGGGCGGCGGCGCCCAGCCGGCGCGCGCCCGCGGGGGAAAGAGCGGCCACACGCCTAAGGCCCGCCGCCAGCGCGGCCGGGGCCAGACTGTCGCAGAGAAAGCCGTTCTTTCCGTCCTCTATGAGCCGCTCCCAGTAGGGCGTGCGCTTGAGCAGGACAGGGCGGCCCAGCGCCATGGCCAGGAAGGCTATGGAATTGCCGGCGGACTCGTTCACGTGCGAGTCCTTTACCGGGATAGCCACCGCCCGCGCCCGCTCGGCCGCTTCCTTCAGGTTGTGCAGGTTCTTGGCCAGCGGCAGCACTTCCGCGTTGGCCGGCAGGCGGCCGGGTTTGGAATCCGTGAAGATCTTTATGCCGAACCCGGCTCTCTTGGCGCCGGCGGCCAGCGCGGCGTAATCCCGCCCGGCGGAACCCGCAGAAAAAACGTAGCCGCCCGCAACCGCGCCGGAGGGTTTGTAATAGACGCAGTCGGTGGCGTAGCCGCGGCGCCGCAGGCGCGTCCCGGCCAAGCCGGTCTCGCGCCAGAGTTCCTTGTCGTCGGCCTCCAGCATCCAGCCGGCCTTCGCCCCGGCGAGCGCTTTCCACTTGCGGGCCAGGTCGGCGGCCAGGTTCTGGCCCGGCATCGGGATGAGGTGATTAGCCACGAAGACCTTGGCGCCGGCCGGGGCCTGGCGCGCCAGCCAGAGGAAGGCCGTGGCGCAGCGGGCGCGCTTGGGAAAATCCAGCAGGACGACAACGTCGTAACGTCCGAAGCTTTTTTTGAGCGCGTCCAGGCCCGCGCAGCGCAGCCGCCGGCCGCGCGGCGGCAGGGGCGCGCCGATGAAATCGTAATGGTAGTCGAAGTCGTGCAGCACGTCCAGCGCCAGCCCGCGGCGGCGCGCCGCGGCGCGCGCCAGGGCGCGCTCGAAGTGCAGGTTCTCCGGGCACTCGGCGAAGTTCACGAGCAGCAGGCGCTTCATGGTTGAAATTCTACTATAAAGGCGGGCGGCGGGGACAAAAAAGCCCCCCGGGTGGCCGGGGGGCTTCTGCCGGGGCGGGGCCCGGCTACTTCACGCCGTACAGGTACGTCACGAAGTCGTGCCAGCCGGTCTTCTTGGAGAACTCGAAATCCTGGTACTTGCCCTCGAAGATCCCCTCCAGCTTGGCCTGGTCTATCTTGTCTATCACGGGCGGCAGGTAGACGGAAATGCCGTGCGAGTCCGCGAAGGAACGGCCCGTGCGGTCCTTGTCGAAGTAGTTGTTGTGGATGACGAGGTCCTTGACTATGAACTCGCGCAGCGAGACGGAGCGGGCCTTGATGAAGTCCGCCGAGGCGCCCTTGGCGGTCATGTTCTTTTCCACCAGCTCCAGGTAGTTGAATAGGTCGCCGTAGAAGGAGATCTGCTTTTTCGGGTCCGAGCCGGCGCCCACCGCGTCGAAACGGAGCACCCCGTTGCGGGCCGCCTTCAGCGCCGCGGTGTCGTTCACGGCCTTGAGCGCCGCGGCCAGTTCCTTCACCTTGGCTTCCAGTTCGCCGGCCTTGGCCACGCGCACGGCGGAGAGCTGCGCGCCGCGCTTTATATCCTGCTCGTAAAACAGCTTGTACGCCTCCACCAGGATGCCGCCGAGCTTCTCGGCGCTCATGCCCGGCTCCCTGGCCAGCGCGCCCAGGAAGACGTGGTAGGGGTAGCCCACGCCGGGGATGGTCTCTTCCGAGCCCACCATGACCTTGGCGTTGCCCTTGAGCTCGCTGAGCACTTCGGCCATCTGCATCAGGCAGGCGTCGAAGGCCATGATGTCCACGCCGCCGGCCTCCTTGGCTATCAGGCCGATCTCGCGGGTGCGGATGTAGTTGCCGGTCTCGTCGTCGAAAGAGATGCCCTTGGACGCGTCGGCGGGCTTCTCCACGCGGGGGTCCATCCAGCCGGTGCCGTGGTCCCAGAGGATGAGCAGGTATTTCTCCGCGGGGTAGTTCTTCTTGGACCAGTTCACGAAGTCTATGGCGCGCTTGTAGTCGCCCATGTCCACCTTCTCGGTCCTCATCACCACGGGCGAGGTGATCTTCCCCATGTCCTTGTCTTTCTTGACGTAGATGCGGCGCGCCCCGGCCCAGTCGCCGTCGGCGTCGGTGTCCCGCTCCTGGCCCTTCATGCGGCCCAGTTCGGCCACGATATTAAGGTCTTTGTTGGAGCCCACCATCTCCATCATGTTGAGGTTCAGCAGGCCGGCCGCTTCCAGGTCGTTCTTGCCGTTCACGAAGACCATGACGGTCCATTTCTTTTTGGCGGGCGTTCCCTTGAAACTGGACGGGACCGCGGCCTTGTCCGCCGCGGGGGCGGCCTCGGGCGCGGCCAGGGCGTCGGCACTGTAGGTGTCGCCGCCGAAATTGATCTTTATTGGGTCCGCCATGGCCACGGCGGGCACCAGCAGCAGGGAAAGGAGAAGTTTCGTCATAAGGCCTCCGGCTTGCGTTTACGCCAATATTATAGCAGAGCCGATTGACCTGTCAAGGGCCGCGGGGGCCCCGGCAAGGCCCAGACCGGAAGGCCTACGCCGCCGGGGCCAAAAAACGCCGCCCCCGGGGGTCCGGCGGTCATTGTGCGGGGCCTCCTTTTCTGGAACAATATACACAGAACTCAAGTTTCGGAGGTTACCGAATGAACAAGTTACCGCAAATCGCCGCCGCAGTGCTCCTTTCCTTTTCAGGCCTCGTTTCCGCCGCCGAGAACCTCGCCATAACCGGCGCGGGCCTCTCGCTCCCCTCCGTGGAGCTCCCGGCCCCCGGCGCCCCCAAGAACAACCACTGGCAGACTCTCAGCAAGATCAAGCTGAACACCGCCGCCCCCGAAATGAACGACCGGCTGGTGGGCCTGCTGGATAAAAGCTTCGATTCCTACACCGCGGTGCGCGAGCTCACCCAGGCCGGCTTCAAGGTGCAGGCCTACCAGAGCAACACCGGCGGTTACATGGTCTTCGCTGACGTGACCGGCCAGGACGCGGCCGACCGGGCCATAGGCCTGGCGCGCTACTACTACGTCACCGAGGTCCGCGTGGGCCAGAAGGTGTACGACCGGCTCTTCCCCTCCCGCAACAAGTCCACCTACGCCGTGAAGATGGGCTCCATAAAGGGCGTCATGAACAACGGCCCGGTGAACCTCAAGATCAACAAGCTGGACTGGACCATAAAGGGCGGCATCAACAATTATCCCGTGGACCTCGGCATCAACCACGAGCAGAGCGTCATAACCGGCGGCGCCAACGCCTCCACCGTGGGCCTCAAGTTCGACTGGAGCACCGAGGAAATAACCGTGCTGGGCAACTCCGGCCCCGCCCTGCTCCGCTACACCGTGAACTGGAAGAAAGGCCTCCTGGAAGGCCAGTACAACCACTCCCCGGTCAAGGTGGAGTTCGACCTGGGCCAGGGCTACGCGGACCAGACCATCGTCAGCCTGAAGGGCTACGCGGCCTACGCGCCCGTGGAACTCACCTTCAACAAGGTCAACGGCCACCTCGGCGGCTACATGAACCACGCGCCGGTGGACGTCAACCTGGTCAACTGCGACATCTACGACTTCCTGCAGCATTTCTTCCTGTTCCTGAAGTAACGGGACGGGACGCAAAAAAGCCCTTCCGGCAGCGGGAGGGCTTTTTCATTTGAAATTCTATTTAATAATATATAATATAGCCACTATGAAATCCCTGCTTCTGGCGGCCCTTTTTTCCGTCTCCTGCGCTGTCAGCGCCAACGCCGCCTGGTGGCTGGAGAACGACTACTCTTCCGGTTCCAACGGCCTCAAGAAAGACTCCTTCACCGTCTTCACCAAGGTGACCCCCCGCCTGGTGGCCGGCGCCAACGCCGCCTTCTACCGGGATACGGCCGCCTACCGGGAAAAGATGTGGTCCTTCCGCCTGCCGCTGATGTACTCCGGCGACAAGATCTCCGTCTCCCTCAAGCCTTTCATCTACCCTCTGTCCGCTGAAACGCGTTCCGGCGCCTCGGGCGGGAAACTCTACCTGCTGACCTCCCTGGACGAAGGCGGGGACGAGAGCTACACGCGCCTCACCGTCTCCGGCGCCTGGGCCAGCCAGAAGGCCCGCGTCCTGGACGGCGCCGCCCTGTCGCGCAAGACCTTCTCCCAGGCCTCCTATGAAGTGCAAGTGGAGAAGTCCTATTACGGCCAGTTCTACTTCCTGGTCTCGGGCGCGGCGTTCACCAAACCTTCCGGGGTCTCCAACGCCACCCTGGTCACCCCCGCCATGGACCAGTCCGAACTCGCCAACCTGGGCACGTTCCGCCAGATAACGGCCCTGCCTGACTGGACGCTGTCCGCCCAGATCGCGCGCAACATGCGCCCCGAATTCGACAGCCACATTTACGCGGGATATAGTAAAATATCCTTCAGACGGACGCGCGCGGCGAACTCAGGGGTGGTCGGCCTGAAACTCGGCCTCAATGAAAGGTCCATGCTGGACCTGGCCTACAACCTCTACAAGGAAGAAGGCGCGGTCTGGAAGAATTATTATAAAATACTGCTGCAGGTATTTTTCTAGAACGGGGACAAGATGATAACGCAGTCGCAGGAAAGCCTGGAAATGCTGGTGATGGTGAGCCGGCTGCTTTCCTCCAAACTGGACATTTCCGAGCTGCTGACCACCATCATGCGCCTGGCTTCGCGCGTGGTGGGGGCGGAGCGCGCCTCCCTGTACCTGCTCGACGAGAAAACGCAGGAACTCTATTTCGACGTGGCCCTGGGCCTGCCCGAGGACGTGCAGAAGATGCGCTTCAGGCTGGGCGAGGGCGTGGCCGGCACCTGCGCCAAGGAAGGCAAGTCCACCATCATCAACGACGTGGCCAGCGACCCGCGCCACTCCAAGAAGGCCGACAACAAGAGCGGCTTCGTCACGCGCTCGCTCTTGACCTGCCCCATGATCATCAAGGGCAAGGCTATAGGCGTGGTGCAGGCCATCAACAAGGCCGACGGGGACTTCACCGACACCGACAAGAACTCCTTCGAGGCCTTCGCCAGCCAGGCCGCCATCGCCATAGAGAACTCCCGCCTCTTCTCCTCCGTGAAGGAAGAGAAGCGCAAGATGGAGATAGTTTTCAAACGCATCAAGGAAGGGGCGATCCTCACCGACGTCAACGGGGAGATCATCATCCTTAACAGCTCGGCCAAGACCTACCTCGAGCACGACAAGTACAAGTTCACCAATATCGCCAAGGCCTTCCAGGATTTCGAGGCCAAGCCCGCCCTGGACCAGGTCCTGGCCGCCGACGCCCCCGTCTCCCGCCTGGAGCTCTACCGGGAAAAGCCCAAGCGCTTTTTCCTGGACGCCTCGGCCATAAAACTTTTCAAGGAAGACAAGGAAGGTAACCAGGTGGCGGAAGGCCGCCTCTGGATCCTCTCCGACGTCACCGCCCAGCGCCTGGAAGAGCGCATGGCCCGCAACTTCCTGTCGCTCATCTCCCACAAGTTCAAGACACCGCTCGCCTGCATCAACGGCTACGCCCAGATCCTCAAGGACGAGGCCGCCGCCGCGCAGGGTCTGCCGGAAGTCATAGGCAAATCCTCCGAGACCATCTACGGCCAGGGCCAGAAGCTCAACGCCCTGGTGGAAAGCCTGCTGGATTTCGTCACCATCGACAACCTGGATTCCCCCTCGCTCGAAAAAATAGAGTTCGACGCGGCCGATTTCCTGGGCGAGCTGGCCGAGGACATGAAAGAGCGCCTGAAGGCCGTGGAAGGGCTCAGCATCAAGATAGCCGCCCCCGAGCCAGTCAGGATAAAGGCCGACCGCAAGCTGCTGGCCGGCGCCATGCGCAGCCTCATAGATAACGCCGTGAAGTTCAACCCCGGCCGGGACAAGCTGGTGATCCTCTCCGCGCAGTCGCGCGACAACCACGCCCTGCTGTCCGTGGGCGACAACGGCCCCGGCATTCCCGGCGAGGAACTCGACAACATTTTCCATAAGTTCTACCAGGTGGAAGCGGCCTTCACCGGCCAGGTGGAAGGCTGGGGCCTGGGCCTCTCGCTGGTGAAGAAAGTGGCCGAAGTGCACGGCGGCAAGGTCTTCGCCAAGTCGCAGCTGCAGAAAGGCTCCGCCTTCACCCTGGCGCTCCCCAACTGAGCGCCCCCCGCAAAAGAACAGAGGCCGGCTTAAAAAGCCGGCCTCTGTTTTTTAACTTAGCTGAGCTTACTTCACTTCGATCTTGTCGGTCTGGTCCTTCTTCACGAACTCGCCGGTGGAAATGCCGCCCACGCGCTTGAAGCCCCAGCGCAGATAGTACTTCTTGGCGCCGCGGTAATTCGGTTCCGGGTCCTGCTGCTCGGGCTTGGTCAGCTCGCTCTCGGAGAAGTTCATCTCGTAGCGCCCGGCGGCGTCGAAAGTGAACTCCTTGCTGCCCTTCAGCGTATTGAAGAACAGGAAGCCGTCCTTATAAAGGTCCACCTTGATCAGCACCTTCTCGCCGGCGTATTCCTGCGCCCAGCGGTCGGAGACGTTGAACGTGAACTTGCCGTTGGCGTTGGAGAACTCGGCTACGAAGAGGCCGGACTTATCGGGCGACTGCGGCACCTTGTAGAGCGGCGTCAGCTCGTAGCGCAGGTCGTAGTGGCCGGACTCGCGCACGTCGTAGGCGTAGGCCGTTTCCAGCTTGCGCAGGTTCACGCGCGGGCCTTCCATGCAGACCTCGAAGGTCTCGTTCTCCCAGGGCAGCAGCTGGCGGGCGCCGAGGCTGAGCTGCACCGAGCGGCGGAAGACGTCGGCGGGGCGCTCGTGGCACTGCATGCCTTTATTCTTGGCCTTGGGGTGATGCGGCGGCTGGCCGGGGGTGCCGGGCTGCGGCGGCTTGGGCGGCGGCGGGGGATCGGGCACGTAGTGGCATTCCTGCACGTATTCCACGCTCTCCAGCCTCACCATGCCCGACTCCTGCGCTCCGGCGGCTGGGCCGAAGTTGAAGTTGCGGCAGTCGCGCGTATACCTTATGTGGTGCGGCGCGGGGCCCGGGTACCCGTAGAAGTTGGGCCCGTCCCAGACGCCGGGGTGGTAGTCATACACGGGATGGCCCGGGGGCGGAGGCGGCACCATGGTGGCCGCCTTCTCTACGGCTTCCTTCACGTCAACGCCCTTGTCGAAGTCTATTTCGGCGGCGCCGGCGGAACCGGCCAGGCCGAAGCAGACAAAGGCGGCAATAAGCCTGTTATTCATTAATTACCCTCCATTGAGACGGCGGGGGCATACGGCGGCCCCCGGCCTATACTATAGTCTAGGCCGCGGCGGAAGGTTTAATAAGTGTCGAAAGGCACCACAAGGCCCGGCAAAGGGCCCATGACGGAAGTCAAACCGGAAAAAGTTCAGGCCAGCGCGTTGTCCGCCACCAGCTTCTTGAGCTCAGCCAGGTCCGGCTTTATGACGAACGGCTTGCCCACCGACTTCATGGCGCTCTGTATGTCCTTGAGGCCGTTGCCGCTGATGAGGAGGACCACGGATTCGTTATCCTTGACCTTCCCCTCCTTGACGGCTTTCAGCAGGCCGGCGTAAGTGGCGGCGCCGGCGGGTTCCGCGAAAACGTTGGACCCCCGGGCTATGCGGGGGATGGCGGCCAGGATCTCGGCGTCGGTCACGGAGACCGCGAAGCCGCCGGAGTCGCGGATGGCCATCACCGCGGCCATGCCGTCGCGCGGCAGGCTCACGGAAATGCTGTCGGCCACGGTCACGCCCGAGACCGGCTGCACGTCCGTGCCGGATTCGAAGGCGCGCTTTACGGAATCGGAATGCTCGGCCTGCACGGCCACCAGCTGGGGCAGGCGCTCTATGATGCCCAGGCGGTGGAATTCCACGAAGCCTTTCCAGATGCCGCTGATGATGTTGCCGTCCCCCACGCTCACGAACACCTTGTCCGGGGTCTCCCAGTTCATCTGTTCGCAGATCTCGAAGGAGCAGGTCTTCTTGCCTTCGCGTGTGAAGGGATTGATGCCGGTGCTGCGGTTGTACCAGCCGTACTCGGCCGAGGCTTTCAGGCAGAGCTCGAAAGCGTCGTCGTAGGTGCCCTTCACCATGATGACCGTGGCGCCGAAGACCAGCAGCTGCGCCACCTTGGCGGCGGGCGCGGTCTCGGGCACGAAGATCATGGTCTTCATGTCCAGGCTGCCGGTCAGGCAGGCGAGCGAAGAGGCCGCGTTGCCGGTGGAGGCGCAGCAGATCACCTTTTCCTTCATCTCCAGGGCGCGGGCCGTGACCACGGCGCTGGCCCGGTCCTTGAACGAGGCGCTGGGGTTGCGGCCGTCGTCCTTGATATAAAGATTACTCACGCCCGCCTCGGCGCCGAGCTTCTCGGCCTTGTAGAGGGGCGTCCAGCCCACCTGCACGGGCGGCACGTTCTTGATGCTGGCGATGGGCAGGATGTCCAGGTAGCGCCAGATGCTGTGTTCGCGGTTGTCCTTGAGCACGTCGTAGTTAAGGCGTTTCTTGATGAGGTTGTAATCGTAGAGCACCTGCAGGTTGCCGCCGCAGGCGGTGCAGTTGTACTTAGTGTCGTTGAGTTTGTGGTCTTTACCGCAGCGGATGCACTGCAAAGTCTTTATTTTTTTCATAGGGGACGTACATTCCTAATTCCTAATTCTAAAATTTGCGGTGGGGGCGCCGATCCTGAACCCTTCAACAAGGCTTTCGCCATGAATTAGGAATTAGGAATGTACGTCCCCTTCCCTTCTAGCCGGGCAGGACGGTGGTGCCGGCCTTGCCGGCCAGCGTCTCTTCGAACAGCTCGGTCTTGGAGATGTAGGCCACGGAGCCGCCGTTCTTTATGAACTCTATCACGGCCTTGATCTTGGGGCCCATGGAGCCGGCCGGGAACGGGGCCGGTTTCTGGTTGTAAATGGCTTCCAGCTCGGACGCCTTGATCACGCGCAGGGCCTTTTCGTCGGGCTTCTGGTAATTCAGTTTCGCGCCGTCCTCGCCGGTGAAGATGGTCAGGCTGACCTCCACTTCTTCGCCGCGGGCCTTGGCGCGCTTCATGAGCATGCAGCCGAGCAGAGCGCTCGCCAGGTCCTTGTCTATCACGGCTTCCACGCCGGTGTACATCTTGAGCGGCTTGTCGCCCTTGGCCGGCTTCACGTATTTCACGCCGTAATTGGTGGCGTAGATCTCCTGGCCGTCCTTGATCTCCGGGGTCACTTCACGCACCGGGATGCCGCCGCCGCCGACCGTTATCGGGACTATACCCTTGTCGAGCAGGGCCTCTATGGCGTCTATCTCCACTATGTCGGTGGGCACGGGCGAGGGCACCACGCGGCGCCAGATCTCGTTGCCCTTGTCGTCCTTCTTATACATCTTCATGGTCCAGCCGTCGGCCATGCGCTGCTTGGCCTCCTCGGCGTTATAGGACTGGCCAACGTACTTGGAAGGGGTCTTGAAATCCGGGTCGTCCTTGTCCACCACCACCTGCGTCACTATGCCGGCCAGGATATTGTCTATACCGCGGATGTTCAGCTCGTTGTTGAGCTGCGCCATCATGAAGGACATGGCGCCCTGGGTGTCGGCCACGCAGACGTCGAGAGAGAGAGGGAACAGGGTGGGGCGGCACATCTCGGCGCGCATGAGGATATTGCCCACCTGCGGGCCGTTGCCGTGGGTGATCACGTACTTGTCCTCGGGATGCTTCTCAAAGATGTCGGCCACCAGCTTGCCGGTCTCCGCGGTGCGCTGCCACTGCATGGCTATGTCGGGGTTTATGGCCTTGCCGTCCTTATCCTTGAGACCCACCGGGGCGACCTCGTTGCCGCCGAAAGCGAAGATGCGTATCTTTTTCATTTTGCAGTCTCCTGTAATGTGTTTGCCTTACCTGAACTTATAAATTCGAGGGCCGCCAGGCGCACGGCTTCGGTAAATTTTGATAAATCCTCCGCGTCCTTTTCAAGCGAGGCCAGGAGGCGCAGGGTGATCTCCAGCTGCACGCCCCCGGAGGAAGGCCGGTTGACGATATTCTTAAGCGAGGTCCCGGGCAGGCGGGCGCAGGGGGCCACGGCGGAAAAGCCGGCGGCCTCCAGCCGCCTGGCCACCAGCGCACCGGCTTCCCGGTTGGAGCCGCCCACGCAGACCCAGCGGCCGTGGTCGGCCTGGGCGTGGAAGGAGACGCCGAGCAGGCTGGAGGTGGCTATGAGCACGGCCTGGGGGTCGTCGAAATGGGTAGAAGTGACGTGCAGGTCACCCTTGCGGCCGTGCCAGCCGTTGAAGATGTAGAGGTTGAAGTCCCGGCCGGCCGTCGCCCGCGCCAGGCGCGAGGTCAGCAGCTCTATATCGCCGCCATGCGGGGCGAAAACGGCCACCGGCGAGCCCCGGTAATAGGCCTCGCGGGAAAAATCCAGGCCTTCGGTATTGGCCGCCTTCAGCGCGGAGAAATCGGGGTAAACATCCGGGCCGCGGCGCATGGCCGGGCCGTAGGCGGAGCAGGCGGCCAGCGGCAGGAGCAGCAGGAATAAGAAATTTCGCATAAAAAGACCCGGGACGTCCCCGGGCTTACGTCTGTAAGGATATGATATAAAAAATAGGGCCGCCTAATCTCCGGCCGGGGGCAGTTCTTTAAGCTCTCCCGCCCCGTAAGCCCGGAAATAGGGGCGCATCAGGCCCACGCAGCCCCCCCTGGCCCCGCAGCGCCGGCAGGCCGCGGGGTAAACCCTGTCCTCAGGCGGCAGGCTGACCGCCGCCAGGCGGCGCAGCGCGGGCTTCAGCAGGCAGAGCGGGAAATGGTACAAGGCGGCCTCTTCGAAGGCGGCCAGCGCCCGCGCTGAGGAGTTCACCTCGGCGGCCGTGGCGGACAGGCCCACCTCCAGGCGCCGGCGGTTGGCCGCGCCGCGCCCTTCGCTTTCATAATGCATTACCACCAGCCGGTAGGCCCGGCCGCGGAAGGTCTTCCGGATGAAGCGCAGGGTGGCCGCGAGCGCGCGGAAATTCAGCTTATGCAGGATCACTCGCAGTTCCACCGCGGGCCCGTCCTTCAGGGCGAAAACGTTCTTAAGCCCCGACACCGTCTGGAGAAAAGAGCCTTTTACCCCGGTCACGGCGTCGTGAACGGCGGCCGAAGGGCCGTGCAGCGAAACGGCGAGCCTGAACGGAGGCCGGGCGGCCGCGCCGAAGGCGGCGGTGAAAGCCTTATTCGCGAAGCGCCGGCCGTTGGAGAGGAGAACCAGCTGTTCGCCGGGCAGGCGGCGGCGGAAATACGCCATGGCCTTGAGGAAATCAGGATTGAGGGTAGGCTCGCCGCCGGTCAGGTTCCAGGCGCCGGCCGTGCGCGCGTTCTTGCGGTAGGCTTCGCGGCCGCGCAGGTGGCGTTCAAGCCGCAGGGCCTGCTTCGCCAGGGAATAGTCGCGCGCGATGTTGCGCGCGAACCCCTTGGTGTTCGCGCACATCACGCACAGGTTGTCACATTTGTTCCAGACGGGGATATCGGGCATGAGATCGCGCCGCCGGCCGGCTTCAGGCGCCTTCCAGCTCAAAGACTTCGGCCTTACTGGAGTAGCCCTTGAACTCCATGCCCCCCAGGCTCCGGTAGCTGAAGCTGCCGTCGGTCTTTTCCTTCACCGCGGCAGAAACGTACACGGCCCCGGCGGGCGCCTTGCCCTGCAGGCGGGAGGAGAAATTAACGGTGTCGCCCATCACGGTGTAATCCATGCGCGACTTGGACCCCACGTTGCCGGCCACCACTGGCCCGCAATGCACCCCGATGCCCACCCCGAGGGTTTGCTTGCCGGCCGCGGCCTGTTCCTTGTTAAAGGCGGCTATCTCGCGCTGCATCTCCGCGGCGCAGGCCACGGCCCGGCGCTCGGCGTCCGGCTGCTCGAAGGGGTCGTTGAAGACCACCACCAGGGCGTCGCCCACGAACTTGTCGAGCGTACCGTCGTGGCGGAAGACCACGTCCACCATGCGGCTGAAATAGGCGTTGAGCAGCGTAACCAGCTGCCCCGGGTCCATGGTCTCGGACATGGGCGTGAACCCGCGGATGTCGGAGATGAGCACCGCCGCTTGCGTGCGGCGGCCCTCGCCCATGGCGGCGGCGCCATCGGGAGAATCCAGGATCTTGCGGGCCACCTGGTGGGACACGTAGCGCGACAGCGCCCCTTCGGCCAGCTCGCGCCGCAGGAAATTCTCGGCGAACTTGAGCACCAGCCCGCGCATCTTGCGCACCGCGTAGCCGGCGAAGGCGCCCATCATCACCATGATGAGCATGTGGATGATGGCGCTGTAGGTGGGAATGGGCGTCAGGCGCGGATTGCCGAAGGAGGTGGCCCAGACGGCGGCGTAGCCCAGCGCCGAGAAAGCGGCCGCCGCCATGATGGCGCGGTTGCTGTAGCGCAGCGCGCAGCCGACGATGAGGATGTAGTAGACCGGCACCAACGGGCCGTTGTTGCCCTCCACCAGCACTATGGCCAGCGTCAGAAAGAGCGCGTCGGCCGCGGCTGAAACGTATTTTACCGGTCGGGCGTAGAAGCCCCGGCGGTTAACCAGGAACCAGGCCCCCGCGGCGTAGGCCAGCCAGGCCAGCACGGTCCACACCGCCCGCTCATGCAGCCACCCCGCCACCACCCGCAGCAGGTAAAAATTGGAGAACTCGTTCGCCAGGAAGATCAGCAGGAAAACGAGGCGCAGCAGGTTTATCTTCCGCTCGCCGGAACTTTCCTCCTTAAGGAAAAATTCATCGAGTTTTTCTTTCGTCATGGCTTGTTTATCATGATACAAAAAGCGGAAGCAAAAAGCCCCGGGCGCGGGCCCGGGGCTCTTTTTCCCTGCCGGAGCCGTTAGGCGCCGAGGGTGGCCACCATCACGGCCTTGATGGTGTGCATGCGGTTCTCGGCCTGGTCGAAGGCGATGCAAGCTGGGGATTCGAATACTTCCTCGGTCACTTCTATGCCGTTCTTCAGCCCGAATTCCTTGGACACCTGCGCGCCCACCTTGGTGTCGGCGTTGTGGAAGGCCGGCAGGCAGTGCATGAACTTCACGTTCTTGTTGCCGGACTTCTTCATGAGCGCCGGGGTGACCTGGTAGGGCTTGAGCAGCTTGATGCGCTCGGCCCACACTTCCTTGGCCTCTCCCATGCTCACCCACACGTCGGTGTGGATGAAGTCCGCGCCCTTCACGGCCGCGGCCGCGTTGGCGGTGATGGTGATGCGCGCGCCGGAGGTCTTGGCGATCTCCTTGCATTTTTCGATGAGGTCGGCGTCGGGCTGCAGGCCCTTGGGCGCGCCTATGCGCACGTCCATGCCGAGTATGGCGCCGATGACGAGCAGTGAGCGGCCCATGTTGAAGCGCGCGTCGCCCACGTAGGCGTAAGCAATTTTCTCAAGGGGCTTGGAGCAGTGCTCGGTCATGGTGAGCACGTCGGCCAGCATCTGGGTGGGATGCCACTGGTTGGTGAGGCCGTTCCACACCGGCACGCCGGCGTATTTGGCCAGCTCTTCCACTATTTCCTGGCCGAAGCCGCGGTACTCTATGCCGTCGTACATGCGCCCGAGAACGCGGGCGGTGTCCTTCACGGTCTCCTTGTGGCCCATCTGGGAACCCGAGGGCTCCAGGTAGGTCACGTGCGCGCCCTGGTCGTGCGCGGCCACTTCGAAGGCGCAGCGGGTGCGGGTGGAGGTCTTCTCGAAAATGAGGGCGATGTTCTTGCCGGTGAGTTTCTGCTGTTCGGTGCCGGCGTACTTGGCGTTCTTGAGGTCCTTGGAAAGCTTAAGCAGGAAGGTCAGTTCCTGTTTGGTGAAGTCCAGCTCCTTGAGGAAATGCCTGTTTCTGAGATTGAAGCCCATTTTGTTCTCCTTTATATCCTTAACCGTGCGCAAAAAATGTTAAACCGCCGTTAATATTATACTTTTTTGACTTTGGCCGGAACACCGGAGGAACGCCAGTCACAGGTCGCGGCGGGTGGCGCGGTTCACGCCCTTGAACAAGAGGTAAGCGGCCGCCAGGGCGGCGTCAACGCAGGACATGGAGAACGGCGTAAGGGTATCCGCGCCGCGCAGCGGCACTTTGTAAACGCCGCAGTAATCCGAGATCTCCGCGCGGGCTTTCGCCAGCGCGGCGTTGGCGGCGAGGTCGTGGGGGGCGGCTTCCACCTGCTTGAGCAGGGCGGGGAAGTTCAGGCGCGAATAAGCGCCGCTCAGGCGCCGGCGGGCGTCCGGGTCCCGGAGGGCCTCCTCCTTCTTGGCCTCGTCCAGCAGGGACAGCGGCTTGACCGCCAGCAGCCTGCTCTTCACGAACTCCCGGCTGCCGGCCATGCCGGCGCAGACCGCCTTGAAATCCGAGTTAGAGACCAGCGGGTCCAGTACGGCCTTAAAGGCGTCTATGGTCTCCGGCTTCACCAACCCGGCCTCGAGAGCGCGGATGAACCCTGCGCGCGCCTCGGCCAGGGTTTCGCTCTGGAGGTCACGCAGGTATTCCTCCATGTCCCCCATGGACACCAGGAAAAATTCCTTCTCGCTCGCGTAACACGCGGGACGCTCCCCCGTGAAAACGCGCAGGGCGTAAACCAGGCGCGAGTGGGACTCCATTTTGGTCATGCCCTATTGTAAGATGTAACGCGGCCGGCGTTCAAGCCGCGGCGGGCTCACGGTCGGGATTAAAGTTGTAGAATATCACCGATGGAGCGCGAGACCGACGTTCTGGTGCTGGGCGGGGGCATTTCCGGCCTCGCCGCGGCCGGCAGGCTCAAGGCCGCCGGCCTTGACGTCGTCGTGCTGGAAAAAGCCGTTGAAACCGGCGGGCTGTCGCGCACCGCGCGCGCCGGCGATTTCGCTTTCGACCTGGGCGGGCACCGGCTATATTTTTCCGACGGCGCCGTCAGGCAGTGGACCGTGGACCTGCTACGGGGGTCCCGCCTGCTGCGGCCCAGGCGCAGCAGCGCCGTGTTCACCGGCGGCAGGATGCTGCGCTATCCCCCCACTTTTCTCAACGGCCTGCTCTACGCGGCCCCGCTGCTGCTGCCAGGCCGCCGCCGCAAGCCGCCGGCCGGGCAGGCGGCCACCCTTAAGGACTGGCTGGAGAAACGCCTGGGCGCCGGCGTGCACGACCGCTATTTCAGGGACTATACCCGCAAGGTCTGGGGCTTGGGCACGGACGAGCTTTCCCCGCTGTGGGCGGAGCGCCGCATAGGCGGCGGGTTCAGCGTGCGCTCCCTGCTGCTGGAACTCTTCGGCGGCCGGCTTTCCTCCAAAGAGAACGTCAACACTTTCATCTATCCCGAGAAAGGCATAGGCGAGCTGCCCGCGGCGCTGCTGGCCGCCGCCGGCCCCGGGGTTATCGCCGGCGCCAGCCCGCTGGAACTCGTTTTCAGGAACGGCCGCCCCGCCGAACTGCTCTATGAACGCGCCGGGCAAAAGGAGCGGGTGCGCTTCAAGGCCCTGGTCTCCGCCATGCCGCTGCGGTCGCTGCTCGATCTGCTGCCGGGCCTGCCCGGCACCGACCCCGCGGCCATCCGCTACCGCTCGCTCGTTGTGCTGTTCGCCGCGCTGCGCCGGAAGAAGTCCCTGCCCTACCACTGGGTCTACTTCCCCGACGCCGACGCGCCTTTTTCGCGCGCCTGCGAACTGGCCAACTGGAGCCCCAAGCTCGCGCCCGGCGGCTGGCTGCCCCTGACCCTGGAATTTTTCTGCGACGAGGGCGACGCGGTCTGGAACTTGGACGCCAGGGACCTCGCGCTGCTGGCCTTCGCCTCGCCGGCCATGAAGGCGCTGGCCGGGGCTTTCGAACCCGGCGAACTGGCCGTGGAGCGCCTGCCGCACGCCTACCCGCTGCTTTACGCCGGGGCGGAAGCTCCGCTGGCCGCCGTCAAATCCGCCCTCGCGGCCTTCCCCAACCTTTTCACCTGCGGCCGCACCGGCGGGCACGCCTACATGGATACCGAAGAATGCCTGCTCGACTCCTGGGCCGCGGCGGACAAGGTCAAAGATTTTCTTGGTGCCCGGTAATTCCATGCATTTTATCCTCGATTGGGACCGGCAAGGGTATGGGTCCGTCGGGCACGCGGTCTCGAACACCGTTCTCGCCGCTCGTCGCTCGGCCTCGTCGCTTACGCAAGCCTCGGCCTCCGCGACGTCCCTCCGAACCCATACCCTTGTCGGTCCAGGAACGCTCTTGTTTTTATGAAAGTATTGTTCGTTCACAACGGCTACGAGAGCCTCGGAATAGAATATCTCTCGGCAGGCCTGAAAGCCGCCGGGCACGAAGTGCGCCTGGTCATAGACCCGTGCCTCTTCGACGAGGCCGGCTTCTGGCGCGTGCCGGCGCTGGCCCGCTTTTTCAGCTTCAAAGAAGCGGCGCTGCGCGAGGCCGAGGCCTTCCGGCCCGACTTCGCCGCCTTCTCCGTCTTCACCGACACCCTGCCCTGGGCCCTGGAAATGGCCCTGGAGATAAAGGCCCGCACCGGAGCCAGGACCGTCTTCGGCGGCATCCACCCTTCCGCCGCGCCCGAAACGACCCTGGCCGAAAGCGCCGTGGACTTCGTCTGCCTGGGAGAAGGCGACCTGGCCCTGCCCGCCCTGCTGGCCGCGCCGGACGGCCCGCCGCCGCCGGGGATCTGGGGCAAGAAGAACGGCCGCCCCGTGAAAGGCGCGCCTCCGGCGCCGCCCGCGGATCTGGACGCCATCCCACGGCCGGACAAACGGCTTTTCCCTTCCGCGGCGCCCGTTTTCTCTTCGGGCTACCTGGTTTCCTCTTCGCGCGGCTGCCCGCACGCCTGTGCCTACTGCTGCAACAGCGTGTACCGCGAGCTCTACAAGGCCTCCGGCGTGCCCTGCCTGCGGCGCCGCAGTCCGGAGAGCGTGCTGGCGGAACTGGAGGCGGCCTCCGGGCCGAAGCCCGGTTTCGTGCATTTCACCGACGAGGTCTTTAATTCCGACTACGCCTGGCTGGAGAAATTCCTGCCGCTCTATAAAGAGCGGGTCGGGCTGCCTTTTTCCTGTTTCGTGTTCCCGGACGCCCGGCTGGCGGCGCTGGCGCCGGCGCTGGCCGCCGCGGGCTGCTTTAAAGCGCAGTTGGGCGTGCAGCGCTTCGACGAGGAGCGCAGGGCGGAACTGCTGGGCCGTCGCGCCGCCAACGCCGACATCGCCGCCGCCATAAGGGCCTTAAAGGCGGCCGGCGTCTACGTGACCTGCGACAATATCCTGGACCTGCCCGACGAGAGCGAGGCGGAACTGCGGGAGCTGGCGGCTTTCTACGCCGCCAACACGCCGGATCATAATGAAGTTTTTTTCCTGCGCCTCTACCCCGGCACCCCGCTCGCCGCGCGCCTGGCCGGCCGCAAGGACGCCACGGGCGGCCTCATGGCCCCCTCCGGCCACTCGCCGCTGACCCCGCGCCGCCAGGCCGCTTGGTTCTCCCTGCTTACCCTCCTGCCGCGGCTGCCGGCTTTCGCCCGCCGCTTCTTCGCCGGTCGGCCCGGCGCCTTCGCCCCTCTTGGCGGCCTGGGCCTGCGCGTCGCCGCCCGCCTCCTGAGCCGCCCGCGCAGGGATTTCCATACCGGCCGCTTCCTGCGGCTTTACTCCCATTTCATCTTTGCTAAACTGAAACCATGGAACTGGTAACCGGCGCGGCCGGGTTCATAGGCAGGGCCCTCACCGGCCGCCTCCTGGCGGCGGGCAAGCGGGTGCGCTGCCTGGTCCGCCCAGGCTCGGACGCCTCCGCTCTGTCCGGGGCGGAGATCCTGCGCGGCGATCTGCGGGATCCGGCGGCCCTGGCGGCGGCCGTAAAAGGGATCTCCCGGGTCTGGCACCTGGGCGCCCTGGTGCGCCCGCGGGGATTTATCGTCGGCAAGCGCCGGCTTCTCGGGGAGTTCCACGCGGTCAACGCCCGGGCCGCCCGCCTGCTCGGAGAGGCCGCGGCCGGCGCCGGTATAGGGCGCTTCGTCTACTTCAGCTCCATCGCCGCGCTGGGCCCTGGAGAGAACATTTCCGACGGCGCCGAACCGCGCCCGGTCACGGCCTACGGCAGGTCCAAACTGGAAGGAGAACTCGCCCTGCGGGAAATTTCCGGGCGTACGGGGCTGAACCTGCTCATCCTCCGGCCTTCTATGATCTACGGCCGCGGCTCCGCCCCCTGGGAGGCGCTGTTCTCTTCCGTGCGCAAGGGCTGGCTCCCGGTGCCTGGAGCGGCCGCCAACGCTTTATCCGTGTGCTCCCTCGAGAACCTGTTGGACGCCGCCCTGTTGGCCGCGGAAAAGGCGCAGCCCGGTTCCGCCTTAAACGTCAGCGAAGGAACGATAACCCTGAGGGACCTCCTTTTTACCGCCGGGGAACTGGCCGGGCGCCAGCCGCGCCTGCTGCCCCTGCCGGTCACGCCGCTGAAAGCCGTCTCGCGCCTGCTGGACGCCGGCCTCGGCCTGGCCGGCCTCGCCATGCCGGGCTTTATCGGCGCGGACGAGGGCCGGCTGCTGGAGGCCTGCGCCTCCTGGTCGCACCGCTGCGAAGGCCTGCGGGCGCTCGGCTGGCGCCCGGCTCTTTCCACCCGCGAGGGGCTGGCCGCCGCGCTGGGGGTGAAGCCGTGATAACCCTGGAACCGGTAAAAGCCTTAACATCCTCCCAAACCGCCGGCGCGCCCTACTCCTGCTCCCCCGCCTGGCTGGAACTTTGCCGGGGCCTCTACCGCTACGACACGCGGCTCTTCCTTATAAAGAGGCACGGGGCCGCCATAGGCGGCTTCTGCTGCGCCGTGGTCCGCTCCGGCGTCTTCAGGACCAGACTGATCTCCATGCCTTTCTCCGACGAGCCCGGCCTCTGGCTGAACCCGGGCATTGCTCTTTCCAAAGCGGAGAGGGACTCGCTCATGACCGCGGCCGCCGCGGCGCTGGACGCGCTGGCCGGAGAAACGAAACCGGCCTACGCCGAACTGCGCGGGGCGGCCCTGGCGGAAGGGGCGGCGGGTTTCGAGCGGTCAAGTCCTTACCTGCGCCTGACCCTGGACACCTCGCGCCCCTACGAGGAGCTGCGCGCGGCTTTCCACATAAACCTCATCAAGAACCTGCGCAAGGCGGACAAGACCGTGACGGTCTCGCAGACGCGCTCTCCTGCGGACTTCCGCCGGGTATACGGCATCTACCTCGGGCAGATGCGCCTGTTCGGCTCCCCCCCGCTGGCGGCCGCCCACTTCGAACGGCTGCTGGAGGCCGGGCTGGGCCGCCTGTTCATAGCTTCTGTCGGCAAAGAGCCGGCGGCGCTGCTGTTCGCCCTGGTCCACGACGGCGTCTTTTACGCCGACGTCAACGCAGGCCTGCCGGACTGTTCGGAATTCTTCCCGAAGATCCGCCTGTTCGACGCCACCATCCGCCTGGCCTGCGCCGAAGGCCTGCGCGCCTACGATTTCATGCGCACCCGGCCCGGGTCCGGGGTGCACGAGCACAAGAAAAAGTGGAGCGGCCGCGAGTTCCCCATAGACTATTATTTCCGGGCCTACGGCAAAACCGCGGCGGCAGGCCTGGACCCGGAAGAGAGCCGCTTCGCCCTGCCGCGGCTGCTTTTGAAGAACGCGCCGTTGCCGCTGCTCGGGGCCCTCGGCCCGGTCATCCGGCGCCACGCTGGGAAATAGGCGCCGCCGGCCCCGGGAACGGGCAAATTCCCAATTTGCTAACATTTACCTCATGAAAGACAAATTCCTCGCCGCGGGCGCCGTTGTCCTGGCCGCCGCCGCTATTTTCCTCTTCAATTCAAATCCCGGCTGGTTCTCCTTCGAAGCCAAGGGCGCGCCGCCGGCGGTGGCGTACCCTTACGAAGGCACGCTTTTCCCCCCCGACCTGCGCTCGCCGGAATTCCGCTGGGAAGGCGCGGCGGCGAAATGGGAGGTCAGGCTGACCGTAGCCGGCTCCACGCGCGCCTTCTCCGCCTCGGTACGCGAGAACCGCTGGACCCCGCCAGAACCGGTCTGGGAGGAGTTCAAGCGGCTTTCCGGGAACCGCGCGGCCGTCTTCGAAGTGGCCGCCGCCAACGCCAAGCCCGATACCGCGCCGGCCCGGGTCGGATTCAGCATCTCAAAGGACCCCGTAGGGGCGCCGCTGTTCTACCGCGCGGTGCCCCCTGGCCCCGGCTTTCCGGAAGAGCACCAGTATGTCGACGTGAAATGGCGCCTCGCCTGGCTGTCCTCCTACGAGCCGCCCGTAACGGTCATGGAGAACCAGCCGCGCTGCTTCAACTGCCACGCCGTCTCGGCCAACGGGCGCACCATCGGCTTCGAATTCAACGTGGACGAGAAGGACAAGGCCAGTTACTTCTTCATGCGCGACCCGGGCAGGAGCGTGCCCGTCGCCCCGGAGCAGCTTTTCAGTTGGAACGGCTACCGGCCCGGTGAAAAGATCTCCCCCTTCCAGGGCAACGGCTCCGCCATCTCTCCCGACGGCCGGGTCATCATGACCAGCGGCAAAGGGCTCACCCTGCTGCACAGCAACTGTTCGGACATGATGCAGTACACCTACATCATGCGCGGCGTCCTCACGTACCGCACCATAGACGACCCGAAGCTGCGCGTCCTGCCGGGAGGCGACGACGAGAAGTTCATGCACGCCCCCACTTCCTGGAGCCCGGACGGCAAATACGTGTATTTTTTCGGCGGGCCGCTCACGGAGCAGCTGCTGAAGATGGGCGAGGAGAAAGCGGCGGGGACCTATAAGGAAGACCCCCGGCAGTTGGGCTGGCGGGAACTGGACAAGATGTACCCTTTCCTGCACAACGTCTACCGCATCCCGTTCGCCGGCGGGAAAGGCGGGCGCATGGAACCCCTGCGCGGCGCCTCCGGCAACGGCATGAGCAACTATTTCCCCCGGGTTTCACCCGACGGGCGCTGGGTGGCTTTCACCCGGAGCGCCAACGGCTCCATGCTGATCAGGGAAGACAGCGACCTCTACCTGGTCCCGGCCGCCGGCGGCAAGGAGCGCAAACTGAAGGGCAACGGCCCCAAGGCGGATTCCTGGCACAGCTGGTCGCCTAACGGCCGCTGGCTGGCTTTCGCCTCCAAGTCGTACGGCACCCGCACCGACATTGTGCTGACGCATATAGACGAGAACGGCGAGGACTCACCGCCCGTGGTGCTGACGCATTTGAGGGAAAGGAGCGGGCTGTCGCTTAACCTGCCGGAGTTCTTCAACCTAAAACCCGGCCAGTTCCTGGAAATGCTGCCGAGGACTTCCGAATTCGGCCGGCCCAAACCCTAGAACCGCGGAAATCCCGGGCGTCGGGCCCGGGCCACGGCCACGCCTTCCACTTCCACCAGCCAGCCGGGCCGGCAGACGGCCCCTTTCACCGTTACCAGCGGCAGCCCGGGGAATTTCTTCCCGAGATAACCCTTCAGCCGCGGCAGGTCCGCCGGCCTTCTTAAATAAATTATCAGGTACATCAGGTCTTCCAGGCGCCCGCCTCCCGACCCGAGCAGCGCGCTTATGTTCCCGACGGTACGCTTAAGCTGCTTCAGGGCGTCACCGGGGTAAAGGATGCCGCCCTCCCGGTCTATACTGGCCGTGCCGGAGATATAAAAATGAGCCCTGTCGGAGTAGGCGATCCTGGTGCCGCGCTCGAAGGTCACGTTGTAGTCGGCGGCGGGACAAAGCCGGGAAAGATCGTTCAGGTAGGAGACCTGGCCGGGCCGCAGCCCCACCGCGGAGTAGGCGTCCAGCCCCAGCCGGCGCGGCCTGGCCGCGGGGGCGCCCTCTATGCCGGTGCTGGAAATAAAATGGGTCTCCCTCGTCAGACCGCGCCGCCTGAAAATTTCGCCACGGGCGCGCACCATGCCGGCGTAGGAGCGCTCTATCTCCGGCAGGTAAAGCCAGGTGCGCACGCAGCTGTCCGCCAGGCTGCCGCCGCGGCGGCGCAGCGCCCTCTCCAATTCGCCGAAGAGCTTCTCCGTCTGCCGGCCGGCAGCGGCGGCTGGCCCTCCGGCCAGGCCGGTGCTCCAGATATGCCGCAGGCCTTCGCCTTCCACCTCCACGTGGCCGGGCCCCAGCCGCCGCTTGCGCGGGAGGGTCCGGCCCTGCACGTGGTAAGCCAGCAGCGCCGCGGCCCCGCCGGGCAACGGCGGTTGCACCACGGCGGAGACGGCCACCGGCCCCTCGCCGGGCGCGGCCAGCAGGGCGGCCTTGCGCAGCGCCGAGCGGCCCGCGCCGGCACGCAGAAAAACCCTGCGGAAAACCGCGCTGCCTGGCTCGAGGCCCAGCTCCTCCAGGGCGCGCCTGTAGCCGGCGGCGATGGCCTGCCCCGCGGGGTTTTTCCCGGCTCCGGGCGTCACGGAAATAAAATACTCGGAATTCCCGGAGGGACCGGTGAAGACCTTATATCTGACGTCGGCTTCTGATGACATAATTATTTCAGGCGGGCTTTTGCCAGACCAGGTACCCGAACAGGCCGTGGCGCACCTCTACCGTCGCGCCCGGCAGCGAGGCCGCGTAGCGGCGGCGGAACTGGTCCAGCGTAAGGTGGACTTCCCTGGCCTTATGCCTGGCCAGGCGGGTATCCAGGAAAGCGCCGCGGGCGAACGCGGCGGCCAGGCGCCAGGGGCTATGGCGGGCCAGCATCTCAAGGTAAAATTTCAGAGCGGTCAGCGGCGGGTTTCCGGCCAGGGCGTCCACTATCAAGAGCGTGCCGCCCGGAGCAAGGCGCGCCTTCACGCGTTCCAGCGCGCCCTTGTAATCTTTGAGGTGATGCATCACCGAGACCGCCGCGGCGGCGTCGAAAAGCAGGCCTTGCGGCAGCTCGTCTTTCTCTATATCCAGCCGCAGCACCTCGGCCCGGGGCAGCCCGCGGAGAGTTTCCCGCGCCAGGGCGGCCATGCCTGCCGAGGAGTCTACGGCCGTAAGGCGGGCCGCGCCGGCGAAGACCGCGCGCGCCCGGCGGCCGGTGCCGCAGCCGATATCCAGCACGCGCCGCCCGTCGGGGGCGAGCAAACTCCTGATGTCGGGGTTATGTATCTCCTCTACCCAGTCCACTTCCTCGCCGTAATGCGGCGCCCAGCCGTCCCATTCGGCCGGGTCGTTGGGCGAGGAGCGCTCTTCCGGCGCGGTCATCGCGCGCCCTCCGCGGCGGCGGCCAGGGGCACGGCGAAACCGCCGCCTTCGGCTTCCCAGGAGAACGCGGCGAGGCGGGCCCAGCGGGCGTAGCAGCTTTCAGGATTCGCGCCGGAGGCCAGCACGGAGGCGGCCGCGGCGTCGGCCGGCCGGGGCGAAGTTCCGAGGCCCGAGAGAAAAGCGGGCGAATAATATTTCTTCTCCAGCAGCAGCCAGCGGGCGCCGTAGCCGGCAAGCCGCACTTCGGCGGCGGGATCAGCGCAATAGAGCGCTTGCAGCAGCGTGCGGCGCCTTTGGGCGTAATCCGCCGGAGACCGGAAGAACAGCACCTCCTGGTCGGCCGTGCCGGCCGAGAGCACGGCGGGTTGCGACGCGAAGACCGGCGCGGTAAAGACGAGGTCGCTTTCCGGGTAGCCGGCCACGGCGGAACCGCGCGGCTGGGCGGCCAGGAACGCGTACACTCCGGCGTAGCCGCGCAGGGACTGCGTCTTATTGAAGAAAGGGTGCAGGCAGGCGAACAGGACCGCGCAGGCCGCGCCGACCGCGGCTGTCCTCAGGCGGCCGCCGAAGATCGCGGCCAGCCCTTCCGCCGCCAGGAACACCAGCGCGAGCGGCAGCACGAAGACCAGCTGCCTGGAAGCCGTAACCGGGTGCAGGGGATAAAGCAGCGCGAAGGCCGCGCCTCCGCCGGCCAGCAGCACCAGCACAGAACGCGGCAGCATAGCCGGGCGGCGGGGGGCCACCAGCAGGCCCAGCCCGTAAACCCCGGCCAGCAGGGCGGTAAAGATAACGTAGAGAGTTCCGTGCTCGTTGAAGTTGAGCACGAAATTGGCCAGCGCGTCGGCCGGGTTGAACGGGTCCAGCGCGGCCGGCACCATCTGGTAGAACTTGTCAGATTCAAAAGCTCCTATGTTGGCCGCGTCGGGGGCGGCGTTGAACAGCACCCGGCTCAGGGCGGCGAACACCAGGATAAGGGCCGCGCCGGCGGCCAGGGAGACCAGGTAGCGCCGCCAGCGCCCGCCGGCGGAGAACTCTTCCCTGAAAAAAACCGGGACCAGCAGCGTAGCGGCGGCCAGGCCGGCCGCGACCACGGGGTAAACGGCGAAACAGAGCGCGGTGAGCGGGGCCAGGAGTTCGAAACGACGCTCTTCCGCGGCCCAGGCGTAGGCGAGGACGGCCAGCGCGCCGTAAACGCGCGGCACCCCGAAAAAACTGTCCATGGACAGGAACAGCGCCGCGAACAGCAGCACGGCAGCGCCGGCGGCGGGGCGGGCCGGGGAGGCCAGGGCCACTCGGCGGACCAGCAGAGCGGCCGCGGCGCAGGCGCCGGCCGCCAGCAGCTTCAGGCCCGGCGCGTAGCCGGCCAGTTTTACCAGCACGGCCGTAGGCCAGACCCAGAAAGATTCGGGACAGAACCGGAACATGTTGGCGTAGTAGAAAGCCGCCAGCGGGTCGGCGCCGAACAGGTCCTTGTCCCAGAGCGCCCGCACCCAGTAAAAACTGGCCGTGTCCAGGTAGAGCGCATATTCGAAATCGAAAGCCGGCGGGTTGGCCGTGACCAGGGCGAAGCCGGCGAGGATCAGGGCGAACAGGGCGGCCCCTCCGGAGGAGATCCCGCCGGGCTCGGCCCCGAAAAGACGTTTGAAAAGTTCGCGCATAAAATTCAAGGCAGGAAACAGAACTTGCCTGAAGCTGAAATTTTAAGATTTCCGGCACCAACGGCGCCATAGGCCCCGGGCAGCAGCCCCAGCGCCTCCCGGACGGCGGCCGCCTCCTTCTCCCCGGCGCCCGGCGGCAGCAATATGGAAGAAGAGGCCGCGTCCAGCTGGAAGAACGGCAGCCCCGTCCCGAAGACCCGGTCTATGAGTTCGGCCTCGTAAAGGCGGCCGCCGGCGGCGTCGGTGAACCTGTCTTTCCTGCCGCGGAATTTCAGCAGCGGCCCGCGGGTGCCGCAGGCGCACGCCCCTTCGGCCAGTTCCCCTATATCGCCGGTCCTGTAGCGCAGCACCGGCGCCAGCGCGTTGTCCAGGTCGGTGCAGACCAGCTCCCCGTCACCGGCCCTTTCCAATATGTGCCCCGCCTGGTCGGCGTGCAGCCAGCCGTTGGACCGCGGGCAGGAGAGGGCGACATAGCCCAGCTCCGTGGAGGCGTACATATTGAAGGCCTCGGCGCCCAGCCGCTCCTGCGCCTCGGCGCGCACGGTATCGCCCAGCGCGGTGCCCACGGTCAGCACGGCTTTGAGCCGGTCGAAACCGGGCAGGGCGCGGCCGCGCAAGGCTCGCAGCACGGCCATCAGCGCGTCGGGGCGCGTTATCAGCAGGACCGGCCGCTCGGAGGCAGCGGCCTCGGCCAGCGCCAGGGCCGCTTCGGGCGAGGAAAAGATCCCGCCGCCGTAATACACGTTCTTGCGGTTATGGACCAGGCGGTAGAGCAGGTACTGCTGGAAAAATTCGAAAAGAGCCCCGCCGAACTTCCCCGCGGCCAGCCTGGCCGGCAGATTTTCGAAGAAAGCGTACTCCCGCGGGTGCAGCGCGGCGGTCTTGTCGCCCATGCGCCACCCGGCAGTTTCCAGCACCGCCAGCAGCGCCGCATAGCGGGCAGCCACCGCTCCCGTATCCAGCCTGGTTTCGACGTGGCCAGCGCTGCCGGTGCCGCCGCTCTTCAGGCTCGCCAGCGCGCCGCGGCCGGAATAGGCGGCCAGTTCGGCCCTGCCCATGAGCGGCAGGCGCCGGAAATCTTCCATAGAGGCGAGCGCGCCGGAACCTTTCAGCGCCGCGGCGCAGGCAGCGTCGTACTCCGGCAGCAGCCGGCGGGCCTTGACCAAGCGGTCGTTAAGCACCGCCAGGCCGCCGCGTTCCCCGCCGCCGAAAGCACCGGCGATGGCCCGGAAATCCCGGCGCAGCAGGGTTCCGGCGGCCAGGACGGCTTTCTTCCGTAAATTCACGCGCTCCCCTTTTTGCCGGTCAGCGAAAGATAGACCGGGGAAGCGCCGACCTCCGGATGGGCCGCGCGCCAGGCCGCGTCGCGCGCCCAGCATTTCACCACCGGCCCGAAATTTTCCTCACCGTAGGCCGAGCGCACCACCTCGGCCAGCGGCGCCGCGGAAGAATCCCTGAAGATATAGGGCAGATGCTCGCAGGGCGCCACGCCGCCGTCGGGCAGGATCATTATCTTGTAGGCCGAGGGCAGCTCGCAGTTTACCATACCGGTCCTGTCGAGCACGGGCAGGCCCGCCCCGAAGGCCGCCGCCAGCACGTTCTCCCTGTCGGCGGCCTCCAACTTAAGTTCTTCCAGCCGGCCGGCCCAGGAGCCGGAGGGGACCGGCGGCAGCACGCGCACGGCGCGGGCGCCGGCCGCGGCGGCAGAGGCCAGCAGCGCGGCGAGCGAGCCGTCGGCCGCGGTTTCGCGCGTGGCGTAGCAGGAGGCCATGGCGGGCAGGCCGTGTTCTTTGGCCAGGGCCAGCGCTTTCAGCGCGGCCGCGTGGCAGCCGGGCGCCTGCCGCAGGGAATCGTGCCCTTCGGGCGAAGCCGAGTCCAGGCTGACATTGAGGCAGGCGAGGCCCGCGCGTTTGAGCTCCAGAACGAGTTCGCGCGTCACCTTCAGCCCGTTGGTCTCGAGGAAAACGGTCATGCCGGCGCCGGCGGCGGCCGCCGTCAGTTCCGGCAGGAAAGGCACCAGCGTGTTCTCCCCACCGGTGAAATGCAGGCGCGGCACGCCCAGTGCCGCCAGTTCGGCCACGCGGGCCAAAGCGGTCTCGCGGCTCATGATCCGGCCGCCGAACAACTCCCTGAAGCCTCCGGAGGAGCAGGCCCCGCAGCGGCACTGGCAGGCGAAAGTGGCCGCGAAAGCCGCCATGCCCGGCACGCGGCGGCGCAACACCCGGCGCCGGAAAGTATAGACGGCGTAGCGCCAGGCACGGCGCGCGTCCAGCAGGCCGGCCAGGAACAGCGCTCCGCGCAGGGTCACAAAGACCCGCCGCAGGACGTTGCGCGGCGCGGTCGCGGCCCGGCCGGCGTAAACCGCGAACAGGTAATGGAAGAAATATTTAAAACTCCCGGCGAGGGAGAAATTCGGGTAGGGCGCCGGGTTACCTCCGAGCCGCGCCAGCAGGGCGCGGGCGGCTATGGCCGGCAGGCGCAGGCTGAACGCCGGCAGCAGCCGCCACCAGCCGCGGGCCAGGGCGGCGCGCGCCGCGGCCGGGAAAAGCGAAGCGAGGAACACCAGGTTGCGCAGCCGGGCGCGGTCCGGGCCGTAGCTGTGCCCGCCGTGCCCGTAAGGCACCCGGAACTCCCCGTTCTCCACTGCTGCGGCGTCTTTCTCCGACAGCAGGCCGGTCTTGCGGGCTTTTTCGAACAGGGCGGTGCCGGGGTAGTAGCGCAGCCAGTTGACGTCGTGGAAGCCGGCGGGGTTGACCGCCGCGAAGGCGGCCACGCGCTCCAGCTCTGTCCCATCCTGGCCTGGCAGGCCGAAAATGAAATTGGTGTAGACGAAAAGCCCCGCCTCACGCAGCAGGCGCAGGGCCTTTACCGAGTCGGCCGTGCTCTCGGAGCGCCCGAGGCAGTCACGGCGCAGCGTCTCGCTCACGGTCTGTACGCCTATGTTTACGGCCGCGGCGCCGGCGACCCTCAGCAGGGCCACGGCCCGTTCGTCTGCGTCGGAAGGGTGGACGTTGCAGAAGAAAGGCAGCCCCACGCGTTTCGGATAGGCCAGCGCGAACTCCTCCAGCCACCTCCGGTCGGAAATAAAAAGGTCGTCGCAGAAAGAGACCCGCCGGAACCCGTACTTTTTCTTCGCGGCCTCAAGTTCCGTTATCACGCTCTCCACGCTGCGCCGCCGGAGGAAAGCGTCCTTGCAGCCCAGGCGCGACAGCACACGCCGCATGGAGCTGTTGTGGCAGTAGGTGCAGGCGTTGGGGCAGCCGCGGCCCGTGACCATGGAATAAGTGTCAAGGGCGAAACCGGGATATTCCCTGAAAAACAGGTCCTTATCGGGGAAAGGCAGCGCGTCCAGATCTGTCTCCAGCCGCACCGGGCCCTTTACCGCGGCACCGCCGCGCTTGAACCAGATATTCTCCAGTCCGTCGGGGCCTTTGCCGGCGGCGAGGCGGTCGGCCAGCGCGCAGACCGCGCTTTCGCCGTCGCCCACGCAGAGCAGGTCCACTTCGGGCCTGGCCAGCGCTGCTTCGGGCGAGGTACTGACATGCACCCCGCCGAAAATTATGGGCACGCGGCTCAGGCGCTTTATCTCACGGGCCACCGCCAGCGCCCAGGGGAAAAGATCGGATTCCGCGGAGAAACCTACCAACCCGGGATTAAGTTCCACCACCCTGCGCGCGGTACGCGCGGCGCTCTCGGGCTCGAAGAAGGGCAGCCGCAGCCTGAAGGAGTCGAACAGCAGCGGCTCGTAGACGAGGGCGGTCTCGTGCCCGCGGGCCTTCAGGGCCGCCGACATATGCTCTATGCCGAGACTTTCCGTCGCGGCGCGGACAAAAACCGTCTTCATCTGGTCAATTTTATCATAATATCCCCGCCGGGCCGGGCCGGCGCGAACGGGCCGTGGGCGCGGCCGTCAGGCGCTCTCGCGCAGGCGGCCGAAACTGAGGTTGTTCCTGAAGAACCGGAAAGCCCGCAACGGGAAGTCGGGACCGAAAGGCCCGTCCCTGGCTATGCGGAAGATCCGCCCCGGGTTCAGGTGAAACTTAAGGAAGGCCGACCGGTACAACCGGTGGTAGGTCTCGTCGCTCATCGCCGTGGGATTGAACGGCGCGGCCGTAAATTCAAGATCTATGGTGCTGAGCCCGGGCGGCAGTTTGCCGGCCCGCCGGAACATCTCGTGCATGGCGGTGCCGGGGTACGGGGTAGGCGTGAAGAAGAGGGCCAGGTGGAGGCGGGATTCGCAGGCGAATTTAATGGTGGCGCGCATCTCTTCTTCGGTCTCGGTGGGGAAACCCAGCATAAAGAAGCCGCGGCTGAGCATGCGCCTGTCGGCCAGCATGCCGATGGTGCGGCTGACCTTGCCGATGTCCAGGTTCTTGTTGATGAGCTTCTGAAGGCGCGGCGACACGGTCTCCACCGCCAGGGCCACGTCCCCGGAGCCCACCTGCTTGAGCAGGTCCAGCGACTCCGCCCGCACTATGTCGGCGCGCAGGCCGTTGGGGAAATTAAGCGTGGAACGCAGGTTCCGTTCCAGCAGCAGCGAAAGCGTTCCGTCGAACCTGTCGGCGTCGAAATTGGCCACGTCGTCGAGCACTTCTATGTCCCTGGTTCCCAGCTTATGGATCAGGGCCACTTCCTCGGCGACGCTTTCCGGAGACCGCCCGCGGAAGGCCTTGCCGAAGATGTTGTGGCAGTACACGCACTGGTAAGGGCAGCCGCGCGAAGTAAAAATAGGCAGGTAAGGCCTCACCCCCACCGCGGCCATGCCGTTGGTCTTCCAGAATTTTTTATAATCCACCAGGTCCCAGGCGGGCAAGGGCAGGGCGTCCAGGTCCTGTATGGGCGGCCGCGGGGCCGTAAGTTCCACCCCCGCCTCGCCGCGCACCGCCAGGCCGGCCACGCCGCCGATCACGGCGGGAGCTTTCCAGCGCGGACCCTCTTCTGTTATCACGCGGACCAGGTGGGCGAAAGTTTCCTCTCCCTCGCCGATCACGGCGGCGTCGGAGTTCGGATCGGCCAGCGCGGCTTCGGGGTCGGAGGACGGGTAGGGCCCGCCGAGGATCACGGGCACGGTGGGGTCGGCGGCCTTTACGGCGGCGGTGATCTTGCCGGCCAGGAAAGCTTCGGCGGTGAGGGCGCTCACCCCCACGGCGTCGGGGCGGTTCTGGCGCACTTCCTCCGCGGCCAGCCGGAGTATGTCCGGCTCAAGGCGGGCGTCGAGCACGCGCACCTCGGCCCCCAGCCGGGAGCGCAGGAAAGCGGCGACGGAAAGCAGGCCGAGCGGCGGCATGGACGCGCCTTTCAATTTTGTGGCCAGGCTGCGGCTTTTTATGAGCAGAACGCGGGGGCGCCTCATACGCCATAGTCTACCAAAAGGAAAGGGCAAAGGTTTGCTAGAATATGCCCATGAGCGCGACGATGTTCCTCAACAAACTTTCCTTCCGCCTGCGGCCTCTTTTAGCCGGCGTTTACGGCACTTCCTGGTTCATAGCCTTCACGGCCTTCTATTTCCGCACCATCCTGCCGTTCATACGCCGCTTCGTGCCGCTTTACGGCGTGACGGTGGTGCTCTCCATGTCCTACAAGTGCCAGTGCTCCTGCACGCATTGCGGCGTGGGCAAGAAGGCGCCCCCGCCCGGCGGCGAGCTCACCAGCGCGGAGATCCTGAAATTCATAGACGACCTGGGCCGCCTGGGCGGCGCCTGCGTGCACTTCTTCGGCGGCGAGCCGCTGGTGGTGCCGCAACTCCCCGAATTCGTGGCCCGCACCCGCGCGCTGGGCATGATGGCCTCGGTGGACACCAACGGCCTCCTGCTCAACGAGGCCATGGTACTGAAGCTCAAGGCCGCCGGCATAGAGCGCATCCGGGTGAGCCTGGACAGCCCGCGCGAGGCCGACCACGACGCCAACCGCGGCGTGCCCGGCTGCTGGCGCAAGGCCGTGGACGGGCTGCGCCTCTGCGTGAAGCACGGCATCCCCGCCAACGTCTCCATTTACGCCACCCGCGAGAACCTGGCCAACGGCGACTTCGAGAAGATGATAGCCCTGGCCCGCGAGCTCGGCGTCGGCGTGCGTTTCCTGTCCTCCATCCAGAGCGGCAAGTGGAAGGACAAGGACGTCCCCCTCACCCCGGAAGAGATCGCCAGGCTGCGCGGCCTGGTGGCGCCAGACGTCTGCTGGGAAACGGAATTCCTCCAGCACAAGAACGTGCCTTTCTGGTGCAACTCGATGATAGGGAATAAATTCGACGTCTCCGCCTTCGGGGACGTGCTGGCCTGCTGCTACCTGCCCGCCGCCTTCGGCAACATCCGCAAGGAGCCGCTGGAAACCATCGTTAAGCGCATGTGGTCTTCGGAAATGTTCAGGAAGGGGTCAGATCACTTCGACTGCCCGATGAACGACCGGAACTTCACCAGCCGCAACGAGGAACAGCTTAATTCACCCCGCGGTTGTTAACAGGCCCCGCAGTCCAGGCCGCCGCAACCGCCCCCGCTGAAATAACCAGCCCGCTCCAGCACGGCCTCCAGGCCGCCTTCGCGCACGTTCCCCATGGCCGCCCCGGAGACGTAGCAGGCGCGCGCCGCGCCGTCGGCGCCCACGTAAACGCTAACCTTGCGGGCGGCCGTGCACTGCAGGGCGCCGTCGAGGTAGTCGTAAAGCGGGCTCTCGGAATAGACGAAGGCCGGGTCCGCGTATTTTTCGAAGAAAAGTTTTTTATGTTCCGCGGAGAGCAGCGGCCGGCTCCTGTCGCCTAGCTTGCCCGTATAGATAGGGAACAGGGCGCGCACGGCCGAAGCGCCGCGGGCGCGGGCCAGCTTTATCAGCGCCTCCAGCCGGCCCTCGGCCAGGCCACGGTCGGTTATATACGTTGAGACCACGCAGGGCACGCCGGCGGCCACGCAAGCCGCTACCGCGGCCAGCGCCGCGTCGAAGCAGCCGGGGTAGCCGCGCAACCGGTCGTGGCGCCTGGCGTCAGGCGAGTCCAGGCTGACGTTGATATTGGTGACGCCAGCGGCCGCCAGCGCCCGCGCTTTCGCGGCGTCCAGCAGGATGCCGTTGGTGTCCAGAGAGACGCTCAGGCCGAGGCCGGCCGCGTGCGCGGCCAGTTCGGCTATATCCGGCCGCAGCAGGGGTTCCCCGCCGGTAAAACCTATTTTAGGGCTGCCCATGGCCGCCGCATCGCTTATCACGCGCTTTATCTCTTCGGTCGAGAGCTCCCCGCCTGAAGGCAGGCCGCTCGCCGAGCAATGCGCGCAATCACACTGACAGCGCCCGGTGACCGCTATCATCACGGTCAGCGGTATCCGCCGGCCCAGGACATAGCGGCGCCAGCCGTAGGCGGCCAGGCGCGGCAGCAGGCCCGGCATGGCCCGCCGGGCGAAGATGCCGTACAGCAGCGCCAGCCGCCTAATATGTCCAGCTGTTCTCATCCTGTCCTTTGCCGGCCAGCCGGTCGCGCAGGCGCCTGAACTGGTGGCTGAAGATCAGCGCCACGCCCCAGGCCACCCGGCTTATCTCGCCGGGCAGCAGCAGCGTGCGCAGCCGCTTGAAGACGTAGGCGGGGCGCAGGTAGAAGCCCCGGGTATATTCTTCCATCAGCCGCAGGAGCTTTTTGGCAGGTACGGCGCTCATCTCCACCATGGGTTCCCGCTCCGAATACACCGTGATATAGTCCGCGCCGTAAACCTTGTCCAGGTCCAGCCGTCCCTCCGCGGCCAGCCCGTCGAACAGTTCGCCGCCTGGGCTGGGGATGTAAACCGAGAACATGACGTAGTCCGGGTCCAGTTCCCGGGCGAAAGCGTTGGTCTGGCGGGCCGTTTCTTCGGTCTCGCCGGGCGTGCCCAGGATGAAGGCCGCGTTCACCCGCATCCGGTGGCGGCGGGCCAGGGCCATGGTCTTGCGCACCGCGTCCAGCGTGATGCCTTTTTTCATGCGGTCCAGCATCGCCTGCGAACCGGATTCCACACCGAGCAGGGCGCGGCGGCAGCCGGCCGCTTCCATGGCGGCGAACAGTTCCTCGGAGGCGGTGTTGGCTCGCACATTGCAGTTCCAGGAGATCTTCATGCCGCTTTCAGTGATGAGGCGGCAGATCTCCTTCACGTGCCCCGGGTCGCAGGTGAACGAAGGGTCCTCGAACTGGAATTCGCGCACCCCGTATTGGTCGTAAAGCTTTTTCATTTCGGCGACTACCAACCGCGGGCTCCGCTTGCGAATGCGCCCGCCGTAACCGTAATGATGGCTGCAGAAAGTGCACTGGTACGGGCAGCCGCGCATGGTCAGCACGGAGGCCGCCGGCGCCGTGCTGACGGCCCGCGTGATGCCGAGGTAATAATTGGAAAGGTTGATAAGGCGATAGACCGGTTCCGGCAGGGAGTCCAGGTCCTCTATCAGCGCGCGCTGGGGAGTGGCGAACGGCTTGCCGTCTTTCAGCAGCACCAGGCCGGCCACGCCTTCAAGGTTCTTCCCGTCGGCGAGCGCGTCGGCCAGCTCCAGCATGGTAGTCTCGCCCTCGCCCACCACCACGCAGTCGAAATCCCCGCCGCGCAGGCATTGGACCGGCAGGTAGCTGGCGTGGATGCCGCCGGCCGCGGTCTTTAGGCCCGGGAATTCTTTTTTCAGCAGGCGGGCGCCGGCCGCGGCCATATCGAAACTGGCCGTGTAGGTGGCGAAGCCGGCCAGCTCGGGGCCGAACTCCCGCGCCCGGGCCAGGAACTCCGCGTCCGACAGCCCCTCGGCGTAAAGGTCCAGGATCCTGACGGCGTGCCCGGCGCGTTCCAGCACGGCGGCCACGTACATGAGGTTCAGCGGCGGCATACAGCCGCGCGCGCGCACCTGGTACACGTCCATGTTGCGCAGCGCCGGGGAAACGAGTAAAACTTTCATGCTCTTACCATATTATGGAATATTTCACCGCCGCCCGGGGCTGGCGAACTTGAGCGCCATGGTCCTGAACAGGAACCAGTAGAGCCGCGCCCCGCCAAAGGGCAGGTCCCGGAAGATCCGCAGGAGCCGGGCCGGGTTGAGATAGAAGACGGCGGTGGTCAGCTGTTTTACCGCCAGCAGCTGCCAGGCGGGCCGGTCGGCGCAGCCGCCGTAAGGCACGAAGCAGGTGTTATCCGACTTGGGGTCTATCCTCTTTTCCGGCGGCAGGGCGCCGCAGAGTTCCGCCCCGGCGTAGCCGCGGCAGAAGAAAAGCAGGAAGGAATGCAGCGGCAGGGACCAGAGGTAGCGGGCGGTCAGCAGCAGCTCCCGCAGGGTTTCCCCGGGAAAGCCCATCATCACGAAAGCGTTCACGAAGATGCGCTTTTTAACCAGCAGTTTCACCGCCGCGCGCAGCCGCTCCAGGTCCGCGTTCTTCTTTATCTGTTCGCGCAGGCGGGGACTGGCCGTTTCCACCGCGGCGCAGACGTATTTGACGCCGGCTTTGGCAAAGAGGTCCACCAGTTCCTCGTCGAGCAGTTCGGCCCGCAGGCCGTTGCCGAAGAACAGGCTGAGCTTGGGCAGACCGTTTATCAGGCCGCGCATGACGGCGGCGGCCCTGGCCCGGTCCAGGTTGAAGACGTCGTCGGCGACCTCGATGTTCTCCACGCCGTATTTTTCCTTGAGGAGCCGCAGCTCTTCCAATACCCGGGCCGGGGAGTGGGCGCGGAACCGCTTGCCAAAGATGTTATGACAGAAGGTGCAGCGGAAGGGGCAGCCGCGGGAAGTGAACACGCTCATGTAGCGGCGCCCGTAGAGCATGGGCGAGTGCGGCACGAACTCCCGGTAGCGGTCCATTTCCGCCAGGTCCCAGGCGGGCATGGGCAGCGAGTCCAGGTCCTCTATGAATTCGCGCGGCGGGTTGTTCACGATCCCGTCCCCGCGCCTGAAAGAAACGCCTTTTACGTCCCCGAACCCGGCTTTGCGCTCATGGGCGGCCAGCAGCTCCGGGAAAGTCAGTTCGCCTTCGTTGCGCACGACGGCGTCTATGTTGGCGTCGCCCAGGCATTCGGCGACGTAAGCGGTGGGGTGCGCGCCGCCGGCTACCACCAGCCGGACGCCGGCTTTCTTCGCCGCGGCGGCGGCCGCGTGCATGGAGACCGCCTCGGAGGTCATGGCGCTTATGCCTACCACGTCGGGGCGGCGCCTGGCTATTTCCAGCTCCAGGCCCGCCTGGTCCAGGCCTTCCAGCGCGATATGCAGCAGTGAGACTTCGGCATGGCCCGCTTTCTTCAGCGCCGCCGCCAGGTACAGCAGGCCGAGCGGCGGCATGACGCCGTCGTGGCGCCTGCTGGGGGAGCTTTTCAGCCTGGCCGCCTTTATAAGAAGTATTTTCATCGTGGGAGCGCCAAGGACCGCGGCGGCATTCTCCAATGAGAATTCCGATTTTTTATTATATCACAATAAGCCCGGCGGTAGCCGCAAAATGCGCTTATGTTATATACTAAACACCGCGCTCCGGGACCCGTGGAAATGAAAAAAAAGATCGTCTTCGTAGTTCCGCCCATAGTGGACAAACTGTGGACCTTCAGCAGCGACCTGCTTTACCTCGGCGCGGCCGGGCTCGCCGCCCGCCTGCTGCAGGACGGGCACGAGGTTTCCGCCATAGACTGCGCCGTGGACTGCCGTTCGGTCGGCCGCCTGAAGCGGCGCCTCGCCCGGCTCCAACCCGACATCGTGGCCGTGCCGGCCCTCTACGGCACCCTCATCAACGCCTACAAGATAGCCGCCGCGGCCAAGGAGGCCACCGGCGCGCTGGTGGTCTTCGGCGGGTTGCCCGCCACTTTCTCGGCGGAACAGGTACTGACCGAATGCCCGCAGGCCGACGTGTGCGTGGTGAACGAAGGCGAACTGGCCATGAGCGCCCTGGCCGCCGGCAGGCCCCCGGCCGAGATCCCGGGACTGGTTTTCCGCAGGGACGGCGCCGCCGTTGCCACTGGGCCCGGTTCGCGCGTGGAGAACCTCGACGAGCTTCCATTTCCCGCCCGCGGTCTGTTCCCGCAGGAAAAATACCGCGTCTATTCCCTGCGCACCTTCCGCCAGGTCTGCACCACCAACATGGAAAGCAAGCGCGGCTGCCCTTTCGCCTGTGAATTCTGCCTGCAGGCTCCCAAGGAAGGCCGCCGCTACCGCCTGCGCTCGCCGGAGAAGGTAATAGAGGAGATGCGGCAGATCAAGCGCGACTTCCCCCATATCGGCCGCATCATGTTCGTGGACAACGATTTCCTCGCTCCCTACGAGCACGGCCTGGCCATCGTGGACGGCATCATAGCCGCCGGCCTGAACCGGCAGTTCGAGTTCATGGTGGCGGCGCGGGTGGACAATTTCCTCAGGGGCGGCGACGCCCTGATAGCCAAATTCGCCGAAGCCAATATCCGCCTGGTCTATTTCGGCATGGAGAGCGTGAACGCCAAGAACCGCGAACGCCTCAGCAAGATCAAGGCGGAATACGCGGCGCCGGAGCTGCTGGAGCGGATGCGGGCCAAAGGCGTGCACTCCTTGTGCTCCTATATCTTCGGCTTCGAGAACGAGGACGAGAGCGACATGCTGGAAACGGTGCGCGCCTCCATGAAGGACGCGCCGTCCATGGTCAAATACAATATCCTGACGCCCTACCCCGGCACCAAAACGCACGCGGATTACCTGGCCCAGGGCCGGCTGCTCCCCGGCGTACGGCTCTGGCAGCTGGACAACGCCCACCAGACCATAAAGCACCCCGTGGACTGCGCGCGGTTCTTCCGCCGGGCCTACCGGCGCTACTACTTCAGCCCGGCGCTGCTGGCGAAAATAAAATGGCTCAGGTTCTTCGGCGAGAACAAGGACATGAAGCTGCTCGCCTTCGTGCAGCATCTGGGCAAGCGGGAACTGGCCGGCTTCGCCAGGGACGTTTACAGGTTCTTTAAGTTCAGGGTCTTCCGCTCGGAAGATTTCGTAGGCTGACCGCCCGGCGGTTCAATACCATCTCAGGAAATAAAAAGCGGCTCTCAGGGAAAGCAGGAGGGCCCGCGGCGACCGCAGCAGCCTCAGCAGAGAGGCGGGCCGCAGGTAGTAGCGCAGGTAAGCCCGCTTGGCGAACCTCACCAGCTCCGCCCGCGTCATGCCGGGCACTTCCAGCAGAGGGGCGGCGTTGTCGTGGCTGTCCAGCAGCTCCTCGTCGGAAACGGCCAGCAGGCCCTTCGCCCGCGCCTCGGCGTAAAGCCGCGTGCCGAAGAAGGGGTGCGCGAAGGCGAAAAAAACGTAGTCGGTGTCTATTTCCGCCATGCTCTTCAGCGCGGCCTCGAGCGAGGCCCGCGTCTCGCCCGGGTAGCCCAAAATGTAATAACCGCGCGTCTCTATGCCGGCGGCGCGCGCGGCGGCCACAGCCGCCCGGGCCCGGGCCGGGTCGAAACCCTTGTTCATGGCGCCGCAGGCCTCGGCGCTGGGGCCGTCTATACCGAAGGCTATGGAAACGCAGCCGGCCCGCCGCATCAGCGCCAGCAGTTCCGGGTCCACCAGGTCCACGCGCGTCATGCAGGACCAGGTCAGGTCCAGCCGGTTCCTCTCCAGCAGGCGGCAGAGCTTCTCCACCCGCCCGAGGTTGGCGGTGAAAGTATCGTCCTGGAAGCTGATCTCCCTGGCGCCGTAGCGCTCCGCGAGGAAACGCATCTCCTCCAGCACCCGTTCCGGGCTCTGCGCCCGGTACTGCGAACCGAAAACTTCCTTGGAGCAGAAACCGCAGGAGAAGGGGCAGCCGCGGGAGGTGACCATGCTCATCACCGGCAGGCGGGTGTAGCCGAACAGCGCCGGGCGGTAGGCCTTCATGTCCAGCAGGTCCCTGGCCGGCATGGGCAGCGCGTCCATATCCAGCGGTTCCGGGCGAGAGACGGGAACGCCGGACTTCAGGGCCAGCCCGGGCAGGCCGTCCGGCGCGGCGCCGGCGGCCAGGCGTTTTGCCAGTTCGCAGAAAGTTATTTCACCCTCGCCTATCACCGCGGCGTCGAAACCGGCGGCCAGGCACTGGTCCGGCCGCGCAGTGGCGTGATGCCCGCCGGCGGCCACGAAGCAGCCGGGGCAGGCCTTCTTCACGGCGGCCGCCGCCGCGGCGGAGGCGCTGAAAGTTCCGGTGTAAACGCTGATCCCGGCCAGGTCGGGGGCGAAGGCGCGGACCTCGCGCTCGAACGCCTCCGGCGTCAGCCCGGCGCCGGGCAGGTCCAGGACGCGCAAGCCGGCGCCCGGCATTTCCCGCCGGACGAAGGCCGCTATGGAAAGCAGGCCGAGCGGCGGCATGGCCAGGCCCGCCCCGCCCATGGGATTCTCCGGCGAGAAGGCGTGCGGCGGGTTTATCAGCAGGATCTTCATCTTGAAAAAATATGCGCGGCGCCCCAGGCCAGGCTGCGCAGTTCGCCAGCGGACCGGGCGGCCAGCAGCCGCCTGAGGAGATAGGCCGGCCGGGCGCAGAATTTTTTATTAAATTCCCTCATCAGGGCCACCAGTTCTTCGGCTGGGAGGCCGCACATGGTCACCACCCGCCCGGCGCCGGCATAGGACGCCAGGTAATGGCCGCCGCGGTAGGTTACGGGGTCTATCTTTCCCTCCCGCACGGCCTGGTTGAAGATGCTCGAACCCACCACCGGCATCAGCACGGCGAACATGGCGTAATCGGGATCCAGCTCCAGGGCGAAGTCCAGGCTTTCCCGCGCGGTCTCGCGGGTCTCGCCGGGCAGGCCCAGCACGAAAGAGCAATTGACGCGCATGCCGTGCTTTTTGGCCAGGGCCACCGCGGCGCGCACCTGGTCCAGGCGGATGGCCTTGTTGGCGCCCAGGGCGCCCAGCATTTTCTGCGAGCCGGTCTCCACGCCCAGGAAAACGCGCCGGCAGCCGGCGGCCCGCATGGCGGCGAAAAGTTCTTCTGAGGCGGTATCGGCACGGGCGTCGCAGTTCCAGGCTATGCCCGGCAGGCGCTCTTCCAGCAGGGCGCAGATGCGGCGGGCGCGGGCGGGATCGGCCGTGAAGGCACAGTCCTCGAACCTGAACTCCCTCACGCCGTAGGTTTCGGCCACATGCCGCATTTCCGCCACCACGTCCTCCGGGGCCCGGACGCGGATGGCGCAGGCGTAGCCGTAATGGTGACTGCAGAAACTGCAGCTGAAATTGCAGCCGCGCGCGGAAAGCACGGAAGAGACCCTCCCGCCGGTGACGGCGCGGGTGGGCGGCAGCCTGTAGGCGTCGAAATTTATGAGTTCATAGGCGGGCCAGGGCAGCGCGCTTATGTCCGCCAGCGGCGGTCTGGACGCGCCGCGCGTGAAACCGGCCCCGTCCCTCAGGCAGTAACCGGGCAGCCCCGCGGGCGTTTCTCCGGCCGCCAGGCGGGCGGCCAGTTCCGGCAAGGCCAGTTCGCCTTCGCCCAACAGCGCCGCGTCGGCGGGACACTGCCCCAGCGCGATCTCCGGCAGGTAGCTGGCGTAGAGCCCGCCCAGGACCACGAAAGTTTTCGGTAGGGCGTGCTTCAGGGCTTTTACCAGCCTGTAAACCTCGTCGATACTGCCGGGATAGGTGGCGAAGCCGGCCAGCTCCGGCTTGAACGCGGTCATGGCCGCCAGTTCCTCCACCGGCGGACTAGGCTCGGCGTAGAGGTCCAGTATCCTGACCTCGTGCCCGGCCTTCTTTAGGGAAGCGGCCAGGTACAGCAGGTTCAGCGGCGGCATGACGTTCTCGAGCTCGCGCTGCGCGCGGCCGAGCGGCTGCGGCGGGTGTACCAGCAGCACTCTCACGCGGCGTGCTCCTTGCGGTAGATGTCGCAGCCGCGGCAGAGCCGCTCCTGGTTCCCGTAAAGATCTTTTTCTTTCCTGGCGGCGCAGGCCTCGGCGAGCGTCTGCCGCGAAAGGTTGCCGAATTTGAACTCGCGCAGGTAAAAACAGGGGATCACGTCCCCGGCGGCGGTTATGAAGACATGGTCGTCGGAAATAAGGCAGCGGCGGCCGCCGCGGCCAGCGATATCCATGAACAGGTCGTAAACGTTGTTGTTGCGGCAGGCCAGGCCCAGTTCGGCCGCTAGTTTTTTAGCCGCGGCCACTATGGCCCGTTCCTCGGCGAAAGCCGGCCGGGCGGCCGGGGGAGCGTCCCCGAACGCGTGCAGGTCCACGCGCATCAGCTGTATCTCTTCCGCGCCGAGCTCCGCAGCGTAACGCACCGCGTCCTCTACCGCCGGCCGGGAGGTTATCAGGGTCTGCACGCGGATCTTGAAGCCCGGATACTTCTTCTTAATGAGCCGGAGGGCGGAAAAAGACTTTCCCACTTCGGCCGAGAAGCCGTGGAAAGGCCCGCCTTCCTCCGGGCCGTCGAGCGAAACGCTGAAGCGGTTGATGACGCCGTCCTTCACCAGGGCCTCGAAGGCCGCGGCGTCGAAGGGCAGCAGCCCGGTGGACAGGTTGAGCTCGGTAGCGGGCAGGGCGGCGGCGGCTTCGCGCAGGAGTTCCGGCAGGTCGGGCCGGCAGAACGGCTCGCCCAGCCCGACGAAGTTGAGGTAGCGCGGCCCGCGGCCGGCGTAGGCGGCGCGGATCTCCGAGAGCGTTTTAGTGAAAAGCTCCCGCGGCATGTCCGCCGGGACCACGCCCAGCGGGCCGCGGAAGCAGACGGCGCAGCCGCGCGGACAGCGCGTGGTGACTTCCAGGGTGATATCGCGCGGCGGGAAAGCGTAGCGCCCCAGGACCAGCCTGAAGAACTTGCGAGCTTTTTGCGCCAGCGTGCTTTCGAAGTACATGTCAGGTCAGGCCGTTCTCCACGTACCAGCGCCCGGTGCGGGCGAGGGCTTCTTCCAGGGACACGCGCGGCTTCCAGCCCAGGGCGCGCAGCTTGGCGCTGCTGCAGACCCAGTCGCCGGAGGCCACTCGGATGCTGTCCAACCGCAGGTCCATGCGCAGCGGGAAGAAGCGCATGTAGAAGAGCAGTTCCAGGGCTTCCTTCAGCGCGAACCAGGGGTAGAGCAGCCAGACCGGCACGTAGAAAGCGCTGACGCGACGCCCGGCCGCGGCGGCCAGCCCGCCGAAGAAGGCGCGCATGCTCACCGGGTCCTCGGTCACGAAATAGGCCTCTCCGAAAGGGGCCTTCTCGGCCACCAGCTGCACGGCGTCTATCAGGTTCTCGACGTAGGTGAAGGGCACGGTGTTATTGCCCGGCCCGAAGAAGGGAAAGAAGGAGAAGCGGAAGAACTTGAAGATGAGGGCCATGCTGATATGCCGCGCGCCGAAGACCGACCCGGGGCGCACCACCTTCACAGGGTACCCTTCGGACTTCTGCAGGTCGAGCAGGTATTTCTCGCCGTTATACTTGCTCCAGCCGTATTCCGTTTCCGGCTTGGCGTCGCAGGTCTCGTCCATCATGGGCCGCACGCCGGCCGCGGCGATGCTGCTGAAGTAGAGGAAAAGCTTCACCTTGCCGCGCGCGGCCTCGGCCAGGTTGCGCGTGCCTTCGTAATTGACCCGGTTCATCTCCGCGAGCAGCCCGTTGCGGGAATAGAACCAGCCTGCGGGACGCACGGCCGCGGCGAGGTGGTACACCTCGTCCACGCCTTCCATGGCTCGTTCGAGGCTGGCTTTGTCGAACAGATCGCCGTAAACTATTTCCACGCCCAGGGTTTTGACGTAGTCCAGGTGGCGGCTGTCAGCCTGCACGAAAGCGCGGACCTTGCGCCCGGACTTGGCCAGGGCTTCGGTCAGGTGGGAGCCTATAAAGCCGGCCGCCCCGGTTACCAGTGTTATCGCCATGTTTTTTCCTCCAAGGTGAACCCCAATTATAGTATTTTCGCGAAGTATAACCTTGCGGCTCCAATTATTATAGAATCAAACGTATGAAAGCGCTCGTAATAGGCGGGACCTCCGGGCTCGGCAGGGCTTTGGCGGCAGAATTCATAGCCGCCGGCTGGGACACGGCCGTGACCGGCCTGCGCGCCGAGACCGTAATGGCTTTCACCGCCGCTTTTCCCGCCGCCCGCGCCGTGCAGCTGGACCTGGCCGCTCCGGGCGCCATGCCCGCCACCGCCTCCCTGCTAGACTTCCTGGGCGGCGCCGACGCCGTGGTGGTCTGCGCCGGGCTTTACGCCGAGAACTCCGGGGCGGATTGGGCGGTGGAAGAGAAAGCCATCGCCGTGAACGCCACCGGCTGCGCGGCCGCCCTGAACGCGGCTTACTCCCATTTCAAGAAGCGCGGCAGCGGCCGCCTGGCCTGCATCACCTCCATAGGCGGCGTGCGCGGCAACGCGCGCTGTCCCGCCTACAACGCCGCCAAGGCTTTCCTCTTCAACTACCTGGAAGGCCTGCGCCAGAACGCCGCCGCCGCCGGGCTCCCTATCACGGTCACCAACCTGGTCCCCGCTTACGTGGGCGACGGGGCGGGTTGCGGCCGGCAGCTGCTGGAAGCCGTGCTGAAAGGCCGGCGCACCGTCTATCTGCCTGGTTACTGGCGCCTGCTCGCGGCGCTCTACCGCAACCTGCCGGACCTGCTGCATGAGAAGATGTTCCGCTGGCATTACCTCCTACTGAAACCTTTCATGCGAAAAGCGCCGCGCTGGCAGGGCAAGGCATGAACTGCCCGCTCTGCGGCGCCGGCGCCTCCGCCGAGGTTTTGCGCGCGCAAGGCGGCGCCGTCAGGCGCTGCCAGGGCTGCGGCCTCCTGTACCGCGAACCCTACCGCGGCTGCGCCGCCGCCAAATGCGCCGACTGCACGGACCGGTGCATAGACCGCCTGGCCGAGCCGGGTTTCCTGGAAGCGCGGCTGCGGGTGGACGAACGCAGGGCCGGGCGCATAGGCGCCCTGGCCGGCGGGTTGGAAAAGCTGAAGGTCCTGGAACTGGGCGCGGGTCTCGGCTGCTTGGGCTCGCACCTGAACAAGGCCGCCGCCCTCTACCGCGGCACCGAAACCTCCCCCGTCTTTTACGGCTGCCTGAAAGACAATTTCCCCGGCCTGGCCGGCCGCGTGCTCAACGCCGTGCTGCCGCCGCCCGAGGAGAAAGGCCGCTACGACCTGCTGGTGCTGGTGGACGCCCTGCAGTTCGCTCCGCACCCGGCGGCCTTCCTGCGCGAGGCGGCGGAGTACCTGGCGCCAGGCGGCCGGTTGTACCTGGAGATCCCCGACGAGTCCTCCCTGGCGCTGCGCGCGGCGGTCCGTAAACTGCTGGGCCTGTACCGCGGCGATCCGCTGCACCACGGCCACATAAATTTTTTCACCCCCAGGTCCCTGAAGTTCCTGCTCGGCAAAGCCGGCTTAAAGGCGGAAGTTCTGCGTCAAACCAGCATCGCGGCCGACGAGGACCGGCTTTTCCTGACGCTCAAGCGGCGGCTGCCGGCCTGGGTGCGGCTCCTCTCGCTCGTTGCGCGCCTGACGGGGGCAGACACCCTGCTCGGCCTGGGCAATACGGTCTGCCTCTGCGCCAGGGCGGAGGCCAGGCCGTGAAAAAATTCGACCCTTACCGCCTGGACCGGAAATTGATGAAGCCGGCCGCGAAGGAGACCGCCCTGCTGCGCCGGGACGGTTTCGAGGCGTACAAGATCTCGCTCGAGAAAGAACTCGCCGCCTACTGCGGCCGGAAATACTGCGTTCTTACCAACAGCGGCCGTGAAGCGCTGCGGCTGGCCGCCAGGGCCCTCCGTCCCTCGGGAGGCACGTCCGCCTTTCCCGATATCACCCACCCGTCCTTAGCCGAGGCCGTCTCCGGCCCGGGTTTCAAACCGCTGCCCCTGGACATAGACCCCGCGACCCTGAACCTTTCGGAGCGGGCGCTGGAAGAGGCGGCCCCGCGCCTGGACCTGCTGCTCCTGCCGCACATGTTCTCCACTCCGGCGCCGGTAAAAACCGCCCTGCGCCTCGCCCGCCGGCACGGCTTCGCGCTCATAGAGGACGCCTCCCAGATCATCGGCGGCGGTCTCGGCGGTAAAAAGTTCGGTTCCTTTGGCGACGCCAGCGTTTTTTCCCTTTCCCCCTACAAGCCGGTCTCCTCGCCTTTCTGCCGGGCGGGCGCCGTTCTCTGCGATTCCCCGGAGCTGCTGAAAAAGATACTGGCGCTGAAGCCGCCGCCGCCGAGGCCCGAGGCCCTGCCTTTCATCAGGGTAAAACTGCGGCGGCTGGACGAAACCCTGGCCGGGCTCCGCCGGGTCAACAGGCTGTACCGCAAGGAGCTGGCCGGCCTGGAGGCCTTTTTCCCCGCGGGCATTTCGGACCTCGCCCAGGAGCTCCCCCTGCGCGCGCCCGACAGGGCCGCCGCCGAAGAACTTTTTAAAAAAGCCGGGCTGCCGCTGGAACGCCCGTATATGCCGCTGCACCTGGAAAAATACCTGCCGGGCAAATTCCCGGAAGCCGACGTCTATTGGGCAGGGGCCGTGCACCTGCCGGCCTGGCCATTGCTCAGCGCGGCGGAATGCCGCCAGACCGCAGCGGCCGCGCGCAAGGCCCTCGAGGCCTCCCGCCTGGACCCGTCCTACGTAGCGCTCGACCTCACCTATCGCTGCGGGTTCAACTGCCCGTTCTGCTTCGTCAAGAACAATTCCCTGCTCACGCCGGGCCGGAAGGAACTGGGCACCGCGGAGCTGAAACGCCTCATAGCTTCCTTTGCCGGCAAGCGGCGACGTTTCTACGTGACCGGCGGCGAGCCGGCGCTGCGCTCAGACCTGCCTGAAATAGTCCGGGCCATAAAGCAGGGCGGCCACAGCTGTCTTATCACCACCAACGCCCACGCCCTTGGCCAGGCCACCGTCAAAAAGCTGGCCGCGGCCGGCGCCGACGAACTCGTGATCTCCCTGCACGGCGGCCCTGCGGCCCACGACGGCGCGGCCGGGGTGAGCGGCGCCTTCAGGCAGGTCGCCGCCGCCGTGAAACTGATAAAGGCCCTGCCCGCCCCACGCCCCGCCGTAACCCTCTGGTGCACCATCAACAGGGCCAACCACGCCGCCCTGCCGGCCGTACACGCGGCCATGGCCGCGCTGGAGCCGGACCACATAGCTTTCAACCACCTGGAATACGTTTCCGACAAGGACCTCAAAGCGACGGCGGCCCTGCTGCGCCGGGACCTGGGCGAGAAGCCCGCCTTCAGGTCTTCGCAGCGCCTCGCGCGCGGGATAGACGCCGCGGCGGTGGCGGCCGGGGCGGCCGCGGTGAAGAGGGCGGACCCGGCGGTGAAATTCTACCCCGACCTGGACCAGGCAGGCATTAAGGCCTGGTACGACCCGGCGCGGTCCTTAAAAAAAGCCGGCCGCTGCGCCGGGCAATGGGACGCCCTCTGGATCTCGCCGTACGGGGACCTGCTCTCCTGCCAGCCGCTGGCCTGCGCCCTGGGCCCGGCCGCGGATCCGCTGGCGGCCTACAACGGCCCGGCCTACGTTGCTTTCAGAAAAGCCCTGCTGCGCGCGGGCGGCTTCTTCCCGTCCTGCGGGCGCTGCGGCCGCGAACCCTACCAGCCCAAAAAGAGAGGCGGGTCTTGCTGAACGCCGTCACCGTGGACGTGGAGGAATGGTTCGACACCGTCCTCTTCGGCGGCCGCCCGGCGGGGGCGGAGAGCTGCCTGCCGCAGAACGTGGCCGACATCCTTTACCTGCTGGAAAAGCGCGGCGTCAAAGCCACTTTCTTCGTGCTGGGCTCGGTGGCGAAGGACCACCCCGATACGGTAAAGGCCATAGCCGCGGCCGGCCACGAGGTCGCCAGCCATGGCGCCACCCACCGCTCCGTCTGCCGGCTCTCGCCCGAAGAATTTTCGAAAAGCCTGAAGGACTCAGCCGAAGAACTCGCAGCCCTCACGGGAACGCGGCCGCTCGGCTACCGGGCCCCCACGTTCTCGGTGCTGAAGGACGAGGCCGCCTTTCTCTCCGCCGTGAAAGCAGCCGGCTACGCCTACGATTCCAGCCTTTACCCGCTCTTCCTCTCCGGGCGCCCGCGGGCGCCTTACACGGCCCCCTGCGGCCTCCGGGAATTCCCGCCGTCGGTCTTTCCCTTCGCGGGGCTCGGCCTGCCTTTCCTGGGCGGCTCTTTCCTGCGCCTGCTGCCCGCCGCCTTCGTGGCCGGCCGGTTGGCCGCCCTGAACGCCGCCGGCGCGCCGGGCATGCTCTATTTTCACTCGTGGGAATTCGAGAACGGCCGGCCCGCCCGCTCGGGAGCGCTCGCCGCCGCGGGCCAGTTCCTCAACGCGGCCAGCGTCCGGGAGAAAACGGACTTCCTGCTGCGGGAGTTCGAGTTCGCCCCGGCCCGGCGGGTACTGGGCCTTTAAGCGGCGGCTGCCATAAGTTAGAATCTATACGGACATGCATAAGCGCATAGACATAAAGATAACTTTCCACTGCAATAACCTCTGCCGTTTCTGCGCGCAGGGGCACAAGCGCGACATGTACGCCGACAGGAGCGTGACCAGGGTCACGGCCGAACTGAAGAAGGTCTGGAAGGACGGCGTGCGCGGAGTGGTCTTCACCGGCGGAGAGCCCAGCATGCACCCGAAACTGCTGAACCTGGTGCGGGCCGCGAAAAAGACAGGATTTACCAGCATACAGCTGCAGAGCAACGGCCGCACGCTCGCCTATCCGGGCTTTTGCGCGGAACTCGTGAAAGCCGGCCTCACGGAATTCGGCCCCAGCCTGCACGGCGCCTGCGCCGCCACACACGATAAACTTACCGGCGCTCCCGGCAGCTTCACGCAGAGCGTGGCCGGCATAGCCAACGCCGCGCGCACCGGCCTGCCGGTCATCACCAACACGGTGATCACCGCCGACAATTACAAGGAACTGCCCGCCATCGCAGCGCTCCTCATAAAGCTGGGCGTCGCCCAGTACCAGTTCGCTTTCGTGCACATAGTGGGCACGGCCGCCGAGAATAAGAAGAACATAGTCCCCAGGAAGACGGACGCCATGCCCTACATAAAGAAGGGCCTGGACCTGGGCCTGCGCCGGGGCCTTCCCTGCTACACCGAGGCCGTCCCGTTCTGCCTGATGAAAGGCTACGAAGCCTGCGTGGCCGAGAGCATGATCCCGCCCGGCCCCGTGGCCGACGCCGACCGCTTCATAAAGGATTACGCCGCCTACCGGCGCGACGAGGGCAAGGCCCGCGGCCCCCGCTGCCCCGGCTGCAAATACTTCGACGTCTGCGAGGGGCCCTGGCGCGAGTACCCGGAACTCTACGGCTGGGACGAATTCGTGCCGGTGACGGAGTTCAAACCGCTGCGCCGGGACAAAAAGTGATGCCGGGCAAAGACTGCTACGAGCTGATCCTCAACCATAACTGCGACCTGCGCTGCTCTTTCTGCTCGCAGGCCGACTTCGACCCCGCGGCCCGGTTCGCCGCGGCCGACGCCGTGCGCCGTATTTATACCGCGAAGAAGCTCGGGTATACCCGCCTGGGTTTTTCCGGCGGCGAAGCGCTGCTCCGGGCCGACCTGCCGCGCCTGGCCGCCGCCGCCAGAAAAGTAGGCTTCAAGGCCGTACGCCTGCAGACCAACGGCACGCGCCTGGCTTCGCGCGCGCTCTGCGAAAGCCTCGCGGCCGCCGGCCTCACCGTCTGCAAATTCACCTTCCTGGGCACGGACGCGCGCGTCCATGACGCCCTGACCGGGGTTAAAGGTTCTTTCAAGAAAAGCCTGGCCGGGCTGCACAATATGCTGGCCCTGAAACTGGCCGTGGGCGTGAACCTGCTGGTCACCCGCCGCAACTACCGCGCCCTGCCCGGGGCGCTGAAGTTCTTCATGGACCGCGGCGTGGCCGATTTCGTGCTGATCTATCCCATCTACGTGGGCGCCATGCGGGAGAACTGGCGCGCCGCCGGGGTACCGCTGCCGAAAGCGGCGCCGTACCTGGTAAAAGCCCTTGCCCTGGCTGAAGCGGCAGGCCTGTCCGACGGCGTAAAGGCGCTCAATGTCCCGCCCTGCCTGCTGCCCGGCTTCGAGAGCAAGGCGGTGGACCTTTATAAATTCAATACCGTGGTGGCCTCGCCAGATGGGCGGACCTGGGACATAGACAAGAACGTGGCCGGGGCCAAGCGCCACGGGCCGCCCTGCGCGCGCTGCCGGCTGCGCCGGCGCTGCCGGGGCGTGGACCACAATTATCTGGAGCTCTTCGACTGGGCCGGCGTACGCGCGGCGGGGAAGGCAACCCGGCGACTGGCGCCCAAACCTCTGGCCGGTTATCTCAACGCCATGGAGAAATGTTTCATGGAGGTACTGAACCTCGAGAACAACATTTCAACGGCGCGCCTGCTGGAACTGGCCCGCCGCCTGCCGCTCTGCCACGATTGCCGCGACGGGGCCGGCGCGCTCTCCACCGGCGCCGCGCTGGAAAAGAAAGCGCTGGTGAAAAAAGAATTCAAAGGCGGCCGCTACCTATGGCGCAAACTATGAAGGCCGGCAAAGAAGTCCTGGCCGCGCTGAAAGCCCGCGGCATAGGCTGCGTAATCAAACCCGCGCCGCGCGAAGTGGAACTCTCCCTGCTGCCCGGGGCGAAGCCGGCAGAGGCGCGCGAACTGCTCTACAAGGCCCTGAACGGTCTGGAACCCCGCTTCTCGGTTTTCCTGCGCGGCCTGCCGGCCTGCTTCATGCCTGACGCCTGGGACCACGCGCTCTATTCCAAAAAGCCGGGCCGCAGTTATGTACGCTTCGCCGCCTGCGGCCGCTGTTCGCTGGCGGCGCTCTGCCCGGGGCTAGAGAAGGGCGGCGCTTTCGACGGACCCGCGCGGCGCTTGCTGGCCCCGGTGCTCCCGGCTCCGGCCGAACTGGTGCTGGAACTCACCAAGAAGTGCAACCTCAACTGCCGGCTCTGCTTCTCTTCCAATTCGCCCGAAACGCTGCCGCTGGCCGCGCTAAAGAGGGCGTTGAAAGAAGCGCGGGCGCTCGGTGTGCGCAGCGTACGCTTCACCGGCGGCGAGCCTTTCATGAGCCCCTCCCTGCTGCCGCTGCTCAAAGAAGCGCGGCACCTCGGTTTCTACACGCTGGTGAACACTAACGCCGCGCTGGACGACGCCGCCCTTTTCAAAAAAGCCGCGCCGCTCATGGACAATGTGCTGGTTTCGCTGCAGGCCCCCGGCCCGGCGGAGGAGAAGGCGGCCACGGGCGCGGATTTCAAAGTAAAGCTGGCGAACATGCGCGTCCTGCGCAACGGGGTGCCGGTTTTCCGCCTGGGTACCGTGGCCTCCAAAAGCTTCATCCGCGGTTTCGGCCGCTGGCGCGCTCTGGCCGTTAAACTGGAAGCGGACATATGGGAACTGTACCGCCCCATGCCCGACGGCCGCGGCGCGGCCCGCTCCGGGGATTTTGACCTGGGCCCGGCCGACCTGAAAAAACTTTCCCGGCTGGCCGCGGAAACGGAGAAGAGCGGCCTCAAAACGCTCATAGCCAACCCGGCCCCCCTCTGCCTGGTGCCGCAGGCGGAAAGAAAGAACCTGTTGGGCGCCGCTTTCGACGACGGACATACCCGCCTGGTGCTGGACCCGCGCGGTTTCTATAAGCCAAGCTACTATATAGAGGAGAACCTGGGCGCTTCGCTCAAAGCGGCCTGGGACTCGCCCTACCGCCGCCGCCTCGTGTCGTTCGACTGGCTGCCGGCGCGCTGCCGCGGCTGCCGCTGGCTGCTCAAGTGCCTGGGCGGCAGCCGGGCCCTCGCCCGCGCGGCCTCGGGCACTTATTTCGCGGGGGACCCCTGGCTGTGACCAAATCCCTTTTTCTGCGCGACGACGACGCCGCGGCGGCTACGCCGGAATTCAGGCGCCTGTTCGCCTTCCTGCTGGCCGAGAAGCTGCCAACGGTTTACGCCGTGATCCCCGCCCTGGCCGAACCGGCCCTGGTCCGCGTCCTTAAAGGGCGCGGCGCCGGCCGCCTGTTCGAGACGGCGCAGCACGGCCTGCGCCACAAGGACCACGCCGGCAACCGCTTCATGCGCCAGGAGTTCGGCCCGGCCCGGCCTTACGCCAGACAGCTCGCGGACATAAAAGACGGTGCCGCCATAATGAAAAAGAAGTTCGGCCGCTTTTTCGCGCCGGTCTTCGTCCCCCCCTTCCACACCTACAATTCCGACACCGCGCTGGCCGCCGGCGCTGCGGGCTTAAAGGCCCTCTCGGCGAGCAGGTTCAACCCCGCGCTGCGCGGGGCGGGGCTGAAATTCTTTGGCACCGACGTAGCGGTGAACAGCTACGGCCTGGACCTGCGGCCGCGGCCGCTGGACCTGCCGCGGCTGAAAGCGGACACCCTGGCGGCGCTAAAGGCCCCGGGCCCTACGCTCGGCGTTTATTTCCACCACGACCATCTTGGGGATCTCGTGACTTTCAGGAACTACATACTCTTCCTGAAAGACCTCTGCGGCAAGGGCCTGCTGGCGCCGGCCCTCTTCTCGAAACTTCTGAAACTTAAAAATATCTGAACAGGGTCAGCCGGTGGCAGCACCTGGCGCAGCCGGAAGGCAGGCGCACGCCTATCTTTTTTTTCTTAAACGCCGCCATGGCGCCCAGTCCGGTCTTCAACGCGTTCCCGGCCTTCAGCCCGTAGAGCACGCAGAGACGCGCGCGACCGTCGGGCTCCACGTTCAGCGTGTCATAAACCCGGCAGCAGCCGCCTTCAGGGGAGACCTCGCCGTTATAGTAAAGGTCCAGCCCCTCGCGCGACAGCAGCGGACGCACGTCGAAATGCGCCGGCCCGCCCAGGCGCCGTATCTTGTCGAACTCGCGCAGGATCAGACGGCCGTCGGCTTTGTAACCGGCTAGTTCCGGGGTTATGACGCCGCCTTTTTTCAGTTCCGGCGGCAGCAAAGCGGTTTCGGCCGGCCGCAGGAATTGCAGGTGTTCGAAGACCACGCGCGAGGCGCCGTTGGCGGAGGCCAGCTGGTAAACTTCCGAGAGCGCCCCGGCGTTCTCCCTGTTCACCACGCAGTTGACCATCACCTCGGTGCCGGGTCCGGCGGCCGCGGCGAAAGCCTTCATATTGCTCAGGAGTTTGCGGCAGGAACCCGGCACGCCGGTCTGCCTGTCGTGCAGGGGCGCGGCTCCGTGCAGGGAGAAAATGACGTAATCCGGTTTGAGGGCTGCGAGCCGGCGCCAACCGTCGGCGTCGAGAAGCGTGCCATTGGTGTTCAGCCCCCAGCCGCAGCGGCGCTCTTTTATGCTGGCGATGATCCTGAAAATGTCCTGCCGCAGCAGCGGCTCGCCGCCGGAGAGGTAAAAGCGGGTGCCGGCCGGAAACCGCCCCACCAGCTTCAGCGCGGCGGCCGTATCCAGTTCGGGCCCGCCCTTATTCAGCAGGCCGCGCTTCAGCAGGTAGCAGAAGGAGCAGCGCAGGTTGCAGCGCCTGGTCAGCTCCAGCATAACTTCTTTAAACATGCAGGCCTTCCCTTATGAGCGCCGCGGCCGTTCTTGCTCCGTCGAAAACCCCGGGCCCCGCCCTGAAGGCCGGCGCCGGGCCGGCCAGCGCGGCATCCACCGCGGCGGAGAAAACTTCAGGCGTCAGGCCGGCGTAGTCCAGCGCCCTGGCGCCGGCCAGGTCGCGCAGCAGGGCCGCCCGCGCCAGCTGGTCGGAGTGTTCGGCGCCGGGCGAGCCGGCGTAAGGCACCAGCACCAGGCGGCGGCGCAGTTTCAGCGCCTCATAGACCGTACCGCCGGCCGTGCCGACCGCCACCCGGCAGCCGGCCAGGAGGGCGGGAAAATCTTTGGTCTCTTTAATGAGCTTAACGCCGCGGGCGCCGCGCAGCATCGCCCGCCACTTCGCCATCTCCGCGGGAGAACTGGCGGGGCCGGCCACTATCACCATCGGCAGGCGGCTTTTGAGCAGCGGCTTCGCCTTTATGGCGCAGGAAATTATTTCGGGCGACGTGGAACCGCCGCCGCGGTGGACCAGGATATAGGTCCCTTTTTGTCCGGCGGCAGGCAGGCGCTCCGGGAGCACATAGCCGGTGAACCGGACCTTGGGGCCGAGCCGCCTGAACGCGCCCAGGAAGGCGGCCGGGCTTATGCGCCGCTCCACGGCTACGGCCTTCGCCATGTATTTCAGATCGAAGCCGGGCGGGCAATGCACCAGTATCAGGTCGTAAAGAGCGGCGGCGGCGAACAAGCACGGCAGGTCTTCGCCGCGCCAGGAGAGATAAGGCAGGGCGGAGGAGGCGTAGATCTTTGTACCGGCCGCGCGGGCGGCGGCCAGGGCGGGCAGAAGTTCGGCGGCGCAGCCGGTGCGCCCCAGAGGAAAAAATGACGTCACCGCGAAGTCATAGCCGCGGGAGAATTCTTTTTTCAGCAGGGCGGCGCGTTCGTTGCCGCCGGGCAGTTTCAGGACGCGGCCGTACTCCCAGCTCTTATCGCCGGGGTAGGACGCGCCGTCGCGCAGGAGTGTGAGGGAAAGGGAAGGACCGAACTTTTTTTTGAGGGCGGCGGCCAGGCGGAACAGGTGCACGCCGTGGCCGACGTCTCCACCGGGGCTATAATGATAGAACAGGCCTCTCACCGAGGCAGCCCCGGGCATGCGCGCTCGTCAGTACGACCCGTGCGAGCCGTGCGAACCGTGAGAACCATGCGACCCGTGCGAACCGTGCGACCCATGAGAGCCGTGCGACGCGTGGGACCCGTGCGAACCGTGGGACCCGTGCGAACCGTGGCTGGTGTGGCTCACGTGGTACGAGGAGCTGAAGTAGTTCGAGTGGATGTTCTGCGCTCCAGCCTGGTCCACCATGGTCATGCCGAGTATGCCCAGCGCGAGCCCGGTCTTGACGATGTCGGAATCCAGCATCTTCCCCTCTTCGCTCGAGAAGAACAGCTTCACGTTCTTTTTAATTTTGGACGGTTTCTTTTTCATAAATGTATCCCCGTTCAGGCTACTTTTTCTTCAGCGTTTCACGCACCTGCTTGTTGACCTCTTCCATGATCTTCTGCTGCTGCTTCTTTATTTCGTCGGCTTCGGCCCGCTGGGCCTTCAGCTTGTCCAGCTCCACCTTGGCCTCTTCCTTCGACAGGCCGATATAGCCGCCGGAGGCCTTTTTCACGCGCGCCACGGCGGCGCAATAGAACTTCGACATCTCCTGCAGGGTCTTTTCGCAGGGCACGGCGGACCTTTCGGCCAGCGCCCGGCACTGCTGCACATAGTCGTTGGGACAGGCGTCGGGCCGCGCCTTCTTGACCGCGTTGTAAAGCTCGTACTTAGTGAGGCACTCTTTGTCCTTGGCGCAATCGCCTTCCTTCACGGGGAACGCCCCGCGCACCCGGGCCTTGGCCTCGGGCGAATCCACCGCGAAGGCTTTCAACAGGAACCCCTCTATGGCCTCCTGGCCCTTGGGCAGGACCGAGCAGAACTCGGGTACCGAGAAGCGCTCCAGGTCCTGCTTGTCGAAGGTGCCGACGCCCAGCCGGCAATAAGAGTCGCCGGAGATATTCCCCGCCCTGTACGCCTCGAAGAACAGCGAAACCGTCTTGGTGCGGCAGCGGTAGTTGGGGGTTATCCTGACGTCCACCTTCTTGCCGTCTATCTGCACGTCGCTGGGCAGCGAATCGCAGAGGCTGGCGTCGGTGCGGGCGGCCGCCTGGCAGGCGGTATAGTCGGCCAGGTAATCGTACATTTTCTGGGTCTCGTTCTGGTTGAAGGCCGCGTCCCGGGCCAGGAACCCCCAGTACTTATCATGGCTGGCCAGCATATCCTGCAGGGAAGAGGCCTCGCAGGCGCCCTTGTACGTGGACTGGATGGTCGGCATGGTGATGGTCCCGTACTGGGCCCCGCCCACGTAATCCGGGACGTAGTTATCCACGGCCGCGCCGGTATAGGTGGTGGCGCTTTCGGGAAGGGCCACGCCAAGCTGCTGTTCGGCCGAGCCGGCCTGCTGGCCGCTCTCGCTCATGGCCACTTTCTTCTTCTCAATGAGGTACTGCATTACGAGCAGTATGGCCGCCAGCACCGCGATGGTTAGTATGGTCCATTTCTTCATAAATGATGCGTGAACGCCCCCCGCCGCCCGAAATAGAAGGCGGCTCCAATATATCTATATGTTATAACAGATAAAACGTCAATATTCAAGCCACTTTTCAAGCGCGGGCCCGGTGCGTTTATCCAGCAGTTTTTCGAAGACGGCGTCAAAGATCCCCAGCAGCGCCCGGCACCTGGCATTGGAAGGCATGGAGCCCCAGAAACCGCCCTGGGCGGACTGGTTATAGGCCGGACAGACGCCGCAGAAAGGCCTGTAGGCGCAGCGCGCGCAGACCGGCTGCAGGTCGAGGCTGGAGGAGATTGCGCAGGCCTTGACCGGATCGGCGGCGATGACCGCCCGGTAATTGTCCCTGAGAACGCTGCCCAGCCTGAAAGACTTGTCCCCGCCGCGGGCCAGCATGCGCCCCTCGTCGCAGGTGTAAACGCCGCCGTCCCAGTCGTAGGCCAGCTGGCCGAGGCCCGCCCCGCAGGGACAGCGCAGGTCCACGTAGCGGTTGTCCTGCGAGCCGGCTATCTTCTTCACAATGAGGAACGCCGTTTTTTCCCTTATCGGCACGCCTTTAAGGTTCAGCTCCAGCACCCGGTCCAGGCCGGCCCGGTAAAATTCCACAAACTCGTCCGCCCCATAACCTATCTCGCCCCAGCGCTCCACGGCCTGCCCCATAGGGGAAAGCGGCCGCAGGAACACGTACGGCAGTTTCAGGCGCGCGTACTCGTCCACTATCTCCGCGGCCCGCCCGAGCGACCTCCGGGTAACGGTAAGCAGGGCGCTGGGCCCGCCGGGAGGCTCGGTGCCGCGCCGCTTCTGGAAATATTTTATCCACTTCACCGCGGCGGCGTGGGAATCCCCGCCGGAATAAGGCCGGTTGGCGTTATGCAGGTCCGCGGGGCCGTCGAGCGAGGTGCAGAGGGAGATGTCGTTCTCAACGATGAACTCCGCCTTAGCCTCGTCCATCATGCTCAGGTTGGTCACCAACGCCAAGGCCAGTTCCTTGCCGGTCTTTCGCGCCTTCGCGCGGGCGTAGAGCGCCGCCTCTTTCAGCACCGGCCAGTTGGCCAGCGGCTCGCCGCCCTGGAATTCCATGGTCAGGCCGGGCACAGGCGCCGTAAAAGCGAAATCTACCGCTTTTTTCGCCGTAGCGAGGGTCATGGAACTGCCGGTGACCTCTCCGGCCTGGCAGTAAACGCAATTGTGGTTGCAGACCTGCGTCAGCACCAGGATGTGCAGGCCGGGGCCCTTCCCCAGGTATTCGTTGGAATCCCGCCAATCCGTGAAAATGGAATCGAAATCTAGCCGCGCGCGCAGCAGGCCGGCCTTCTCCAGTTTCGCCAGCGCCGGCCCCTTCTTGAGCCGGCCGGCCGCGAACAAGGAGAACTCTTTTGGGTTCAGCACGGCCCAGCCGCCCATGTAGCCTGTCACCAGCACGCCCTTCTTAAGGCGGCGCCAGTTGAAATAAGCCGGGGAATTGTCCTGTTTTTTCATTATAAGACCGCCCGGCAGCCCGGGTGTGGATATCATATAAAAAATGTTCCTCTCCTTGGCAGCCTGATGAGCATAGCTCTTGTTGCTGCACCGGCATAGCCTTGGCCGCATGATGCGCATAGCGCCTGACGCGGCACAGGCATAGCCTTGACAATACGACGGCGAAAGACATTTAATTGAATGATATTTCAGCTGAACACCGGAGAAAAACAATGTCATTAGACCTCAACAGATCCATAGCCGAACTCGAAAAGCTCGACGCCGACCTCTACCACAAGGACTTCCTGCTGACCTGGCAGAAGACCGACAAGGAGATCCACGCGGTCCTGAAGATCGCCGAGATCCTCAAGGAGATGCACGCCCAGAACATAGACGCCGCGATGTTCAAGACCGGTCTCGCGGTCTCCAACTTCCGCGACAACTCCACCCGCACGCGCTTCTCGTTCTCCAGCGCCTGCAACCTGCTGGGCCTCGCCGTGCAGGACCTCGACGAGGGCAAATCCCAGATCGCCCACGGCGAGACCGTGCGCGAGACCGCCAACATGATCTCGTTCCTCACCGAGGCCATCGGTATCCGCGACGACATGTTCATCGGCAAGGGCCACACCTACATGAAGGAAGTGGCCGAAGCCCTTGACGACGGCTTCAGGCAGGGAGTGCTCAACCAGCGCCCGCCCGTGGTGAACCTGCAGTGCGACCTGGACCACCCCACCCAGAGCATGTCCGATCTGCTGTTCATCAAGAACCATTTCGGCGGCTTCGAGAACCTCAAGGGCAAGAAGATCGCCATGACCTGGGCGTATTCCCCCAGCTACGGCAAGCCGCTCTCCGTGCCCCAGGGCGTCATAACCCTGATGAGCCGCTTCGGCATGGAAGTGGAACTGGCCTACCCCGAGGGCTACGACCTGTTGCCCGACACCATCGAAGTGGCCAAGAAGCACGCCAAGGCCTCCGGCGGCTCGTTCAAGGTCTCCAACAGCATGGAGAGCGCCTTCAAGGACGCGGACATAGTCTACCCCAAGAGCTGGGCGCCGTTCAAAGTTATGGAGCGCCGCACCGCGCTGCTGGAAAAGAACGACCATGCGGGCCTGAAGACCCTCGAGAAGGAGTGCCTGGAGAACAACGCCAAGTTCAAGAGCTGGGAATGCGACGAGGCCAAGATGGCGCTCACGAAGGGCGGCAAGGCCGTGTACATGCACTGCCTGCCCGCCGACATCACCGACGTCTCCTGCAAGGCCGGCGAGGTGAGCGCGAGCGTCTTCGAGAAGGCCCGCATCGGCACCTACAAGGAAGCCGGCTACAAGCCTTTCGTCATCGCCGCGATGATCGCCGCCTGCTCCAAGAAGCAGCCCGCCAAGCTCCTCGCCGAGCTGGTGAAGGCCGGCAGCAAGCGCGTACTGTAAGTCCGCGCGGAGCCAAAGAGAAGAGAGCCGGGCAGTTTGCCCGGCTCTCCTCTTTTACCCGGTCACCAGCGGCGTCAGACCGGCAGTTGATCGGCCTCTATAATCGCCAGGCGCATGCGCGGCATTTCCCGCTCGGCCTCCAGGACCACGGGAACCGCTATGCGTTCCTTATTGCGCATAACGTCAACGCTAACCCTGTCCCCCGGCATGAACGCGCGCAATTGTTTCAGGAAGACTTCGGTGTCGTTGATCTCCCTGCCGTTGAACCCTACTATGACATCTTTGGGCAGGATACCGGCCTTCTCGGCCGCGGCACCGGGGAGCATGTCCCTGACCTCGCGCTCCGGGGTTATTATGGCCCCCAGTGACGCGGTCCGTATGTTGCCGATCTTGAAGTACTGCTGCAGCGACCGGCGTATCTCCTCGGAAACGATGGCAAAACCCAGCCCCTCGGAACCGCCGCCCTTGGTAATGATGAAAGTGTTCATCCCCACCACGGAGCCGTCCATACCCAGCAACGGGCCGCCGGAGTTGCCGGGGTTTATGGCGGCGTCGGTCTGTATGGCCGTAAAATATTCTTTCGGGCTGGGATCGGCGCTGATGATGCCCCGGCTCACGGAGAACGGCAGCCCCCTGGGATAACCAGCGGTCAGGACCTGCGCGCCTATGGGGAGCGAGGGCCGCAAGGTCAGCGTCTTCCAATCCTTTCTGGGCGACTCGATCTGCACGAAAGCGATATCCCTTTTTTTCACGGACCCCACCGCCAGGACCGTCCCTTTCAGCGGCTCACTCGCCCCCTCCAGCCGGAGGTCCACCTGATCGCCGGCCTCCGCCGGGGCCACAACATGGGCGTTAGTGGCGAGTATGCCGGATTTGTCTATGATGAAGCCGGAGCCGGTGCCGTACCCGGTCATCACTTTCACGATAGCCGGCCGGATCTTCTCTATGAGCTTTGATTCCTCGCTCATATTCCCGCTCTCGGCCCTGGCAGGGGGAATATCCGTGCCGTCGGCCTCAGGCATCTCCGCCAGCGAAGCGGAGAAATTGTCCGACATGGCGTCCCTGAGATCTGTCGGGAACTGGCTCTGCGGCCGTGTCCACGCAAAAAGGGCCGCCAGCGCCGCGAAAGACGAGATCGCAATAGTTCTGGTTTTCATATACATACCTCCGGACCTGCAAATGGCGCGGCGCCAAAGCTACAAGCGACAGCGCAAGACGGCCCGATATTAAAGTATAGCTGACCGGCTTTTTTTGTCAAGAGACCCAAGGCCCCCCCGGCCGGTGGGCCGAATGGGCCTCCCTGGAGATCTCAAAGGAGCGGCCCGGCAAACAAAAGAACCGGCCAGGGAACGGCCGGTTCTTTGTTTTACCGAGATTTACTTACAGGTACTGGGGCAGCGCGGCGTAGAAGGCCGCGGCTTTCACCAGGTCCTCGGCGGGCATGAACTCGTTGACGGTGTGGGCATACACCTCGTTGCCGGGGCCGAAGCCGATGGTGGGAATCTTCAGGCGGCCGGCCGAAGCCACGCCGTTGGTGGAGAACACCCATTTATCGACTATGGGCGTCTTGCCGAGGGCCACCTTTCCCGCCAGCTCTCCGGCCTTCACCAGCTTGTGCTCGCGCGGCAGCACCCAGGTAGGGAAGTATTTTTCCTGACCCACCTTGGCGCCGGTCCAGGCCACGGCGTCGTACCACAGCACTTCCACTTTGGCCTTGGCCTTCTTCACGGAAGGCAGGCGCTGTATCTCGGCTACCGAGCTCTTGAGCGTCTCGCCCACGGTCAGGCGGCGGTCCAGGTAGATGGTGGCCTCATCGGGCACGGCGTTCAAGGACGGGGTCTTGCACTCTATAGAGGTCACGGCCACGGTACCCTTGCCGATGAACTTGTCGTTCTTGAGTTTCTTATTAAGGGCGGTTATTTCCTTCACGATGTCCGTCATCTTAACCACGGCGTTGTCGCCGCGCTCGGGGGCGGAGGCGTGGCAGGAGCGACCCTTGGTCACTACCTTCATCTCCATGCGGCCGCGGTGGCCGCGGTAGACCTTCAGGTCGGTGGGCTCGGTTATCACCACGAAATCGGGCTTCAGGCCCTCTTTTTTCACGAGGTGCAGGATCGGCAGGCCGTCGCAGTCCTCTTCCATCACGGAGCCGACCACCATCAGGGTATAATCGCCCTCGAGCTTGAGGTCCTTTATGATCTTGCCGGCGTACACCATTGAGGCCATGGAGAGCTTCTGGTCGGTGGCGCCGCGGCCGTAGATGGTGTCGTTCTTGTAGATGCCCGCGAAAGGGTTTATCTTCCAGGCCTTGGGGTCGCCGATACCGACGGTATCTATGTGGGCGTCCATCATGATCTTCTTCTTGCCGTGGCCGATGAAGCCGATGACGTTGCCGATCTTGTCTATCTTGACCTTGTCGAAGCCGACCTTGAGCATTTCCTTCTTGATAAGCGCCACGAGCTTGCCTTCCTGACAGGAAAAGCTGGGCGTGCGGATGATGTTGCGCGCGAAGGCCACGATATCTTTCTTATATTTGTCGGCGGCCTGGCGTATCATTTTTTCTTTGGTCATTTTGTGTCTCCTCCGTGAAGTTCAGCGAAATCCACCTATATTCTATATCTCTGTCCCCGGCTTGTAAATCATCCGCTTATTTAAGGAGCGACAGATATTTCTTGAGCGCGGCGGCGAAGCGGGCCGTGTCGGCGGGGGTATTGTAGGCGAAGAACGAGACGCGGATGGTCTCACGCCAGCCGGAGGCGAGGCAGGCCAGGTCGGCGCAGTGGCGCCCGGTGCGCACGGCGATGAAGCGGCCCTTGAGCTGGTGATTAAGGAACAGGTTGAAGTCCGGCACCGAGAAACCTTTTTTCTCCGGCACCAGGGAGATCAACGACCCCTCCAGCAGATCTTCGCGGCGGCCCAGGATCTTAACGCCGCTAACTTCCGACAGCGCTTTCAGCGCGTTATCCACCAGCCCGGAGACGTGAGCGCGGATATTATCGTAACCGCATTTTTCGAACCGCGCCAGCGCGGATGAAAGCCCGGCGATACCGGCGTAGTTCTGCACGCCGGCTTCGAAGCCCTGATAATTGCCGAGATATTTAACGCGGTACTTGCCGCCGGAAACGGAAACGTCCTCCACCGTGCCGCCGCCCACCCGCCACGGGCGGAGCCGGGCGAGAAGCGCGCGCTTAACGTAGAGCGCGCCGGTGCAGTAAGGGGCGCCTATCTTGTGGCCGGAGAAGGCGCAGGCGTCCGCCCCGTGGAGCGCGGCGCTGCCGCCGTGGGTGGGCGCGTACTGCGCGTCGTCTGAGAAAAGGAAGGCCCCGGCCTTGTGCGCCAGGTCCGCGGCCCGCGCCACGTCCTCGCGGCCGCCGAAGATATTGGACGCGTGCGTAAAACACACCAGCGCGGTCCGGCGGCCTATCATGCGCCCCATGGCCTCCATGTCCGGCTTCAGGCCTTTAAGCGGCGCCACCCTGAGCTTTATCCGGCCTGCCGCTGCCAACCGCTCGAAAGGCAGGAACACGGCGTTGTGTTCCAGCGGCGACAGCACCACCTCGTTGCGGGCGGGCGTGAAAGGGAAGGAATTGGCCAGCAGGTTGGCCGCGTCGGTGACCCCGGCCGTGAAGATCACCTCTTCCGGAGACCCGGCGCCCATGAAGGCGGCCGTCTTGGCGCGGGCGGCGTAGAATTCCTCTTCCATGGCCGAGGCCAGCGCGTGGAAAGAGCGCTTGCCGCCACAGCCGCCCAAACCCAGCAGGTGGCGGCGCTGTTCATCCGCCGCGCAGCGCAGTTTCAGCACGGTGCAGGCGCTGTCCAGATACACAAGGCGTTTCCCGCCGAAATTTTTACCCAGCGCGGGGAATTCTTTTCTCAAAGCCGCTATTTTTTCGTTCATAGGTCGCCGTGTACCGCTATATAATCCTTTCTCGGGCCGGGGCAGAGCTCGTAGAACCGGCAGCCACGGCAGGCCGGCACATGCGCCTTCTCTTCAAGGTGCGGGCCGGGGACGCCGTCGCGCATTTTGGCCATATCCACGTTCAGCCGGTAAAAACCGCCCAGGAAGCACGGCGGGATATGGTCCACTTCGCAATGCAGCCCGTTCTTCTCGCAGATGAAGAGCGCGCGCTCCAGATAAGGCTTCACTTCGGCGTAGCGCGGCAGGTACACGCTGCCTTCGGCCCGGCCTATGCCCTTGATGTAGCTGAACTGCACCCAGGCCGCGCCTTTCAGGTTCTTCACCGCGAAGGCCGCGAAGGCCGGGAGTTCCCGGTAGTTAAGGGCGCTGATCACGTGCGTCAGCCGCACCCGCGCGCCGGCCTTTATCAGGCGGTTCACTCCGGCCAGCCGCTTTTTAAAAGCGCCGCGGGTCCGCGTTATCTTATTGTCCAGGGCGGCGGTAGCGGCCGGGAAGTTCACGTTAAAGTAGCCGTTGGCGGCGTTGAGCGCTTTTATTATCTTCGAAAGGTTCTCTGCGCGCATGCCGCAGGCGGCCAGGGCGTTGGTCTGCAGTTCGGCCCCGCGGCCCAGCTTCTTTACCGCGGCCAGCAGGGCGCACAACTCCGCCGCGGGCGCCAGCAGCGGCTCACCGCCCGAGATCTGCACCAGGCCGGCGGGCATGGCCGCTATCTCCTTAAGCCAGTCCTTGAGCGAACAGGCTTCGTCCTTCCCCCCCTCTTCGGGATAGGAGCAGAACACACAGCGCTGGTTGCATTTTCTGAAAAGGTGAATCAGAGCCATACAGATTTCCCGCGGCCGGTCAGGCCGGGTTTATCGTCACGGAATCGAACTCCGCCCTGGTGTTATCCCAGGTGCGCAGGCCCGCGCTCCCGTAGGAGAACGTGGGATCGGTCAGCGTCAGCACCTTGTTGCCGTCCACGAATATATTCTGCTCATCGCCGACCGCCGAGATCCGTATCTGGTGCGGCACGTCATAGACCGGGAAGCCGGCCGGTATGCCTACCGAGGCGATGGGCGGGCTTTCTACCCCGGCTGCGACTTTGCGCACCAGGAACGCCCCGTGGCCAAAACCCGGATCGTATTGAAAGACATAGCCGGAGATGGCCGCCTTCCCGTCCGACCTATAATACACCCCGTAGCCGCGGCCGCTGTTCAGAGTGGCGCTAAGGGTAAGGTGGCAATCTTTCCAGCCGTTGTCCCCGAAGGCCACCCGGGCCTCACCATCGCCAATGTTCTTCATCACGTCGTGGGCTATCACCCATTTTCCCGAGAGCACCTTGATCATGCTCATGGAGCTGAAGTCCGAAGAGAAAAGCGGGGCCTGCGAAGCGGCCGGCTCGAAAGGCCAGTAATGCATGCTGCAGCCCACCACCGCGGCGGAGGTGGAAACCCAGATGTAGACGCCGCCGGCGGTGCAGTACGGCACCCGGTCCAGGTAACGGCCGTCCTTGAGCTCCGCTATGGAGGCGGAGGGCGTCTTATCGTGCTCTATGCGGTAGCGGGTTTCCGCCTGCTCAATGACGGCCCTGTTGGCCGCGCATTGCGAGATCTTGGATTTCCTTACGGCCAGAACCACCTTGGGAGTTACCGCGGCGGCCAGGACCCCTATGATGGCCACGGACAGCATCGTTTCCATCAGCGTGAAAGCGGGCCTTCTTTTCATTTGGCCCCCTTCGCCACTACGCCTTTGCGCGGCTGGTAATAAAGTTCCGAAAGGCCGTGTCTTTCCGGCGAGGGACAGCTGGCGGTCCTGCCGGAGACGCTGTACGGCTGGCCGGAAGAGGGGCAAACGGCCTTGGCCGCGCCCGGCTCCCCGGCCGCTATCCGCCAGAGGTTTCGGATACACGCCTCGCCGGCGCGGTCGGTGTTGTATGACCCTACGCGCAGCTGCTTGGGAGGATAGAGGTCGTTCTTCAGGTAAGGGAAATTCAGGAAGAGATAGACGGCGGCCGAAAATATTACGGCCAGCTGGACGCCCAGCACCAGAAGACGGCGCCGGCCCGAGACCGCCTCGGGAGTCGGCGGCGGCGCGGGGGGTGGATTCTGCTCCGCCTCTTTCTGGCGCTTCTCCAGGAAAGCCCGGAGCTCATCCAACGGTTCGCTTTCTTTGTTTTCCATAGGTCCCCTTCTACCCCGCCGGCGCGGGCCGGCTTCAAAGCAGTTTTTTTATCTCCGCGTAAGGTTTCGCGAGCACCCAGCGGTAAACGCCGCGCTCGAAAGAACTTTTAACGAGGCCCTTTCCGCCCAGGCTGGCCGCGGAGGCCATGACCACGTTGCCGTCCGAGCAGTCCCGGCAGAGCACTATGTTCCTGGAAAGCGCCAGCACCTCTTTGGTGGAGGCGTTAGGCTTGCGGCGTAGTATCTCTACCAGGCACTTCTCGTTATCCGACAGATAGACGCGGCCGGAGGCGCCGGTCTCTTTCTCCCCGCCGGCTTTTTTCATCGGGACGAAGCCGCGCCAGCCGAAACGCCTGATATAGTGCTCGTCCGCGCCGCGGCATTTTTTATTCAGGGAGCAGCGGCGGCACGGCGGGCCTTTCACTTTAGAGGCCGCGGCGTTGGCGTCCAGGTCGGTGCTGCCGCCCGCCGGGTCGGTGACCACCGTGTTGAACAGGTCCAGGCCTATGGCCAGCTTTTCCCGACCTTTGAGAAAGCAGGGCGGCGTGTTCAGGAACAGTATCTCGCCCGGCAGGCCCGCCTCTTCCATGATTTTCACGGCCGCGTCGAAATACGGCTCGCAGTCTGACAGGCGCACGCCCAGTTTCCTGCAGTTGTCGGCCATGGCCCCTATATACACCGGGTAAATGATCACGAAATTGGTGATGCCGCGCTCCAGGTAGAACCTGATGATCTCCGGCAGGCGGGCGTAGTTGCTCCTGTTAACCAGGATGTTGGTGCCGAGCCGGACCTTGAGCCTGCGCAGGTTCGCGAGCCCGGCCAGCGCGTTTTTCAGCGCGCCGGGCACGCCCACCAGCCGGTCGTGGTCGGCGGCGCGGTCGGTGGTGAAAGAGAACTTGCAGAAGGTGAGCCCCGCCTTCACCAGCGCGCGGCAAAAAGCGGGATCGGCCAGTTTTATGCCGTTGGTCTGCACGCGGATAAAGCGGAAACCCACGGACTTGCCCAGGGCTATGACCTTGAGAATGTCCGGGCGGATGAGCGGTTCGCCGCCGGTCAGGCCCAGGCGGCGGTAGCCGTCCTTGTACGCCCCGTAGATATTGCGGGCGATGGCGTCGAACGGCGCGTTGAGGGCCTTGTCGAAATCCCCCTGCGAGCAGAACCTGCAGCGCGCGTTGCAGTTGTAATTGAGGATCAGCTCGTAACAGCGGCCGGTGCCGTCTTTTTCTTTTTTCATTTCACGGCCTTCAATTCGGCGTCGCCGTAATTCTTCAGGTATTCCACCCAAAGGCCCTCACAGGCGGAAAAGAGCCGGCAGCCGCGGCAGCGCGCCGTTTTGCGGCGGCCCACCGCGGCGCGCGAACCGATGGCGTCGGTGTTGCGAAAATCAGGCGCCCAGTGCTCGGTCAGGAACAGTTCACGCTCGTTGGTCTCGCTGATCTGGTCCAGGCAGTCTTTAAAGTGGCAGAGCGGCACATACCGCACCTTCCACTGGTCCATACCGGCGGCGCGGCCCAGCTTCAGGGCCTTGCGCATCTGCGGCGCGGCTTTGGAGATGCGCGGCACCAGCTCTTTAAAATGGTTGCGCGCCCCGCCGTAGTTGGGGTCCACGAAAATATACTCCACGTTGGAAATGCGGTTCTTTATGTAGAACTCCGCCAGGCGCGGCAGGGCGGCCAGGTTCGGCTTTACCACCGTGGTGTTGCCGCTTATCCGTTCGAAGCCGAGGGCGCGCAGGTTGCGCAGGCCCTTCTTCAGCTGGGCGAAGCTGCCTGGCGCGCAAGTGAGCTCGTCGTGCGTGGCGGCGTCGGGGCCGTGCACGGAAAAGATCAGGGCGTCTATGCCGGAAGCCACTATCTTCTTCGCCGCGGCCGGGTCCGCGAAAACCCGGCCGTTGGTGGCGCAGGTCACCTGCGGGATGCCCAGCCGCTTGGCCGCGCCCACCACGCGGTTAAAGTCGGGGCGGATGGTGGCCTCCCCGCCTATGATCTCCAGGACGTAAGCGCCCTTGCTCCTGGCTTTCACCACTTCCTTGAGCAGCTCCGCGGTGGTCTTCTCGGGGATGGCCCGCTTGTCCGCGTCTATGCAGAAGGCGCAGTTGTTGTTGCAGGCGTAGCCCGTGAACAGCACCACCTTTAGCATTTTCTTTTCGGTCGTCATTTGAAGAAGGTCACCAGCCCGCGGTCCAGCAGCAGGGTCAGCGCCGCGCCGGCGAAGATCCACAGGGCGAAAGGCCGCCCCTTCACCGTCTCTATCTTCGGGTCCTGCACGTTGAGCTTGCCCAGCCAGTCCTTCAGCAGCTGCACCTGTTCGGCGCTCAGGCCGTCCTTGAAATGATCGTCGAAGGCCCCCTCGAAGAGCGGGTTATCCTTGAGCGTGCGCGCGGCCTTGGCGGACAGGATCATGCCCGGCTCCAGTTCGCGCGGCCCCACGTAGACGGTGTCCTTCTTCTCCATCAGGTGCTCCAGCATGAACCGGCCGAAGAAGAGCAGCAGGCTGAACTTGAAGACGTTCACGAAGGCCGCCAGCAGCATCGCGGCCAGCCGGTCGTAAAAGAAGAAATAACCGGCGAAGAAGTACAGCGCGTAGCAGGCCGTGCTGGCGTACATCCACTTTTTACTGGAGAAAGCGCCGCCCACCTTGTCCCAGAGAAAGAACAGGAAGAAATAGATGATGTCGGTGCGGCCCAGGAAGCGGCCGAGGAAATAACGCGTCTCCATGTTCAGCACCTGCTGCAGCAGGAACAGGAAGGTCAGGTTGGCCAGGTAGGCGGCGATGCGCCAGCCGCCCCTTGCGCCTTCCCCCGACAGGGAGGCGAAGCGCGCCTTCACGTCCTTCCAGAGCTCGGCGAAGAAATCCGCGGGACTGGCCTGGTAGAAACCCGACGCCAGGAAAGACCCCAGGGCCACCAGCGCCGCCGCCACGAAGGTGTTAACGAGCAGGCCCACGAACAGGTAATGCGGGAAATTGCGGACGTAAGGGTTGATGACCGGCAGCCAGGCCGCGCAGAGCATGAAGAACTTGGCGTCGCCGGCCGGCCAGATCCCGGTGTACCACAGGATCACCCCGGCCAGCGCCGACCAGAAGAAATGCGCGGCCCACATGGGGTAGAAATTCCAGTTGAGGTAGCTGGTGGTGTGGCCGTAATGGCCCAGCAGGGTGTTCACCGCCAGCAGGCCCAGGGCCAGCAGCAGCAGCCGGAAGCCGAAAACTATCCTGGCGTTTGGGATCTTGCGGGTGGCCATGTCCACGCCCACCACGGACACGCCCCACCAGGAGAAAGCCGCCAGGTAGACCAGGTGCAGGTACTTCATAGGCGGCGTAGCTCCCCGTCGCCGAAAGCCTTATGATACTCCGCCATCAGCCCCAGGCAGCCGCGGCGGGCGCGGCACCCCTTGCACTTGGCCGTATAGACCCGGTCCTCCGGCGGCAGGGTAACCCAGCAGAGCCGGCGCAGTTCCGGCCGCACCAGACAGCGCGGAAAATGGTAGAGCCGGAAATCCTTGAACCGCTTTATCAGCGGCAGGGCGGCACCGAGCGCGGCGGCTGACTCTTTGAGCCGCAGCGCCAGCCGCCGGTGGTTGGCCAGCGACATGCCCTCTATCTCGTAGTGGATGGCGGTCACGCGGTAGCGGCGGGGGTCCGGGTAGCGTGCCAGAAGGAAGGCCAGAAGCCTGGAGAAGCTTTTAATGTTGAGCCGGTGCAGCACCAGCCGTATCTCCAGCTCCACCTTGCCGTCGCCGGAGAAAAGATTGTCCAGCCCCGCCAGCGTCTGGCGAAAGGCCCCCCTCACCCCGGCGATCCTGTCGTGCAGAGCGGCGGCGGGGGCGTGCACGGGCACGGCCACCGCGAAGGGCGGCGCGGCCACTTTCAGGAAGCGGCGCGCGAACTCTTTGTCGGCGAAAGTGCGGCCGTTGGACAGCAGCGTGATGCCGGTGCCCGGCAGCCGCAGGCGGAAATAGGCGAGCAGGCGGAAAAAATCCGGATGAATGGTGGGCTCGCCGCCGGTCAGGCTCACGAAATCCGGCTTATCGTCGTTCTTGAGGTAAACCTTGCCCTGGCCTTTCAACCAGCGCTCGAGCTTCTCTATCTGGGGACGCAGGGCGTAATGCGCGGAGTCGTTAAGGGCGAAGCCGCCCTCGTTGGTGCACATCACGCACTTGTTGTTGCACTTGTTCCAGAAAGCTATGTCGGGCATAGTTGCAGGGCGCCGGCGGCCCGGCGGCCGCGCGGCTGGACCCGGAGGAAGGGATCAGGCTTTTTTGCCGGCCTCGCCGGCGGCCGAAAGCAGGGCCTTGGTGGCTATCATGCCGGCGGCCTTGGAATTCTTCTTCGCCAGGTCGAGACGGCACTGCTGGTTGAGCGCTTCGTTGAAGTAATCTCCCGGGTGGAAGCCGGGGGCTTCGTTGCGGAAGGAGACCTGGAAGCCGCCTTTGACCGGCTTTATCACGGCTTCGGCCTTGTCGGAGAAGACGAAGGCGGCCAGGCGCAGCGCCTCTGCGGAATAGACGGCGGCGTCGGCCGTTACGGAGGTTACCGGGATCTTTTTCATTTTGCCACCCATTTTTTCAAAATGGCCTCGTTGGCCGGCTTCTTGAGCATGGCGAACAGCGCCCCGAATGTGCCCTTGAAGAGGCCGCAGCGGTCGTTAACGGCCATGTCGCCCCACAGCGAGCCCTGCGTTTCGTAGTTATAGACGGGGCACACGCCGCAGTACGGCTTGTAGGCGCAGCGCGCGCAGTCAGGCTGCGACTCCAGGTTGGAGGAGAGCACGCAGGCGCGGGCCGCGCCGCTGGTCATCACCTTGCGGTAAGGATCCTGGCGGACGTTGCCTATCTTGAAGGCGTCGTCTCCCTCCCAGCCAACCATGCGCCCCTCGTCGCAGGTGTAAAGGTCGCCGTTGTAATTGTACGCGACCTGGCCGATGGCGGCGCCGCAGGGGCAGCGCGCGTCAAGGTAGCCTGGGTCGCGCGAGTTGACTATCTTGTCCAGCATCATGGAAGCCATCTTTTCCCGGAGCGTGACGCCGGCGCGGTTGAGCTTCAGGATGTAGTCGAGGCTTTCCAGGTAGAACTTGCCGAAGGCCGCGGCGTCGTAGCCGATCTGGCCCCAGAGGTTTTTGGCGTAGCCGATAGGCGCGAGCGGGCGGATGAAGATATCCTCGAGACCGGCCTTCACGTACTCGTCGATGATCTCTTTGTGGCGGCCCAGCGAGTAGCGCGACACTGTCAGCAGCGCGCTGGGCTTGAAGACGCGGTATTCGGGCACCTGGCGCGCGTGGCGCGCCTGGAAGAATTTCAGCCACTTGACGGTGGCCGCGTGGGAATTGCCGCCGCAGAAGACGCGGTTGCGGTTGTGCAGGTCCGCGGGGCCGTCGAGCGAGGTGCAGATGGAAACCTCGTTCTCCATCAGGAACTGCGCCTTCTCCTCGGTCATCAGGCTGAAATTGGAGACCAGCGCCAGGCGCAGGTCCTTGCCGGCCTTCTTAGCCTTCGCGCGCGCGTGCAGCACGGCGGCCTTCAGCGCCTCCCAGTTCAAGAGCGGCTCGCCGCCCTGGAATTCTATGGTGATGCCGGGGTTCGGCGACTGGAAGGCGAAATCCACGCACTTCTTCGCGGTGGCCGCGGACATGTCGGTGTCCTTGGACCCGACGCCGGCGGCCGAGGACTGGCAGTAGAGGCACTTGTGGTTGCAGCGCAGCGTCAGCACCAAAATGTGCAGGCCGGGGCCGGAGTTCAGGTAGGCGTTCTTGGAGCGCCACTTGGCGGCGAGCCCGTCGAAATCCAGGCGGTCGCGGATGAAGCCCTTGTCGGCCAGGGCGGCGTAGGCGGGATGTTTCTCGCCGAGCCGGCCGGCCAGCAGCAGGTCGAAGTCCTTGCGCTTGAGCCAGGCGTAATGCCCGAAATCGTTGGTGACCAGGCACTCGGCGCCGTCCCGGCGCCAGAGCAGCTGCGGGGGGCCGGCGGGCTCAGTTCTTTTTGCGGCTTTTTTTAGCGCCATATTTATCTTCCCATGTCTTCGTTATGCCGAGCGGGTCGGCTGACGCTCCGGCGGCGGCTTCCTGTTTTATCTCGCTCTCCACCTGGGCTATGAGGGCGTCCAGTTCTTTTTCCTGCTCGGGGGTCAGGCCGGAATCGTCCTGGCGGGGCTTCTGGGCCGCCTCGGAGGCCGACAGGGCCTTGAGGATCATGAAGTCGCGCAGTTCGCGGTTGGCCTCGTACACGGAAGCCCGCAACGCCTCGTCCTCGAGCTCCGCCTTGAAGGCGGCGGCTATTTTCGCCCCGGGGAGCTTGCCCGTGGGTTCGAACTCCACCACGGCCGCGTCGCGGCCGCTGGTCCTGATAAAAACGCGCGCCGCGCTGCTTGCGGCGTGCGCGGCGTAGCGTACTGCTTCAAGGGAGTATTTTTTCAGGCTGACAGAAACTTCCGTCTTGCTGCGCGACTCTTTTTTCAAAGTGCCTCCAATAAAACTAGTAGTTCCTGATGTAGCAGCAGAGCATGGTGCCGGTGCAACCCTGCTCGTAATGCGGCACCCAGCGGCCGCCCGACTCCAGGGTGCCGCCAAGGAACAGGTTGCCGACGTAACAGCGCCCTGTGCCGTACTGGCCCATGACGCGGCGGCCGCCGGGACACCAGCTGGTGCCGCCGCCGAAAGCCACCTCGGTGCACAGGCCCTGCAGCCAGCCACCGTTCACAAGCACATCCCCGGTTACTCCGAGATTTCCCGCCACGGAAAGGCGCTCGCTCGGGGCCGCCGAATTGATGCCCACGTTGCCGTTGGACAGCACGGTCACTCTCTCCGAGCCGCTGGCATTGATATTAGGCTGGTTAAAGACGCGAAAACGCCCCCCGGAATTATCGATATGCCAGGTGGGACTCACTAAGTCCGTATTCTGCGCCAGCGTCATCCTGTTGACCGCCACTATCTCGCCGTTAACGTCCAGTTTGCGGCGCGGGGTGACAGACGCCGGGAAGCCGATGCCCACTGTGCCGGAATCGCGGGCCAGGTAGGTGTTGCCGGTAGTGAGGATGCTCACATACCCGCCGTAGGGGGCCGGGTAGTAGGTGGTCAACTGCAGGGTTTCCGAGCCCAGCGGCTTCGGGTGCCAGCAGAGGAAGAACAGGGCCAGCGCCATGAGCGCCCTGGTCCTGGTGAACCTGACCTGCAAAACGACTATTTTCTCGTTCGTCATAAAACCCCCTGGTCCGGCTTCCCGGCGGGCTAAAAACGGCAAAAGGAGACGTTCCGGGCAGACCCCGGTATTATCATCATAGTCTAATACATAAATCCGCGTTTTTCAATACGCGGGCGGGTTTTTAAAGAAAGATCACTCTGAAGGGGAGTTTCGGCTTTTCGGCCAGGAATTCGGCGGCGGCGCCGGCTACGTCCAGAAAATCCTCTCGGTCTTTGGCGGAATCGGCCAGGAAAGCGTCGGAGCCGCTGATGACCAGGGCGTAGCCGCCGGCGGGATTGAACTCGGGCAGCGAGCGCAGGCAGTCCAGCAGGGCGTCCCAGTTGCCGCCGAAATAGGAGGGAAAGCGGAAAGCCGCGGCGATGGCCGGCATCAGCGCGGCCTTGTCGGGGATGACGGCCCCGTCCAGCCGGGCCAGGAAATAGACCGGCGGAGGGAACATTTCGATCATTCCCTCCGCCGTAAGACCGCCGGCCCGGAAGTCCAGGAAAACCTTTTCCCCGGGGGCGGACATCTCCCTAGCGCACCACTTTCAGCAGTATGAAATTAGCGTAATGGTCGGGCGTGTAGTAAACGTTCTCACCGCCGCCTATGATGACGCGCTCGGAGCCGCGGGCGCTGAGATCCGGGGCCACCTTGTACGTTTTATCTCCGATCTTTACCGTGTGCGGCGCGTTGCCGGTGAGCAGCGTGTACTCTTTATAATAGCCGGCGGGCTGGGCGGGAAGTTTGCCTTCCTTGTTCTTGAAGGTGGTGCCGTCCTGGTCGTAGGGCAGGGGCTTGTTGCCGTAAATATCACCGAGCAATTTCATCATCGCCTCGATGCGCTGCTGGTCGTAAACCACGGGGGTGAATTCCTTGCCGGGCTGGGGAGCGGGACCGGGCCGAGGCGCCGCTTTTACTTCGGGGGCGGCGGGCAGCTCCACCAGGTTGGCCGGGGCCGCCGACAGCAACTCCGTCAGGGCGGGGATCTCCGCCGCGGTTTTCAGGGCCGGCTCGGCGAAAACGGCGGATGACTGGAAAGAGAAAACGAGGAGGGCCGCGACTTTCAACCACAGGTTCTTATTCTTAAGCATGCTGAAGTCCTTATTCCTGGTTTGAGATAGCACGTCCTTTATATTTTAGATAATAAGCCGGATTTGACGAGAGCCATAGGACCCAGGTCCGACTAGGCCTTAAGGCCCAGGGCGGCCTTGCCGGAAATGATAGAATTAGACCGTGAAAACAGGGAAAACCGGGGAGAACTGGATAAGCGAGCAGCTCTGCGTGCAGGCTGCCGCCACCTGCAACATCTACTGCGCCTACTGCCAGAACCCGCCCGACGGTAAAATGCCCCCCCTCGCCCGCGCCCTGGCGGAGATAAAGAAGCGCGGCATAAGGGCGGTAAGCCTGGAAGGCGGCGGAGATCCGGCCGCCAATCCAAGGTTCCTTGAGATAGTGGCAGCCCTGCGCAAGGCCGGCGTGCGCCATTTCATGCTTTCCACCAACGCCGTGGCCCTCGCCGATCCGGCCCTCTGCAGAAAAGCGGCGGCCGAGATGGATTACTTTACCGTCAATTTCCCCTCCCACCTGCCGGAGATCTACGCGCGGGCCACCCGCAGCGTCAAATTCCCGCTGGCCCTGGCGGGCCTGAACAACCTGAAAAAATGCGGGGCCGAGGGCCGGCTGCGCCTCTTCCATATAATCTCCGCCTTCAATTACAAAGCCCTGCCCGGCTTCGCGGAGTGGACCGTCAAGAATTTCCCGGGCGCGGCCTTCGTCAATTTCACCTTCGTACGCAACGCCGGGCGCGTCAACGACGACCCCGCGCTGGTGCCGCGCTACCGCGAGTCGGCCCCGTTCGTGAAGATCGCCCTGGCGAAGCTGAAGCTGGCCGGCGTGAAGGCCGTGATCCAGAACCTGCCGTTGTGCCAGCTGGAAAAATTCGAGGGGTTCTCCTTCGAGTTCCAGCGCTGGCGCCGCGGGGACAAGGTTTTCGAAGGCGGCGTGAAACGGCCCGCCGCCTGCGCCGCGTGCCGGCGCTGCCGGCTCAAGCCCGCCTGCTGCGGCGCGCGGGCCGACTACCTGAGGATCCACGGCTCTGCCGAATTAAAAACTTCCTCCAAAGATCCCGGCTCCATCCGGCCCGAAGGGTTCTGACCCTCGCCGCAAAAAGAAAAGGGCCGGCCCCGCGGCCGGCCCTTCGCTTTGGGGCTTTCGCTTACAGCAGCTCCGCCACCAGGGCCGCCAGCTGGCTGCGCTCGGTCTTGGTGAACGTCAGGTGGCCGTACAGCTTCTGGCCGCGCATCCTGTCCACTATATAGGTAAGGCCGTTGGAGGCGATGTCCAGGTAGGGATTGTCTATCTGGTACGGGTCGCCGGTCACCACCACCTTGGTGCCGTCGCCGGCGCGCGAAAGGATGGTCTTGATCTCGTGGGGAGTCAGGTTCTGCGCGTCGTCCACGATCATGTACTGCTTGGGCAGCGAGCGGCCGCGGATATGGGTCACCGAGGCGATCTCGATCTTCTCGTTCTGCAGCAGGTACTCGAACTTTTCCAGCGCGCTGTCCTGGTGGCGCTTGTCCATCACGAACTCGAGGTTATCGTAGATGGCGCCCATCCACGTCGAGAGCTTCTCTTCCTTGGTGCCGGGGATATAGCCGATGTCCTTGCCCACGGGCACGATAGGGCGGCAGATGATGAGCTTGCGGTAAACGTTCTCCTCCACGGCTTTCTGCAGGCCGCAGACCAGCGTCATGAGGGTCTTGCCGGTGCCGGCCGCGCCGAGCAGGGTGACCAGTTTCACGGAATCGTCGAGTAGCAGCTCCATGGCGCAACGCTGCTCCTTGTTGAGCGGACGGATGCCCCACGGCGAGGGCTCGGCGCCCAGGGCGCGGATCTTCGCGGTATCGTTCGGGTCCACGCGGCCGAGCGCGGATTTTTTGGGGTCTTCTTTAGAATGGATCACCACGAACTCGTTGGGGGAGAGGTCCTTGTCCGGGCTCTTTATCTCGTGGTCCTTGTAGAATTTATCCACGGAAGCGGCGGGCATCTCCACGCTGACGAGCCCGGGGTAAAGTTCGTCCACCTTCACTTTGCCGGCCTCGTAGTCCTCGGAGATCAGGCCCACGGCCTCGGCCTTGAGGCGGAGGTTGATGTCCTTGGTGACCAGGATGGCGCTGTGCTTCTTCTGCTCGTACCAGAAAGCGGTGTTGAGGATGCGGTTGTCCATCTCCTGCAGCTTGAATTCCTTGGGCAGCACCGGCACGTGGTCCAGGTCCACTATCAGCGTGCCCCCGTTCTCCATCTTAACGCCGGCGTTCAGCTTGCCCTTCACGCGGTGCTCGTCGAGTTTGCGCGAAACTATGCGCGCGCTCTTGCCGCGTTCGTCGCCGGCGTGCTTGAAAGTATCCAGTTCCTCTATGACCGAGATCGGTATCACCACGGTATTGTCTTCGAATTTGGTGAAGGAAAGCGGGTCGTGTATCAGGACGTTGGTGTCGAGGATGTATACTTTTTTCATCGATTGTTTACCCCTGTTCTCAGCGTGGATTTTACGCACGGGCTAATTTTAGCATAAAATCGGGAAGGCGCAAGGCGGACTTAATCCGCGCCCCCCAAAAATAGTAAGATATCTATATATACGCCGGACCCGGGCGCCGCCCGGGGTATCGGCTTTTACCCTAAGGAAACAGATGAAAAAACCCTTTCTCCTCCTCGCTCTGCTCGCGGCCTTCAGCCTGACCGCCTTTGCCCAGGTCTCCGACCCAGCCGCCCTCCCGGGAATGGCCGCCGGGGACCGCCCGGTGGAACCAGCCGCGGCCCCGGAGAAGGAACAGGCCAAGGGCCCCTGGGAAGTCGCCGAGACGGCCGTAAAAGGGAACCGGAACGTCAAGGCCAAGGCCGTGCTCAAGGCCGGCAAGGCCCGCAAAGGCCGCATCTACTCCTCCGAGTTCGTCAGCCAGGACATCGAGGCCATCCTCGCCCTGGGCAGCATGGACCGGGTCTCCGTGGACATCGAGGAACTGGAGGGCCGCAAGGGCTCGCCCAGGCTGGCCCAGGTAGTGGCCTCCTCCAAGCCGGTGCGCGTCACCTACATCGTGGCCGAGAAGCCCATGGTCAAGACCGTCACGGTGGCGGGGGCGAAAGGCCTCTCCAAGTCCGCCGTCAAGGACGAGATGACCCTGAAGGAAAAAGATTTCTTCGACGAACTAAAGATCCGCGAAGACCTGATAAAGGTGACCGACAAGTATCACGAGAAGGGCTTCATCGACGCCCAGGCCGACTACGAAGTGAAGTTCGACACCGCCGCCTCGCTGTGCTTCCTGACCGTGAAGGTCACGGAAGGCAAGAAAGCCAAGGTGGCCGCGGTGCTGCTCGACGGGGCCGCCGGCTTCAAGACCAAGAAGCTGGTCAAGAAGTTCAAGAACCGCCCCAAGAAGATCTACTCCCCGCAGGACCTCGACGCCGACTTCAAGGCGCTGGAGGCCTTCTATAAGAACAGCGGTTACGGCGATTTTAAGATAGCCGAGTCCAGCGTGACCTTCAACGAGGACCGCTCCGGGGTGACCATAAAGCTGGTCCTCAACGAGGGCAAAAAACAGCGCTTCGGCGCTACCTACTTCAACGGCAACACCGTCTACCTGCCGAGCGAACTGCTGCCGGCCGTGGAATACCGCCGCGGCAAGCTCTACAACCAGGAACGCTTCGACGACACCATCCGCGGCATCCAGGATAAGTACGCCGACAAGGGCTACCTGAAGGCGGCCCTCCTGCCGGACAAGGTCTACAACGAGAAGACCGGCGAGACCGACGTGACCTTCAATGTCACGGAGAACAACCAGATCTTCGTGGACCATATCGACGTGGAAGGCAACAAGGCCACCAAGACCTACGTCCTGCGCCGCGAGATCACGCAGAAGGAAGGGTCCGTTTTCAGCTCCTCCAAGATCCGCCGCAGCCAGGAGAAGATCTTCAACCTGGGCTTCATAGACGACGTCAGCCCGGTCATCAACCCCACCCAGGACCCCGACAAGGTGGACCTGGTCTTCGACGTGACCGAGGGCAAACCGGGCATGCTCACCGCCGGCGCCGGCATCTCCTCCACCGACGGCCTCGTGGGTACGCTGTCGCTGTCGCACATGAACCTGTTCGGCCGGGCCTACCGCACCTCCCTCAGCTGGAACTTCGGCAAGCGGGTGCAGGACTACTACCTGAGCTGGAGCACGCCCTGGATCGGGAAACACCCGACCACTCTCGGAGTAGACGTCTTCAATACCCGCCACTACAAGCCTTACCGCGACACCATCTCCGCCTACACCGAGCGCCGCACCGGCGGCAAGATCACGGTGGCCCCCCGCTTCGACGAGGACAAATACCACCTCACCACCGCCTACACCTACGAAAAGGTGCGCATCACCGACGTGGACACGCTCTACCAGGGCGAACTGCAGGAAGGCACCAGCGTGACCTCCTCGGTGTACGTGGAAATAGCCCGCGACACCCGCGACAACGTCTGGGACCCCACCCGCGGCTGCAAGACCTCGCTCGGCGTGGAATTCGCCGGCGGCCCGCTGCAGGGCGACGTGAACTACTATAAGCCCACGTTCTCCCACAGCTACAACCTCAAGCTCTTCTCCATAGACGACTACCCCTTCGTGCTGGCTGTGGGCAACCGCCTGGGCTTCGTGGGGCGCTTCGGGGACACCAAGAGCGTGCCCGTTTACGAGCGCTACTTCCTGGGCGGCGCCGAAACGGTGCGCGGCTACTCCAATAACGGCCAGATCGGCCCGCTCAACGGCGGCAAGGTCTACGACGTGATGAACATCGAGTTCAAGTTCCCCCTGGCCCGCGAGCGCAAGCGCACCATAGTCCAGTGGGCCTTCTTCTTCGATATCGGCAACTCGTGGGACAGCTTCGACGACGTGAGCGGGCGCTTCGGCACCGGCACCACCAACCTCAAGGCGGGCGCCGGGTTCGGCATCCGCTTCACCACGCCGGCGTTCCCGATCCGGCTGGACTGGGGCTACGGCTTCAACCACAAGCCGGGCGAGCAGCGCTCGGACATTTACTTCACGCTGGGCAACCTGTTCTAATTAATAGCGACGGAAGGCGACCGATGAAAAAACTTATCTTTCTCTTACTGGCCCTGGCGCCGATGCAGGCGCCGGCCCTGGAGCTCCTGCTCGAGGAGAACCGCGGGGAATCCGGCACTATCGGCTACGTGGACATAGACCGGGTCTTCAAGGAATACTCCGGCACCACCGGGGCCCGGGAAGAGTTCATCTCCGAGATAAAGAAGAAGGAGGATTCCGTGAACGCCCGGAAGGCCGCCATCTTCACGCTCAAAGCGGAACTGGCCAAGCTCCGCCAGGAGCGCGAATTCGCGCTGACCCTGCCCTCGCTGCTTGAGACCCAGCGCAGCGTGGCCGAAGCGGCCGCCGTCAAGACCACCCCCCCGCCGCCCCAGGTCTCCACGGAGACCGCCGGCGCCGGAGTTTCCACCGCCGCCCCCGCGGCCCTGCCGCAGGGCCTGCCCGGCATGAACGGCATCGACATGCCCGGCGTCTCCAAGGTCCCGGTCAACCATTTCAAATTTTCCGTCTCCACCGCAGTGCCGGAGATAGACGCCGCGCTGGGCAAAAAGGAAGAGGAGCTGCGCCAGAAGGAAGAAGAGCTCCGGGTCTTCCAGCGCATGGCCGAACGCGAGCTACTGGAATACGAGAGCCGCAAAAGCGAGATCCTGCTCGGGCGCATCTACGTGGCGCTCAAGGAGCTGGCCGTGAAGGAAGAGGTCAGCGTCATAGTGGACAAGCGCAATATCCTTTTCGGCCAGAACGCCGTGGACCTCACCGGCAAGCTGCTCAAGCGGCTGGAGGAGGGCGGCATATGAAGCTGACCGCCTCCGACATAGCCCGCCTCGCGGAAGGCGACCTGAAAGGCGACGGCGAGGCCCAGCTCTTCGGCGCCGCGCAGCTGGACAAAGCCTGCGAGGCCGACCTGGCCTTCGTGGCCGACCCCGCCATGCTCCCCGCCGCGCTCGCCTCGCGCGCCGGCTGCCTGCTGGCGCCCCGCGGCACGGAAGAGGCTTTCAAGGATTTCAAGGGAACGGTAGTCTTCACCAAGAACCCGAAGTACGCTTTCATGCTGGCCCTGCGCCTGGTGGAACAGGAAGCGCGCCCCCTGCCGGAGCCCGGCGTGCACGCCGCCGCCGTGGTCTCGCCAAAGGCCTCGCTCGGCGAGAAGGTTTATGTGGGTCCCTGCGCGGTCATAGAAGAAGGCGCGGTGATAGGCGCCGGCGCCGTGATAGAGGCCCAGTGCTACGTGGGGCGCCGCGCCAAGATAGGCGCCCGCACCCGCCTTTACCCCGGCGTTAAAGTGCTGGACGGCTGCGAAGTGGGCATAGAGGTCATAATTCATTCCGGCACCGTCATAGGCTCCGACGGTTTCGGCTACACCTCCCCGCGCGGCACGCACGAGAAGATCCCGCAGCTGGGCAAGGTCGTGGTAGAGGACAAGGTGGAGATAGGCGCCAACACCGCCATAGACCGGGCCGCGCTGGAGACCACGCTCATCGGCGCGGGGACCAAGATAGACAATTTAGTGCACATCGCCCACAACGTGAAGATAGGCAAGAACTGCCTCATCATCGCGCTGGCGGGCATAGCCGGCTCCACCACCATAGGCAACAACGCCATCATCGCCGGGCAGGCCGGCATCTCCGACCATATCACCATCGGGGACAATACCGTGGTGATGGCCAAGACCGGCGTGATGTCCAGCCTGGGCCCGAACCAGATAGTGTTCGGCCACACCGCCCGCCCGCGCCTGCAGGCGATGAAAGTGGAAGCTTTACTGAGCAAACTCCCCGAGATGCACCGCACCCTAAACAAAATAAAGAAACAGCTGGGTCTTTAAGCGGGGTGGCGGCCGGGGTGTTGCCCCGGCGAACCCGTTGGGGAGGGGAGGCTCCAGCCGCAGGCTGGAGGGGAACCGCGCAACGGTTCCCTGCAGTCCGGGTGAGCGGGGCAATGCCCCGGCCAGGCACCCATACTAACTGGAATGAGAACGACGATAAAAGAGGCGGTGACCATTGAAGGGATAGGCCTGCACAAGGGCAAGCCCTCCCGCGTCACTTTCCTGCCCGCCGCCGGCGCCACCGGCTACCGCTTCACCGGCCCCCTCTTCAAAGAGCCGCTTCCCGTGCGCCTGGACAAAGTGTCGGGCACCGTGCGCGGCACCAACATAACGGACGGGACAGCTACCATTTACACCGTAGAACACCTGCTCTCCGCCGCCGCGGGCCTCGGCATAGACGACCTGGACATAGAGATCACCGGCGAGGAACCGCCGGCCGCCGACGGGTCGGCCCTGCCTTTCGCCACGGCCCTGCGCAAAGCCGGCCTCACGGAGAAGCTAAACCAGGAACGGCCCGAACTCACGCTTGACGGGAAATTGGAAATGGCGAAAGGCGACATAAAGTACTGCGCCTACCCGTCCCCCGGCGTCTCTTTCCGCCTCACCTACGACTACCCTCACGAACTGGTAGGCCGGCAGACCATAGATTTCGTCCTTACCCCGGAGGAATACCTCGTGCGCGTGGCCCCGGCCCGCACCTTCGGCTTCTCCCACGAACTGGAGGCCCTGAAGAAAGCCGGCCTCGCCCTGGGCGGTTCGCTCGAGAACGCCGTGGTGATAGCGGAGAAAGAGGTGCTGGCCAAAGGCGGCTTGCGCTTCGCCGACGAGTTCGCCCGCCACAAACTGCTCGACCTCATAGGCGACCTGGCCCTCGCCGGGCTGCCCCTGAAGGACATCCGCGTGGAGGCCGAGCGCCCCGGCCATGCCGCCAACGTCAATTTTGCTAAACTATTGCTGGAAAAGGCCAAAAAAGCATGACCGAAACCAAACCCCGCCATTACAAACCCGTACGGGTCATCCCCTGCGAGGAAATACTCAAGATCATCCCCCACCGCTACCCTTTCATGATGGTGGACCGCGTGGAAGTCGTGGAAGAAGGCAAGTACTGCGTAGGCGTGAAATGCGTCAGCGCGAACGAACTCTATTTCCACGGCCATTTCCCCGAGAAGCCCATCATGCCGGGCGTGCTCATGCTCGAAGGCATGGCGCAGACCGCCGCGGCCATGATGATGGCCCTGCCCGAGACCAAGGGCCGCCTCGGCTTCTTCGCCGGCATCAGCCGCGCCAAGTTCCGCCGCCAGGTGGTGCCCGGCGACGTGCTGAAAATGCACGTGGAAATAATCCGTTTTAAAAGCAGCCTCAGCAAGGTCCGGGCCGAAGCCTGGGTAGGCGACGAACAGGCGGCCGAGGCCGAACTGACCTTCGCGCTCGGCTAAAATTTCACAGAACTTTCGGAGGAGCTAATGGCCACCAAGATACACCCTACAGCGATCATAGACAAGAAGGCGCAGATAGACGAGAACGTGGAGGTAGGCCCGTATACCGTCATAGGCGAGGACGTGCAGATAGGCTCGGGCACCAGGATAGGCGCCCACTGCATCTTCGAGTTCTGCACCGTCGGCAAGGATAACTGGTTCACCGGCGCGGCTTACGTGGGCATGCCGCCGCAGGACTGGTCCTACAAAGGCGAGCACAAGCGCTTTATCATGGGCGACAAGAACGTCATCCGCGAGAACGTCACCCTGCACCGCGGCGCGCACACGGACATCACCACCATGGGCTCGGGCTGCATGCTGATGGCCAACTCCCACATAGGCCACGACTGCCGCGTGGGCGACAACGTCATCATGGTCAACTGCGCCGCCGCGGCCGGCCACGTTGAGATAGGCGACCGCGCCATCATCAGCGGCCTCGCCGGCATCCACCAGTTCACCCGCATCGGCAAATTCTCCATGATCTCCGGCGGCGGCATGGCCAACCAGGACATCATCCCTTACGTCACCGCGCAGGGCGACCGCGCCCGCCCGGTGGCCCTCAACCTCGTGGGCATGAAGCGCAACGGCTACACCCGGGAGCAGATCAAGGCCGTGAAGCACGTCTTCAAAACCCTCTTCTTCCGCGGCCTGCTCCTGAAGGACGCCGTAGCCAAACTGCGCGCCGACAACCTGCCGCAGGAAGCCGCCCTCATCCTGGACTTCGTGGAGTCCTCCAAGCGCGGCATAGCCCGCCCCAGGCGCCGCGGCGAGTTGGAAGCGGCGGCGAACGACTAAATGGAAAAGATAGGACTCATAGCCGGCGGCGGGAGTTTCCCGCTGCTGTTCGCGGCCGAGGCGAAGAAAGCCGGCCGCGAAGTGGTGGCCGTGGGCCTCAACGATATTTCCCCTAAAGAGATAGAGCAGTACGCCGTGAAGACCGGCTGGTTTCGCCTCGGCAACGTGGACGGCCCCATAGCTTTCCTGCGCGAAAGCGGCGTAAAGCAGGCACTCATGGTGGGCTCCATTCCGCACGTCAACATCTTCGGCGGCGTCCTCCCGGATTTCCGCGCGGCCAAGCTCCTGCTCAAACTGCGCGACAAAAAAGCGGGCGCCATTTTCGCGGCCATCGCGGAAGAGTTCGCCGCCGACGGCATAGAGCTCGTCAGTACCGCCACCCTCCTGGAACATCTGCTGGTGAGACCCGGGCTGCTGGCCGGAAAGAAACCCGACTCCGACACTTTGAAGACCGCCGCCTACGGCTGGCGCGCGGCCAAGGCCATAGCGGCCCTGGATATAGGCCTTACCGTGGTCCTGCGCGACCAGACCGTAATAGCGGCCGAAGGCATGGAAGGTACCGACGAGTGCATCCGCCGCGCCGGCCAACTGACCAGCGGCCGCGGCGGCTCCTCCCTGACCGTGGTGAAAGTGGCCCGCCCGGATCAGGACATGCGCTTCGACCTGCCGGTGGCGGGCGCGCGCACCCTGCGCGTCATGAAGGACTCCGGCGCCTCCACGCTGGTGCTCGAAGCCGGCAAAACCCTCATCCTCGGCATGGAAGAGTTCCTCGCCGCCGCCAAAGAGACCGGCATCGCCGTCATCGGCGCCGACAACAGCTTATTTAAACTGTAGAAAACATAAGCACAGTTCTCGACAGTTTCACCCGCCTTCCCCACCTTCCCCTGACGCGTTTTTGCGCGCGGCCTTTCCGCCGGGCAGAACACGGGGAATTCTGTCAGCAAATAGAAATGGGTTGCGAAGGGACCTGCGAGAACAATGCGGCGGGATGGGACATAGGGACTGCTCCGTAGGAAAAGACTTTTTCTTAAGCAAAAGCCACCGGCCGGGGCCGGTGGGCTTAAGCGCCTTTTTTACAGGTTCACTTCACCGCGAGCACGTCGGCTATGACCTTCTCCAGCGTTTCCTTGGGCAGCGCGCCCTGCGCCATCTGCGGCTTGCCGGCCATCGGGATGAAGAGAAGGCTGGGGATGCTCTGTATGCCGAAAGCGCCGGCCAGCTCCTGCTCCTGGTCGGTGTTTATCTTGTAGACGTCGAGCTTCCCCTCGTATTTCTTAGAGAGTTCCTCCAGTACGGGCGCTATCATCTTGCACGGCCCGCACCAGTCGGCGTAAAAATCCACTATGCATGGTCTGTCGCCGGAGAACTTCCACTCCTTGTTCTTTTCGAAATCGAAGATTTTAGCCTTGAACGTCTCAGTATTGATATTCTGCATCGTATTCCTCCGCATCACTTGTTCAGCGAGAAAGAAAGTCCAAGTATAGCGCCCCAGATCACGCTGGAATAGGGGTTCCTGACTATCGGGCAGGCCCCGGTGGAACAGCCCACCAGCCTGTGCCAGAGATACCCCAGCACTCCGCCAGCCGCCGCCCCTCCCGCTATTTCCATGACCTGCATCGGTTCTCCTTTCCAGCTTTTTCCCGCGCTTTTTAGATGCGCCCGGGCCAAAAAGGTTTCATCCCCCCTTAAAAAACAAAAGCGCGGTTATCGGTAAGCGCGGATGACTTTATGACCATATTCCCAGAACTAAAGGCCCGAACCGCAGACATGTCCTTTTGGGACCAGCGAGGTAACACAACAAATTTGTATTTTTAAAAGGCACAAAAAACAGGATGCCAGCCGCACCAGACAGCCCCGTCAGGAATATAGTAATTATAGCCCCCTGTGTTGTTTATCCCGGCGGTTTATTCTTATAATTAAGCCGCGCACTGCCACGATACTGATGAACGAACTGCTTTACAAGAACTCGCCCGCCCACTGGCTGCTTTCGCTGCTGGCCAGGCTGTATATCCGCCTGCTCGGCGCCACTTCCCGCGTAACCGTGAAGGGGAACAGCCGGCACCCGGGCCCGGCCGTCTACGCCCTCTGGCACCGGCAGGAAGTGCTGATGATCTGGCTGCACCGCAACCAGGGACTTTGCGGCCTGGTCAGCCAGAGCAAGGACGGCGAGTACATGGCCCGCATCCTGCTCGGCATGGGCTTCAACGTGATCCGCGGCTCCTCCACCACCGGCGGCTCGCAGTCCCTGCGCGCGCTCACCAAGGCGGCGCGCGCGGGCTATTCCATAGCCGTCACCCCCGACGGCCCCAAGGGCCCCATCTTCAAGGTCCATCCCGGCATAATCTTTATCGCGCAGAAGGCCGGCATCCCCGTAATACCCGCCGCCTGCGCCCTTTCGAAGAAGAAGATCCTGCGCAGCTGGGACAAGTACCAGTTCCCCCTGCCCTTCGGCCGCATAGAGGCCGTTTACGGCGACCCCATCCACGTGGCCGAGACCGACGATATCGCCGCGAAGGCCCTGGAAGTGGAAGCTAGCCTGAACGCCCTTACCGAAGAGGCGGAGAGGCTGCTCGCCGCCGGCGCCTGAAGCCGTTCCCCGTACATATTTAGTAGAATAATAAGATAGAAGTCGGGCCCCAAGCCGGCTTCCGGCTCGTTTTCGCTTATTTTTCGGTCCAGAGGACATCATGGCTGATAAAGAAAAGAAACTCCGTTTCGGCGTCGTGGGCGCCGGCAAGCTGGGCGGCTTCCACTCCAAAACCCTTTCCTCAATGCCCGGCGTGGAACTGGTGGGCGTCTCGGACCCCAACCTGCTGCGCGCGCAGATGCTGGCCTGGCGCCACAACTGCGTGGCCTACAAGACCGTGGAAGAGCTGCTCGGCCAGGTGGACGCCCTCGTGATAGCCGCTCCTACCGAGTACCACGCGGACCTGGGCATAAAAGCGCTCAGCGCCGGCGTGCACGTGCTGATGGAAAAGCCCATCACGAATTCCGAAGAAGGCGCGCGCAAGCTCCTGGAGTTGTCCGAGAAGAACAAGGTGGTGCTGCAGGTGGGCCACTCCGAGCGCTTCAACGCGGCCGTGGTGGAAACCCTCAAGTACGTGAAGAACCCGCGCTACGTAACCATCGAGCGCCTCGGGCCGTTCGACCCGCGCGTGGCCGCCACCGGCGTCACGCTGGACCTGATGATCCACGACCTGGACATCATCCTCACCATGATAGATTCCGACGTGGCCTCCTTCGAGGCCATCGGCGCCAGCATGCTCAGCGCCCACGAGGACATCTCCAACGTGCGCCTGAAGTTCAAGAACGGCTGCGTGGCCGACATCACCGCCAGCCGCGCCACCATGGAAGCCTCCCGCCGCATGCGCATCTACCAGCAGGACGCCTACATCTCGGTGGATTACGTGAGCTCGCGCCTTAAGATCTACACCAAGAAGACCCCCGTGGTGAATTCCCTCAAGGACATAGAGATCGCCTATCCCAAGTTCGCCCCCAAGCAGCCCATCCGCGAGGAGCTCGCGCACTTCATAGACTGCATCAAGACCTCCAAGACCCCCACGCCCAGCGGCGAGAAGGGCCTGAAGGCCCTGCGCCTGGCGCTCGACATCACCAACCAGATGCGCCGCTTCGAAGTGTCCGCCTCCAAGACCGAAGAATCCCCCGAGTCCCTGGCCGGGGCGCTCGCCGACATCGGCAAAGCCACCAAGGTGCTGGTGGAGGAAGGCCTCAAGAACGCCGGCATAGACAAGAACTGACCGGCGCCGCCCAACCGCATATGGCCAAAATAGCCCCCACCAACAAGAACATCCTCGTAGTCGCCGGCGACCCGTCCGGCGACCTGCACGCGGCCAGCCTCATCAAGGCCCTGCGCGCCAAGGACCCGGAGCTCTCGGTCACCGCCATGGGCGGCGTGCGCATGCAGGAAGTCTCCAACCGCTTCCTCTACAACCTGGTCTCGGTGGGGGCCGTCGGCTTCGCCGAGCCTTTCAAACACTTCCTCCTGTGGTTCAAGCTCATAAAGCTGCTGCGCCGCTACATGGAAGAGAAGCGCCCGGCCTGCGTGATCGCCGTGGACTTCTACGGCTTCAACCACCAGGTGCTGGGCCTGGCCGCGCACCGCAAGATCCCGGCCTTCTACTACATCAGCCCGCAGGTCTGGGCCTCCCGCGCCGGCCGCGCCGCCAAGATAGCCAAGCTCACCCGGGAGATCTTCGTGATCTTCCCCTTCGAAGCCGACCTCTACAAGAAGGTCAAGGGTAACGCCACTTTCGTCGGCCACCCGCTGCTGGACCTCATGCCCGAGCCGCAGGCAAGGCAGTTCCCCTCCGAGGACGGAGTCCTGAAGATCGGCATCCTCCCCGGCTCGCGCAAGTCGGAAATCTCCCGGCACCTGCCGCTGTTCGTAAAAGCTTTCTACCGCATAAAGGAGCAGCACCCCAAGGCGCGCGCCTACCTGTTCGCGGTGCCGGAATTCCCGGACGAGAACATTGTGCCGGCGCTGGAGGCCGTGGAGAAGTACTGGTCCAAGGACATAGAGATTGTGCGCGAGAAGGATTACAAAGAACGCGCCAGGCTGGACTTCGCCTTTACCTGCTCCGGCACCGCCACGCTGGAGAACGGCCTGCTGGGCGTGCCCATGGCCGTGGCCTACCGGATGTCCAAATTCACCTACCAGATCGCCAAGCGGGTGGTGAAGACGCCCTACATCTCCCTGGTCAACATCCTGCTCAAGAAACCCGCCGTGAAGGAACTGATCCAGGAGAACGCCACGGTGGATAATCTGGCGCAGGAAGCTTTCGCCTACATCAACAACCCGCCGCGCATGCAGGCCGCCCGCAAGGAGCTCATAGGCCTGCGCGCCATGCTCGGGGACCGCGGCGCCGCCGAGAGGGCCGCGAACCGGATCCTCTCCTATCTGAGCTGACCATGACCGACACCGCCGCGAGCGCAGCGCCCGACAAGGCCAGGTTCAAGGTCCTGGTCAGGGCGCTGCTGCAGTACCTGAAGCCGCACAAGGTCCGCCTCATCCAGGCGGCCGCCTCCATGATCATCCTCGCCGCCATTAAGAACGCGGTGATCTACATCTCCGGCCCCGTCATCAAGGGCGTGTTCATGGACAAGGACATGGACCTGCTGCGCCTCATCGTCCTGGGCCTGCCGGTCCTCTTTGTGCTGCGCATGGCGGTGGAATACATCAACGGCTACCTGATGAGCTGGATAGGCCAGCGCGTGGTGCAGAAGATCCGCGAGGACCTCTTCGAGCACATCCACCGGCTGTCGCTGGAATTCTACTGGCGCAAGCGCTCTTCCGACGTGATGAGCCGCGTCATCAACGACCTCAACAACGTACAGAGCACGGTGCAGTTCATCCCCCTCTACGGCATCCGCGACGCCCTCACCGTGGTGGCCTGCGTGGGACTGTTGTTCTACATCAACTGGAAACTGGCGCTGGTGGCCACCGTGGTGCTGCCGCTGATAGCGGGACTGCTCGGCGTGCTGGGCAAGAAAATGCGCCGCGCCAGCTCCGAGAGCAACGTGATAGTGGGCGAGATCTCCCACAAGTTCCAGGAAAGCCTGCAGGGCATCACCGTGGTGAAGGCCTTCAACTACGAGGACCAGGCCATAGCCCGGTTCCGGGTCTCCAACGACGCCTATTTCTCCAAGATGATGCGCTACCTGCGCGCCACCGCCATGAGCGGCCCGGTGATGGAGTTCATCAGCGGCATGGTGCTCATCGCCATCATCTACATGAGCGGCAAGGCCATTTTCGACGGCACCATGACCGTGGCCCACTTCTTCTCCTTCATCGCGGCCTATGTCACCGCCTACGTGCCGCTCAAGAACATCGGCAACCTCAACAGCAAGCTGCAGCAGGGCATGGCGGCCTGGGAGCGCATCTACCAGATCCTCGAGGAAAAACCCGCCGTGGTCATCAAGCAGACCACCAAGAACATCAGCAAACTGGACGGCAGGATAGAGTTCAAGGGCGTCAACTACAAATATCCCTCCCGCGACACGCAGATCCTCAGGGACCTCTCGTTCACCATCAACCCCGGCGAAGTGGCGGCCTTCGTGGGCCCCTCCGGCTCGGGCAAGACCACCATCGTGCACATGCTGCTGCGCTTCTTCGACCCGGTTTCCGGCCGGATAGAAGTGGACGGCCACGACATGCTGGACCTGGACACCACGGACCTGCGCTCCCACATGGGCCTGGTCACGCAGGACACCATCCTCTTCGACGACACCGTGCTGGGCAACATCAAGATAGGCATGCCCGGCGCCTCCATGGAGGAAGTGGTGGAAGCGGCCAAGGCCGCCGACGCCCACGCCTTCATCTCCGCCATGCCGCAGGGCTACGAGACCGTGCTGGGCGAGCGCGGCGTGAAGCTTTCCGGCGGCCAGCGCCAGCGCCTGGCCATAGCGCGCGCCATCATCAAGCGCCCCAAGATCCTGCTGCTGGACGAGGCCACCTCCAACCTGGACACCGCCAGCGAGCAGGCCGTGCAGGGCGCCATAGAGCGCATCCTGGGCGGCCGCACCGTGGTCATGGTGGCGCACCGCCTCTCCACCGTGAAGAACGCGGACAAGATCTTCGTGCTCAAGAAAGGCGAACTGGCCGAGACCGGCACCCACGACGAACTGCTCCGGCTCGGCGGCATTTATAAGGGCCTCTACGAGGCGCAGAGTTAGCGGCCACAAGCTGACGCGAACTGGGCCGGAACGCAAAACCGGCGTCGCGCACACCGTGCGCGCGCCTGCCGCCCTCAGGCTCGGCGCTTACGCAAGCCTCGCCTTCCGGGGGGCTTTTGCTAACCCGGCCCAGTCCGCGCCAGCAGGCCGCTCGGATATAAAGTTTTTATGGTAACACTCTTCAGCGCTATCGCGGTGGTCTTCACCCTGGCAGGGGCGGGGGCGGTGCTGCGCTTCGGCGGCTTCAGCCGGACCTTCCTCGCCCGCGCGCTGGCCTACGCCGCCGGCGTGCTCATAGCGGCGGCCCTGCTGGATATCCTGCCGGCCGGCTCGGCGCTTTCCCCGCAGGCCCTTTCCTACGGCGCCCTCGCGGCCCTCCTCGCCCTGTTCACCCTGGAAACCTTCGCGGCGCACAGCGCCTGCAGCGAATTCATGGAAGACTGCCACGTGCACCACGTGGGCGCCGCCGCTTTCGCCGCCATGGGGCTGCACTCCCTGCTCGACGGCTTCAATATCGCGGTGGGCTTCACCCCCGGCACCGTGGCCGGCGTCAACGTGGCCCTGGGCGTCATCCTGCACAAATTCGCCGACGGCGTCACGCTGGTGTCGCTGCTGCTGCACTCCGGCAAGACCCGGGGTGAAGCCCTGAAGTATTCCCTGTGGCTGGCCGCGGCCACGCCGGCCGGCGCCCTGCTGGCGGCCCCGCTCATCAGGACCATCCCGCCGGGCGCGGAGGCCTTCATCCTGGGTCTGTCCGGCGGTTCGTTCCTCTATATCGCCATGGCCGACATCCTGCCGCGCCTGCACAAGAGCTACGACCGGCTTACCGCCCTCGTTTTCCCGCTCGGCTTCGCTACCGTCATCCTCATACACTTCTTCGGCGGCTGACCTTATGGAACTGGAAGACCTACTTAAAAAATTCCGTGAATACTCGTCCCAGGACACCACCCTGCTGGAATACGCCTGGAACTACGCCAGCGAATCCCACCAGGAGCAGAAGCGCGCCTCCGGGGAAAAGTATTTCGTGCACTGCGCGGCCGTGGCCGAGATCCTGGTGGATTACAAGATGGACCTGGAGACCGTGGCGGCGGGCCTCCTGCACGACGTGCTGGAGGACACCAAGATCCCCCACGAGACCTTCAAGAAGGAATTCGGCGAGGAGATCTACACGCTGGTCTCGGGCGTGACCAAGATCGAGACGCTAAAGTTCTCCTCGCGCGACGAGGCCCAGGCCGAGAACTGGCGCAAGATGATCCTGGCCACCGCCAAGGATATCCGCGTCATCGTCATCAAACTGGCCGACCGCCTGCACAACATGCGCACGCTGAACTTCATGCCCAAGGAAAAGCAACTGGAGATCAGCCACGAGACCATTTCACTCTACGCCCCGCTGGCGCAGCGCCTGGGCATCTTCCACCTGAAATCGGAGCTGGAGGACCTGTCATTCAAATACCTGCACCCCGACGAGTACCAGAGCCTGCTGGCCAAGGTGCAGCTGCGCTACGCCATGCGCGAGAAACTGCTGGCGGACTTCAAGACCGAGCTGGAAAAGCATCTGGCCGGCGCCAACGTGCCGCACCGAGTGCTGGCCCGCGTGAAGAACCTCTATTCCATCTACCGCAAGATGCTGCGCCAGCAGAAGCCATTCGAAGAGATCCAGGACGCTCTCGCCGTACGCGTCATCACCGACACCGTCATCAACTGCTACGCACTGCTGGGCGTCGTGCACTCCGTCTTCAAGCCGGTGGCCGGCTCGTTCACGGACTACATCGCCGTGCCCAAGATGAACCTTTACCAGAGCCTCCACACCAGCGTAATGGCCGCTTCCGGCGAGATCATAGAGATCCAGATCCGCACCGAGGACATGCACCGCACCTCGGAGTACGGCATCGCCGCGCACTGGCGCTACAAGCTGGGCGACAAGGGCGCCGACAAGCACCTGGACGAAAAACTCAACTGGCTGCGCCAGTGGATGGAATGGCTGCAGGACCTCTCCAGCCCGCGCGAGTTCATAGAGAGCTTCAAGACCGACCTGGAGCTGGACCAGATCTTCATCTTCACCCCGAAGGGCGACGTGAAGCCGCTCCCTGTGGACGCCACACCGCTGGACTTCGCCTACACGATCCACACGGACATTGGGAACAGCTGCATAGGCGCCAAGGTGAATAACAAGATGGTCCGCCTGGACCACCCGCTGAAGAGCGGCGACATCTGTGAGATCATCACGCGCAAGAACTCCGCCCCGAAGAAGGACTGGCTCGGCACGGTGAAGACCGCCGGCGCGCGCTCCCACATCCGCAAGTATCTGCGCGAACACGGCCAGCTGCAGGACTAGCGTGAATTTCCCGGAACTTTCCGACATTACCCCGGCCAAGGTCGCGGCCCTCAGGGAGCGCATCGCCCGCCTGGGCGTGGACCTGCGCCTTATCGACGAGCAGTTCACGCGGGGCGGCGGGAAGGGCGGGCAGAAGATCAACAAGACCTCCAACGCCGTGCTCCTGCGCTATCCGGCCCTCGGCCTGGTGGTGCGCTGCCAGCGCGAGCGCAAGCGCTCGCTCAACCGCTTCCTGGCGCTGCGGGAGCTGGTGGACGAGATAGAGGCCAGGATCTCCCCCGAGACTTCGGAGCGCCTGGCTGAAATAGAGCGCATCCGGCGCCGCAAGGCGAAGAAGCGCGGGGGAAGGAGCGCCGGCGGCCATGAGGCTTGAGAACTTTTTTTACGGGCTGCGCCTGCGCATGGGGCTGGCCCTCATGCGCCTCGGCCTGTGGCGCAAGCTCGCCAATTATCTCCGCATAGAACTGGACCTTAAACTGCGCCGCGAAACCACGCGGGCCCTGCCGTACTGCCTGGTCATTGACCCCGCCAACGCCTGCACCCTCCGTTGCCCGTTCTGCCCCACCGGGCGGAACAAGGGCACCCGCACCAAGGGCCTGCTGCGCTGGGAGGACTATGTGAAGGTCATGGACCAGCTGGGGCCGTACCTGCTGAAGACCGAATTCTACAACTGGGGCGAGCCCACCCTGAACCCGCGCCTCTACGACATGATCTCCTACGCCAAAGGGTTCGGCATGGAGACCTACCTGAGCAGCCACCTCAACGATTTCGGCCCGGAAGACGCCCGGAAGATGCTGGACTCCGGGCTGGATTTCCTCATTCTCTCTTTCGACGGGGCCTCCCAGGAGACCTACGCCCGCTACCGCGAAGGCGGGGATTTCGATAAAGCACTGGAGAACCTCCGCGTTCTGCTCTCCGCCAGGGCGGCGCGCGGCGCCAAGAAGCCTTTTATCGCCTGGAAGTTCCTGGTCTTCCGGCACAACGAGCATGAAATAGAGACCGCCAGGGACCTGAGCCGGTCGCTGGGCGTGGACCTGTTCCTGCCCGCCCCGGCGGCGATACCCCTGGCGGACTGGGTGCCGGTAAAAGAGGGCGCGCGTTTTTACCCCGAGAAAAAACCGGCGGGGGAGACCCAGACCATGCTCAACCACCGCGACAGCCTGCGCGTGAAGGCGGCCGCCCTGCCCACCTGCGCCTGGCCGTGGCTCGGGGCCGTGGTCAACGCCAACGGCTCGGTGTCGCCCTGCTGCGGGGTGGAGGACGAGAAGGACGATTTCGGCAGCGCCTTCGCCGGCCCGCTGAAGCCCCTGTTCAATAATGAAAATTTCCGGGCGGCCAGGGCCTTCCTGGCCTCCGGTCGAAAACCGGAAAGCCCCAACATCTGCGCCAGCTGCGGTTTCGCGGGGGACATAAACCCCCTCATCCCGTCCTGGTGGACCACCGGGAAGATCTACAGCATGCCGCTCACGGCCATACTGGGCCGCGAAACCCGCTAGCGGCTGAACCTTTTAGCTTCTTTCTGGAACTGCAGGATGTGGGGAGAGAACTCCGCCGCGGCCTGGCGGCCCGGCACTTCCTTATACTCCGCGTCGAAAACCTTCACCCCGCCTTTATACATCTCCAACGGCATCTCGAGTATCCTATCCTTCGTGATGAGCCCGGCGCTGTCCCACGAGAAGGCCGGCAGGAAAGGCCTCTCCTTCTTTTCGAAAAGGCCGAGGCCGCTGGAGTAATCCGCGGCCGGGTTCTTCACGCCCGCCAGCGGCAGCAGGGTAGGAACTATATCCATGTGGCTGGTGGCGCGCCCCACTCGCGCGGCCGGGCGGCCGGGGAGATAGAGAACCAACGGCACGCGCAACTCTTCGGGGCTGTAACCCTGGTTGTGCCCGTAGCGCCCGCGCTCCAGGAAGGCTTCGCCGTGGTCGCCCATTATCAGCACCGCGGTGTCCTCAAGACCGCCCGTCGCTTTCACGGCTTCCAGTATTTTGCCGACCAGCGAATCGTCGGAGTAGATGGAGTTCCTGTATTTATTCATCAAGGCGCCCACGTTGCCCTGGTTCAGCGCCAGCTGGCTCACCGAGGCCGAGGGCTGGAACTTGTCCATACCGGGCAGCGAGTCGTAATTGCCGTGGGAGGCGTCGTAGAAGATGAAAGAGAAATACGGCTTCTTTTTATCCCGCGAGCCGAGATAGCCGATGAATTTTTCAGAGATCTCCTTGTCCCGCAGGACGCCGTCCGCGCCCAGCGGTTCGTCGTAAATATTCTCCCGGGCCACGTTCACGAAACAGGTCTTGTTGAACTCCGGGAAGCTGAGTTTGGCGCTGGCGTAAAGGCGCAGGTCATAACCCTGTTCTTTCAGCGCGTCAAGAAACACCGGGCCGCGGCGCTCGCCCAGCATGGGGAACCAGTAGTTCCCGTAAACGCCGTAGAGGATGGAGAAGATGCCGAAGCGGGTGCAGTTCCCGCCGCTGTAGTGGTTTTCGAAGACCGCAGCTTTTTGCGCGAAGACCCAGGTGCGGGGCATCACTTCCGGGTTCAGCATGTCGGCGCGCAGCGAGTCCACGATTATGAAAAGGAAGTTGAGCGGGCGGGCGGGCGGCTCGGCTTTCAGCGGCGCGGCCGGGTAGGCCAGGCCGGAATATTTCAGGTCCACGCCGGCGCGCACCTCTTTATCCAGTTTCACACCCAGATATTTACTGGCGAAACTGCGCACGCGCAGCGGCTGGTAAAGCGGGAAAAGCTGCGAGTTGCGGGTTATATAGACGGAATCGTAGAGCGTGCCCCAGGCGAACATTCCCTTGTCGGCCGCCGCCAGCAGCAGGACAAAGCCCAGGGCGGGTGCGGCTGTCCTGAAAGTAAGCCGGGGCGCGAGCCGCGCGGAAAGCCGCCAGAACCAGAACTGGGCCGCTCCGGCGCCAAGAACAGCCAGTGCGAAGAGCGCCTTCGTGCCCCAACCCTGGTCCAGCGACTCCAGCCCCCCCGGGGTCAGCACCAGATTGAGCACCATGGAATTGAGGTGGAATTTGAAGATCTTATATACGGCCAGGTCGGTCACCAGCCAGAGCTGGAAGGCGGCCAGCAGCCCCCCCAGCAGCAGGCGGCCCGGCCCGAACAGGAACAAGCCGGAGCCGGCCAGGGCCGGCACGGCGTACAGCATGGCCGTATTGGAAACCAACGCGGCGCAGACGAAAGCCAGCTCCAGCGGGTGCCCGCCGGCAAAAAAGATAAAGCCTGCCCCTATGAACAGCGAAAGGCAGAAATTCAGTCCGAGAAAGGCCCAGAAACGTTTATATCCCATGTTTTAGACAGCGTGATTTTTTAACGCCGCTTGACTATAGTCGTTGATATCGGTCAAAACCGGGGGTCAAATTTGCTAACATATTCTATATAAATATGAGACCCTTAAAAACCGCATTCATTGCTGTTTTTTCCCTCTTCTTTCTCTCCCCGGCCGCCCCCGCGGCGGACCTCAACACCCTCGGCCTTGAAGACGTGCAGGAGCTGACCGCGGACCTGGACATCCCCATGCCCCGCCAGGCCCTCCAGGAGGTCATGGACACCCGGAACGGCCTGGACCCGGTGGTGATCACCGTTTCCGGCCTCAAATTCGGGGAAATCGGCGCCGGCCCGGCCGAACTGCGCAACCTTATCCGCTTTCTCCGCTTCTTTTTCCGGAACAAGGACATCACCGAAGCCGACGTGGTCAACGGGGTGGTCTCTTTCAGCCCCCGCTATTTTTTCCCCGAGGAGGACCCCGAAGCCAGGGACCTGCCCTCCATGGGCGCCCGCCTGGAGGACAACTACCTGGAGGTCAAGCTCAAGGAGATCCCCGGTTACGAACAGCATGACGTGGTAGTGGTGCCTTTCCGCTGGTCGCGCGACCCCGGCGACACCAAGCCCACCCTCCCGCAGCTCCAGGAAAAGATCATCCAGGTTTACGACGAATACAAGGACTCCGGCCGCCCGATATATATCCTGGCCCACAGCTGGGGCTCCGTGATGACCCACACGGCCCTGCACCGCATCCACCTTTCCAGGCCGGACGTGCGCATAGACAAGCTCATAACGGCCGGCTCGCCGCTGGTTCCCGGCAACATAGTTGTAAAGCTTTTCCTGAAGATAGAAAAAATGAGCGAAGGTCTGGAACGCAAGGTCAGGAAGCCGGCCAATGTGGACGTCTGGCGCAATATCTGGGCCATGCGCGACGCTTACTCAAACGCCATCCCCGCCGCCGACACCAATTACCAGGCCGACGCCGAAGTAGAGAACCTGGAACCCACCCTGATCCAGCTCATCCTGCACAACAAGCTGCTGAAAAAAGAGGCCCGGCGGGACCTTTTCAAGATGCGCGACATCAAGGCCTGGCACGGCGCCTACTTCTTCGACTACCGCGCCGAACTGAAGTCCCTGCAGAAAGAGATCTTCGTGCCGGTCTTCCAGCCGGTACTGGCGCCGCAGGTGGTGAACTGCGCCAAGACCCCCGCCATGTGCCGCCCCTGACCCGCGGCCGCCCCTGACCCGAAGCCCGCCACGGCGGGCTTCGTTTTTGGGGACGTTGTTGACTATTTGACTATTTCCTGCGGCGACCTGTTTTAAATAGTCAAATAGTCAACAACGTCCCCTATTATGAGATAATATAACTATGGATTTCAAAAAACTTTCCGTCTTCCTCCAAGAGAACGGCCTGCCGGCCTTCCGCCTGAAGCAGGTACGCGACGCGGTCTATAAGAGCTTCGCCGGCTCCTGGGACGACGTCTCCGCCCTGCCCGCCCCCCTGCGCGAGCGCCTGAAACATGAATTCCGCCTGCATTCGGTGGAAGCCGTTAAGACCCTGGTCTCCAAGAAAGGCGACGCGGTGAAGTTCGCTTTCGAACTGAAGGACGGGCTCAAGATAGAGACCGTGCTGCTGAACCTCCTGCCGGAAAAGTGGAGCCTCTGCGTTTCCACCCAGGTGGGCTGCCCCGTGCGCTGCCCTTTCTGCGCCACCGGCAAGAAAGGCCTCAAGCGCAATCTTTCTCCGGACGAGATCGCCGACCAGTTCCTGGCCTCGGCCGCCTGGCTGAAAAAGAACCGCGGCGGTAAGATAGGCAGCGTCATCTTCATGGGCATGGGCGAGCCGTTCCTCAACTATGAATCGGTGAGCGACGCCATAAAGATCATGACCGACCCCGAGCTGATAGCGCTCGGCCAGCGCCACGTCTCCGTGTCCACGGCCGGCCACGTGCCCGGCATCCGCCGCTTCGCCAAGGATTTCCCGCAGTGCAACCTGGCCCTCTCCCTGCACGCCTCGGAGGACGTCCTGCGCAACGAGCTGGTGCCGCTCAACCGCACCTACCCGCTCTCCCAGCTGGCCAAAGCCCTCAACGACTACATCGTCATGACGCACCGCCGCGTGTTCATAGAGTACGTGCTGCTCGAAGGGCTCAACAACAGCCGCTCGCAGGCCGCCAAGCTCAACTCCTGGCTGCGCTCGGTGGCCGCTCCAAAGTATTTCACCATCAACATCATCCCGCACAACCGCACCGGCAGCCAGTACCGGGCCCCGGCCCGCGACCGCATAAAGGTGTTCGCCGGGCTCATGGAGGAGAACGGCTTCGAAGTGACGGTGCGCAAGAGCCTCGGCGAGGACATCGCCGGCGCCTGCGGCCAGCTCGCCGGGAAATAGCTCCCGCCGCGCCAAAACAAAGAGCCCCGGGCAAAACCCGGGGCTCTTTTTTATTTCAGGCCGCGCTTACTGGCGTTCCACGCAGATGGCGATGCCCATGCCGCCGCCGATGCAGAGGGTCGCGAGGCCCTTCTTCAGATTGCGCTTCTTCATCTCGTGCAGCAGGGTGACGATGATGCGCGCGCCGGACGCGCCCACGGGATGGCCCAGCGCTATGGCGCCGCCGTTCACGTTGACGATGTCCTTGTTGAAGCCGAGTTCCTTGGCCACTGACAGGCTCTGCGCCGCGAAGGCCTCGTTGGCTTCTATGAGTTCCACGTCCTTAAGCTCCCAGTTGGCTTTCTTGAGGGCTTTGCGCACGGCTTCGGCCGGGCCGATGCCCATGATGGACGGGTCCACGCCGGCCCAGGCATAGGAGACTATCTTCGCCATGGGCTTAAGGTTGTGCTTCTTCACCGCGTCGGCGGAGGCCACCAGCAGGGCGGCGGCGCCGTCGTTGATGCCGGACGCGTTGGCGGCGGTCACGGAGCCGTCCTTCTTGAACGCGGGGCGGAGCTTGGCCAGGCCCTCGGCGGTCACGCCGGCCTTGGGGTACTCGTCTTTCGCGAAGGCCACCGGGTCGCCTTTGCGCTGCGGGATCATCACGGGGGCTATCTCGTCGGCGAAGCGACCCTCTTTCAGGGCCTTCTCGGCCTTGTTCTGGGACTCGGCCGCGAACTTGTCCTGCTCCTCGCGGGTCAGGCTGTATTTGGCCGCCAGGTTCTCGGCGGTCATACCCATGTGGTAATTATTGAACACGTCCCACAGGCCGTCGCCTATCATGGAGTCGGTCAGCTCGCCGTGGCCCATCTTGTAGCCGTAGCGGGCTTTCTTAAGCAGGTAGGGAGCGTTGGTCATGCTCTCGGTGCCGCCCGCTATGATCATGTCGGCGTCGCCGCACATGATGCTCTGGGCGGCGTTCGCCACGGTGCGCATGCCCGAGCCGCACAGCATGTTGAGGGTCACCGCGGTCTTCTCCACCGGGATGCCGGCGCCCACGGCCACCTGCCGCGCCACGCCCTGGCCCTGCCCGGCCTGGTAGATGCAGCCCATCAGCACTTCGTCGATGTCCGCGGGCTTCACGCCGGCGCGCTCCATCACGGCCTTGGTCACCACTTTACCCAGCTCCACCGCGCTGAAATCGGCCAGGCTGCCGCCGAAGCTGCCTACCGCCGTCCGCACGCCGTCCACTATAAAGACTTCTTTCATTTTGTTCTCCTCCGTCAGGTTTATTTAAATACTGAAATTACAGATACCCCAGCTTCTCCGCCTGCTTCCTAAGATCAGCGCGGGAATCGGGATGGGCCACGTTTATCAGGGCGTTGGCGCGCTCGCGCACGGTGCGGCCGCGCAGGCGCGCTATGCCGAACTCCGTCACGATGTTGTCGGTGTTGGCGCGGTGCAGGGTCACCGCGGTGCCGGGCGCCAGCGTGGGCACTATGCAGGACACGGTTCCTTTCCTGGCGGTGGCGCGGCAGGCTATGATGCTCTTGCCGAGGCCGTCATAGGCCTCCTTCGCGCCCACGGCGGTGTCGGTCTGGCCGCCGGTGCCGGAATACTGCACCGGGCCTATGGATTCGCTCGCCACCTGGCCGGTCAGGTCCACGGTGAGGCAGGTGTTGATGGACACCATGCGGGAATTCTGCCGGATCACGGCGGGGTCGTTCACCCAGGCGCCGCGGCGGAATTCCACCGCAGGGTTCTCATGCAGCCAGTCGTAAAGTTTGCGCGACCCCATGGCGAAGGTACAGACGAATTTGTCTTTCAGCAGGGCCTTACGTTTATTGGTCACCACGCCGGCCTCGTAAAGCTCCATCATGGAGTCCACCATCATTTCGGTATGCACGCCCAGGTCTTTCTTACCTTTGAGGGCCAGCGCGCAGGCGTTCGGGATGCCGCCTATACCCAGCTGGATGGTGGCGCCGTCGTCCACCAGCTCTGCGATATAATTGCCGATGGTCGTTTCCGTGGCGTCCGGGCTGGGCGAGGGCAGCGAGGGCACTTCCTGGTCGTGCTCCACGAACCAGTCCACGTCGCTCACGTGCAGGTGGGTGTCGCCGAACGTGCGCGGCAGGTTCCGGTTCACCTCAAGGATCACGGTATCGGCGGCCTCTATCACGTCCTTCTCGTAAGTGATGCCGAGGGACAGGGAGACGAAGCCCTTGGAATCGGGCGGGGTGCAGGTGCCGAAGAAGATATCGGGCTTGCGGGCCTGGATGCGGTCGGTGGCCGCGCGGTGCAGCATGTTGGGCACGTAGGTCACGGTGCCGGCGCCGGCGGCGAGGGCCTGGCGCGAACCGGGGGCGTGGAACCAGCTAGCCAGCTCGAAATGCCCCTTCATTTCCGGCTTCATGTAGAAATCGTAGGGTTTGAGGGTCAGCACGGAGAAAACGCGCGCGTCCTTCACGCGGTGGGCGGCGGTATGGAACTTGCTCATGCAGCCCTGCGGCTCCGAGGCGCACTGCGCCACTATCACGTCGTCCCCGCTCTTGATCTTCGAGGCTGCCTCTTCGGCCGTTATCAGTTTTTCGGCGTAGGCGCTCTTGCACCCGGCCGCTGTCTTCTCCAGCGTCCTCATGCCTCACCCCTGAGTATGCCGCGCTTGAACACGCGGGCGAACAATTTCACGGCCTCGGTGTCCGGCAGGCCGTAATGCCCCTTCACCTTGAAAAGCTTCTCCATCACGAAATAGTTGTAATAGTTCCAGGACACCATCATCAGCGCGGCCACCGGGTCCACGTCCGGGGCGATCTTCTGCAGCGCGGAGCCGCCGCGCACCTTTACGGCCTGGGCGTAGCCGGCCCGCATATTGGCGAAGATCCTGGCCACGTGCTTGGCGCCGAACTCCACCACGTCCACATATATAAGGAGGATATATACGGAGAACTTCTCAATGGTGTCGCGGGAAGCGAAGCCCAGTTCTTCGATGTTGTCGGGGAAGGAAGTTTCCAGCAGGGCCTTTATCAGCGGCTGGTCCGGGCGGAAGTATTCCTTCTCGTAGGTCGCCAGCAGCGAGACAAAGATGGATTCCTTGGTCGGAAAATAGTTGTAGATATTGCCGAGCGAGACGCCGGCTTCGGCGGCGATGTCGCGGGTAGAGGTGCCGTGGAACCCCTGGCGGGTAAAAAGCTTGGCGGCGGCGGCGAGGATGCGGGCCTGGTTGGCCCCGGCGGCGTTCTTTTTGTTCTTTGTCGCGGTCTTGGTCATATATGAACGAGCGTTCGTTCGCCATATTTTAACACAAGCCGCGCGCCCCGGTCAACAAAAAAAAGAAAAAGGCCCCGGGAGGGGCCTTTTCTTTTCCGCGGGGCGCTTTACGCCATTTTAAGTATCCGCTTCACCGTGCTGAGCAGCACCGGGGTCTTGAAGTCCTTTTTCACTATATAGACGTCCGGGTCCTCGCTCATATCCAGGACCTCGGCCGGATGCGTGGTGGCTATGACCACCGGGACCTTGCTCATGAAGATGTTGCGCAGGCGCTCCAGCACGGCCTTGCCGCCGCCGCCGGGGAGTTCCATATCCAGGAGCACCAGGTCCGGCTTGCATTGCCCGAACTGGGAAACGGCCGAAGTGGCGTCCTCCGCGGTACAGATCTCCAGGCCGTGCTCCGTGAAAAGTTTCTTATAGCATTCCAGGACGTACAGGTCCGGGTCCGCGGTCAGTATTTTTGCCATTTTCCCCCCGCCGCGCCGGCCGCCGGTATCCCGGCGTAACCCCCGCGCAGCTGCGTTATTCCCTAACGTCCCTAATTATATTACTTTTTTTCGGAGAAAGAGCGGCCGCGGCTTCACTTTTCAGGCCCGGGCGGCCCTGCGGTGCCGCACGTACTCCACCGCGCCCGGGAGGACCGACACCACGATGATCCCCATTATCACCGCGGTAAAATTATTTTTGACCACCGGGATATTGCCGAAAAAATAGCCGGCCAGCGTAACGGAGAAGACCCAGAGAAGCCCGCCGGCCACGTTGTAGGCCAGGAACTTCCCGTAAGTCATGGCCCCCACGCCGGCCACGAAAGGCGCGAAGGTGCGCACTATGGGCACGAACCTGGCTATTATTATGGTCTTGCCGCCGTATTTTTCATAGAAGGCGTGCGTCTTCTGGAGATATTCTTTTTTGAAGATCCGGGAATTTTCGTAGTGGAAGGCCCTCGGCCCGATGTAGTGGCCCACCGCGTAGTTCACGGTGTCGCCCAGGACCGCGGCCACGGACAGCAGCCCCAGGGTCAGGACCAGGTCCAGGTGCCCCAGCCCGCAGAAGGCGCCGATAGCGAACAGCAGCGAGTCGCCCGGCAGGATGGGCGTCACCACCAGGCCGGTCTCGCAGAAGATTATAAGGAAAAGGATCAGGTAGGTCCAGGCGCCGTAGGCCTGGATCACCCCGCCCAGGTATTTATCAAGGTGCATCAGCACGTTGAACGCGTGGACGAGGTAGCCGAATAAAGCGGAAAGTATTTCCATAGCCCCTAATAAAAATTGCCGCTGTTACGCGGCAATCTTAAAAATCTGGTGGGTGGTACAGGATTTGAACCTGTGACATCTGTCGTGTGAGGACAGCGCTCTACCGCTGAGCTAACCACCCGTGCAACAATGTTAATTTTACCACATTCCGGCCGTGATACGAAATCAGGTGGCCGCGCCCTCCCCATGCGAGAGCTTCTCCAGCTCTTTGTCCCTGCGCGAGAGGCCACCGGGATAGAACTGCTTTTTGAACTCGCACACTTTTTTACACCCGCCGTAATCCTTCGCCCTGAAGAACGCCTCCGCGAGGGAGGAATAGGTGGAGGCCCTGAACTTTCTCATCAGCAGGGTTTCAGGTCTCTCCGCTTTTCCGTATATTTCCACGAACGCCGCGTAATCCTCCGGCCGTTTGAACTCGTCCAGCAATTCCCCGGAACGCAGCATCTGCAGCGCGGTCCTATGATTACCGGAGTTGGAGAACTTGAGCGCGTAAGCCAGGAGGAAGGTGTACGGAACATCTTCCCGGGGCAGTTTGTCTATGAGTCCCACCCCATGATAAAGCCTCAGCAAGTCCTCATGGGGAAGGCTCCCAGGGCTACCGCCCATGGCCCTGAATTCCATGTAGCGTTCAAAAAGCTGAGCGTAGTCCCCCAAAACCGCGGCCACTTTCACCTCGCCCGAAAAGTTCTTCTTAAAAACGCTCCGCCTTCGCAGCCTGCGCAGGGTCTTAAACCCGGTCAAAAACACCAACCCCGCGGCCAGTCCTTTCGCCCCCATCACCACCCTGTCCCTCAACAACTGCTCCCTGAACCGCCTGGCTGACAATTCCTCGTTACGCTTCTGGTCCAAAAGCTTAGTGGCCTTGGAAAGTTCGAGCCGACATTCTTCCTTCTCCCTGAAGGAAAGTGCCCGAGAGAACTCATGACACGCGCGCTCCACGTTCTCCAAGGTGGAATTCTCCAACGCCACAAGCCCCGCCTGATAGTGCATGGCGTACCTCGCGTCCTTCTCGATCTCCTTCGCCTCCTCGCTCTGCATCTCGCTGCTGCGCGCTTCCGCTTCCCACGGGGTCAGCCAGATCTTAATGGTCTTATCGAAACTCCCCGAGGCGAGATATTTACCGTCCGGAGAAATGGCCACGGACCGCACAAGCCCGCCATGCCCCCTATACTCCACGGTCCGAGGGTCCCCGATGGAACCCCATGAGTTGATGATTTTATTCGCCCCCCCGGAAAAAACATGGGATCCGTCGGGAGAATACGCCACGGCAAGCACGGGTTGCCGACCGCCGGAAAAGGTCTTTATGCAAAGAGGATCTTTAACTCGCCAGATCTTGGCGGAACCATCGTCGCTGCCGGAAGCCAGATAATGCCCCTTAGGGGAGAAAACCACTGAATTTACCGGTTCTGAGTGACCCTCCAGTACAGCTTTACGCTCGCCGCTTTCGGCATCCCATATCCTTATTACTTTATCCACCCCGGCAGAAGCGACATATTCCCCGTTGGAAGACACCGCCACGGAGTAAATATAGCCGGCGTGAGCAGGGATGGTCTTGTAGGCCTTTTTTGAATCCAGCCTCCACAACCGAAGCATGCCATCGGCTCCCGCCGAGGCCACCCGCGCGCCGTCCGGGAAGAAGGCGGCGGATGACACAAAATCCTTATGTCCCCTGAGGACGCCCATAGGGGAACCGGTGTTCGCGTTCCAGATCCTTACGGTCCCGTCCTCGCCGGCGGACACGATCTTTTTTCCGTCCCGTGAGAAAGCCACGGAATTTACAAACCCCGTATGTCCGGACAAGGTTTTAAGCAGCGCCTCGTCAGCCAAGCGCCAGATATTAATAACGTTCCCGGACCCGCCGGCGGCCAGATATTTACCATCCGTGGAAAACGCTATGGAATAAACTATCTTCGAATAATTCTTGACCGTCTTCGTCAAGAGGCTTTCTTGAGCTGAAAGTTTCAAAGGGAGCCAAAGGAGCGAGCCGAGGAAAAAGGAGGCCGGAATGATTCTTTTCATTTGTAAAACCCCACCTGCGGTTATTATAGCGGTTCAAGAAAAGTATTTGCAACGCCCGGACGTCCACGTCCCGCTTCTGTCGGTCGGGAACTTTTGCGGCGGTTAGATATAGAACAGGACCGCGAAATAATGGCAAAGGCTGCCGGCCAGCACGAACAGGTGCCAGACGCCGTGGAAGTAGGGGAAACGCCTGTCCATCACGTAAAAAGCCACCCCGGAGGTGTAGAAAAGGCCGCCGGCCATTAGCCAGCCGACGCCCCACGGCGGCAGCGCGCGGAAAAGAGGCCCCAGCGCCAGGACTATCAGCCAGCCCATCAGCAGGTAGATGATCAGTTGCGGGACGCGCTTGCCGCGGCCGTGAACCGCGTCCAGCACCACGCCGAAGGCGGCCAGGCCCCAGACCACGCCGAACAGCGACCAGCCCCAGGGGCCGCGCAACGTCACCAGCGTGAAAGGCGTGTAGGTGCCGGCTATCAGCAGGTAAATGCTCTGGTGGTCTATGACGCGCAGTATCTTTTTCGCGTTGCCGGTGGCGCCGTGGTAGAGCGAGGAGGAGAGGTAGAGCAGGAACAGCGTGGCGCCGTAGATGGAAAAGCTGGTAATGCGCCAGGCGTCGCCGCGCATGGAAGCGGACACCACCAGCACCACCAGCCCCGCCAGCGCCAGAACGGCGCCTACGATATGCGTCACGCTGTTGAAGATCTCCGGTTTTTTCATGGCGCCAGCACCTTCACCGCCCGGGGCAGGACTTCGAAGACCGCCGGGAATTTACCGTCCGCCTCGCCGTCTATGTTCAGCCAGACGGTCTCGTCCGAGTCCGCCTCCAGGCGGCTCAGGCGAGTCAGAGTTATGCCCGGCTCGCCCAGGTGGGTCCCTTTGTAAAGCCTGGGAAAATTGCGCGCCAGGGCCGGGCGGCTCATGTCCGCCACCAGCACCAGGTCCATCAGGCCGTCGTTGTCGCTGGTGCCGGGGGCTACCAGCATGCCCCCGCCCATGGAAGAGGTGTTGGCCAGCACGCCCAAATGGTAGCGCCCTGAAATATCCTTGCCGTCCGCCTTCAGCCGCAACTCCCGCGCGCGCGCGGTCAACATGGACCGCACGGAGGCGACGGCGTAGGAAACGGTCCCGCCCAGCGGCTTGCCCATCGCCTTTATGCGGTGCGCCACGTCCCCGGCCAGGCCGAAGGCGGCGATGTTGATGAAATGCCTCAGGCCGGGAGAACCGTCCTCCCGGGCGTAGCTCAGCCTACCCACGTCCAGCGGGCGCGCCCGTCCCCGGGCCAGCAATTCTATCAGGCCGGCGCGGTCAGACGGGTAGCGAAGATGCCGGGCGAGGTCGCAGCCGGAACCGGCCGGCACGGCGCCCAGCGTGACGTTGCGGCACAAATGTTCGGGCGCGGCCATCACGCCTTCCAGGGTTTCGGAAAAAGTGCCGTCGCCGCCCACGGCTATCAGGCGAGCTGCACCGCGCTCCGTAAGTTCGCGCGCGAGCTCGCACGCGTGCCCCGGCCGCTCGGTAACCACGCACGCGGAATCCGGCTGAAGCCGCAGGGCCTCTTCTTTTATTCCCGCCCAGACGCGCCCCGCCCTGCCGTGGCCGGCCGCGGGGTTGAGGATGAAATAGGTGCTGGACATAGGGCGCCGGATTTATTTTAGCAGTTTAGGCGGAAGGCTTTCCCGTCGGAAAAAAGAGAGGCGGCGCTCAGAGCATCCGCTCCGGCGCCGCCTTCCTAGTTCTTTTGCGAATTACTTCTTTTTACCTTTCTTCACGGTCTTCTTCGCAGTCTTTTTCTTCGCGACTTTCTTCGCTACTTTCTTTTTAGCTTTAGGCATTTTTCTTTGTTCTCCTTGCGCAGTACATAGCGCTGATTTGAATTCTATATATTGTTCCGATAAAATGCAACACTTTTTTTCTGATTTTTTCCCAATGAAAAAATTATCCGGCTCAATAATGCTCCGGCGCGTGCCCTTCTTTCACTTCCTTGGAGAAAGAAAGCGCGAGAAAGAGCGCCGCCAGCGCCAGGTAGCCGAGCGTGAACTGGTACGGCACCTGGTTGGCCGGATAGGCCAGCGTCCACGGCAGGTACATGTTCCCGTCGGGCGCGGCCGAGTGGATCATGCCGAAGAAGGTCAGCAGGGCGCAGACCAGCAGGTAGACGGCCGCGGCGCGCACCTGCCGGTCTATCAGCTTCGCCACGAACGCGCCCCAGAGCATGCCGGTCAGAATGAACCCATTGCCGAGCGCCACTATCACCTGCAGCTCGGGCAGCCCCTTGTCCACTGCGACGAGCATTTTGTTGAAGGACTCCGTGGCCACCAGCGCGGTGTTGGATAATTTTATGGTCACCAGCCGGGCGAGCGTGGGGAAATACGCCAGCGCCACGGCGGGCGCGTGGCGGATGGGGCAGGCGTGGAAAGCCTGGCACATGATGTCCAGCCCGACGAAGATCAGGATGGGGGCGATGACGGCGCGCGGGATCAGCTCCACTATGAACCCGACGTAGCCGAGGAACCCGCCGAGGCCGATGAAGACGCCGGTGAGCAGCGTGTAGCCGGCGCGGCTGCCCATGGCCTTGTACGCGGGCTGCCCGATGTACGGCGTGCTCTGCGCCACGCCGCCGCAGACGCCGGCCACCAGGGTGGCCACGGCCTCGGTCAGCAGGATGTCGCGCGTGCTGAAGTCGTCGCCGGCCACACGGGCGCTCTCGGTGACGTTGATGCCGCCCACCACGGTGAGGATGGCGAACGGTATGGCTATCGGCAGGTACTTCAACGCCTCACCCAGGCCTTTAACGAAATCCAGCGACGGGACGGGCAGGCCGAAATGCAGCTGGGCCGTGAACGGCTGGTAATGCCCGCCGGCGAGGCCGTGCGGGGCCAGAATGTAATACAGGGCCGTGCCGAGGGCCACGGCGCCGAGCACGCCGGGGAAGTTCCGCGGCAGCTTGATCCCGGCGATCAGCGTGTAGATAATGAGGCCGAAGGCGATCAGGCCCACGATGGGCATCCCGAAGATCTCGACGATCGGACCGAAGCCGATGAGCGCGAGGCCTATGCCGGCCAGCGAGCCCAGCAGGCCCGCCTGCGGGATTATCTTCTGCAGCCAGCCGCCGAAGAAGGAGCAGACGAACTTGACGACACCGATAAGCACCATGGTGGCCATGCCGAGATACCAGGTCATCATCGCGGCGTCCATCTCGGCCATGCCCCTGGCCTTGAAACTGAGGAAGGCGGGGCCGAGCACGGCCAGCGCTATGCCTATGGTGGAAGGCGTGTCCAGGCCGAGCGGCATCGCCGTCACCTTGGGATTGTTGGTGCGCTTCGCGAGGCGGAAGGCCATCCAGGTATAGACCAGGTCCCCGAACAGCACGCCGAACGCGGTGCCGGGGAACATGCGCTTATAAACTATCTCCGCCGGGAAACCGAAGGCGAAGATCATGATGCCGGCCAGGAAAGAGAGCACGGTCATGTTGTCGAACATGAGGCCGAAGAAGCCGTTGATATCCCCGAGCGTGAACCACTCGTATTTGAAAGGCGCCTGCTTTGCGTTATCCGCCATGTTGATCTCCTTGAGCCGCCGCCGGGCGGGGCCTACTGAATAATAACAAAATAGCCCGCCCCTTTAAAGCGCCGCGGGTCTAAGTTGTATAATGGGGATTATGGCGGAGGAATGGGTTGAAACGGCCGCTTTTGAGGCCCTGAAGGACGGCCGGCTCACGCCGGTCTTCCCCAAAGGCCTGCCCGCCCTATTAATAAGGAAGGGGAACGACCTGTACGCGCTGGAGAACCGCTGCAGGCATATGGGCTGCCCTTTGGCCGCCGGCACCCTGGACGGCTACACCCTGCAATGCCCCTGCCACGACTGGCGCTTCGACATCCGCGACGGCGGCCTGCTGGCCGCGCCCGAGATCAAGCTGAAACTCTACCCGGCCGAGGTCCGCGGCGGGAAAGTATTCCTGAGGATATCATGAAAAAAGTAATAGTGTACGCGCTCACAACCTGCCTGTGGTGCAAGAAGACCAAGAAATTCTTCGAGGAGAAGAAGGTCCCGTTCGAAGCCGTGGACTACGACAAACAGCCCGAAGAAAAACAGGAAGAGATCATGGCGGAAATGAAAGCCGCCGGCTGCACCGGCTCTTTCCCGTTCGTGAAGATAGGCGGCGCCTGCGTGCAGGGCTACGACCCCGACGAATTCGAGAAACTGCTGGAAAAGAAATGAACCCGGAAGCGCGGAAAAAAGCGCTGCGCCTGCTTTTCGAGCCCCTGGTAACCGAACTGGGCTACAAATTCACGCCCAACGCGGAGGACGCGGATTTCCTGCTGGAGCAGGAGGTCATGCTGGAGGAGAAGTACGGCATGCCCTACTGCCCCTGCCAGGCCCGCTCCAAGGTCCGCGCCGAGAACATGGAGATAGTCTGTCCCTGCATCCCTTTCCACCGGGAACACTACGACGCCATGCGCCGCTGCTGGTGCGGGCTGTTCGTGCACAAGGACGTAACTGACCCCGACGGGCTCAGGCAGATCCCGCCGTCCAAATTCGCGAAAAAATAATATGCTCATAAAAGCGGCCGACCAATCCGATATCGCCCCCGGCGGCATGAAAGCCCTGACCCTCAGCGGCAGGGAACTCGTGCTCTGCAATTACGAAGGCGCGTTCTACGCCGTAGAGCGGGCCTGCGGCCACGCCAACGCCCGCCTGGAGCGCGGGGCGCTGACCGGCTGGATCCTCACCTGCCCGCTGCATTACGCCCAGTTCGATATCCGCACCGGGGAGGCCCTAAGCCGCCCCATCCCCAAAGCCCCGGCCAGCGCCCACCCGGACCCTGCCGCCGCCGACCTGGAGACACGCGGCCTCAAGACCTGGCCCGTGCGGCTCCAGGACGGGGCCATCTACGTAGACCTTCCCTGAAGCAATCCCCTAGGGGACGTTCATTCCTAATTCCTAATTATCCACACTCCTAATATACGGCACATGCAGTGCGCGGCTGCATTGTTAATAATTAGGAATTAGGAATGAACGTCCCCTTGCAATAAAACCTCCCCCTCCTGCGTTGTATAAGTGCACGGGAGAAAGGAGCGAGGTTTTATGAACAACAAGATACTTATAGCGGTTTTCGGCGCGGGCCTGGGCCTGGCGCTGGCTTTGCCTGCCGCCGCGGAGAAGGGGAAGGGCCCCTGCGCCGAAGACGCGGCCAAGTTCTGCAAGGACGTGAAGCCCGGCGAAGGCCGCGTGCTCGCCTGCCTTAAGGAACATGAGAAGGACTTATCCCAGGCCTGCCGGGACCGCAAGGCCGCAGCGGCCGAAAGGCGCGGCAAGGGGCACGGCGAAGGCCAGGCCCGCAACAAGGGCGGCCGGGGCGGCGTCTGCATGAGGGAATACGGCCAGGGTTTCGCCTCCGGGTTCAAGCGCGGCTTCAAGATGCGCGCCGGGCTGGGCCGCGGGGAAGGCCGGGGCGGCAAGCGGGGCGCGGCCGCGGGAGTTTGCGCCGCGGACGCCAGGAAACTCTGCGGGGAAGTGAAACCCGGGGAAGGCCGCGTGCGCGACTGCCTGATAAAGAACGCGGGCAAGCTCTCGGACGACTGCAAGACCAGGGTGGAAAAGGCGAAGGCGCGGCAGGAAGAGAAGGGAAAGAAGGTTTAACCGCTCCCGTGAAAAAAGGCGGCCCTCCTCGCGGGGGGCCGCCTTCCTTTTTTTCCGGCCGGGTCAGCGGGCGCGGACGCGCTCCGCCGGCGGCGCCGGCTTGGCCAGGTCTATCTTCTTGGAAACGAACAGCAGCGAGCCGTCCTGCACCAGCAGGCCGTAGAGCACGCCGTTCACGGCGAGCAGCCAGCGCGGCGCGGCCGCCACGAGCGAGTCGCGGGTCACGGAATAATAATAGAGCCCGTCGGAACCCAGGCGCAGCGTGACGGTGCCCTCTTCTTCGGAGAGCGGCTCCAGGTTGCGAAAAACGGCGTAAGTGACGAGGCCGCCGAAAGTGACCTTCATGGCGTCCGCGTAAAGCTTGTCGAACAGGGAGTTTATGGAGACTTCCTTGGACTCTTCCGTGCCCCGGTCTATCCTTACCACGCCCTTTTCGGCCTTTATGTAAAGTTCCAGCCCGCTGTACCGGTAAACCGCGCCGGCGGCGAGATCGGTCTCCTTCCAGGCTCCGGCGCCCAGGCCGGAAGCCGGCTTCAGCAGGAACCACGTATCCCAGTTCGCGTCGAAGACCACGGTGGCGAGGAATTTAACGCCGCCTATCTCCAGCGGCTGGGAAACCTGGTCGCGCGCGGCCAGGAGGTCCAGCAGCGGCGCTCCGCCTATGGTCACGACCTCGGCCTTGGCGGCCAGCAGCCCCCCGGCCGAGGAGTTCTCGGCGCGGCCCCATTCCCCCGCGCAGAGCGGGGAGGCGGCCAACAGCAGCGTGATCAGGATCCTCATGCCTACATTCTACCAAATACCCGGCGGGTCAAAATAAAACCGCCCGGCTTGTGACCGGGCGGTTCGTCAAGAGAAAGAAGGATTACTTCTTCTTCTTGCCGGAATTCTTCATGATGGCGCGGGAGATGTTGCCCTTCTTATCGATGAAGTACAGGTAGCCTTTCTCTTTCTTCAGGCCGACCTTCACGGCAACCTTGGCCTTGCCGCCTTTCTTTTTGCCGCGGGCCATCAGCGCGCAGGAGATGTCGCCTTTCTTGTCGATGAAGTACAGGTAACCCTTCTCACGCTTCAGACCAACTTTCTGTATCATTTCAGCCATTTCACTTTCCTCCGTTGACTTCCCCCCACTGTTATCGTCGGGGCATATTTTCGCACCCGTCGGGGGCGATAGGGAAATACTACATTATGCCGCCGGGGAATGCAATAGTTTTTTTCAGGGCCTGGCCGCGGCGGGGACCTGGGGCGGCAGTTTCTCCTGCTCGGGCTCGCGCAGGTGTTCCCCGAAGAAGGCGGCCACCTTTTCCTTGTAGACCTGCCCGCCCACCTCGGCGCACTTGGCATGGGAGGCGCCGGCCACCGTCCAGATCTGCTTTTTCTCCGACGTGCACAGCCCGAAGAGCCGCTCCGAGTCCGAAGCGGGGACCAGGTCGTCGTTGTCGCCGTTTATGAACATCGCCGGGATCCTGACCCTGGCCGCGTTGTGCAGCGGGCTGTAGGGTTCCGGGTCCGCCTTGAGCTTGCGCCTCACGAAGAACAGCGTGAGCCAGACGAGCGGGAAATACGGGGTCTTGAGGCGGTTCCAGCTCCAGTTGGCCACCACCTTGTTGTAGCTGAGGAAGGTGTTCTCGGCCAGCACGCAGGCGAGCTCCGGGTATTTGGCGGCGGCGTAAACCGCCACGGAACCGCCCATGGAGGTGCCGAACACGCCCACCGACTCGGCCATGTGCGGCCGGTTGGCCTTCAGGAACTCGTAGGCGGCGTCGAAGTCCCTCGTTTCCAGGTAGCCCACGCTGGAAACCGCGCCCTTGCTGTCGCCGGAGGCGCGGAAATCGAAATAGAAGAGGTTGAAGCCGCTCTCCGCCAGGAACCAGGTGTCGCGCAGCATCTCGCCACGGTTGGAGGTCCAGCCGTGGCAGAAGATTATGGTCTTGCCGCTCTCACCGCCGGGGGCGGGGATGAACCAGCCCTTCAGGCGGACGCCGTCGGCGGTGGAGAATTCCACCGTCTCGTGCGCGAGCCGGAACTGGTCCGGGCTGAAGGCCACGGCCTTGCGCCCCGGCTGTATTATGGCCGAGCTCTTCTTATAGGAGAGGTAGACCGCGAGCGCCGCTATGGCGCCGAGGGCGAAAAGGAACCAGTTTATCATCTCAGCTTTGCTCATAATTTTCCTTAGACGAGGCCTTTCAGGCCCAGGAGGTCCATATAATCGTAGAAGCCGGGACGCCGGCCGAAAGTCCAGGCGGCGGCCTTCAGCGCCCCGGAAGCGAACACGGCCCGCGAGTGGGCGCGGTGCGTGAGTTCCACCCGCTCATGGGGCCCGGCGTAAAGAACGGTGTGGTCGCCCACTATGTCCCCGGCCCGGACGCTGGTCACGGGGGGCAGGGCGCCGCCCCGCGCCGCCGCGATATGCTCGGCGTAACGCAGGGCCGTGCCGGAAGGGGCGTCGCGCTTGGCGGCGTGATGGGCTTCGCTCACGTGCACGTCGAAATTCTTAAGGCGCGCGGCGGCCAGCGCGGCCAGCGCGAAGGTGAGGTTCACGGCCGGGCTCATGTTGGGGGAATGGAAAACGGCGGTCTTTTTGCCGGCGGCCTTCAGCGCGGCCAGCTGTTTGGGGGAAAAACCGGTGGTGCCGGTCACGAAGGGCTTGCGGGCCCTGGCGCAGGCGGCGGCGCAGCGGCAGGCGGCCTCGGGCGAGGAAAAATCCACCACCACGTCGGCGGAGGCCAGCTGGTACTCGAAAGCGTCGGGCGGCTCTATGCCGGCCCCTGGCCTGGCGTCTATGCCCGCGGCCAGGACGAACTCGCCCGAGCCTTCCATCTCGGCGCGCACGGCCCGGCCCATGCGGCCGGAAGCGCCGCAAAGCAGCACCCGTAAAGGTTTCTTAGCCATCAATCCAATTATAAATATTAAAGGTTCCCAATAGCAAAAGGCGCCTGGTGCCCAGGGCGCCGGCATGTTCCCCTCGTGAGCCGTTAGGGCGCAGGGCCAAGTGCCGCAGCGGACGGCCTATCATTATGGCCGCGGCGGCGCTGTCTGAGGCGAGCACGGTGTGCGAGCCGAGTTCGACGCCGGCGGAGGCACGCAGGCCCTCTTCCGCCGCGCCCGCTTAGGCGAGCGAGGGGGATATGCCGGCGCTGGATGGCATTTTACGGCCATCTTTTGCTATTCTTTGTCTAATGATATACCTGCTTTCGCTGGTAATAGTCATCCTGCTTTTCGCGGTGGGGGCCCTGCTGCGCAAGCTCTACGACCTGCGCCTGGAGAAACATTCCTCCGAAAGCGACGGCCGGGACCTGTCCCTGAAGACCACCTGGGGCAAGTTCGACGAACTGCTCACCAGCCTCCTCACCATCCACGAGATCGGCATAGTCAACGCCGGCACCATCAAGAAAGAGGACTTCTACCAGACCGTGGTGGAGTCCGCCTGCGAGCTCATCAGCTCCCCCCGCGGCTCCCTGATGATCCACGACACCGTGGCCGACGAGCTCAAGATCGCCGCCTCCAAGAACATCTCCCGCGAGGTCATAGAGAACACCCGCATAAAGCCCGGCCTCGGCATAGCCGGCCGCGCCTTCCAGACCGGCGAGACCATCTTCGTCACCGACCCCCAGCAGAACACCCAGTACAAGGATTTCATCGGCAAGGAAGAGCAGAAGGACCCCTTCATAGCCATCCCGCTCAAGCTCAAGGACAAGCCGTTCGGCGTGCTGAACCTCCACCTCTCGCGCGAGAAAGAATCCTTCACCGACTACGACCTGAAATTCCTGACCCTGCTGGCCGGCGAGACCGCCATCACGCTGGAGAACATCAAGCTTTACGAAAGCCTCGAGAACTTCTACCTGGAAATGGTGCAGACCCTGGCGCGCGTCATAGACGCCAAGGACTCCTACACCGGCGACCACGCCGGCCGCGCCCGCCAGAAGGCCCGCCGCCTCGCCGAAGAGCTCCACATGCCCGCCCAGATGCTGCGCTACGTGGAATACGCCGCCCTGCTGCACGACATCGGCAAGATCGGCATAGACGGCGGCATCCTCTCCAAGCCCGGCAAGCTGACCGCCGAGGAATACGAGGAGATAAAGAAGCACCCGGCCATCGGCTACCAGATCCTGTCCCCCATCCATTTCCTGGGCCCCGTCTCGCAGATGGTGCTGTACCACCAGGAGTGGTACAACGGCCTGGGCTACCCCGAGGGCCTCAAGGGCGAGGAGATCCCGCTCGGCGCGCGCATAGTGGCCACCATAGACGCGTGGGACGCCATGCGCAGCGACCGCCCCTACCGCAAGGCCCTCAGCGTGGAGATCGCCGAGGACCAGCTCGTAAAAGGCTCCGGCAAGCAGTTCGACCCGCAGGTGGTCACCGCCTTCCTCAAGCTCGAGAAAGCCGGCTGGCCGGAATTCGAGAAATAAGCCGTGCTCTTCATCGTTCCCACCCCCATAGGCAACCTCAAGGACATCACCCTGCGCGCGCTGGAAGCGCTCAAGGAAGCGGACGCCGTGTTCTGCGAGGACACCCGCCGCACCCTCAACCTCCTGAACCATTTCGGCCTGCAGAAAAAACTTTTCCGCTACCACGAGCACGACGAGCGCTCCGTGGCCGGCGCCATGGCTTGGCTGCGCTCCGGCAAGAGCGCGGCGCTGGTCACCGACGGCGGCTCGCCGTGCATTTCCGACCCCGGCAGGAAACTCGTGGCCCTCGCGCGCTCCACCGGCGTCAAGGTTTCGGCGCTGCCCGGCCCCTCGGCCGTGATAGCGGCGGCGGCCGGCTCCGGCCTGCCCTGCGACTCTTTCGTCTTCCTCGGCTTCCTGCCCCGCTCGCGCGGCAAAATAGTGAAGGCGCTCAAGGCCGCCTTCGAGCTGAAGAAGACCGTTATACTTTTCGAATCCCCCTACCGCCTCAAGAAATTCCTCGCGCTGGCGAAGGAAGAGTTCGGCCCGGGCCTCACCGCCATAGTGGCGCGCGAGATCAGCAAGATCTACGAGGAATGGACCGGCGCGCTGATAGACGAGACCATAGCGAAGATCGAAGCCGCGGGCGAGGTAAAAGGCGAGATCGTACTGCTGCTGCGCCCGCCGGACGCCGCCGAAGACGCCCCCGAGCCGGAAGGCGCGGAGGACCTGCCGTGAAGAAGGTGCTCTTCGTCTGCACCGGCAACACCTGCCGCTCCGTGCTCGCCCACCACTACGCCAACCGGCTGGCGGCGGACGGAAAATTAAAGTTTTACTTTTCTTCCGCCGGCCTGGAGGCCAGCAAGGACATTCCCCAGCCCAAGGCCGTGGCGGACCTGCTCGAAAAAGAAGGGATAAAAGATTTCAAGCACGTGCCCGCGCCGCTGACCGGCAAGATGATAAAGGCCAACGACCTGGTACTAGCCATGACCGCCGGCCACAAGGCCGAGATAATAAGGCGCTATCCCCGCGCCGCTAAAAAAACGCAGACCCTGGTGGAATACGCCGGTTTCGGGCACGACGACATCGCCGACCCCTACGGCCGCAGCGACCTCTTCTATTTCGAAGTGTTCAAGCTGATCAAGACCGCCGTCCAGGCCGCGCTGGAAAAGCTGAAAAAGAAGTAAAATAAACCCACGCTTTCGCTGCAGACAAAGGAGACCAACATGTACGACGAGATAAAGAAGAACGACCCCCAGCTTTACGCCGCCATCAAGGGCGAGGTGCTGCGCCAGCAGAACAACCTGGAACTCATCGCCTCCGAGAACTACACCTCCAAGGCCGTGCTCGAGGCCCTCGGCAGCGTCCTCACCAATAAATACGCCGAGGGCTACCCGGGCAAGCGCTACTACGGCGGCTGCGAGCACGTGGACGTGGCCGAGAAGCTGGCCATCGACCGCGCCAAGAAACTCTTCGGCGCCGAGCACGCCAACGTACAGCCCCATTCCGGCACGCAGGCCAATATCGCCGCCTACCTCTCCCTCATCAACCCCGGCGACACCGTGATGGGCCTCAACCTCTCCCACGGCGGCCACCTCTCCCACGGCCATCCCCTCAACTTCTCCGGCCGCTACTTCAAGATCATCACCATGAACGTCTCCCAGGAGACCGAGCTGATAGACTACGAGGAGATGGAAAAGCTCATAGAAAAGCACCGCCCCAAGCTCATCATGGCCGGCGCCTCCAACTATTCCCGCAAATGGGACTGGGCCCGCATTAAGCGCGCCGCCGACACCTGGAAATGCTTCCTGGTCACCGACATCGCCCATTACGCCGGCCTCATAGCCGCCGGCATCTACCCGTCGCCGGTGGAATACGCCGACATCGTCACCACCACCACGCACAAGACCCTGCGCGGCCCGCGCGGCGGCCTGATCCTCTCCAAGGGCTGCTACGCCAAGTCCGTGGACCGCACCAACTTCCCGGGCAACCAGGGCGGCCCGCTGATGCACGCCATCGCCGGCAAGGCCATCTGCTTCAAGGAAGCCATGAGCCCGAAGTTCAAGGAGTACCAGACGCAGGTGCTCAAGAACGCCCGCAAGCTGGCCCGCGAGCTGCAGGGCCGCGGCTACCGCATAGTCTCCGGCGGCACCGACTGCCACCTGATGAGCGTGGACCTGCGCGCCAAAAACATCACCGGCCTCGAGGCCGAACAGGCGCTGGACAAGGCCGGGATCACGGTGAACAAGAACACCATCCCCTACGACCCCCAGAAGCCCATGATCACCAGCGGCGTGCGCCTGGGCACCCCGGCCATAACCACCCGCGGCATGAAGGAGAAGCAGATCTCCATCATCGCCGGGCTGTTCGACGACGCCATCGCCCACGCCAAGGACGACAAGGCGCTCAAGGGCATCAAGGAGCAGGTGAAGCTGCTGTGCGCGGGCTTCCCCATGTATCCCGGCTTCGAGAACTAGGCCGGACCCCCTAGAAGAGAAGGCCGCGCCGCAAGCGCGGCTCTTTTTTTTGGAGACCGGCTCTCTTTGACTATACCTGCCTTGACAAGCACGAAAACCGCACCTATACTACTTAGGCGGGGGCAAAACTGACCGACAAAACAGCCACTATCTTAATATGAATCACCATCTTTTTATACGGGGACTGACTTTCTTGTTGTTGCAGGCGGCATGCGCATACGCTGTTACATTGAAAGATATTCCTGAAATTGAGTATGGCAGCGGCGAGAGGATACAACAAGACTTTTCCGACAAATCATTTATTCATTATGAGACACCGTTTTATGGAGTCTATGATATAAAAGCGGACGGAGATTATATCTGGATTGCTCTTTATTCGGGCGGGGTCATGCGATACGACACCAAATCCGACACGTGGCGCATTTTTACAAAGAGTGATGGTCTTAATTATTTTCAAATCCATAAAATTGGGATTACCCCAGAATATGTCTATGCTATTGGCGAGAACAATGGGCGGTATGCGAACAGATTCAACAGGGTCACGCAGAAATGGGAAAACATACCTTATAACGATCTCCCAGCATTAAAGTGGAATTATTCCGATGACCCGGCAAATCCGGAGATAAAAAGGAAGGGAAACGAATTGGTCCATGGGGGAAATGGCCAGGGCAGAGTTTTAGAAACAGAATCAGATATCTGGGTTGGATTCGACGGCATCTGCCGGTTTAACAAAGCGCATAAAACTTGGACCTGCTGGTCACAATACGGCACTTTCAATAGAGATATAACTTCCATACAGAAAGTGAACGATAAAACTATTTGGTTCGGGAGCCGTAATGGCATTATAGAGTTAAACAAGGAAAACGGCGTGTGGCGTCGCCTATCAACGGTTGACGGCTTGTTCGATAATGCAGTGATTTCTATGGCCGAGGAGAACGGGACCATTGTGGTTATCCATCCGAACGGATTGTCAAAATTCCAGATTAAAACGCAAAAGTGGTCTTCAGAGCCGGATATTCAGGGCGCAAACCATCTCCTTCTGCAAGATGGGGTACTATGGCTGGGCGATAGCAAAGGAGTGCGACTAAAGAATCTAAGCGGCAGAACGCAACTCGTTTTACCCCCCAATTTTGAAGGCCATGCTGTTTCGGGGATAGTTGCCCAGGCCGGCTCTATATGGCTGGGCACCGATAACGGATTGTACTCCTATAAACTTTCCTCCGGCGAATGGAGCGCATGGACTTATCAGAACGGCACTTTTTCCCAAGGCGCAATACCAGAAATAAAAATGCGGTCGGGCGAACCTGAGGACTATTTTGGGGAGGACGAATACTGTGAGCCGGGGACTACCATATTAGGTTTGGGGGTTCGTAAAAACAATTTAATTATCGTGATGCGGATGAACTGCATAACCGAGGACGCGCCACTTGCGGAGTATCTCATTGAATGGAACCCATTAAACGGAAACATTTCCGCGTCCTTATCCGGGAAGAACGTGGCTTGGGAGAGGATTGGCGCCATCGTTGAAGATGGGGAAGATTTATGGCTGACGGATAGTACAGATTTATATCAAGTACAATATTCGTCCCGTGAGTTCATTAAATACGAGCGAGTTCCCGCTATCACTGAAAACGCATTTCTTCCACTTGGCAAAGGATTAACCAAGGGAGCTATTGTCGCCCTGAAAAAAGATGGGGGAATTTTATGGGTCGGGATGGATAAAGGCATCGGAGCATATGAGCCCAAATCGGGGTGGCGTACCTTTACCCAGCCAGGACCTTCTCATAGCTATGCGCTCGATATCCTAAATTGGAAGGGGACCGCATGGGCACAACCTGGATATGTGCACAATTTTATCGCGGCCCCTTGGGCCCGCTATGACATATCAACCAATAAGTGGCGGTCATATAGTTTCGAAAATGGGTGGCATCCATTTGCCGGAACGATGCAGATAACTGGAGACATGTTGTGGTATGCGGATTCTAATGGAGTAAAGACTCTAGACCTGAATTCCGGCGCAACAAAAGAATATCCTAACCCGTCAAAAAGCAAGGTAAACGGAATCCTTGTGGACAAGGATATTTGGGCCATAACGGCCAACGAGCTGAGTGTCTGGAGCGAAGACACGAAGTCATGGCGGGTTTTTGGATTTGATGAAGCGGAAATCAACAGACACACTGACTCCACTAATAAATTAGGCCTTTCCCTTGCAAAACAAGGGGACAAAATATGGATTGGCCATAATACCGGCGTAGCTCGGTTTGATCTTTACACGAAATCATTCGAGTATCTAAATGAGACTGTAGATAATTCACCCATAAATGGAATCGTGATAGTCAATCATAACGTATGGCTGATTGGAGATAAAGTATTTCTTTTTGAAGGCGGCGATCCTCAAAATCAGAAATTTCTCCAGGTGCCAAGTGCAAAGCATGTAATAGATATAGGGGAATATATCGCCTGTGCCACAAACGAGAAGGAGCTTGTGTATCTTTTAAATAAAAATCAAAAAACAATATTGCATTTAGATGTGAGTGGGCTTGGAATTAGGAGATATCGGGGAGCTGGCGCGCTAGCAATAGATGGTAAAAATTTATGGGTGGGAGGCTATGAGTTGTCCCGTATCCCATACAAACGATTGGAAGATTTATTTCAGCGTGAAGACATGCTCTGGCAAGAGCGTGGCTCCCAAATACATTCAAAGAAACCCGAATAAAGTTCCCAACACGTCAGCGGCGGCACCGACTGCCACCTGATGAGCGTGGACCTGCGCGCCAAAAACATCACCGGCCTCGAGGCCGAGCAGGCGCTCGACAAGGCCGGCATAACGGTGAACAAGAACACCATCCCGTACGACCCGCAGAAGCCCATGATCACCAGCGGCGTGCGCCTGGGCACCCCGGCCATAACCACCCGCGGCATGAAGGAGAAGCAGATCTCCATCATCGCCGGGCTGTTCCCACGCCAAGGACGACAAGGCGCTCAAGGGTATCAAGGAGCAGGTGAAGCTGCTGTGCGCGGGCTTCCCCATGTATCCCGGCTTCGAGAACTAGGCCCCAAAGACGCAAAAGAAAAAGGCCGCGCGAAAGCGCGGCCTTTTTTTATCCGGGCGCTAGCGGCGGCCGTCGTAGAGGTATTTGAGGATGCCTGGGTCGCGCAGGGCGCGCCAGGGCTTGAAGACCAGCAGCAGCAGGACGCGCAGGAACTCGGATTTCTTGTAGAGCCGCAATTTCCGGCCGGAACTCGCGTGCGGCCCGGGCAGGATCACGAAACCAAGGCCCTTTTCCCGCCCCCACCTCTTGAGCCGGCGGCTCAGGTCTATCTCCTCGGCGGCGTAGAGCGCGGCGCTGAAGCCGCCGGCCGCGCGGAAGGCGTCGGCGCGGCAGAACAGGAAAGAACCGGCGGCCAGCGTGAAGATCACGGAGATCAGGTTCCAGGTCCCCACCGTCAGCCGGCCGAACAGGTCCGGCACGTCTTCCAGCTGCACCTTCGCCCCGCCGCCGCAGACCCGCCCCCCGTTCACGGCCGAGAGCAGCTGCCGCAGGGTGCCGGCCTCCAGGCGTGAATCGGCGTCTATGAACAGCAGCCAGTCCCCGGCCGCGCCGGCCGCGCCGGCGTTGCGGGAGCGGGAGATCTGGTTTACCGGTTCAAAAATCACTTTCGCCCCTGCCGCGGCGGCTATGCGGGGAGTGGCGTCGGTGGAATTATTGTCGCAGACTATGACTTCATGCTCCAGGCCGGGGTCGCCAACGGCGCGGAAAGCGGCGGCCACGCTCTCCAGGCAGGCGCCCAGGAGCTTTTCCTCGTTATAGGCCGGAACCACCACCGAGATCTTCATAGCTTACCCCTTGCTGACTATTTTACGCCTATAACCGAAAAAAAGCAATGTCCGCCCCCGCCCGCCGCGCCGCAAACATCTCCATAGCCCCAAACAGCGGTCGAGCCAGTCCACGGTATTTTTATTGCCTATCAAACCGGCCTCTTTTATATAATCATGTGGTAGGGAGTCGATAATTCCAGGGGGAAAGTTGAATTTAGACCTTAGGCTTTACTCTATCCTGTTGGCGGCAGGCTTGCTGCCGGCCTGCACGCTGGGCGCCTGCCTCGCCGCCGGTTTTGGTCCGGCCGCAGCGGCGGCTGCGGCAGGCCTGGCCTCGCTGTTCGCCGCCCTGTGCGCAGGCCGGCTCATAGAGCGCGGCCTCTCCGCCCCTGTCTCCAAAGTTTCCGCCGCGGTAAAAAAATTCATCGCCGACAACTATCGGCTGGCCGCCGCCCTCCCAAAGGAAGGCTGGCCCGCAGCAGCCGCGCTGGTTTCATCCGCCAACAGATTAATGCTGGAGTTGGGCGCCTTCCGCGCTTTCCAGATAAACCAGGTGGTGGAAGAGCGCGGCAAGGCTAAAGCCCTTATCGAGACCATCCCCGACGGCGCGCTGCTGCTTGACGACAGAGGCGGGATAATCTACTCCAACAGAACGGCACTGCGCCTGCTGGGCATACCCGGCCTTTCCGAAGAAGTATCGATACCCGCCTCCGTGACCGTAACGGCCCTTGCGGAAGAGATCTCCAGGATGCTGGCCTCCGAAGAGCCATATCTCAAAGCCTGCGTGGAACTGCCGCGGCCCGAAGGGATCTCCGGGCCGGCCCGCACTTATTTGCTTATCGCGGCGCAGTTCCTGCTGCCAACCCTCAAACGCCCCGGCCGCGTTCTCATACTGCGCGATGTGACGCAGGAGATGGAGTTGGAAAAGACCAAGGAATCTTTCTTCCAGATGATAACCCATGATATGCGCGCCCCGCTCTCGAGCATCATGGGCTACACCCAGATGCTGGCCAAGTCGGTGCCGAAGACGCCGCTAAGCGATCAGCACATAGCGACCATCATCCGCGCGGCAGGGCGCCTTAACGGCATGATAACGGACATACTCAATACCACAAAAATGGAGCGCGGCAGCATGTCCCTTTCTCCCGAACGCCTCGAGAGCGCCGCGCTGGCGTCGCGTATGCGCGACGCCCACGCTCCGGACGCGGAACGACGCAAGGTCTCCCTGGCCCCGGTTACCGGGGACGGCGCGGAATTCTACGGAGATAAGGTCCTGCTCGAGCGCGTTCTCTCCAACCTGATAGGCAACGCCATAAAATTCACCCCCCCAGGAGGCAGCGTAGAGCTCTCCTGCGGCCGCCTGGACGGAAATGTTCTTTTCATGGTTTCAGACACCGGCCCGGGAGTCCCGAAAGACAAACGGGAGGTGATCTTTGAAAAATACGCGCAGATGGAAGAGCACAGTTCCATGGGCTTCGGCCTGGGCCTGGCCATGTGTAAACTGGCGGTAGAACTGCATAAGGGCAGGATCTGGGTAGAGCCGGGGAAAGGAGCAGGCAGCTGTTTCAAACTCACACTGCCAGCGGGAGAAAAGCCCGCCTGAAACGTTATGTCAAAAATCCTAATAATAGACGACGAGCCGTCCATCAGGGAACTCTACAGATTTATATTTTCCGACGCCGGACACGAGGTGCTGCTGGCGGAGCACGGCCTGGCCGCGCTGGAACTGCTAAAGACGCAAACTCCTGATTTTATGCTGGTCGACGTGAGCATGCCCGAACTGCCCGGGGACGAATTTATAAAGCGCCTTGCCAAGCTGGGCCTGACCGACCCCCGTTTAGACCGGATCCCGTTCTGCGTCATGACCGGGGAGAACTTCATGGAATCCGCCCTGAACAGCGCCTTCGCCAACCGCCCCGGCTTTGTCTGCTATTTCCCTAAAATGACCGTACCGGAAGCCATACTGGCCAAAGCAGAGGAAGCGATAGCGTCCCGTGGCGGCTGACCCCCAAGGGATCAGCGCTGCCCGGTCCTCCCCCAAAAAATCCGTGTTTTAAGGCTCTTATTATTATAAAATACATAATAATGGCGGGATTCGCCCCGAAAGGCGTCCGGTCATAGGAAGATTTCATCTTAAAGTAAAGCAACCTGGAGATAAAATGGCTAAGAAAGCTTTGGCGGAAATAGGCGTGATAGGCGGCACCGGCCTCTACGCCATGAAAGAACTCAAGATCCTGAGGGAAATAAAGGTCAAAACCCCCTTCGGCGACCCCTCGGACAAACTCATTCTCGGCACCCTGGCCGGCATTAAAGTGGTTTTCCTGCCCCGCCACGGCCGCAAACACGCCATCCTCCCGGGCGAGATCAACCAGCGCGCCAACATGTGGGCCCTCAAGTCCGTGGGCGTAAAGACCATCATCTCGGCCAGCGCCGTAGGCTCCCTGCGCCAGGAACTGCCCCCCACCCATTTCGTGTTCCCCGACCAGTTCGTGGACCAGACCAAGGGCCGCCCCTCCACCTTCTTCGGCAACGGCATAGTGGGCCACGTGCCCATGGCCGAACCCTTCTGCATGAAGCTCTCGGACATGATGTACAAAGAGGCCGTGAAACTCGGCATCAAGGCCCATAAGGGCGGCACCTACTGCTGCATGGAAGGCCCCGGCTTCTCCACCAAGGCGGAATCCCATTTCCACCGCAAGATGGGCTATTCCATCATCGGCATGACCATGGCCACCGAGGCCAAGCTCGCCCGCGAGGCCGGCTTCCACTACGCGCCGGTCTCCCTCGTCACCGACTACGACTGCTGGAAGGAAGGCGAGGAAGTGGACCAGCACCAGGTCTCCGAGACCATGACCCAGAACATCCACAATATCCGCCGCCTGCTGCTGAAGGTGATCCCGCTGGTGGCGAAGGCCGGCTGCCGCAACGGCTGCCCGTCTTTCATCAAGGGCTCGCTGCTGACCCATAAGGAAAACTTCCCAGCCAAGACTTACGCGAAACTCAAGCTGATACTGGAGGGTTGATGGCCAAGAAAAGAGCGCCGAAGAAGACTTCCGTTTCCGCCACCCGCAGGCGGCTGATAGAGGCCGCCAAGTCGGCCCAGAAAAGCGCCTACTGCCCCTATTCCCGCTATCCCGTCGGGGCGGCCGTCCTTACCGATTCGGGCCGCATCTACACCGGCTGCAACGTGGAGAACGCCTCTTTCGGCCTGGCCATCTGCGCCGAGCGGGTGGCCATCTTCAAGGCCGTCAGCCACGGCGAAAAGAAGGTGAAGGCCCTCTGCGTGGCCGCCAAGTCGGCCAAGCCCTGCGGCGCCTGCCGGCAGGTAATAACGGAGTTCGCCCCCAAGGACGCCGAAGTCATAATCGTGGACTGGCAGCCGCTGGAGAAGAAGGAAAAGATCACCAGGACCACCGCGGGCAAGCTGCTGCCTTACGCCTTCAACCCCTCGGAAGCGGGCCTTTAAAATTTACGGAGGTACTATGGACGTGAAAACCCTGACCAAGCTGACCAAATGGATGGAAACCACCGACCTGGAGGAGATCACCTGGCGCAGCGGCGCCGACAAGATCAGCCTCAAGCTCAACAATAACCCCGAGCACAACACCACTATCGCCTCCACCATGGAGCCGGTGCTGTCGCCTTCCATCGGGATCTTCCGCTTCGCCCGCCCCGGCAAGACCAACCACCTCAAGGAAGGCGCTTCCGTGAAGGCCGGCCAGGAACTCGGCGTGGTGGAAGTAGGCAAGGATTTCAAGAGCATAGCCGCCCCCTCCAACGGGCTGCTCAAGATCATCTCGATAGAGGAAGGCAAGCCCGTGGAATACGGCCAGCCCCTTTTCTTCATCGAGCCAAGGTAAAGCATGACGGGCAAGCAGGCGGTCATCAAGTGTCCTAAGTGCGGCTACCAGCCGAACATCATAAGCGACACCTGCCTCAAATGCGGCACTCGCCTTGAGAAGGCGTGCGGCGAGTGCGGCTTCGCCAATTCCGTGGAAAAGAACTACTGCGACGGCTGCGGCGCCCTGCTGTCGCTCACCCCGCCGCCTAAGGACGCCGCCGCCGCGACACCTCCCCCGCCCCCGACGGAAGCCCCCAAAAGCCGCGCCCCGCAGCTGGAGATGGAGTCCATCCAGGACACCGTGAGCAGCCGGGACAATTCTTTCAGGACCCGCAAGGACGCCCCGCCGGAGCAGCCGGCCCGCCCGGCCGAAGCGCCCCGCCCGGCGGCCGCGCCGCCGCCGGCCCAGAAGCAGAATTCCGGCAGGACCCCCGGCCGTCTTTCCGGTTCTTCCCCGTTCATGGCCGATTCCGCCCGCCTGCGCAAGGAACCGACCATACAGGCCACTCCCAGGCAGACTTTCTTCCGCCGCCTGTCGGGGCCGGTGCTAACCATTTTCCTGACGCTGGTGCTGCTGGGCATCATCTACATGATCGTGGCCCCGTCCATCCCGCGCCTGCGCCTGATCATGACGGCCAAGTCCTACCTGACCGCCATCTCCGAGGCCAAGTTCGAAAAAGCCTACGAACTGCTCTCTTCGAACTCCAAGGCCAACATCACGCAGGAAGACTACGTCAAGAACAGCATGGATTACTATTCCAAGGCCCCGGCCTGGCAGTTCCGCGACGTGCAGGTGTTCACCATGGACAAGAACGCCGCCATGGTGCGCTACGAGCTCAAGGAAGGCAGCGCGGAGTGGAAGCACGACTATATCTCGTTCGTGCGCGAACACAACCGCTGGACCCGGCCTTACATCTGGATCCTCTTCCAGCCCATCGACGACGCCATCAAGAAGCAGGATTTCCCGCAGGCCCTGTTCCTGGCGCAGAAGCTTTACCTGACCGACCCGGTGGACCCGCGCTCCTCCGGCTTCCTCTGCTCCACCGAGTTCTTCATGGGCATCTACGACAAAGCCGTGGAGTCCTGCCGCCGCACCATAGACGGCGCCGAAACCTACCCGGTGGGCTACTCGAGCGAGGAACTGTACTGGTTCAACCTCTGCTACGCCGACAGCCTGCGCTACCTGCAGCGCGACCGGGTGGCTATACAGGAATACGAGAAACTCATGAAATGGCCCGGCCTCACGGCCAAGGAACAGTGCCCTCTCTACCTCAACCGGGCGGACTCGCTGGTGGCCCTGCAGGACTACAACCGCGCCCTGCAGGACGTCATGTCCGCGGAGGCCGTCTGCTTCGAGAACCCTTCCCTCAACGAGGCAAAAAAGCGCCTGGGCTACCTCAGCGGCACCGCCCGGGCGGAAGCCATAGCCTTCGCCCAGAAATCCCGCTTCCAGCAGGGCATGCCGCCCATAGCGGAAGCGCGCCGCCAGCAGCTGGAGGCCATGAAAGCCAAGTTGGGCCCGCAGAACGCCAAGTTCCTGCCAAAGGACCAGTGGATGGCCGCCCATATCAAGGGCCCCGAATACCGGGTGTTCCTGCGCCAGGAGATCCTGAACCCGCGCACCCGCCGGCAGGAAACGCAGGACGTCTTCATTTTCAACGTGAATCTCTGGAGCGGGAAAGCCAAGGTGGAGAAAGCTCCGCCCCCGCCCCCGCCGCCGGGCGCCCCCGGCAGGCCTGGTAACTGACGTTTTTCTGGAGGCTACATGTTTAAAAAAGTTCTGATCGCCAACCGCGGCGAGATCGCCGTGCGCGTCATAAGGACGCTGCGCGAACTGGGCGTGAATTCCGTGGCGGTATATTCCGAAGCCGACAGGTCCTCCCTGCACGTACGCCTGGCCGACGAAGCCGTCTGCATAGGCCCCGCCATGGCCAAGGACAGCTACCTCAGCATCCCCGCCATCATCTCGGCGGCCAAGGTCACCGGCGCCGACGCCATCCACCCCGGCTACGGTTTCCTCTCCGAGAACGCCGACTTCTCCGCCGCCTGCCGCGACAACGGCATCACTTTCATAGGCCCCTCCCCCAAGTCCATCCAGCAGCTCGGCCACAAGGCCGAGGCCCGCAAGATGGCGGTGAAGGCCGGCGTACCGGTGACGCCCGGCACCAAGGATTGCGTTTCCGTGAAAGAAGCGGCCGCCGCGGCGGCCAAGATCGGCTTCCCCATAATGATCAAGGCGGCCGCCGGCGGCGGCGGCAAGGGCATCCGCATAGTGCGCGAGGCCGCCCAGCTGGCCAACGAGATGAACATGGCCTCCAGCGAGGCCAAGGCCGCCTTCGGCAACGGCGAAGTCTATTTCGAAAAATATATCGAGCTGCCGCGCCACATAGAGGTGCAGTTCGCCCGCGACATGCACGGCAACGTAATAGCTTTCCCGGAGCGCGACTGCTCCATCCAGCGCCGCCACCAGAAACTGGTGGAGGAAACCCCCTCCCCCGCAGTGGATAAGAAGCTGCGCGCCAAGCTGGAAAAAGCCGCCGTGGACCTGGCCGAAGCGGCCAAGTACGTGGGCGTGGGCACCGTGGAATTCCTGCTCACCCAGACCGGCGAGTTCTATTTCATGGAAGTGAACACCCGCCTGCAGGTGGAGCACCCGGTGACC
>Ga0209211_10000107_pt1 | contig 181659 bp, 165 predicted proteins | sample RifGroA2_FD_183992 | JGI IMG/M metagenome (GOLD analysis project Ga0209211, IMG submission 183992) | Groundwater microbial communities from Rifle, Colorado, USA - Groundwater A2 (SPAdes) (version 2) | ecosystem: Environmental > Aquatic > Deep subsurface > Groundwater | place: Rifle, Colorado...
CGACAAGCCGAAAATCGCCCTCGCCGTGCTCGTCGAGAACGGCGGCTTTGGCGCCCAGTCGGCCGCGCCGATCGCCCGCATGGTCATCGACTACTATCTGCTCGGCAAGCTGCCGGGTGGCGCCGCACCGGAAGACAGCGCAGCCGTCGAGGAGGAGCACGAAGAATGATCGACATTGTCGGCACGCTCCGCCGCGGCGGGCGGGAACTCATCGCCCACATCGACTTTCCGCTCCTCCTGATCACCCTGGCGATCATGGGCGTCGGCCTGGCCACGGTCAATTCGGCAACCTGGGACAGCAGCCATCGCATGGTCTCGCAGGCCGGCAACATGGGTATCGCCATGGTCGTCATGTGGTTCGTCTCGCGCCTGCCGCCGCAGAAGCTCATGAACTTTGCCATCCCGCTCTACGTCATCGGCCTCGTTCTGCTGGTCTGCGTGTTCCTGTTCGGGATCAAGGTCAACGGGGCAAGACGCTGGCTGCCACTGGGTTTTGTCCGCATCCAGCCATCCGAAATCATGAAGATCGCCATGCCGCTCATGCTCGCCTGGTACTTCCACAAGTACGAAGCCGTGCTGAAGATCAAGCACTACGCCATCGCCAGCCTGCTGTTGCTCGTTCCCTTCGCCATGATCGCCAAGCAGCCGGACCTCGGCACCGCGCTGCTGGTCGGCGCCGTCGGCTTTTACGTCATCTTCTTCGCCGGCCTGCCGTGGAAGATCATCATCGGTCTCATCGTCACCGGCGCCGCGGCCGCCCCCTTGCTCTGGCATGCGCTGCACGACTACCAGCAAAAGCGCATCCTGACCCTCATCGACCCGACCACCGACCCGCTCGGCACGGGCTACCACATCATCCAGTCGATCATCGCCATCGGCTCCGGCGGCAGCTTCGGCAAGGGCTACCTGAACGGCACGCAGACTCACCTCGAATTCATCCCGGAAAAGCACACCGACTTCATCTTCGCCGTCTATTCCGAAGAATGGGGCCTGCTCGGCAACGCCCTGCTGCTGTTCCTCTACACCCTGCTCATCGGGCGCGGCCTGATGATCGCCTCCGGCGCCCCGACGCTGTTCTCGCGCCTGCTCGCCGGCGCCATCACGCTCGGCTTTTTCACCTACGCCTTCATCAACATGGGCATGGTCAGCGGCATCCTGCCCGTTGTCGGCGTGCCGCTGCCCTTCATGAGCTACGGCGGCACGGCGCTGGTCACGCTGTTCGTCGGCATCGGCGTGCTCATGTCGATCCAGACCCACCGCATGCTGGTCAAAAAATGATCCGGACTATCGCCCCCCTGGCCCTCGCCCTGCTGCTCGCCGCCTGCGGCAGCACGCCGCCCGCCCCGCTGCAGAATCCTACGGTCGACCGGGAAAAACAGGCAAATTCGAAATCGCCGACGCCGACCCGCAAGCCGACCGCGACCCTCAAGCGCGGCGGCGGCTTCTACAAGGATGATGGCCCGGCCGACGACATCCCCGACGGTCTCGACGACATCCCCGACGCCGAACCGAAGTGGGAGCCGCTGCACAAGCCGGCAACCAAACCCTACGTCGTCCTCGGCAAGGAATATGTGCCGAACACCGCGCTCAAGCCCTACAAGGCACGCGGCATCGCCAGCTGGTACGGCAAGAAATTCCACGGCCAGAAGACCTCGATCGGCGAGCCCTACGACATGTTCGCCATGACCGCCGCCCACCCCACCCTGGCGCTACCCTCCTATGTCCGCGTGACCAGCGTGCACAGCGGCAATTCGGTGATCGTCCGCGTCATCGACCGCGGCCCCTTCCACGCCGACCGCATCATCGACCTTTCCTACACCGCCGCCTACAAGCTCGGCCTGATCAACGGCGGGAGCGGCCTGGTCGAGGTCGAGGCGATCATTCCCGGCGAGGCGACCGGCACCACCTACGCGCAGATCACGCCGCCGCGGCCGGGCAAGGCCGAAAGCGATGAAATCGAGCAACAAGCGCGCCGTCTGGCGCTCGAGGAAACGCCAGCCGGTACCGGCGGCGATGGTGCTGCAGCCAAAGGCATCTACCTGCAACTCGGCGCCTTTGCCAATGCCGACAACGCCGAAAACCTCAAAAATCACCTGCTGCGCGAACTCGACTGGCTCAGCGAAAACATGCGGATCAATCCGGGCGACGGCGTTCACCGTCTGCACCTCGGCCCCTACGCCAGCCGCAGCGAAGCCGAACGGGTGGCGGGAAGAATCCGCACCACCCTGGGCTATCAGCCGACCGTCGTCAGCCGCTAAGCGGCAGCCGCGTTGTTGACCGTGGCGACCACCACGTTGCCGTTGCCCTGATATTCGAGACTGGAAAAACTCATCATCCGGGCCATCGCGATGCCCCGACCGTTCGGATCGAAAGCCCGCTCGGGATCGAAAGCCAGGAACTTGGTCCATTCGAAACCGTTGCCCTGGTCGGAAATCGTAAACTCCACGGAATCCGGCCGGCGCTCCAGCCGGATCGTCGCAAAGCGGTCGCGAAACTGCGGCAAGGCCAGCCGGCGAAGGATTTCCGCCTCCCAGTCACCCTCCCATTTGAGCAGGGACTTCTCCTGGTAGCTGATGCCAAGGTTGCCGTGCTCGACGGCATTGACCATGAGATCCGAGAGCCCCGGCGCCACGACATCGGGCACCGGACACAAGGCGGCCAGCACGGGAACCAGGCTGTTAATCTCGTCGAGGGTGACAAAGCGGTATTCGACGCTGCGAATGAGCTTTTGCGCCTCTTCCAGGTGGGCTGCCCGGCTGCGCAACTGGCTGCGCGTGCGCCGATCCTCAAGCGCGACGCGAACAATCGAGGTCAGCGCCTCCGGTTCGTAGGGCTTGGTCAGATAGTAGTAAGCACCCGCTTCAAGACCTTCGCGCACCTGATCGGGGGACGACGCAGCCGTCTGAATGATGACCGGAATGTCGGCAAAGCGCGCCTCGCGTTTCATGCGGCGGAGGAATTCCATGCCGTCCAGCTCGGGCATCATGCGGTCGAGAATGACCAGCGAAAAATGGCTCTCCGGTGCGATCAGACTGGCCCAGGCGGCCAGCGGATCGCTGTGCATTTCCAGCGCGATCTCTTCCTGATCGAGAAATTCCTCGATGATGAACAGGTTCAACTCTTCATCGTCGACGACGAGAACGCGCTCCTTATCCATGAGTCCTGTCTCCCTTTTTCGCGGCAGATATTCAATGCAGGCGGCCCCGGCAAGCCTCTCGCCGGCGAAGCGAGATCCTAGCACGCGCCGTCCCTTTGACCAGGATCAATGGCGATCCGGCTACGCTGGCTATACTCGCGCGCTTGATATTCCGGATGTCTGCCATGACCTCCCTGCCCGATCTCGTCTGCCCGGCCGGTAGCCTGCCGGCCCTCAAGGCTGCCGTCGACAACGGTGCCGATGCCGTTTATCTCGGCTTCAAGAACGACACCAACGCGCGCAATTTTGCCGGCCTCAATTTCGACCAGAAAACCATGGCCGACGGCATTCGCTACGCCCACGCCAAGGGTCGCGAAGTACTGCTGGCGATCAACACCTTTCCCCAGGCCGGCCGCGTCGCCGACTGGCAAAAAGCCGTCGATGGCGCGGTCGACCATGGCGTAGACGCCATCATCCTGGCCGACATCGGCCTGCTCGACTACGCCCGCAACCGCCATCCGCAGCAACGGCTGCACCTCTCGGTGCAAGGCTCGGCGACCAGCTATGAAGCGATCAATTTCTGTCAGCGCGAATTCGGCATCCGCCGCGCCGTGCTGCCGCGCGTACTGACCCTGGCCCAGGTCGAGAACGTCATCAGGAATACCTCCGTTGAAATCGAAGTCTTCGGCTTCGGCAGCCTGTGCGTCATGAACGAGGGCCGCTGCTGGCTGTCCTCGTATGCCTGCGGCGAGTCGCCGAACACCGTTGGCGCCTGCTCGCCGGCCAAGTACGTCAAATGGGACAAGAAACCGGGGGCCATGGAAACCCGCCTCAACGGCGTGCTCATCGACCGTTTCGGCGACGACGAGCCGGCCGGCTACCCGACGTTGTGCAAGGGCCGCTTCGAGGTCCAGGGCGAAACCTATTACGCGCTCGAAGAGCCGACCAGCCTCAACGTGCTGGAAATCCTGCCCGAAATTCTCAAAATCGGCGTCCGCGCCATCAAGGTCGAAGGCCGCCAGCGCAGCCCGGCCTACGTCACCCAGGTCACCCGCACGCTGCGCGCGGCGCTCGATTCGCTGCGCGACGGGAGCGAACGATTCCACGTCAAACCGGCCTGGCAGGCCGAGCTTTCCAAAGTCTCCGAAGGCAGCCAGGCGACGCTTGGCGCCTACAACCGGCCGTGGCGCTGAAGGACAAGGCAGCATGAAACTCTCGCTCGGACCCCTCCTCTATTTCTGGCCCAAGGCCGAGGTCATGGAGTTCTACGCCGACATGGCCGAGAACCCGGCGCTCGACATCATCTACGTCGGCGAAGTCGTCTGCTCACGCCGCCAGCAGTTGCGCACTACCGACTGGATCGGCCTGGCCCGCGACCTGACCGATGCCGGCAAGCAGGTCGTCGTTTCGGCCCAGGCCCTGCTCGAATCGGAAAGCGACCTCAAGGCGCTGCGCCGGCTCATCGATGAATCCGGCTGCCGGCTCGAGGCCAACGACCTCGGCGCGGTCAACCTCGTGCACGGCGAGGATTTCGTCGCCGGCCCACACCTCAACATCTACAACGAGACGACGCTCGCCTCGTTCGCCCGCTTCGGCCTCAAGCGCTGGGTGCCGCCGCTCGAGGGTACACGGGCGATGATCGCGACGCTGCACGCCAGCAAGCCGGCCGATGTCGAGACCGAGATTTTTGCCTTCGGCAAGATTCCGCTCGCCTTTTCGGCCCGCTGCTTCACGGCCCGTCACTACAGCCTGAACAAGGACGACTGCCAGTTCAAGTGTCTCGACCACGCCGAAGGCCTGACACTGAAAACGCGCGAAGGCCAGGACTTTCTCTGCATCAACGGCATCCAGACGATGTCGGCGCAAAGCTATAACCTGCTGCGCGAAATCCCGGACATGCTAAAGATGGGCATCGACATCGTCCGCATCAGCCCGCAGAAGGACCACATCAAGGCCATCATCGCCGCCTTCGATGCCGCCCGACGTGGCGAAGCGGTGGATGTCGACAGCCGGGAATGGAACAGCAGCGGCCTGGTCGATGGCTACTGGTTCGGTGATGCGGGTATAGTCCAGCACCATACGCAAGCCTTGGCACAACTCGGAGCCTGATCATGAACGGCAGCTTTACCATCCCCAAATTCCGCCTGCCCGCCTTTGTCGCCAACCTCGGCCACAAGCTGCCGCAATGGCCGCATGCGCTGGTGCTGGTGGCCGGCCTCAACGCCGCGCTGAAAATGAAACTGCTGCCGGAAAGCGAACTGGCCCTGCTCGAAGACAAGCTGTTTCGCGTCCGCGTTCTCGATACCGGCGGCGAGGCTTCATACACCTACACCAACGGCCTGTTCCGGCCGGTCTTCCGCCCGCAACGCGAACCCGACCTGGCTTTTGCCGCCAATCTGTCAGCCTACCTGCAGTTACTTTCGCGTCAGGAAGACCCGGACACCTTGTTCTTCAACCGTGAACTGGAAATCACCGGCGACACCGAGCTTGGCTTGGTCGTCAAGAACATGCTCGACGCGGTCGAATGGCCGAAATTTTCAGCCAGGCTGCCAGTTTTCCGCCACTAGGCCAGGCTAATCCGGTCCGACCACACTCCTACGGTCAGCCGGAAATTCGGGCCAAAATTGAAATCCGTTCCACTCAGGCGATCGGCACGATACTGAGCGTTTCGGCCAGTTCGATGGGGGTCGCCAGGCCCTGCATTTCACGAATGCTGCGCGGCCCGAGATAGACGGCGACGCCGGCCTGTAGATCGCCTTCGGCCGACATCAGATGCGAACGAATGGCCGGGTACTCATGCCCCAAGGCTTCGAGCACTTCACCCACGGTATCGCCACTGGCCATGATTTCATGCTGGCCACCGGCAAAGCTGCGCAGCGCCTGCGGAATATGAACGGATACGACGGGAGAATCGAACATGATGTGCCTCCTCGCGGTCTGTGTCTGTAAGACAGGCCGCGGCAGCAAGGGTTCACCCAATAAAAACGGGAGGCCGCAGCCTCCCGTTCTGTTCTTGAGACGAAACCGACCTCAGTTTTTCTTTTGCGCGTCGAGACGGAACTTGACGTAAGAACCCGGCGCATCTTCGATGACCTTGAGGGCACCGTCGTCCGGCTGGCGTGCCTTGACCTTGGCATTGCCGCCGGGCAGGCTGGTCACCCACTCGTTCCAGTGCGTCCACCACGAACCGGCATTCTGCGTGGCGCCGGCCAGGAAGTCTTCCGGGCTTTCCGGCAGATCACCGTCAGTCGCGTCATTGGTCCAGAAACCGTACTTGTTGGCGACCGGCGGATTGACGATACCGGCGATGTGGCCCGAGCCACCAAGGACGAACTTGGTGTTGCCGGACGGCAGACGGGCACCCATGTAGGTACTCTTCCACGGCGCGATGTGGTCTTCGATGGTCGAGATGAAGTAGCACGGGGTCTTGACCTTGCTGATGTCGATCTTGACGCCGCCCAGGGTGATGCCGCCCGGTTCCTTGAGCAGGTTGGCGAGGTACATGTTGCGCAGGTAGAAGCTGTGCATGGCGGCCGGCATGCGGGTCGAATCGGAGTTCCAGTAGAGCAGGTCGAAGGGGAACGGATCCTTGCCCATCAGGTAGTTGTTGACCACGAAGGACCAGATCAGGTCGTTGGCACGCAGCATGTTGAAAGTGCCGGCCATTTCCGAACCCTCGAGGAAGCCACGCTCGGCCATCTTCTTTTCCAGACCGGCAACAGCACCTTCATCGAGGAAGATGCCCAGTTCGCCCGGCTCGGAGAAATCGAGCATGGTCGTGAAGAAGGTCGCCGAGGCCACGCGCTTGTCCTTCTTGGCCGTCATGTAGGCCAGCGTGGTCATGAGCAACGTACCGCCCAGGCAGTAGCCGGCCATGTTGACGCTGCTCTCGCCGGTATGGGCGCAAACCTGGTTGATCGCTTCGAGCGAACCTTCGAGCAGGTAGTTTTCGAAGGACTTGGCAGCCAGCCTCTCGTCCGGGTTGGTCCACGACATGATGAAGGTGGTGTGGCCCTGGTCGGTCGCCCATTTGACCAGCGAGTTCTTCTCGCGCAGGTCGAGGATGTAGTACTTGTTGATCCACGGCGGAACGATCAGGAAGGGCTTCTTGTTCTGGTCCGGCGTCGTCGGGGTGTACTGGATGAGCTGGAACAGTTCGTTCTGGAAGACCACCTTGCCCGGCGTCGTGGCCACGTTCTTGCCCATTTCGAAGGCGGAGGTGTCGGTCATCCGGATGCGCAACTGGCCGTCGCCGGATTCGACGTCGTGCAGCAGGTTGTTGAGGCCCTTGATGAGGTTCTGGCCATTGCTCTTGACGGTCTCGCGGAAGACTTCCGGGTTGGTCAGGGCGAAGTTGGACGGCGACAGCGCGTCAATGTACTGACGGGTGAAGAAATTGACCTTCTGCTGGGTGGCTTCGTCCAGCCCCTCGGTGCCGGCGACGGTGTCGTGCAGGTGACGGGCCGTGATCAGGTACGACTGCTTGACGAAGTCGAACATGAAATGCTCTTCCCATTCCTCGTCACGGAAACGGTTGTCGCCTTTCTTTGGCGCGGCGACCGGGTGGCTGCCCGGCAAGCCCATCATCTTCATGCTGGTGTTTTGCCACAGCGAGAAGTAGTCCCACATCATGTTCATCTGGGTCTGGGCCATCTTGTACGGATTGGCCAGCAGACGGGAAGACAGGTCCATGAAGGCCTTGGCCACGCCGAGTTCGTCGGCCGGCGCTTCAACGCCGTCCTTGGCCTTCTTTTCCATGAACTGGGTGATCAGGCGTGAGGCACGCTGGGCAACTTCAGCGTAAGTCTTGGCCATTTCGGCCGGGTTCGGCAGGTTCATCCCCTGGTTTTCGGTTTGCTGCGACATCTTGAAACTCCCTCTGTCAGTGCGTAACGGCTTTAGGTTGCAACCGCGAATAGCGAATCACTCCGTCGGTGTCCGTGCTGCGCGACAACCGACCAGCTTGCTCAAGGTAGTTCAGATGGGCAATCGCTTCGCCCATCGCGAACATCGTTTGGTGTGTATCGAGTGCCCGATTGAACAACACATCAAGCAACTCGGCTGCGCTCTGTGGCGCTCGTTCACAGCTATCCTCCAAGGCTTGCAGTCGTTCTTCATGGTGCGACCGCAGAGCCTCGACCCGCGCCCGCACCCCTTTGAAGGGCAAACCGTGCGAAGGCAATACCAGTGTCTCTTCCGGAATGGTCCGAGCCATCTCGTCCAGCGAATCGAGGAACCAGCGCAAGGCATCAGCCCTGGGGGTTGCCGCAAAAACGCTGATATTGGTCGAAATTCTCGGCAAAAGCATGTCGCCTGAAATTAACACGCCGAGTTCAACACAGTAAAGCGCCATATGTTCAGGCGCATGACCGTGACCGATCAAAATTTGCCATTTTTTCCCGTCGACCGTAGCAATGTCGCCGATCTTCAGACGGTCATAGTATTCGGGCAGCGCCGGCACCGCCTTGCGATAACCCGAGCCGCGCTTCTCGAACCGGGCCAGATGCTCGCCATCCAGCCCATGCTGGCGAAACTGCTCGACCATGAAACGTGCACCGTGGCCGCCCACCTCGTTCCACACCACGTGCGCCGTCAGGAACTCGCCGGCGGTCATCGACAACGGGGCGCCGGTCTTTTCCATGAGCCAGGTCGCCAGCCCGAGATGGTCGGGATGAAAATGGGTGACGATCAGGCGCGTCACCGGGCCGTCGAGTTTTTCCAGGATCTGCGTCCACATTCCGCGTACCGCATCGTCCGGGAAACCCGTGTCGACAATGACCCAGCCCGCGCCGTCGCGGAGCAGCCAGAGGTTGATGTGATCGAGCTGGAAGGGCAGCGGCATGCGCAGCCAGAAAACGCCGGGCGCGACTTCGGTCAGTTCGCCGGCGGCCGGCGGATGGGCGTGGGGAAAATGCAGGGACATGGTCAAGCCTTTTATATGCAGGCGAACAACTTACCATACGGTAGCGGATTGAAAAAAGCCCCCGCATCTGTTTAACTTGGCCGCACCTTGAGGAGACCAATTTGAGCCAGACGGCCACCACCTTCGCCATTTCCGACCTTGCTCGGGAATTCGGCATCACGCCGCGCACCATCCGCTTCTGGGAAGACCAGGGCATCCTGTCGCCCGAGCGCGAAGGCAGCAAGCGCGTGTTCACCCGCCGCGACCGGGCGCGCCTCAAGATGGCGCTGCGCGGCAAGCGTCTCGGCTTGTCGCTGGCCGAAATCAAGGACTTGATCGGCATGTACGCCTCGACCGAGGACGAAACACCGCAACTGCTCGAATGCCTGCGCGTCATGGAAAAGCGCCGCGCCGCACTGGAACAGCAGCGCGAAGACATCGAGGCGATGCTGTCCGAAATCACCGAATTCGAGCACCAGTGCGAACTGGAACTGGCTCGCCGCAATGCCTCGTAAAAAATGTTCGATGTTTAGTTGACGTTAACGTCAACGTAAATACAATCACGACCTATGACCAAAATTTTCGACCCCCACTTTGCCGCGCGCGTCAGCGCCAGTTTTGCCCGTCAGAACGCCATGGAACTCATCCAGGCGACGATGCCGGTCATCGAACACGGCCGGACGGAGATCCATCTGCCGCACTGGACGGGCGTCGAGCAGCAGCATGGTTTCGTCCATGGTGGCGTCGTCGGCATGATTGCCGATTCGGCGGCCGGCTATGCGGCGATGACCGTCGTGCCGGAAACGGCATCGGTGTTGACGGTCGAATACAAGATGAACCTGGTCGCCCCGGCCGACGGCGAGAAGCTTATCGCCCGCGGCAAGGTGGTGCGCCCGGGGAAAACATTGATCATTACCCAGGCCGAAGTCTTCGCCGTGAAAGACGGCCGGGAAACGCTGTGTGCGCTGATGCAGCAGACCATCATGGTCATGCACGGCAAGACTGAAAAATAAATCGATAACGGAGACAAACCATGAACATACCCAGCCTCGACTTCGCCCTCGGCGAAGACATCAACCTGCTGCGCGACGCGGTGAAGACCTTTGCCGACGCCGAAATCGCGCCGCGCGCCGCCGAAGTGGACCGCATCAATCATTTCCCGGCCGACCTCTGGAAGAAATTCGGCGACATGGGCCTGCTCGGCATGACGGCCGGCGAGGAATACGGTGGCACCAACATGGGCTACCTCGCCCACATCGTCGCGCTCGAGGAAATCTCGCGCGCCTCGGCCTCCATTGGTCTCTCCTACGGCGCTCACTCGAATCTGTGCGTTAACCAGATCCGCCGCAACGGCACCGAAGCGCAGCGCCAGAAATACCTGCCCAAACTGATCTCCGGCGATCACGTCGGTGCCCTGGCGATGTCCGAGCCGAGCGCCGGCTCCGATGTCGTCTCGATGAAGCTCAAGGCCGAGAAAAAGGGCGACCGCTACGTCCTTAATGGTTCGAAGATGTGGATCACCAACGGCGGCGACGCCGACACGCTGGTCGTCTACGCCAAGACCGACCCGAATGCCGGGGCCAAGGGCATGACCGCCTTCATCGTCGAAAAGGGCACGAAAGGCTTCAGCCACGGCACCCACCTCGACAAGCTCGGCATGCGCGGCTCGAATACCTTCCCGCTCTTCTTCGATGACTGCGAAATACCGGAAGAAAACGTCCTCGGCGGCGTCGGCAACGGCACCAGGGTGCTGATGTCCGGCCTCGACTACGAACGCGCCGTGCTCTGCGGCGGGCCGCTCGGCATCATGGCCGCCTGCATGGATGTCGTCGTGCCTTTCCTCCACGAACGCAAGCAGTTCGGCCAGGCCATCGGCGAATTCCAGCTCATGCAAGGCAAGGTCGCCGACATGTACTCGACCTGGATGGCCACCCGTGCCTATGTCTATGCCGTCGGCCGCGCCTGCGATGCCACCGACCACGCCCGGACGCTGCGCAAGGACGCCGCCGGCGCCATCCTCTATTCGGCCGAAAAGGCGACCTGGATGGCCGGCGAGGCGATCCAGACGCTGGGCGGCGTCGGCTACACCAACGAGTACCCGGTCGGCCGTTTGTGGCGCGATGCCAAGCTCTACGAGATCGGGGCCGGCACCTCGGAAATCCGTAGAATGCTGATTGGTCGCGAACTTTTCGCCGAAACCGCTTAACACGCTCCTGCCGGTGCTTCCGAGCAGGGAGCACCGCAACCTGGAGCTCACAGCATGACTGTTACCCTACGTACCCTCACCGCCAACGATGCCGAAGCACTGGAGCAGGTTCGCCAGTACTTCCGCAATTACGCGGCCTGGCTCGGCGTCGATCTGTCGTACCAGAACTTCGACCAGGAGATGGCCTCCCTGCCCGGCGCCTATGTCGCACCGCAGGGCCGGCTGTTCTTTGCCGAAGTCGATGGCCGCCCGGCCGGTTGCGTCGGTGTGCGTCCGATGCCGGACAGCGATGGCGTCTGCGAGATGAAACGCCTCTACGTCGAGCCCGAAGCGCGCGGCCACGGGGTCGGCGCGACGCTGGCCCTGGCCGCGATCAAGGCCGCCAAGGACATCGGCTATCGCAAGCTGATCATCGACACCCTGCCCAACATGCGCATGGCCGTGAAGCTCTACCGCGAACTGGGTTTCACCGAGGCGCCGAACTATTACCAGACGCCGGTCGAAGGCACGATGTTCCTCGCCCTCGATCTCGACAACTGGTCGGAAGAAGAAATCCGCAGCGAAAACCTCTCCCACCTGTTCGACTTCAACCGCGCCTGGGCCGGCCAGATGCAGGCCGTCGACCCCAATTATTTCGACAAGCTGTCGCAGTTGCAGACCCCGGAATTCCTGTGGATCGGCTGTTCCGATTCACGCGTCCCGGCCAACCAGATCGTCGGCCTGTTGCCGGGCGAGGTCTTCGTCCATCGCAACGTCGCCAACGTCGTCGTGCACACCGACCTCAACTGCCTGTCGGTCATCCAGTACGCCGTCGATGTGTTGAAAGTGAAGCACATCATGGTCGTCGGCCACTATGGCTGCGGCGGCGTCGGTGCCGCACTGCGCCGCGACCGGGTCGGCGTCGTCGATCTCTGGCTGCGCCATGTCCATGACGTGCATAACAAGCACCTGGCCAACGTCGACAGCCTGCCCGAAGCCCAGCGCCACGACCGCCTGTGCGAACTCAACGTGCTCGAACAGGTGGTCAATGTCTGCCACAACCCGGTCGTCCAGGATGCCTGGGCGCGCGGCCAGCAACTCACCGTCCACGGCTGGATCTATGGCCTCAAGGACGGCCTGATCCACGACCTCGGCATCACCGTCGACCACCCGCAGGATTTGCCTTTCCGTTACGACGCCGCACTGAAAGCGTTGGACGCCTAATTACAACACGCACGCAGGAGAAATCAGCATGAATGACCCGATCGTTATCGTTTCCGCCACCCGTACCGCCATGGGCGCCTTTCAGGGCGGCTTCAGCGCCCTGACCGCCGCCAACCTCGGCGCCGTGGCCATCAAGGCCGCCGTCGAGCGCGCCGGCATCGACGCCAACCTGATCGAGGAAGTGCTCATGGGCTGCGTGCTGCAAGCCGGCCAGGGCCAGGCTCCGGCCCGCCAGGCGGCATTGCAGGCCGGCCTGCCGATTTCGGCCGGCTGCGCCACCATCCACAAGGTCTGCGGCTCGGCCATGAAGGCGACCATGCTCGGTCACGACGGCATTCTCGCCGGCTCCTACGGTGCCGCCGTGGTCGGCGGCATGGAGTCGATGACCAACGCCCCCTACCTGCTGGCCAAGGCGCGCGGCGGTTATCGCCTCGGCCACAGCCAGATGTTCGACCACATGTTCATGGACGGTCTCGAAGACGCTTATTCCAAGGAAACCCGCGGTCGCTTGATGGGCACCTTTGCCGAAGAATGTGCGAGCACCTACGGCTTCACGCGTGACGCGCAGGATGAATTCGCCATCCGCTCGACGACCCGCGCCATCGAAGCCAGCAACAACGGCTCCTTCGCCTGGGAAATCGCCCCGACCACCGTCGCCGGCCGCAAGGGCGATGTCGTGATCGACAAGGACGAAGGCCCGTTTGCGGTCAACGTGGACAAAGTGTCGACGTTGAAACCGGCCTTCAAGAAGGACGGCACGGTCACCGCTGCCAACTCCTCGTCGATTTCCGACGGCGCCGCCGCCATGGTCCTCATGCGCGAATCGCAGGCGGCCAAGCTTGGCCTGTCGCCGCTGGCCCGCATCGTCGGCCACACCACGCACGCCGGCGTGCCAGCCCTGTTCCCGTCGGCCCCGGTCGGCGCCATGCAGAAGCTGTTCGCCAAGACCGGGTGGAGCGCCGAGTCGGTCGATCTGTACGAGATCAACGAAGCCTTCGCCGTCGTCACCATGGCCGCGCTGCATGACCTCAAACTCGACCCGGCCAAGGTCAACATCCATGGCGGTGCCTGCGCGCTCGGTCACCCGATCGGTGCCTCCGGCGCCCGCATCGTCGTCACCCTGCTCGGGGCGCTCAAGAAGCTCGGCAAGAAGCGCGGCGTCGCCAGCCTGTGCATCGGCGGCGGCGAAGCGACGGCGCTGGCTGTCGAAATGCTGTAATTGCCCGAATTTGTGTCGAATACCCGTTCGCTCACCTACGCCAAGCTCATCGCCGCGATGTTTTTCTGGGGTGGCACCTGGATCGCCGGGCGGATCATTGCCCAGGAGCTGACGGCGCCGCTCGCCGTCGCTTCGCTGCGTTTCGTGCTGTCCGGCGCCATCGTGGCCGGCGTGCTGCTCTTCACCGAGGGCAGCATTCCGCTGCCGGAAGGCGGGCGGGCGTGGGGGCTGGTCTGGGCACTCGGGTTTTTCGGCATTTTTCTTTACGGCCTGTGCTTCTTTTTCGGCCTGCAACGCATTTCGGCCGGGCGCGGCGCGCTGGTCGTCGCGCTCAATCCGGCCATCGTCGTCATCCTCGCCTGGCTGACCGGCAAGGAGCGCATGACGACGCGCAAGGCGATTGGCAGCCTGATTGCCTTTGCCGGCTGCCTGACGGTGATCGGCAACGGCGACCCGCTGGCGCTCATCAACGGCGAGGTCGGGATCGGCGAATGGCTGATTCTCGGCTGCGTGGCGAGCTGGGCGGCCTACACCTTCCTCGGCTGGCAGGCGACGCACCGCTTCTCGGCGCTGGCCACGACGCTCTACGCCAGCCTGAGCGGCGCCCTGCTGCTCGGCCTGGCCGCACTGTGGCAAGGTGACATCGACCCGGTCGGCTGGTCGTGGCGGGTCTGGGCCAGCATGGGCTTCCTCGCCCTGTTCGGCACGGCCATCGCCTACACCTGGTTCACCGCCGCCGTGCATCAGCTCGGCGCCGGCCACGCTTCCGTCTTCATCAATCTGGTCCCCGTCTTCGCCGTCCTGCAGGCCGCCTTGCTCCTTGACGAGCGGCTGCGTCCGGCCGTGCTGGCCGGTGGCCTGCTGGTCATCGCCGGCGTCTGGCTGACCACACGACAAAAACAATCTCTGGAGAAAACCGCATGATTCTCACGCAAGAACAGGAAATGATCCGCGACACCATGCGCGCCTTCGCGCAGGAACGCCTCGCCCCCTTCGCCGCCGACTGGGACCGCAACCACACCTTCCCTGCCGAAGCGCTCAGGGAACTCGGTGAACTCGGTGCGCTCGGCATGGTCGTGCCCGAAGAATGGGACGGCGCCGGCATGGATTACATGTCGCTGGTCCTGACCCTCGAAGAAATCGCCGCCGGCGATGGCGCCACATCGACCATCGTCTCGGTGCAGAACTCGCTGGCCTGCGGCATCACGATGAAATACGGCACCGACGCGCAGAAGGAAGAATGGCTCAAGCCGCTGGCCCGTGGCGAGAAACTCGGCTGCTTCTGCCTGACCGAGCCGCACACCGGCTCCGATGCCTCGGCGATCACCACGCGCGCTGACCGCGACGGAGATTCCTTCGTGCTCAACGGCGTCAAACAGTTCATCACGACTGGCAAGCATGCCCAGATGGCCATCGTCTTCGCCGTGACCGACAAGGCGGCCGGCAAGAAGGGCATTTCCTGTTTCCTGATCCCGACCGCGACGCCTGGCTTCATCGTCGGCCGGACCGAGGACAAGATGGGCCAGCACGCTTCCGATACCGTGCAGATCATCCTCGAGAACTGCCGCGTCCCCGCCTCGGCGCTGCTCGGCCAGGAAGGCGAAGGCTACAAGATTGCCCTCTCCAACCTCGAAGCCGGCCGCATCGGCATCGCCGCCCAGAGCATCGGCATGGCCCGCGCCGCATTCGAAGCGGCCGTGCGCTACGCCAGGGAACGCGTCACCTTCGGCGTGGCTATCATCGACCACCAGGCCGTCAATTTCCGCCTGGCCGACATGAACACCCTGCTCGACGCCGCCCGCCTCATGGTCTGGCGCGCTGCGCAGCTCAAGGATGCCGGCAAGCCGTGTTTGAAAGAGGCCTCGATGGCCAAGATGTTCGCCTCCGAAGCCGCCGAGAAGATCGCCTCGGACGCCATCCAGATCCACGGCGGCGTCGGCTACACCAGCGACTTCCCGGTCGAACGGATCTATCGTGACGTGCGCATCTGCCAGATCTACGAAGGCGCCAACGACATCCAGCGACTGGTCATCGGACGCAGCATCGCCGCCGAGTAATTCAAACCGAATGCTACGGTCGACCGAAAAAAAAGCCCAAAAATGAAATCGACCGTAGCCCCGACGAGGAGACAAAGATGACCGACACGGAAAACGCCAACCCGGCCCCGATCGATTTCTGGTTCGATTTTTCCAGCCCCTACGGCTACCTGCTCAGCGAGAAGATCGATGCCCTCGCCGCCCGCTACGGCCGCAAGGTGCGCTGGCACCCGATCCTGCTCGGCATCGTCTTCAAGGCCACCGGCTCCCGGCCGCCAGCCGACAACGTGAGCAGCAAGGGGCTTTACATGTTCCGCGACTTCCACCGTTCGGCGCGGCACATGGGCATCCCCTTCAACCCGCCGAGCCGCTTCCCGCTGCCGACGCAGAACGCCGCCCGCGCCTACTACTGGCTGCGCGGCCAGGACTGCGCGCTGGCCCGGGCTTTTGCCCAGGCGACCTATCGCGCCTATTTTGTAGGCGATCTCGACATCTCGTCGCCCGACACCGTGCTCGACATCGCCGCGACGCTCGGCATCGACCGCGAACAACTCGCCGCCGCCCTGCAAACACCCGAGATCAAGGCCCGCCTCAAGGACGAATGCGACCAGGCCCTGGCCGCCGGCGTCTTCGGTTCGCCGCACGTGATCATCGACGGCGAGCCCTTCTTCGGCGCCGACCGCCTGCCGCAGATCGAACACTGGCTGCAGAAGGGTGGCTTCTGACATGCAACGACTCTGCGTCTTCTGCGGCTCCAACGCCGGCAACAACCCCATCTATCGCGCCGAAGCCGAAAAGCTCGGCCGCCTGCTCGCCGCGCGCGGCATCGAGCTGGTCTATGGCGCCGGCAATATCGGCCTCATGGGCGCCGTCGCCGATGCCTGCCTGGAAGCCGGCGGCACGGTCATCGGCGTCATCCCCGAAGCGCTCATGGGCAAGGAAGTCGCCGGCCGCGCCGTCGATCACCGGGCGTTGACGCGCATCGAGGTCGTCGATTCGATGCACACGCGCAAGGCGCGCATGGCCGAATTGTCCGACGGTTTCATCGCCCTGCCCGGCGGTTTCGGCACCTTCGAGGAATTCTGCGAAATCCTGACCTGGGGCCAGCTCGGCTTTCACACCAAGCCGATGGGCCTGCTCAACTTGAACGGCTTCTACGACCCGCTGCTGGCGATGTTCGACCAGGCTGTCGCCGAAGGCTTCCTGCGCGCCGAGAACCGGGCCATGGTGCTCGCCGACACCGACATCGAAAAGCTGCTGGCCACCATGGCCGGCTACCGGCCGGAGCCGGTCAGCAAATGGCTAAAAGAGGAAAAGCAGTTGTAACGCTTTCCAAATCGCAATTCAGGTAACGCACACATAAAAGAAGCGAGGAGACATGACCATCCTGAAATCCCAACTCAACCCGCGCTCGGCCGATTTCCAGGCCAACGCGGCGGCCATGGCCACCGTCGTCGCCGACCTGCACGAGAAGGTCGAGAAGATCGCCCTCGGCGGCCCGGAAGCGGCGCGCCAGAAGCATCTGGCCCGCGGCAAGCTGCTGCCGCGCGAGCGGGTCAATGGCCTGCTCGACCCCGGCACGCCCTTCCTCGAGATCGGCCAGTTCGCGGCCTACGGCATGTACGGCGGCGACGTGCCGGCGGCGTCGGTGATCGCCGGCATCGGCCGCGTCAATGGCGTCGAGTGCATGGTCGTCGCCAACGATGCGACCGTGAAGGGCGGCACCTACTACCCGCTGACCGTCAAGAAACACCTGCGCGCCCAGGAAATCGCCTTGGAAAACCGCCTGCCCTGCGTCTATCTCGTCGATTCCGGCGGCGCCTTCCTGCCCATGCAGGACGAGGTTTTTCCGGACAAGGAACACTTCGGCCGCATCTTCTTCAACCAGGCCAACCTGTCGGCCCAGGGCATCCCGCAGATCGCCGCCGTCATGGGTTCATGCACGGCCGGCGGCGCCTACGTCCCGGCGATGTGCGACGAGTCGATCATCGTCAAGAACCAGGGCACGATCTTTCTCGGCGGCCCGCCGCTGGTCAAGGCAGCAACCGGTGAAGTCGTCTCGGCCGAGGACCTCGGCGGTGCCGACGTGCATACGCGGATTTCCGGCGTCGTCGATCATCTGGCCGAGAACGACGCGCACGCGCTGGCCATCGCCCGGCGCATCGTCAAGGATCTGAACTGGCAGAAGCAGCCGCCGGTCAGCCTCACCACCCCGACCGAACCGGCCTATGCCACCGAAGAACTGTACGGCGTCATCCCGACCGATTCGAAAAAGCCCTTCGACGTGCGCGAAATCATCGCCCGCATCGTCGACGGCTCGGATTTCGACGAATTCAAGGCGCGCTACGGCACGACGCTGGTCTGCGGCTTCGCCCGCATTTACGGCTATCCCGTGGGGATCGTCGCCAACAACGGCATCCTGTTCAGCGAATCGGCCCTCAAGGGCGCGCATTTCATCGAACTCTGCGCCCAGCGCGGCATCCCGCTCGTCTTTTTGCAGAACATCACCGGCTTCATGGTCGGCCGCAAGTACGAAAACGGCGGCATCGCCCGCGACGGCGCCAAGATGGTGACGGCCGTCGCCACCGCCAAGGTGCCCAAATTCACCGTCGTCATCGGCGGCAGCTTCGGCGCCGGCAACTACGGCATGTGCGGCCGCGCCTACTCGCCGCGCTTCCTGTGGATGTGGCCGAATGCCCGCATCTCGGTGATGGGTGGCGAACAGGCGGCCGGCGTGCTGGCCACCGTCAAGCGCGATGGCATCGAAGCCGCCGGCAAGACCTGGAGCGCAGAGGAAGAAGCCGCCTTCAAGGACCCGATCCGCGAGCAGTACGAAACGCAGGGCCATCCGTATTACGCCTCGGCGCGGCTGTGGGACGACGGCATCATCGACCCGGCCGATACCCGGCGGGTCCTGGGCTTGGGGCTGTCGGCGTCGATGAACGCGCCGGCCGAAGAAACGAAGTTCGGCATTTTCCGGATGTAAGGCGATGTACCTGCCCAAGCATTTTGCGGAAACCGACATCGGCGTCATGCACGAGCTGATGCGGGCCTTTCCGCTCGCCACGCTCGTCACGCAAGGCCCGGACGGTCTCGACGCCAACCACATTCCGCTGCATCTGGATGCAGGCGCCGGCCCCAACGGCACCCTGCGCGGCCATGTTGCGCGGGCCAATCCGCTGGCGGCGGATGCTACGGTCAACCGGAAAATTCTGGCCATTTTCAAAGGCCCGGACACCTACATCAGCCCCTCCGGCTACGCCACCAAGGCCGAACACGGCAAGGTCGTGCCGACCTGGAATTACGTGGCGGTGCATGCCTACGGCGAACTGCGATTGGTCGAAGACAGAGACTGGCTGCTGAACCAGCTCGACACCCTGACCACCGAGCATGAAACCGCCCTGCCCCACCCATGGTCCATCGACGACGCGCCGGCCGATTACATCGGCAAGATGCTCGGGGCGATTGTCGGGATCGAGATTGCCATCGACCGCCTGGTCGGGAAATGGAAGGTCAGCCAGAATCAGCCGGCGGTCAATCAGGCGAGCTTGATTGCCGCGCTGGACGGGCAGCCGATGGCGGGGTTGATTCGGGAGAGGGGTTTTAAATGACCGTTTCTGGGGTTCCGTTGAATGGGCTTGGGGTTCCGTTGAATGGGCTTGGGGTTCCGTTGAATGGGCTTGGGGTTCCGCCTTGCTGGCGGGCGTACTTTCTTTTGCTTCGCCAAAAGAAAGTAGCCAAAGAAAAGGCGACCCCGGGGGCGGCGCCCTGCGGGTTCCTTGCGCTACTCGGCGAGCCGGGCGGCTTGCCTAAACTCGCCTGCGGCTCAAACAAGGCAAGCCGACAGCCCCCGGTCCGCCTGCGTTGCTCAGCGCCTTCCACGGGGACCCGAAAGGCGTCCACGGGCAACCACAGGAGCCTGAATGGACATTGCTACGGTCAACCGGGGAAAAAGGCCAAAAATGAAATCCACCGGTCGTTAGCGGACGCCTTACCGGGCCCCTTGGAAGGTGCCGAGCAACGCAGGGGCTGGCGGGAAAAGGGCGAGGACTGTCTGAGGGCGCAGCCCGAGTTCCGCAGCCCCCGCCAGTCCCGAGTAGCGCAGGGAACCGGCGCAGCCGGCACCGACCCAGGGTCGCCTTTTCTTTGCTTACTTTCTTTTGGCGAAGCAAAAGAAAGTGAGACGCCCCGCAAGGGCGGAACCCCCTGCCAATCGAAGCCGCGGGCTTCTAACATCAAGCCGGATCACCAATAGGCATTTTATTTTTAGCCAAAATTCCCGGTTGACCGTGGCATTCAAACTAAACCGCCTTCCCAACCCGCAATGCGCTAAAAATCGCCAGCGTCTGCAGCACGGCAATGCCGATCAGCACTTCCCCGAACCGCCGCCCGTCCATCAACCCGCCAAAGATGACCGGCGCCATGGCCAGCCCGAGGTCCAGCCCGGAGTAGACGAAGCCATAAACCCGGCCGTAAGCCGATTTGCCGAAGCGTGCCGTGGCTGCCTTGCGCACCAGCAGGTCACGCGATGGCCCGGCTGTACCGGTGCAGAAGCCGATGCCGCCCATCAGCGGCAGGATGGCCCAGCCTGGCAGGATGCCGCTGGCGAGCAGGACGGCGAGCAGGGCGGCAACGCCCAGGGCGCCCGCGATCAGGTTTTCATGAGCGTTTTTCTGGGCGAGGAAGCCGCCGAGGATGATGCCGGCCGCGCCGCCAACCAGGTAGGTCGACAGCGCCAGTGCAGCCGTCGTCAGCGATAGCCCGTAGATGGCCAGCAGGATCGGGCTGGCGAAATTCTGGATGGCGCCGAAGGCGGTGGTGATGAGCAGGAAAAAGAGGAAGCACAGCCAGACGGCGCGCGAGCCGAGGAAGGCGAAGGTTGGCGATTTGGCTTCGTCGCCTTTGGCTGCGCGATGGTCGTGCGCTTCGTTGATGGTTTCCCGGCGCCAGAAGAGCAGGGCGAGGGCGGCAACGGCGACGAGGCTGGCGCCGAGCGCGGCGTTGCGCCAGCCGGCGGCCGTGGCGATGCCGGTCATGAAAATCGGCGCGGCGGCCCAGCCGAGGTTGCCGGACAGGCCATGCACCGAAAAGGCGTGGCCAAGCCGGCTCTGCGACACGCGGTGGTTGAGCACCGTGAAATCGGCCGGGTGAAAGACACTGTTGCCAAGGCCGGCCAGCGCGGCGCTGGCGATGAGCATCGGGTAGCCGGTGGCGAAATGCAGCACGACGCCGGCCAGCGCAAAACAGCTGATGCCGCCACCGAGCACGCGCGCCGCACCGAAGCGGTCGACGAGAAAGCCGGCCATTGCCTGGCCGATGCCGGAAACGATGAAGAAGACGGTCATCGTGACGCCGATGCCGGTGAAACTCAGGCCGAATTCCTGCATCAGCCACGGAAAAAGCGGCGGCAGCAGCAGGTGGAAAAAGTGCGAAACGCCGTGCACGAAGCCGATCAGGGAGATCACTTCGATGTCGCTGCGCTGGGGCGCGGGCAGGGTGGCGGTCGTCATGGAGAAAGTCCGAGTAAAACGTTAAGGATTACAGTCTAGCTGCGCGACCCATTGACCGTGATGCGATATTCAGACAAAAATTATCGCGATGCAGACAGACCTCACCTTCGACCCCTTACCCCGCCGCGCCCCGACCGTCGAGTTGCCGATGACGGTCAACCTGCGTTGTCCGCCGCCCGATGTCTATGTGCCGCCGCATCGCCACGACTGGGCGCAACTGGCCTATCCGCTGCGCGGCGGCATTCGCATTTCGGCGGCCGGCATGACCTGGCTGGTGCCCGCCTTGCGCGCCGTGTGGATTCCGCCGCACATTGAGCACGACCTGTTCATGCTCGGCGAAGTCGAGTTCCGCACCGTCTATATCGCGCCCGAAGTGGCTCCGCTGCCGCTCGATGCCTGTTCGGTGATCGAGGTTTCCGACCTCATGCGGGCGCTCTTCGAGGCGCTGAGCGAGGCCGATGGCGACGGCCCGGAGGCGGCCGTGCGCCAGCGGCAGGTGACGGCATTGCTACTCACCGAAATCCGCCGCGCGCCGCCGCTCTCGCTGGGCCTGCCAATGCCGAATGACCGGCGCCTGCAAGCCTTGTGTCAGGCGCTCATCGACGATCCTGCTTCCGCCTTGTCGCTGGCCGAATGGGCGGTCCGCGTCGGCGCCAGCGAGCGGACACTGGCCCGCCTGTTCGTCAGCGAACTCAAATTGAGCTTCGGCGCCTGGCGCCAGCAACTGCGCCTGGCGCGGGCGCTCGACCTGATCGGTCGTGGCCGCCCGTTCGGCGAAGTCGCGGCGGAACTGGGCTACGCCAGCCCGGCCGCCTTCTCGGCCATGTTCAAGCGCGCCTTCGGCGTGCCGCCGGGGCGTTTCATGCAGGAACGCAGTTCGCTGCCCGCCGGAGCGCCGCATAACGACTGACCGGAGAGGTCGCCGGCCGGAAACTGTCAGCGTGTGGCGGACACCGCTACACTGCACCTTTTGTTGATGGATGCATGACGATGGAACGCTGCCCCTGGTGCGAAGGATTCGACCTCTACCGCGAGTACCACGATAGCGAATGGGGCCTGCCGCTACGCGACGACCGCGCCCTGTTCGAACTGCTCATCCTCGAAGGTGCCCAGGCCGGCTTGTCCTGGGCCACCGTACTCAAGAAACGGGCACACTACCGGCTGGTATTCGACAACTTCGACCCGCACAAGATCGCCTGCTACGACGAGCAAAAAATCGCCTCCCTGCTGGCCGACCCCGGCATCATCCGCAACCGCGCCAAGATCGTTGCGACCATCCAGAACGCCAAGGCCTGTCTGGCTCTGACCGCCGGGGGCCAATCGTTCAGCGATTTCCTGTGGTCCTTCGTCGGCGGGGTGCCGGTGCAAAACGCCAGGTCATCGCTGTCCGAAGTCCCCGCCAAAACCGCGCAATCCGATGCCCTGAGCAAGGCCTTGACCGGCGCCGGCTTCAAGTTCGTCGGCTCGACGATCTGCTACGCCTTCATGCAGGCATCAGGGATGGTCAATGACCATCTCGTAAGTTGTCCGCGGTATACGGAAGTGCAGGGGCGTTAATGGCAGCTGGCACACTGGTTATCTCGGTGTCGTGCCCGCAGCTACCCATTTGAGCAGGGTGGCATAGAAGGTTTCCGGATCGACTGGCTTGCTGATGAAGTCGTTCATCCCCGCTTCGAGGCAATTCGCCCGGTCTTCGGCGAAGGCGTTTGCTGTCATCGCGATGATCGGCAATTCCTGCCCGGCGATCTGGCGGCGGATTTCTCGCGTCGCTTCCACGCCGCCCATCAACGGCATCTGCATATCCATCAGGACCAGGTCGAAGTTGCCGCCAGGCACTTTCTCACAGGCTTCTTGGCCATTGTTGGCCGTCACGACGATACAACCGACATCTTCAAGCATCATCCGGGCAATTTCCTGGTTGATGGGTTCGTCTTCAACCAAGAGGATTCGCGTCCCGGCATGCTCAGACTTGAGAATCTCGAACGGGTCACCCTCGGGCAGTTGCGCCAGGATATGCTGGGTTTCGCGCGAGACGAGCGTGTTGACCAGGGTTTCCTTTAGCTTGTCGTAGCTAACCGGTTTGACGAGGACAGCGTCAAATCCTGCACGGAGCGCGGTGACGGCGACTTCTGGCTCAGCCGAGGCGGTGACGAGGATGCACACCGGCGGATGGGATAGCCCCATGCCCTGGATGGCTTTGAAGGTTTCAAGACCATCCATCTCGGGCATGATTAGGTCCATGAGTACGACGGAATAAATGTCGTCGTTTTCACCAGACGAGGAAATCGCGCGAAGGGCCTCCTTGCCGGACTGGACGGCAATCGGTCGCAAACCCATGCGGCGCAGCAATTGACTGTGGATGACCTGAGTCACCGGCTGGTCGTCGACGACGAGGGCACGCCGGCCGATGAGCATGACATCCCCGGCCGGGACCGCAGTTTCCGCAGCCGGCCCCAGTCGTGCGGTGAACCAGAAGACGCTGCCCTGACCCAGGGTGCTTTCGACCCCGACTTCACCGTGCATCAGTTCGACCAGGCGCTTGCTGATGGCCAGCCCAAGGCCCGTACCGCCAAAATGCCGGGTGGTGGAACTGTCAGCTTGCGAGAAGGCTTTGAAGAGTTTGCCGAGTCCTTCCGGAGAAATGCCGATACCGGTGTCGGCGACTTCGAACTTGACGAGGTAGTCCTGCTCGGTGCTGTCGATGACCCGTGCGCGCAGGGTGATGCGGCCACGCTCAGTGAATTTGACCGCGTTGTTGAGATAGTTGATGAGGGACTGGCTGATCCGGGTAGGGTCGCCATTGAGCCGCTTGGGCAGTCCTTCGATGTCGACGACGAGGTCGATATTCTTGCTCTGCGCACGCAGGGCGATGATCGAGGAGACCTGTCGGATCATCTGGTCGACGTCGAAGTCGATGTTTTCGAGTTCGACCTTGCCGGCCTCAATCTTGGAAATATCGAGGATGTCGTTGAGAACCGAAAGCAGGTGCTCGGCTGCCGTCGATATTTTCTGCAGCTTGTCGGCTTGTTCTTCCGACGGGTTTTCCCGCCTGAGCATGTGCGTAAACCCGAGTATCGCGTTCATCGGAGTTCGGATCTCGTGTGACATGTTCGCCAGGAAAGCACTCTTGGCGGCATTTGCCGCGACCGCCTCGTCCCGCAGGCGTACCAGTTCGATTTGTACCTTCTGCAGTGCCTGTTCGGCTGTTACCCGCTTTGCGATCTCGCGGCTCATCTGGATCGTGCGATTGGCCAGTTTGTCGTACATGCCCATCACCGTTTCGATCAATACCCGGGTCGCGCCCTCCATTTCCTTATTGGCAATTTCCTTTGCCTTTTCCAGCGACACGCCGGATGGCATAGCCAGGACGACCTTGGCCATACGCTTATCGGATTCGATGATGTGCATGGCCAGCCAATGGGTCAGGAACGAGACGAGTTCTTCGAGCATCTCCTCGTAATTGCGCTCCGATCGGTGCGCCGTGAATTCGATGACTTTGGTTACAAAGTCCGTGTGGGCCTTGGCGTGCCACTCCTCCCACGGATCATTGCGAAAATAGTTATGCCAGATCAGTTCTTCAGTCTCAAAGTGATACACGGTGTACCGCTTTAATTCTTCCAGGACTTCATCAATCTCGGGCGCTTCGGACTGAAACGCCAGATGACTGACCAGCTTGTTGAGCAACCGAACCAATACTTGGTGTTGCTCGTCTATTTCCTGAATACCCGTCTCAAAGTTGGTTGTCCAAGGGAATATTTCGATGGTTTGAGGCATATAAACCTAAGGCAAAGAAGAGACGTGGCTCGAAAGATAGATTGCCTGTTGTCAGATAACTACCTTGTCGACCGGCAATGTCGGGGCAAATTGTGCGCTTCGGATCAGGAATTTCAAAGGTACTTTAAGGCACAACGCCTGGCCAGAGATCCGCTGGATAGCCTGTCGACGCAATTAACGATACGAGTGCCTAAAAAGCCTTTCAGGCTCATGACACGCTGGAAAATCTCGGCATTATATTTTAATGATGTGCCAGAAGTGTCAAATGCGTAAACATTTATGCTAAAAATCGCCATAAGTGGCAATTGTGTGATTTGGGCAGGTGCCAAACTCAGGAGCCTCATCTGTGGGGCTTCCCTGAAAATCCATCGTTAAAGCTCAATCTCAAGTCGTTCGCTGCTGAAGCCGGTTAAGTCCGCTCCAGCTTCAGCGACGCCGAGTTGATGCAGTAGCGCAGCCCCGTCGGTGCCGGGCCGTCGTCGAAGACGTGGCCGAGGTGGGCGCCGCAGTCGTGGCAGGTGACTTCGGTGCGGATCATGCCGACGCTACGGTCGACGTGCTCGTCGATGCGTTTTTCGTCATTCGGCGTGTGGAAGCTTGGCCAGCCGCAGCCGGAATCGAACTTGGCTTCCGAGCGGAAAAGCGGGGCGCCGCAGCAGACGCAGTGGTAGGTGCCGTCCTCGTGGGTGTCCCAATATTTGCCGGTGAAGGCGCGTTCGGTGCCTTTCTGGCGGGTCACGCGGTATTCGGTTTCATCGAGCTGGGCGCGCCATTCGGCGTCGGTTTTTTCGATTTTCGGCATGACTGTTTCCTTGTGGTGGTCAAGTCTGACCGGCGCGGCAGGCGTAGGTTCAGGCGGTTTGGCTCTGGCGAAACTGGGCGACATCGCGGCCCGGCGGGGCGCCGAACATGCGGCGATATTCGCGGTTGAATTGCGAGGGGCTTTCGTAGCCGACGTGATGCGCCGCCGAGGCAGCATCGGTGTCGCCGACCAGCATCAGGCGGCGGGCTTCCTGCAGGCGCAGTTGCTTCTGGTATTGCAGCGGCGTCATTGCCGTCAGCGCCTTGAAATGATGGTGCAGCGACGATCGGCTCATGTTCGCCAGGCTGGCCAGACGTTCGATGCTGAGCGGCTGGTCGAGGTTGGTTTTCAGCCAGTCGATGGCGCGGACGATCTGGTGGCTGTGGCTGCCGCTGGCGGCGGCCTGGCGCAGGCGCGAACCGAGCGGGCCGGCGAGCAGGCGGTAGAGCAGTTCGCGCTCGATGATCGGGGCGAGCACCGGGATGTCGGCTGGCGTATCGAGCAATCGGGCGAGGCGCAGGGCGGTGTTCTGGATGTCGACGCTGAGCAGGCCGACGGCAATGCCACGGTCGACCGCATCGATGGCCCGATTTTTGGGCATGGCGGCGGTCAGTTCGTTGATCTTCAGCGGGTCGATGGCGAGCCCCAGGCCGAGGTAGGGTTCGGCGGGCGAAGCGCGGGTGATACGCCCGAAAATGGGCAGATCGACCGATGAAATGAGGTAATGGCGGGCATCGTAATCGTAGGTGTCGTCGCCGACGGTGATGCGCTTGGCGCCCTGCGCCATCATGGCGAAGACCGAGGTCATGATGGTGCAGGTCGGCGCGTCGGTGGTCGATCCGCGAAAAATCCGGACGCCGGGAATGGGCGTGTCGGCGAAGCCATCCGCCGGGCAGTGGCGGCCGACGATGTCGGCGAGTTCCTCTCGCTGGCGGGCCATTTCGGCACTGTTCATGGCATTGGAATCATTTGGGCGGGGCGTGGTCAGAACGGTCGTATCCATGACGGCGAGGGTAGCGGTTTTGCTTCCGGACGGCGAGAGGCTGCGGGCCGATTCTGGAGGATCAGGCAATAAGTCTGCACGATTGGGTTATCGCCCGGTGCCTTGCCTCGCCCACACTATTCGCACAAACAGCAGTCACCGGATGGCTGCTGACCCCAATCCGACGAGGAGCATGCAGATGATCAAACTGACTATTAACGGCAAGGCACATCAACTCGATGTGGCGCCCGATACGCCGCTGCTCTGGGCGCTGCGCGACACGTTGCAGATGACAGGGACGAAGTATGGCTGCGGCCAGGCGCTGTGTGGCGCCTGCACCGTGCATGTCGATGGCGAGCCATTGCGCGCCTGTTCGACGCCGGTCTCGGCGGTGGTCGGCCGCCAGATCAGGACCATCGAGGCGGTCGATAGCGAGCGCGTCGGCAAGGTCGTCCAGGAAGCGTGGCGCAAACTCGATGTTGTCCAATGCGGCTACTGCCAGTCCGGCCAGATCATGAGCGCCGTCGCGCTGCTCAGCCAGAACCGCCAGCCGACCGATGCCGACATTGACAACGCCATGTCGGGCAACCTGTGCCGCTGCGCCACCTACGTGCGCATTCGCGCTGCCATTCACGAAGCCGCCAAGGCGCTGGCCTGAGGAGATAAATCATGAGCGAAATCACTATTGAAAACCTCAGCCGCCGCCGTTTCCTGCAAGGCAGTGCCGGCCTGACTCTGGGCTTTTGCCTGCCGGTGATGGCTGCCGGGGCGGCCGGCAAGTCGGGTGCCGTTGCTACGGTCAACGCCGAAATCAACGCATTTTTGCAAATCGGCACCGACAACAGCGTGACCGTATTTTCCAAGCACCTCGAAATGGGGCAGGGCACCTACACGGGGCTGGCCACCATCCTGGCCGACGAACTGGATGCCGACTGGGCGCACGTCCGCGTCGAAGGCGCGGCGGCCGATGCCAAGCGCTACAACAACACCTTTTGGGGGCCGGCGCAGGGTACCGGCGGCAGCACGGCGGTGGCCAACTCCTGGGAGCAGATGCGCAAGGCCGGGGCAAGCGGGCGGGCCATGCTGGTGTCGGCCGCCGCCAGGCGCTGGCAGGTCGGCGCGGCGGACATCGTCGTGCGCGATGGCGTGGTCAGCCATGCTGCCAGCGGCCGCCAGGCCAGCTTCGGCGAACTGGCGCTCGATGCCGCCAAGGAAGCCGTGCCGGCCGAGGTCAAACTCAAGGACCCCAAGGATTTCCGCCTCATCGGCAAGCAGGCCAGGCGCAAGGACAGCGCGGCCAAGACCAACGGCACGGCACAATTCACGCAGGATGTTTTCCTGCCCGGCATGCTGGTCGCCGTCGTCGCCCATCCGCCGCAGTTCGGCGCCACGGTGCAGTCCTTCGACGCAGCCAGGGCCAAGGCGGTCAAGGGGGTCGTCGATGTCGTGCAGATTCCGCAGGGCGTTGCCGTGCTGGCCACCGATACGTGGAGCGCCAAGAAAGGGCGCGATGCGCTGTCGGTGACCTGGGACGACAGCAAGGCCTTCAAGCTGGGCAGCGATGAAATCCTGGCCAGGTACAAGGAAATGGCCAAGAAGCCCGGCCTGATTGCCGCGAATAAAGGTGACACGGCAACAACCTTTGTCGGCGCCGCCAAGGTGGTCAGCGCCGCCTTCGATTTTCCCTACCTCGCCCATGCCGCCATGGAGCCGATGAACTGCGTCGTCCAGCTCAAGGCCGACGGCTGCGAAGTATGGAACGGCGAGCAGTTCCAGACCGTCGATCAGGGCCGGGTGGCGGCGCTGTTCGGCCTCAAGCCCGAGCAGGTCAGGCTCAACATGCTCTACGCCGGCGGCAGCTTCGGGCGGCGGGCCTGCACGCAGTCCGATTACGTGCTGGAGGCGGCGCACATCGTCAAGGCGATCAACGGGCGCGCACCCGTCAAACTGGTCTGGCTGCGCGAGGACGACATGCGCGGCGGCTACTATCGGCCGCTCTTCCACCACGCGCTTGAAGCGGCGCTCGATGGCAACGGCAAGCTGGTCGGCTGGCATCACCGCCTGGTCGGCCAGTCCATCCTGACCGGCTCGCCGTTCGAGGCGATGATGGTCAAGGACGGCATCGACCACGTGTCGGTCGAAGGCGCATCCAATCTGCCCTATGCCATCCCCAACCTGCAGGTCGATCTGCACACGCCGACCGACATCGGCGTTCCGGTGCTCTGGTGGCGCTCGGTCGGTTCCTCGCACACCGCCTACTCGACCGAGGTTTTCCTCGATCAGGTGGCGGCGGCGATGGGCAAGGACCCGGTGGCCCTGCGCCTCGAACTGCTGACCGAACACCCGAGGCACGCCGGCGTGCTCAAGCTGGTAGCCGACAAAGCGAACTGGGGAGCGCCGCTCAAGGCGGCTGCCGGCGAGCGGCGTGGGCGCGGCGTGGCGGTGCATGAATCCTTCCACTCCTACGTCGCCCAGGTGGCGGAAGTGACGGTCAAAAAAGACGGTTCGCTCAAGGTCGACCGGGTGATTTGCGCCGTCGATTGCGGCACGGCGATCAACCCGGACAACATCCGCTCGCAGGTCGAAGGGGCCGTCGGTTTCGCGCTGTCCGCCGCCCTGCACGGCGAAATCACGCTCAAGGAAGGCCGCGTCGAGCAGGGCAATTTCGATGGCTACGCCCCGATACGCATAGCCGAAATGCCGGTGGTCGAAGTGCACATCGTGCCGTCGTCCGCCGCCCCGACCGGCATCGGCGAACCCGGCGTGCCGCCGCTGGCCCCGGCCGTGGCCAATGCCATCGCCGCCGCGACCGGCAAGTTCCTGCACAAGATGCCGTTCAATACGGCTGAACTGGTGGCCTGACATGGACAGCCTGGATACGCAGGTCCTCGACGCCGCCCGCCAGTGGGCGGCGGCCGGGCACCGCTTCGCACTGATCACCGTCGCCCGGACCTGGGGTTCCGCCCCGCGGCCGCCGGGCGCCTGGATGATCCTGCGCGACGACGGGCAGGTGCAGGGTTCGGTCTCCGGCGGCTGCATCGAGGACGACCTGATCCGCCGGGCGGCGGCCGGCGAGTTCGTGGGGGGAATGCCCCGACTGCTGCGCTACGGCGTGACGGCCGATGAGGCGCATCGCTTCGGCCTGCCCTGCGGCGGCACGCTGGAACTGGTGCTCGAACCGGCGCCCGATGCCGCTTTGCTCGAACAGCTCGCCGAGCGCATAGCCACCGGCCAACTGGTCACCCGCCGCGTGGCTTTGGCGAGCGGTGCGGTCAGCCTCACAGGCGGCAGCGCCGGCGACAGCCTGCAATGGGACGGCCAGACGCTGGTCACGCTGCACGGCCCGGCCTGGCGGCTGCTGATCATCGGCGCCGGACAGATTTCGCGCTACCTGGCGACCATGGCGCAGGCCCTCGGCTACCGCGTCTATATTTGCGACCCGCGCAGCAAATACGCCGACGGCTGGGATGTGCCCGGCACCGAGCGCATCGCCGCGATGCCCGACGATGCCGTGACCGAACTCGGCCTCGACCCGCGCAGCGCGGTGGTGGCGCTGACCCACGACCCCAAGCTCGACGACCTGGCCTTGCTCGAAGCCCTCAAGTCGCCGGCCTTCTACGTCGGCGCCCTCGGCTCGCAGGCCAACAACAGCAAACGGCGCGCACGACTGCTGCAATATTTCGACCTGTCACAAGCCGAGGTAGACCGCCTGCACGGCCCGGTCGGCCTGCCCATCGGCAGCCGCACGCCGCCGGAAATTGCCGTGTCGATCCTGGCCGAAATGACCGCTTTGAAAAATGGGCAAAATTTCCGGTTGACCGTGGAAACCCCCGATCCCTACGCCTGCCGGGTCGCATGAGCCGGATTGTCGGCATTTTGCTCGCGGCCGGCCGCAGCCGGCGCTTCGGGGCCGACAAACGCCTGCATCCGCTGGCCGACGGCACGCCGATGGCCCTCGTCTCGGCCCGCCATCTGGCTGACGTGTGTTCGCACACCGTCGTCGTCATCCGGTCTGAAGACACGGCGCTGGCCAGCTTGCTGGCGGCGGAGGGGCTGGAAACCGTGGTTTGTCCGGCGGCGGCGCAGGGCATGGGGCACAGCCTGAGCAGCGGCATCGCCGCAACCGTCGACGCCGCCGGCTGGCTCGTCGCGCTGGCCGACATGCCTTACATCCAGCCGGCCAGCTATCGCGCTGTGATCGGCGCCTTGCAGGACGGTGCCAGCATGGCCCGGCCGCTATTCGACGGAAAAATGGGTCACCCGGTCGGCTTCGCAGCACAGCATCTGTCCGCACTGCAGGCGCTGACCGGCGACCAGGGCGGCAAGGCCATTGTCGACGCTCATCCGGCGGCGCTGGTAGCCTGCCCGGTCGATGATCCTGGCGTGCTCAAGGACGTCGATCAATCGTCGCAAATCAGCTAGCCCGATAGTTTTTGCTCCCTCCCCTTCAAGGGGAGGGGCGGGGTGGGGATGGGTTCGTTAGACAGGCCCCCGCGTAAAACCCATCCCCCACCCAGCCTCCCCCTTGAAGGGGGAGGAGCCAACGCCATCACCGTCCTCTGCTACCCAGCCAAGGCTGCGGGCAGGGCGGTTCTGGGCTATCATTCTGCAATTGCCGAGGACCAAAACGATGAACCCAACACCACTGACCGATGCCGATCTCGACCGGCTTGAAGAACTGCTCGAAGCCGAGGTTTTCCAGGGCGAGGCCATGCGTCTCGACGAAATCCAGGCCATGCTGTGCGCTGTCGTCAGCGCCCCCGAGCCGGTAGCGCCGGCCATCTGGCTGACCGAAGCGCTCGGCAAGGGTCTCGAAGCCGGCGGCGATCCGGACGTCGAAGCCGCGCTCGAACTGCTCATGCGCCTCAACAACGACCTCGCCGCCGCGTTGCTGGCCGACGAAACGATTGCCCCGGTACTGTACCCGCTCGACGAAAGCTGCACCGAATACGACTACGAAGCCTGGGCCGATTCCTACGTCTTCGGCGCCGGCCTGGCCGGCGACTGGTACGAAATGGCCGGCAAGCACGCCGACGACCTGTCCGAACTGCTCGAACCCCTGTTCCTGCTCAACGGCATGCTCAAGGAAGACGCCGAAAAAAGCGGTGAACGCTGGTTCCCGCCCGCCGAAGAAGCCCGCCTGGTCGCCGACATCCAGGAAAACCTGCCAGTCATCGTCCAGACCCTGTACAACTTCTGGCGCAACAAACGCACCGGCGGCACCGTCCAGCGCGAAGGCGACAAAGCCGGCCGCAACGACCCGTGCCCCTGCGGCAGCGGCAAGAAGTTCAAGCAGTGCTGCGGCAGCCCGGAAAAGCTGAACTGATCAATGTCCTGCCGGTTTTGTCACCGGCAGGGGTAGTGTCGCAAAAAGCCCCGGGAGGGGCTTTTTGCTTTCCGGAGCGGATAACTTCTGCATTCGGCCCAGAGTGTGTAAAAACGTGAACGAAAATCGCCTGCTGGAATCAATGCATTGGGCATTGACGATGATGGAATCAGGCAACGATGCACCGCTTACCCAAACGCACCTAGAGTATTAGTCAGTTTTTGATCGGAAAATTGCCTGATCTCTCGTATTAGCCATCAAAGTGCGGCAAAATCAGTGTCAAATACGCCTGGTTTTGATAAAAATGCTAAACTTCCAATCGCTGGTTTTGATTAATGTGCTCATCCTTCAAGACCTCCCCGAAAATGCGCAGTTCCTTGCGCAGCCAACCGGGCAGGCTGGGTATTGAGAAGGTCGCGGCTAGCGGGGCTGGTGAAGGGGGCTTTGGAACCGTTCAAGCAGAAGCGTTTCGACGTCATTTTTTGCAACTATTATCTTGTCGGTGGCACGGATGGGCAATTGGGGTTCAAACCGAAACACTCATATGCCTAAAACCATGTGCTTTTTAAAGCTGGTTACACCCGGAAGGCATCAGGATGGCCAATAACCGTAAACATACGGTGACCGTATTGCTGGTAGACGATACAAGCCTCTACCGGCTGATACTCGGTCAGAGCCTTGCCGAAATTGGTGTATCGCTGGAGATTGCCGAAACAGGCAAGGGGGCACTTGAGCGGGTAAAGCTGCAGCACTATGACCTAGTGGCAATCTCCATGCAATTGAGTGACATGGATGGTTTTGCGCTGACGCAGGAATTACGAGAGCTAGGAACACTTCGACATATACCCATCATCATTCTGACCGGATCGGCCTCTCGTGAGGCTAGCCAAAAAGCAGAGTCGATCGGTGTGACGGAAATTTTTCGCAAACAAGATATTGGCGAGCTAGTCAATTTCATGCGCCGTTTCCTGATGCGCTACCGGGGACTGAATGACCGCATCCTGTATGTCGAGGACAACCAAGCTCAACGTCTGGCAATGCGAGCACAGTTGCAGGAGTGGGGGCTATTTGTCGATGCTTATCCAAGTGCTGATGCGGCGTGGCAGCCTTTCATGGATGAGGATTATGAACTCGTAATCACGGATATTGTGCTTGACGGTCAGATGTCGGGGGCGCGCTTCATCAATCGCATTCGCCGTCAAGTGGGTAACAAAGGGGACATTCCCATCCTGGCCGTAACCGCTTTTGACAACGTCACGCGACGAATCGAACTTTTCCAACAGGGTGTCAGTGACTATGTAACCAAGCCGGTTCTGCCAGAGGAACTCTATGTGCGCATCCAGAGCCTGATTGCCACCAAGCAGATTGCCGACCGTGATCGTCAATTGAGTCTGGCTGTCGAACGTGCCGAGCAGGCTAGTCGATCCAAGTCAGCTTTTTTGTCCAATATGTCGCACGAGATTCGTACGCCTATGAATGGAGTGCTCGGCATTGCGCGTTTGTTGCAGCGTACCGATTTGACGCCGAAGCAGACAGATCTTGTCCAAAAGATCGAGACCTCCGGTCAGCATCTGCTGGCCATCATTAATGACATTCTCGATCTGTCGAAAATCGATGCCGGAAAAGTTACCCTTGAAGAGGTGCCGGTCCGAATGGAAAGCCTGGTCGAGAATATCATCTCAATGTTGCATGAAAGCGCCCAGACCAAGCATCTGCAACTTAGAAAGGAAATTGGTCTTCTCCCTGATGGTTTGATGGGCGATAGCATCAGGCTGCAGCAGGCTTTGCTCAATTTTGCCAGTAACGCCGTGAAGTTCACCGAACAGGGAGGTATCACCATCCGTGTGAAGTGCGTCAACGAAGATGATCAAAGCGCCAGTCTGCGTTTTGAAGTGGAAGATACCGGTATCGGCATCGCGCCAGAAGCTATTTCTCGGCTTTTTATGGCATTCGAGCAGGCTGACAATACAACAACCCGCCAATACGGTGGTACTGGGCTTGGGCTGGTCATTACTCGGAAAATAGCTGAACTCATGGGCGGTGAAGCGGGGGTGACTAGCGAAGTCGGCAAAGGCAGCACATTCTGGTTCACCGTTCGCTTGCGCAAGAGTCTGAACGAATGTGGTACTTACAAAGCCCAATCCGTCACCGATGCTGAAGAAAAGCTAAAACGCGACTTTGCCGGCACTCGCATCCTACTGGCTGAGGATGAGCCGATAAATTGCGAGATAGCGCTCGCAATGCTCGACGATGTGGGTCTGCTGGTCGATGTTGCCAGGGATGGCGCCATGGCGCTGAAATTGGCCCGCGAAAATAACTATGCCTTGATCCTGATGGATATGCAGATGCCAATCATGGACGGATTGGAGGCCACGCGACAGATCCGGCAACTATCAAACCAGCAACAGATACCGATTCTGGCAATGACAGCCAATGCTTTTGCCGAGGACAAGGTCAAGTGCCTCGAAGCTGGCATGAATGATTTCATTACCAAGCCGGTTATCCCGGAGGTATTGTTCGTGACCTTGCTTGGCTGGCTAAAAAATAATACGGCTGCTTGAAGTACGGGAAGAGGTCATGAGGCGATAACGGGCGGGCATCATTGTTGGTTCTCTCAACCATGCCCGGAGAGTCGATGTGGCTGCTCTACTCAGTTACCTGCCGTTGAGTCCTTGGGCACAACAGATCCACTCGGTGGCGTTTCGCGATAAGGCGTGCTGGCTGTTTTGGGGGGTGCGTGCTGTGTCCCTGAGAGCGCGCCGGGACATCCCGGTTGCAGCACGAAAATTCGGCTAGAGATCGCCGCTTTGTTGTTGCGCCTGGGCGAGGCGCATGGCTTGCCAATTCTGGCCGGGTGTCGGACCGGTTGGCGGGATTGGGGCTTGCTGAGGCTGGTCTTGCGGCACGTTTAGCGCTCGACGATGGCGAGCGGGGCGATGTCGGTGCGGCACAGTCCCGCCAGTTCGGCTACGACGCGATTTATGCCGTTGCCGACCAGCCACCAGGCTTGCCCATAGGAGCGCACCGTAATGCCGTGCTCGGTGCACAGCTGAATCGCCTTCTGGCGCAGTTCTTCGATTTTGTTCGTCATGTCGAATCCGTATTGTCATTGTCTCCAGCGGCACGGACTCTAGCAGTCATTTATTACGGATACTTTACGGCGGCAGACTGGTGATGAAGGGACTGGCCGTTATTGCTGTCTGTTTGCTGCACTTTCCGGAAGAATATTTGACGAATGGCCGCAGCGGGCTACGCTTGAATTGTCGGTTCGAAAAGAAAGGTGCGCGTCATGACAAAACTGTTTTCTCTCGTGTGTCTGCTGCTTGCCTGTGTGTTGCCTTCGCCGGTGTTGGCGCAAGGCGATGCTCCTGCGCTGGTCGAAAAAAATGATGGAAATGTGACCTATGTCAGCGGTGGGATCGGTGACGAGGAGGTCGATGAAATCCGCTTGCGCGAACGGGATTTCAATCTGAAGCTCCTGTTCGCCGAGCGTGATGGTTCCTATCTTGGGAGCGTCGATGTGGTCGTGCTCAATGCGAAGGGTGACAAGGTTCTCGAAGCCCATTCAGCCGGGCCGTTCCTGCTCGCCCGCTTGCCGCAGGGTAGCTATGTGATCAAGGTTTCGATGAACGGTCAGGAGCAACAAAAGAAGCTGTCGATTACCGAAAAGCGCAGATCCGAAGCTGTTTTTCGCTGGTAACGGCGACTTGCCGAAAAGGGGAATCCCGGCGTCAAAAAGGCCGTTCGTTCGAACGGCCTTTTTGACGTTTAGCCCAGGTCGACCGGGACGAATATTCGCGCATCGCCGCGTTCGATCAGGATGGCGGCTTTCTTGCCGGATTTGGCGATGATGCCGCGTAGCTGGTCGATGTTGCCGATCGGCTGACCGTTGACTGAAAGGATGATGTCGCCCGGGCGGATGCCGGCGCGGCCGGCGGCGCCACTGGCTTGTTCGACGAGCAGGCCGCCCTTGGTGTCGGCCTGGCGCTGTTCTTCCGGGGTCAGCGGGCGGACGGCGACGCCGAGGCGACCCTTGTCGGCGGATGGCGCTTCGCTCGCTGCGACTTTCTCGTCACCGAAGCTGCCGACCTTGACGTCGATGTTGCGCGTTTCGCCCTTGCGCCAGACTTGCAGGCGGGCCGATTCGCCGGGCATCTTGGTGGCGACGGCGGCCGGCAATTCGCCGGCGGCTTCGATGGTCTTGCCGTCGATGCCGAGAATGACGTCGCCCGGCTCAAGGCCACCCTTGGCCGCCGGGCTGCCCTTTTCAACCGAAGCGACCAGGGCGCCGGCCGGCTTGGCCAGGCCGAAGGTGTCGGCCAGCGACTGGTTGACTTCCTGGATGCTGACGCCGAGCTTGCCGCGCTGGACCTTGCCGTGGGTAACGATCTGTTTTTCGACATTCATCGCCACCTCGATCGGGATGGCGAAGGAAAGCCCCTGGTAGCCGCCGCTGCGCGAGTAGATCTGCGAGTTGATGCCGATCACTTCGCCGTTCATGTTGAACAGCGGGCCGCCGGAGTTGCCGGGGTTAACCGCCACATCGGTCTGGATGAAGGGGACGTAGCTGCCGTCGGGCAGGTTACGTGATTTGGCCGAGACGATGCCGGCACTGGCGCTGCTTTCAAAGCCGTAGGGCGAGCCGATGGCGAGCACCCAATCGCCGACCTGGGTCTGCAACGAGGTGCCGAGCCTTACCGTCGGCAGGTTCCCGGCGTCGATCTTGAGCACGGCGACATCGCTGGCCTTGTCGAGGCCGAGCACCTTGGCCTTGAATTCGCGCTTGTCGCTGAGCTTGACGGTGACTTCCTCGGCGCCGTCGACGACGTGGGCGTTGGTCAGCACCGTGCCGTCGGCCGTGACGATGAAGCCGGAGCCGAGGCCGTGGGTCGGCTGGTTGCTTTCCGGCATTTGCCCGCGGAAGTGGCGGAAGAACTGGAAGAACGGATCGTTCGGGTCCATCTGCTGGAGGTCGGGCAGGTTGGCCGCCGTCTTGCGCGTGCCGGTGACGCTGATATTGACGACAGCCGGGGCGTTGCCGGCGACGATGCTGCGCATGTCGGGCAGGCCGTTGGGGATGGCGATGCTGGCGGCAGGGGCGGCGACGACGGCAGCGGTCGGCTGGGTGGCGGCATTGGCGCTGCCGAAAGGTACGTTCTGGCCGAGCGAATAGGCACCACCGACGGCGGCAGCAACGGCAATGGCGGCGACGGTCATCTGGAGCGAGTTACGTTTCATGATTACCTCTTGTCAAGCGGGTTTGGGGGAGATTGATCAACGGTTTCGGCCATGCAGGGAAAGCCGGTGGGCATGGGCTGCGCGGTCGTCGGCTTTCATCCGGGTGCCGTGTTCGTTCGGGCTGCGCTTGGCGGGTTCGCGGCTGGCCTCGCTGGCCAATGCCGGGTGGCTGAACAAGGCGCCGAGGGAACTGGCGACGACCAGCGAACGCAACAGCTTGCGGCGCGACCCGGCGACACGGCGTGGTGGCCTGAGACTGGCGGGTGCCTGCATGAGGCCGAGGTGCTGGCGGGATGCCAGAATGAAGTGGGCGAGAGTCTGTTCTTGCCAATGGGGATCGGTCTGCATCGGAGACTCCTTTTGCAAAATCAGTAGACCCGCAGTTTTGCCCCGATCGGACCTTTTTCGATGGGTCTTTTTGCGACGATTTGTATCCAATTTTTACCGGGCGCCGAATGCTACGGTCAACCGGGAAAAACGGCCAAAAATGAAATCGCCAGCGGGCGGGAAGGCGGGGGCGAGGTGCATTCGACTGCCGTTTGTCATGGGGTCGTAACACGCGGCGCTTAATTTCGGGAAATTCCCAACCGACCCGCGCCGACATGAACGCACCCGCACCGCAGAACCTGGCCGTACCCGCTCTCAATCTGACGCTCAAGGACCGCATCGACCAGAAGATTTTCGATGCGCTCTATTCGCGTTCGCTGGTCTACAACACCTGCTGGGAAGATCCGGCCGTCGACCGCCAGGCCCTGCACCTCGGGCCGCAGGACACGGTGATGGTGATTACCAGCGCCGGTTGCAACGCGCTCGATTACGCCTTGCAGGGGCCGAGCAAGGTTTATGCGATTGACGCCAATCCGCGCCAGAACGCGCTGCTCGAACTGAAGATGGCGGGTATCCGCCAGCTCGGCTTCGACGATTTCTTCGCCATTTTCGGCAGCGGCTATCACCCGAATATCAGGAACATCTACCGCCACCAGTTGCGGGCCGAACTGTCGGATTTCGCCAAGACCTACTGGGATCGCCGCTACAACTGGTTCTGCAGTCGCCATGGCAGCTTCTATTTTCATGGCCTGGCCGGCTTCGTGGCGCGCGGTTTCCGCACCTATTTCCGCATGCGGCCGGCGCTGGCCCAGCGCGTCACCGAACTGTTCGCCTCGACCGATCTGGTGGAGCAGCGCCGGATTTACGACGAGAAGATCGCCAGCGAATTGTGGACGCCGGTCATCAACTGGGTGCTCAACCGCCAGCTGACCATGAGCCTGCTCGGCGTGCCGCATCCGCAGCGCCGGCTGGTCCAGGGCCAGCACCCGGGTGGCGTTTCAGGCTTCATCCGCGATGCCATCGAATACGTTTTCCGCAATCTGCCGGTCGGCGAAAACTATTTCTGGCGCGTCTATCTGACGGGCAGCTACAGCCGCGACTGCTGCCCGTCCTACCTTAAGGAAGAAAACTTCAACGCGCTCAAGGGCGGTCTGGTCGATTGCATCGAACCGCACACCTGCACGGTTACCGAATTCCTGCAGGCCGGCGACGAGCCGATCACGCGCTTCGTGCTGCTCGACCATATGGACTGGATGAGCTGCTACTACCCGGCGGCGCTCATTGAAGAATGGAACGCCATCTTCGAACGGGCGGCGCCCAAGGCTCGCCTGCTGCTGCGTAGCGCCCACGCCAACCCGCCTTTCCTCGACTGGGTGAAGGCAGGGCCGCAACACAGGCCGCTTGGCGAAATGCTCGATTACGAGCGCGAACTCGCCGCCCGCCTGCAAGGCGATGATCGCGTCCACACCTACGCCGGGTTCGTCGTGGCCCAACTGGCGGAACATGGCCGCGGCTGATCTGGCGGCCGATGCCCGCATCCTGTGGCGCCTGCTGCGCGGCCAGCCGAATTCGGGCAGCCACGCCGAGCGCTTGCAGGCTTTTTATGCGCCGCAGGCCGAGCGCTACGACGCCTTTCGTGAACGCCTGCTGCACGGCCGGCAGGAACTGATCCAGCGCCTGGGTCTGCAGCCCGGCGCCCGGGTCGTCGAACTGGGCTGTGGCACCGGCAGCAGCCTGCTGCGCATCGGTATCCGGGCCGGCCAGTTCGCCAGCTTCGACATGGTCGACCTCTGTCCGGCACTACTCGACGTGGCGCGGCAACGGGCGGCCGGCCACGAGGCGATCCGGGTCGTCGAGGCCGACGCGACGACCTGGCAGCCCGAGCAGCCGGTCGATTTCGTCTTCATGTCGTATGCGCTGACGATGATTCCCGACTGGTCGCGGGTAATCGCCAATGCCCTGGCCATGCTGGCCCCGGGCGGGCGCATCGGCGTTGTCGATTTTCATCTGCCGGCTGCCGGTGGCCGAGTGCGCAACACCTTCTGGCGCAAATGGTTCGGCCATGACGGCGTGCATCTGTCGGGGGAGCATTTGCCGATGCTCAGACGTATGTTCGTCGAGCAATTTTCGGCCGAACTACGGGCGCCGGTTCCCTACCTGCCGGGGGTTCAGGCGCCGTATTACCTGTTTGTCGGTGAGCGGTGTGAGCTGGCGGGCGAGGGGAGCCAGCTTCCGGCAACACTGCCGGAATGGTTGAAGAAGCCCGGCTGACGCCGCCTTTCCTACGCCGACGCCACCAGCAAAACCGTATCCTCGTGCGAATAAGCCGGCGCACAGCAGCACAGAATGACCAGCGCCGTTTCCCCCGTATTCGTCACGCAATGCGGCGTACCGGGCGGGATCAGCACGCTGTCACCTGGGCCGATCGGGAATTTTTCGGCGCCCAGCGTCATGATCCCCGTGCCGACGGTGACGTGGTAAATCTCTTCGGTCACTTCATGCCGATGCAGCAAGGTCGTGCCGCCGGCTGGCACCAGCGCTTCGGCCAGGCTCTGGTTTTGGGCACCGTGCTGCGCCGGGTGCAGCAGCTCGCGGATTTCCGAGCCGTCCTTGGTGATGTAGGGGGTGATCCCGAGACGCGAGGTTTTCACCTTACTTGCCGGCCCACGGCTGGATCGGCACGGTCGAGATGGCGTTGGCCGGGGCGCCTTCGATGATCTTGCGGCTGATCGCCATGTAGATCAGCACGTTGCGCTTGTGGTCGAAGAAGCGATGAACATCGGTTTCCTTGAAGAAAATCGAGGTGTCGGCGCTGAATACGATTTCGTCTTCCGAGAGCTTGGCCGGCAGCGTGATCGGGCCGACCTGGCGGCAGGCCAGGGAAAACTGCGACGGGTCTTCGGCCAGCCCGAAGCTGCCCTTGACGCCGCCGGTGCGGGCCTGGCTGACGTGGCAGGTGACGCCGGAAATCTTCGGGTCGTCGTAGGCGTAAATGCAGACGCGGTGATTGGCTCCGATCAGCTTCCAGGTCGTTGTTGCGCAGCCTATTTCTTCGGCGACGGCAGGCAGGGACAAAGCCGAGAGGGCGGCGAGAACAAGGGCGGCGATTTTCATGATTCTTCCGTTGAGGATGGACGGCTCGATGATAAGGGAATCAGCTTGCCGACGTATTTGGTCAGGATTTTGTAGAGGTCGCGGTCGAAGGGCGGGCGTGGGCTATCGAGCAAGGCGTCCAGCTCTTCGTCCGAGGCGGCGGTTCCGAGGTAGCGCCAGCCTTCGATCAGGTGGATTTCTTCGCCTTCGCGGACCAGCCCCGGGCCGGCGAAGGGCCAGGCGACGAGCTTGAGGCCGACGAGGGCGGAGATCAGGCGAACCGTGTGCTTGGCGTAGGGCTCGGCGCCCACGCAGGCGCCCTTGCAACGCCGCAACGGGTGGCCGAAACAAGGTTTGCCGGGCTTGGCTTTTTCCAGCCCGAGCAGCACGTCGCACAGATTGTGCGATTCGGCCAGGGTGCGCAGCACGGTGTTGGCTTCCTTGGTGGTCTTGAGCAGGCCGTAGCAGGCGCTCGTCAGGCCGACGTCGAGCTCGGCCAGCGTCATGAGTTGCGGCCGCAGCCAGCCTTCGCCTTCATCGACCAGCGTCCATGTGCAGGCGTCGTCGTTCTTGCGCAGCTGGCGGTTGTGCGTCGGTTTCAATTGCTTGACCAGCGCCGATTCCTTGAGCAGGGCGCCGATTTCGCCGGCCGTTTCGATCCAGTCGATGCGCTTGACCTGCTGGGCCAGTTCCATTTCCCTGGCGGCGCTGTGGTCGCCGGCGAAATGCGAGAGCACGCGCTGGCGGATGTCCTTGGCCTTGCCGACGTAGAGCGGCAGGTTGTCTTCGCCGTAGAACAGATAGACGCCGGGGGTTTCGGGCAAGTCGTCGATGATTCCGGCGTCGAGATGCGGCGGCAGGCTGGGGTGGGCGTTCTGGGCCTTGAGTGCGGCCTCGATTTGCTCATTGCTACGGTCAACCCGAATTTTTTGCCAAAATTGAAATATCAGTTGGGCGTCGGCCAGCGCCCGGTGCCGGGCTTCTGCCCGCAGATCGTGGCGTTCGATCAGGCTGTCGAGATTGTGCCGCTTGTGCTCGGGAAACAGCGTGCGCGAGAGCTTGACGGTGCACAGCACGGAAGCGCGAAAGGTGATGCCGAGGCGCTTGAATTCGTTTTTGAGAAAACCGTAGTCGAAACGCGCGTTGTGGGCGATGAACAGCCGGCCTTCCAGGCGCTTCATGGCGTCGGCCGCCACCGCCTCGAACGGCGGCGCATCGGCCACCATGTCGTTGCTGATGCCGGTCAACTGTTCGATGAAGGGCGGAATCCGCACGCCGGGATTGACGAGCTGCTGCCACTCGCGAACACTGCCGTCGGCATCGACTTCGACGATGCCGATTTCGGTGATGCGGTCGGTGGTGGCAGTGGCACCGGTGGTTTCTAGGTCGACGAAGGCAAGGGGGCGCATGCCGCAATTTTCTCATGCGCGGGCAGGGCGTGGCTGCTTAACGCTTCAAGCCGGAAGCGGCGACGCCTTGCTGGCGTGAATGGATGGTGAATTTTGGTAATTAATTGCAAAAATAATAATTAAAATATTTTTGATATATTACGAACGTAATACCCGGGTTCTGGTCGAACCCGCATCAATGAGCAGGCGACGCTGTTACCGAATTGCCGATTGGATGGTGCTATGAAGATTCAGCAGCAGGTTTTTTGTGCCGGCGAACATCTCCGCTTCGAGTCCCCGTTGGCTCAGGCTCAATTGGTGCTGGTGTTTGGCGATACGCCCCAACTGGAGGATGGGGCGGTGTTTTCGGCATTGTCCCGGGCTTTTCCCGAGGCCTTGATCGTCGGTTGTTCTAGCGCCGGCGAGATTCACGGCAACTCGGTCAGCGACGGGACGCTGGTCGTCACCGCGCTGCATTTCGAACATACGGCGGTGCGTCTGGCCTCGGTGGCCATCGACGACATGGAGGAGAGTTTCGCGGCGGGCCAATCGATGGCAGAAGCCCTGAACGGCGAGGCGCTGACCCATGTCCTGGTCTTTTCCGATGGCCTGGGTGTCAATGGCAGCGAACTGGTCCGCGGCTTCCGCAGCCGCTTGCCGGCGGGAGTCGAATTGACCGGCGGCATGGCTGGCGACGGGGCGAATTTCGCACGCACGGTGGTTCTTGCCAATGCCCCGGCACGCGACAAGACGCTGGCCGCGGTCGGTTTCTACGGCTCGCGGCTGGCGGTCGGTTACGGCTCGGTTGGCGGTTGGGATACCTTCGGGCCGGAGCGCCTGATCACGCGTTCGGCCGGCAATGTGTTGTTCGACCTCGACGGCAAACCGGCGCTCGAACTGTACAAGCGCTACCTGGGTGAGCATGCGGCCGGCTTGCCGGCCACCGGCCTGCTTTTTCCCTTGCTGCTGCGTTCGGAAAACGGCGGCGTGGTGCGCACGATACTCGGCGTCAACGAAGCCGAGCAGAGCATGACCTTCGCCGGCGACATGCCGGAAGGGCGTCATGCCCGATTGATGAAGGCCAATTTCGATCGCCTGGTCGACGGCGCCGTGGCGGCGGCCGAGGTCTCGCGACAGGGGCAGGCAGCGGTGCAGTTTGCGCTGCTGATCAGTTGCGTCGGGCGCAAACTGGTCCTCAAGCAGCGCATCGACGAGGAGGTGCTGGGCATCCGCCAGATACTGGGTGACGAGCTGCCGTTTGCCGGCTTCTACTCCTACGGCGAGATTTCCCCGCATCACCACGGGGCGCCCTGCGAATTGCACAACCAGACGATGAGCATCACGACATTCGGCGAATACTGAACCATGCACCGCCTTCTAAAACGTCAGATCGATCGGCTCTACGGCGACGGGCAGGCACTGCCCGAAGCGCTGCGGCCGCTGCTCGAGGAGATCAGCCAGACCTATGAACAGGGCGACGTGGACCGGGGCATGCTCGAACGGTCACTGGAGATCGTGTCGGACGAAATGGGCGAGCAGAATCGTCAACTGCGGGCGGAACTGGCCGAGCGCCGGGCGACCGAGATGCGCCTGGAAAAATCCCTGGCCACCTTCGTGGCGACGCTCAACTCGACCACCGACGGCATCCTGGTGGTCGGCGAAGACCGCCGGATAGAAAGTTATAACGAACGCTATATCGAAATGTGGCGCACTTCACCGGCCGTGCTGGCTTCGGGCGACGACCGCCTGCTGGTCGATGCCGCGGCCCGGCAACTGGTCAATCCGTTCCGCTTTCTTTCGGATGGCGAGCGGATCAGCAAATCGGAAGAGAAAAGCTTCGATTTGCTGGAGTTCATCGACGGCCGGGTCTTCGAGCGCTATTCGCAGCCGCGCTGGCTGGACGGCCGGATCGCCGGGCGGGTCTGGTGCTTCCGCGACATCACCGAGCGGCACCGGATCGAGGTCGAGTTGCGCCTGGCTGCGGCCGCCTTCCAGTCGCATGAAGCGATGCTCATTACCGATGCCAACGGGATCATCCTGCGTGTCAATCGGGCGTTCACCGAAGGCACCGGTTATGCGGCCGGGGAATGCGTCGGCAACACGCCGCGGATGTTCAAGTCGGGACGCCATGACGACGATTTTTATCGCCAGATGTGGCAGAGCCTGCTGGCCGAGGGAACCTGGCAGGGCGAGGTGTGGGACCGGCGGAAGAACGGCGAGATTTATCCGAAATGGCTGATCATTTCGGCGGTGACCGGCGAGAGCGGATCGGCCACGCACTTCATTGCCACCCATCTCGATATTACCGAGCGCAAGAAGTCCGAGCAGCGGATCGAGAACCTCGCCTTTTTCGACCAACTGACCGGGCTGTTGAACCGCACTCTGATCGCCGACCGCATCCAGCAGGCCCTGGTCTGCAGCACCCGCAATCGTAGCCAAGGCGCCGTGATGCTGCTCGATCTGGATAATTTCAAGGCGCTCAACGATACGCTCGGCCACGACATCGGCGACCGCTTCCTGATCGAGATCAGCCGGCGCCTGAAGGAGTGCGTGCGCGCCAGCGACAGCGTCGCCCGGCTGGGCGGCGACGAGTTCGTGGTCTTGCTGGAGGGGCTGGGCGACAATCAGCCGGCGGCAAAGCAGGCCGAGCACGTCGCCGCAAAAATACTGGCTGCCGTCGAACAACCGTTCAATTTGAAGCAGTTGTCGAACGGCCTGGAACAGAGCCATAGCTATCACGGCGCCGTCAGCATCGGCATCACCCTGTTCCGCGGTGAAGCCACCGGCGTTGACGAATTGCTCAAACAGGCCGACCTGGCGATGTATCAGGCCAAGAGTTCGGGCCGCAATACCCTGTGTTTCTTCAACCCGGAAATGCAGGCGGAAGTCATCAGGCGGGCCGAGATCGAGGTGCGGCTGCGCCATGCCATCGAGGCCCGGCAGTTCTGTCTCTTTTATCAGCCACAGGTCCGCGCCGATGGCTCGACGTCCGGCGTCGAGGCGCTCATCCGCTGGCAAGATCCGGAGCGCGGGATGATCCGTCCCGACGATTTCATCCCGGTCGCCGAGGAGTGCGGACTGATCGATCAGCTCGGTATCTGGGTCCTCGAAACCGCCTGCCGCCAACTGGCGGTGTGGTCGGCCAGCCGGAAGACGGCCCATCTGACGATCGCCGTCAATGTCAGCGCCAGCCAGTTCAGCTGTCCGGACTTCATCGACCAGGTCAAGTCGGCCATCGGCCAGTACGGGGCAAATCCGGCGCGGCTGAAACTGGAACTGACCGAAAGCATGCTGCTCGATAACATCGAAGACATCATCGCCAAGATGAATGCCTTGAAGGAACTCGGCGTCGGCTTCTCGCTCGACGACTTCGGCACCGGCTATTCGTCCTTGGCATACCTGAAACGCCTGCCGCTGAATCAACTGAAAATCGATCGCTCGTTCGTCCGCGACGTGCTGCTCGATCCCAACGATGCCTCGATTGCCCGGACCATCGTCGCCCTGGGCCGGGCCCTCGGGCTGGATGTCATCGCCGAAGGCGTCGAAACCGATGGCCAGCGCGCTTTCCTGTCGGCCGAGGGCTGTCTCGCCTACCAGGGCTACCTGTTTTCCCCGCCCTTGCCGATCGAGGAGCTTGAGGCCTATCTGGACTCCGCTACGCCTTGCAGCACCCGAATGGCGCCGGTTGTTCAGTCCGTTATCTAGTTGGTTTGTCTGGTTTGGCTACTACATCTAGTGGCTTATTGTCTTGACATGCCCTGAGCGGCTTGGCTAGACTCCGCCCTGTTGATGGTTCCCTATCGGGGATTAAAACGGGAATCCGGTGCCGGACCGCTAGGTCTGAATTCCGGGGCTGCCCCCGCAACTGTAATCGGCGAGCGCTTCGCCAACGAGTTTTCAAACCCAGCCACTGGATGCGTCCGGGAAGGCAGGTGAAGCGCGCTGAACCGAGAGCCAGGAGACCTGCCGCAACGAACTTTCTTTCATGGTTTTGGGGCGGGGTGTCCCTGACGAGAGGTTTTGCGTGTCTAGGTTATCGTTTGTTCGTCTGGCCGATTCGACCACGGGTTGCTGCCCGCGGCCGTGGTTTGGCGCATCGATTTCCGGCTTGGCGCAACGTCGATTCTCCGCCCCCCGATACGGAGAATCGCCTTGCCATCCAACGTCTTGAGCTTATCCGCCGACAGCGACATCGCCGCTGCCGCCCTGCAAGTCATCCGCCGCAATGGCGCGGTCGTCGCCTTTGACGCCGACAAGATCGCCGTCGCGCTGACCAAGGCCTTTCTCGCCGTCGAGGGCAGCCAGAGCGCCGTTTCGTCGCGGGTCCGCGATGTCGTGGCGCACCTGACGCAAGCGGTCGTCCGGTCGCTGAGCCGGCGGATGCCCGACGGCGGCACGGTGCATATCGAGGACATCCAGGACCAGGTCGAACTGGCCCTGATGCGTTCCGGCGAACACGACGTGGCGCGCACCTACGTGCTGTACCGCGAACGCCGCTCGGCCGAGCGGGCTGCTCATGCCGACGTGGCGGGCGTGCCGGCGCTGCAGGTGATGGTCGATGGGGAGCGTCGGCCGCTGGATGTCGCGGCGCTGCTGAAAACCTGCGAGGCGGCCTGTGCCGGGCTGGGCGATGGCGTGTCGGCACGGACGATTCTCGATCAGGCGCTGAAGAATCTCTACGACGGCGTGGCCATGGCCGATGTGCGGCAGGCCTTGATCCTCGCCGCGCGTACGCTGATCGAGCGCGAGCCTGGTTACAACTACGCGACGGCCCGCCTGCTGCTGGCCAGCCTGGGGCATGAGGTGCTCGGCCGCCCGCTGGGGCTGGAGGAGATTGCTACGGTCAACGGTGAATATTTGCCAAAATTCATCCAGCAGGGCATCGCCGCCGAACTGCTCGACCCGCTGCTCGCCACCTTCGACCTGCCGCGCCTGGCCGCTGCGCTGAAGCCGGAACGCGACCTGCAGTTCGGCTACCTCGGCCTGCAGACCTTGTACGACCGCTACTTCCTGCACATAGCCGGGCGCCGCATCGAACTGCCGCAGATTTTCTTCATGCGCGTCGCGATGGGCCTGGCGCTCAACGAAATCGACCGCGAAGCCCGCGCCATCGAGTTCTACGACCTGATTTCCAGCTTCGATTTCATGTGCTCGACGCCGACCCTGTTCAACAGCGGCACGCTGCATTCGCAGCTGTCGTCGTGCTACCTGACGACGGTGGCCGACGACCTCGACGGCATCTACCAGTCGATCAAGGAAAATGCCTTGCTGCAGAAATACGCCGGCGGCCTGGGCAACGACTGGACGCCGGTGCGTTCACTGGGCAGCCGGATCAAGGGCACCAACGGCCAAAGCCAGGGTGTCATTCCCTTCCTGAAAGTGGTCAACGACACGGCGGTCGCCGTCAACCAGGGCGGCAAGCGCAAGGGCGCCGTCTGCGCCTACCTCGAAACCTGGCACCTCGACATCGAGGAATTCCTCGACCTGCGCAAGAACACCGGCGACGAGCGCCGCCGCACGCACGACATGAACACGGCGAACTGGATTCCCGACCTGTTCATGAAGCGGGTCATCGCCAACGGTGAATGGACGCTGTTCTCGCCGGTCGACGTGCCGGACCTGCACGACAAGTTCGGTGCCGAGTTCGAGGCCGCTTATGTCGGCTACGAGGCGCAGGCCACCGCCGGCCAATTGAAGCTGCACAAGAAAATCCCCGCCGTCCAGCTCTGGCGCAAGATGCTGACCATGCTGTTCGAGACCGGCCATCCGTGGATCACCTTCAAGGATGCCTGCAACCTGCGCTCGCCGCAGCAGCATGTCGGCGTCGTGCATTCGTCCAACCTGTGCACCGAGATCACGCTGAATACCTCGGATGAGGAAACCGCCGTCTGCAACCTCGGCTCGGTCAATCTGCTCGCCCATTTGAAAAATGGGGAACTCGATCAGGCCAAGCTCGCCCGTACCGTGCAGACGGCACTGCGCATGCTCGACAACGTCGTCGACATCAACTTCTACGCGACGCCCAAGGCGCGCAACGCCAACCTGCGGCATCGCCCGGTCGGCCTCGGCATCATGGGCTTCGCCGACTGCCTTTATGAAATCGGCCTGCCTTACGCGTCGGCCGAAGCCGTCGAATTCGCCGACCGGACCATGGAAGCCGTCTGCTATCACGCCTATTCGTCCTCCTGCGAACTGGCCCGCGAGCGTGGCCGTTATTCCAGCTACACCGGCAGCCTGTGGGACCAGGGCATCCTGCCGCTCGACTCCATTGAGCTTTTGGCCCACGCCAGGGGCGGCCATCTGGAGCTGAACCGCGATTCCCGTTTGGACTGGAAGGAGCTTGAGCAACGCATCGCCCGCCACGGCATGCGCAACTCCAACTGCGTCGCCATCGCGCCGACGGCGACCATTTCCAACATCGTTGGCGTCTCGGCCAGCATCGAGCCGACCTACCAGAACATCTACGTGAAATCGAATCTGTCCGGCGAATTCACCGTGGTCAACGAAGCGCTGGTCCGCGACCTGAAGGCGCTGGACCTGTGGGACGAAGTGATGGTCGCCGACCTCAAGTACTTCGACGGCTCGCTGGCCCGCATTGAGCGCGTGCCGGACGAACTGAAGGCCCGCTACGCCACCGCCTTCGAGATCGACCCGGTATGGCTGATCGAAGCTGCGGCCCGCCGCCAGAAGTGGATCGACCAGGCCCAGTCGCTAAACCTGTATCTCGCGCTGCCCTCCGGCAAGAAGCTCGACGAACTCTACAAACTGGCCTGGCTGCGCGGCCTGAAGACGACCTACTACCTGCGCACGCTGGGCGCCAGCCAGGCCGAGAAGGCGGGGAGCAGGGACGACTCGGTGGTGCAGGATGAAGCGCCGAAGTTTTGCTCCATTGACGATCCGGAATGCGAGGCCTGCCAATGAGCGCACTGCGTTTTGACGACTGGGACCTGCCATCGGCCGCCCCGCAGGCGAATGCTACGGTCGCCGGCAAAAAACAGCCAAAATCGGAATTTTCTCCGCCGCCGGTCAGCCCGGTGCTGGCCCCGATCAACGCCGCCGACAAGCGCATCGTCAACGGCAAGGCCGATATCAATCAGCTCGCCCCGTTCAAGTACCCGTGGGCCTGGGAATTTTTCCTGAAGGCCAACCGCAACCACTGGACGCCGCTCGAAATCGGCATGGCGCAGGACGTGCACGACTATCAGCACAAACTCAGCCCGGCCGAGCGCCACGTTTTTGAAAACGTCCTGGCCTACCTGACCACCTCCGACATCCTGGCCATGCGCAACATTGGCCTGGCCGTCATGGAAAAAATGAGCGCGCCGGAAATCCAGATCTACCAGGCCCGCCAGGTCTATGAGGAAGCGCTGCACACCTGGACCTACCAGCACTGCATCGAAAGCCTCGGCCTCGACCAGCAGGAAATCTACAACCGCTACCGCGTCGTGCCCGAAATCCACGGCAAGATCGCCCTGGCCAATCGCCGGCTGGAGCGGGTCATGCGCGCCGACTTCGACCTCACCGACCGCGCCAACCTGCACGAATTCGCGCTCTCCTATTTCTTCTTCGCGGTGATCTTCGAGGGCTGCTGGTTCTACAACGGCTTCACCCCCGTCTTCGCGCTGCAGCGGCGCGGCCTCATGAAAGGCGCCGCCGAGCAGTTGCAATACATCATGCGCGACGAGGTGCTGCACTGCGCCTTCGGCATCCGCGTCATCCGCGAACTGCTGATCGAGGAAAACCTGACACTCGACCCGGCCGCCCTGCGCGAGCTATGGGATGAAGCCGAGGCTGCCGAAACCGCCTACGCCGGCTACATCCTGCGCGAGCCCATCCTTGGCTACAACGCCGAACTGCACGTCCAGCAATTCCGCTTCATCGCCAACCGTCGGGCGCGGCAAGTCGGCGTCGCCGAGCCTTTCCCGGGGGCCGAAAACGTCCTGCCCTGGCTTGACGAGCAGGCCAACCTGCGCAAGGAGAAAAATTTCTTCGAAACCCGCGTCACCGAGTACCAGACGGGTGGCGCGCTGGCGTGGGATTGATGCCCTGGATTGTCGGGAAGCTAACAAGCGTGGTTTGAACAATCTCGGCCAAGGCCGCAATACGGGGCGAGAGAACGAGGCTGGCGGATGGCATTGCTTTTGCGTGGGTCACTCGATCCGTGTTTTCTGCTGGCCCTCTCCCCAACCGTTTCCGCACAATGAGAAAACCCACCCTCTATCAAAGCATCAAGGCCAAGCGCCGCACCCAGTCGCTGGTCATCGGCGTCACCTGGTACACCCCGGAAACCTGGGCCGAGGTCAAGGCGACGGCCGTCGATCCCGGCTGCTTCGAAGACTCGTTCGAAAAATGGAAGGCGATGGCCGTTCTGGCCCGCCGCAACTTCCAGCGCTCCGGCGTGCTGGCCCTTGAATACCAGATCGTTCCCGAGGAATTTTTCGCCTGGTGCACCAGGAACGGTCAGGAAAACAACGCGACGGCACGCGGCGAATACGTCTCGGAACGCCTGAGCGCGGTGCATAACGGCGAGGCCTGATCGTTTTCAAGGCCTTGCCGCCGCATCGCCATTTGAAAATCGGGCGTTTTTGCCGGTTGACCGTAGGAAACCGGCCGCCGCCCTGAGAAACAAGCGGAAACGGTGCAACCGAAGGACTTACTCGGTCGATGGTGAGCGGCTCAGCAGCTCCTGGCGGATGGCGATCAGCACCTTGGTCGCCTTGGCCCGGTTATCGGCCCCCAGGCGCAGCATGATCCGCTGCCCGGAGGAGCGCGCTTCGAGCGACTTGTCGGCGTAGGTGTACAGCACCTTTGGTTGCTCCAGTGCGATCGGCGGGGCGACATCGGGGGTTTCCAGCAAATTGTCGATTGCCTCGATCAGCCGGTCATTGAAGAAACCGTCGGGGTAGCCCAGTTCGCGATAGGCCCGCTGGAACAGCGGGTAGAAGCTCACATAGACATCGACCAAACGGCGCGGCTCGGCCATCGTCATGAGCTTCACGTAGTCGATGTAACGTTGGTCATTGGCCGGGGCAATGCTGAGTCCGACTGCCTGACGCTCGACCAGAAATGCGCCGCCGACCGGTTTGACCGGCATCATCTTGTCGAGCGGTTCATGCCGCGGCAGGTTGTCGATGGTCGCCACAAAGCGGCGGATCATGCGCTCGGGGTGGAAAAACCGGTTCAGCAATTTCTCGCTGAACAAACCGGCCAGCGTCTGACGGTAGCGGCTGTCGCTTTGCTCGATGTCGGGCAGCGGCGCCGGCGTCGCGGAGGCCTCGACAACCGGGAGCGGATGACGCTCGACCGGCAGTGGCGGCGGTGTCACGGCCGCGGCTGGCGGAGGCGGCGGGGCGATCGCCTGTGGCGCGGGTTCGGGTGCTTCCGGCTGGTATAGCCAGAAAACGACGCCCAGCCCCGCCGCGACGACGAGGCCCAGCACGATGATCAATTTCTTTCCCATTGAAAACTCCTTTCAAGAGATCGAGTCAGCCTGCAATCGCCAGTCTTGAATGCAACGCCGGGCTGGAAAGTCTACCCCCATGCGGCGGATGCTCCTAACCGGGGTTCCCGCCGGCGGTGCGCGGGCGAACAGGCCGGGCCTGTCGCTTGACTTGATCTGGGCACCCCCGCATAGTCGTGGCCCGATGAAAGCGATGGATTTCCCCCCTCCGCAGGACGAAGACCCCGATCTGGCCGTGCGCGTTCGGGCGGATCAGTTGCATTTGCTGTATCAGCAGTCGTTTCCCGCCATTTTTCTGAGCGTCATTATCGCCGTCGTGCTGTGCCAGATGCTTTGGGATGGCGGACGGCACGACTTGCTGATCGGCTGGCTGGCGGCTATCTGCGCCGCTGGTCTGGTGCGTTGGGCCTTGTTCTGGCGGCATCGTCGGCAGCAGCCGGAAGGCTTGCAGATCCTGGCGTGGGAGCGCGGTTACGCTGTCACGCTGTTGATGACCACCTCGCTGTGGGGGCTGGGCGTGATGTGGATCAGCATGGAAAGCTCGCTGGTTCATCAACTCATCGCTTTCATGTTCCTGCTCGGTATGGCGGCGGGGGCTTTCTCGCATTATTCGGCCCGGCGCTACATGGTGGTGGGGGCGATGGGCACCATCCTGCTGCCGACGATAGCGTTGTTCCTGCTCAGCGGGGAGTCGATGAAGTTCAGTCTGGGCATCGTCGCCTTGTTGTACATGGGCCTTCTGGTGCGGGCCTGTACGGTTTTGTCGCGGGCGCAGAGTGATAATTTCGCCTTGACGCACCGTTTGTCGGTAGCCAAGCAGAAAGCCGAATTGATGGCCCAGACGGATCACCTGACCGGGCTCGACAATCGCCGTGCTTTCTTTGCCCGCAGCCAGACGCTGGCCAATTATTGCGAGCGCAACAAGCTGCCCTTGAGCATTGCCATGATCGACGCGGATTATTTCAAGCAGATCAACGACCAGTATGGTCACGCGGTCGGCGACGCAGTGTTGTGCGCGCTGGCCAACCAGTTGCGGCGCAGCCTGCGCAAATCGGATGTCTGCGGGCGGATGGGCGGCGAGGAATTCGCCGTGCTCTTGCCGGATACCTCGCTGGCCGAGGCGACGGAGTTGGCCGAACGCTTTTGCAAGGCTTATGCGGCGACACCGATACGCAGTGCCGACGTCGAGGTCGGCAACACGGTGAGTGTCGGCGTCGCCAGCGATGGCTACGACATCGAGCATCTGCTGCAATGTGCCGACGAAGCGCTTTACCTGGCCAAGGCGGCGGGCCGCAACCGCGTGGTTTCCGAACTCAATGTCGAGGCCGCCCTGGGGTGATGGGACTTCGGCACCAACGCGGCATCGGCCATTCCGGAAGAGGACATTGAAGTGAAAAAATCTTACTGGGTCATCCTTGTTCTGGTGCTGCTGGCCGGGCTTGACTGGTACATCCAGGCGCCGGATTCACGGTCGCGCGAATTGACCCGCGCCATCGAGGCGCAGGCCAGCCCGAAGCTGAAGAATTATCCGTACAAGTTCTGGGTCATCAAGGTCAATGGCGCCACGGCGCTGGTCAGCACGCCGCGCAATTTCGACGTTCCGGCCTTCAAGGCGCTGGCCGTGCTTTATCCGGAAATCGATACCAAGAACCCGAACGATCCGGCCTTCATCGCCGCCGAGCAGTTGCTGGGCGAGGTGCAGTCGGAGGCGCGGGCGATTGTCCTGGCCCAGCCCGGGATCAAGGATGTGAGCTGGGAACTCGACCGCGACTGGCTGAAAAAGCACTTCATCGAGGTGCCTGAAAAGCGCTGACCGGCAGGCGCCCCGGCCCGATTTGTCGTTCAGCGACCGCCGGAGCGATTTTGTTTTTGGCCGTTTTTTCCGGTTGACCGTGGCATTCCGCCCGGACGGGCTGCCGGCCGGGCGCCGGGGCGTTTCGGGGCGTCGTCGAAGCCGACCCAGTTGCTCGGCGTCCCCTTGCCGCCCCGACCGCCGGCCACTTTCGGTTTCTTGATCTTCTTCGTGGCGATTGCTGCGGCGCCGGTCAGCGGAACGCGGTGGTCGGGTTCGAAGCCCGGCTCTTCTTCGCGGCTGAGCGTCTGCTTGAGCAGCGTTTCGATGGCGGCGAGCAGCGGGGCTTCGTCGGCGCAGACCAGCGAAATGGCTTCGCCCGTGGCGCCGGCCCGGCCGGTGCGGCCGATGCGGTGGATGTAGTCTTCGGCGACGATGGGCAGGTCGAAATTGACGACTTGCGGCAGATCGTCGATGTCCAGTCCGCGGGCGGCGACGTCGGTGGCGACGAGGATCTGCACTTCGCCGGCCTTGAAACTTTCGAGCGCCCGCAGACGCGCCGCTTGCGGCTTGTCGCCATGAATCGCGTCGGCCTTGATGCGCTTGGCGTGCAGGATGCCGACCAGTTCGTCGGCGCCGCGCTTGGTCTTGACGAAGACGAGCACCTGGCCCCAGCGCCGGTCCTTGCGCATGAACAGGAAGAGTTCGGTCTTGCGCTTCTTGTCGACCGGCACCATCCACTGCTTGACGGCCTTGACGGTGCTGTTGCGCGGGCTGACTTCGATGCTCAGCGGGTTGCGCAGGCGGGCCTTGGCGAGGCTGCGGATGACGTCGGAGAAGGTGGCCGAGAAAAGCAGGGTCTGCCGCTTCTTGGGCAGGGCGGCGAAGACGGCGTCGAGTTCGGTCGAGAAGCCGAGGTCGAGCATGCGGTCGGCTTCGTCGAGGACGAGCACCTGCACCTTGTTGAGCTTGAGGGCGTTCTGGCTGTACAGGTCGAGCAGGCGGCCGGGGGGGGCGACGAGCACATCGACGCCGCGACGCAGACGCATCATCTGCGGGTTGATGCTGACGCCGCCGTAGGCCGCGTAGGTGCTGACGCCGCTGTGTTCGCCGTACTGGCGGAAGCTGGCGTGCACCTGCTCGGCCAGTTCGCGGGTCGGCACGAGGATGAGGGCGCGCACCGAATTGCTGCCGACCTTGATGCCGTCGGCGGCCAGACTGTGCAGGATGGGCAGCGCGAAGCCGGCGGTCTTGCCGGTGCCGGTCTGGGCGGCGGCCATCACGTCGCGCCCTTCGAGAATGGCGGGAATGGCTTGCTCCTGAATCGGCGTCGGCGTCTTGTAGCCGAGCGTTTCGAGGGATTGGAGCAGCGTTTCGGCAAGGCCGAGGGTAGCGAAGGTCATGGGCGGGGCTGGTAATTTCATGGGGGCGAGTTTAACTCGCCCGCAGGGAGAGCGGCAGTTAAACGCCGGCGGCAAGGCCTTTGCGCAGCAGCGTTTCGACCACTTCATTGATGCCGCCTTCGCAGGATTCAGCCAGCGTGCGGAGTTGTTCGGCGAGTTGGGCGTCGAGTTTGACGGCGAAAGGGATGAGACCCTTGGCCTGGTCGAGTTTGCGCTGTTCCTTGCGGTCGAGTACGGTGCCTTGGCCGAAACGGTCGGGCGTTCCCGCCTGTTTCATGTTTCTGTCAATCTTGCTGGAGAGGCTTTTGTAGAGATCGGTTCTTTTCATGGGAATGCTCGGGTGCGTGGCGGTGTTGGTCACCGCCACTGGGTAGCAGCCGGCCGGCGGCAGGCTGACATGCGTGAAGCGTGATTTACCGCCGCGTCAGCAGCAGGCCGCACTCCAGATGATGCGTGTAGGGGAACTGATCGAAAACCGCCGAGGCGGCGATCTGGTGCGTGTCTTGTAGCGCCGTCACGTTTTCGTGCAGGGTCTGCTGGTTGCAGGATATGTACAGGATGCGGTCGAAGCCACGGGCCAGTTCGAGCGTCACGGCATCCAGCCCGCTGCGCGGCGGATCGACGAAGAGCGTGGCGTGGCGGAAGGGTTCGAGGTCGATGTCCTTGAGGCGCGTGAAGGTTTCGCGGCCGGCCAGGGCATCGCTGAATTCCTCGCTCGACATGCGGGCGATGGCAACGTTGTCGACACTATTGGCGGCCAGGTTGTACTGCGCGGCATGAACCGACGACTTGCTGACTTCGGTGGCCAGCACCTGATCGAAGAGCGGGGCCAGGGCGATGGTGAAATTGCCGTTGCCGCAATACAGTTCGACCAGGTTGCCGCCAATGCCGGCCGCCTGCTGGCAGGCCCAGCCGAGCATCTGGCGATTGACGCCGCCATTGGGCTGGGTGAAGCTGCCTTCGACCTGCTTGTAGCGTAGCTGGCGACCATTGAGTTCGAACTCTTCGAGCACCCAGTCGCGGTCGAGCACCCGCTTCTGGCCGCGGCTGCGGCCGATGATCATGATGCCCAGTTCGGCGGCCAAATCGCGGGCAGCAGCTTCCCAGGCCTCATCGAGCGTGCGGTGATAGATCAGCGTGACCAGCATGTCGCCGCTCAGCGTGGCGAGGAAGTCGATCTGGAACAGGCGGCGGCGCAGGGTTTCGCTGGCGGCAAGGTGGTCGCGCAGGCGCGGCATCAGCGTGCAGATGGATTCCGCAGCGGGCGGAAAGGTGTCGAGCGTGATCGGCACCTTCGGATCTGCCGGGTCGAACATCGCGTAATCCAGCCGGTCGCCGTCGTGCCAGATGCGGAACTCGGCGCGCAGCCGGTAATGCAGCGGTGTGGACGCATGGGCGACCGTGTTCTTGACGCCGAGCGAGGCGAAGATCTCCTCGAAATGGGCGAGTTTGCTGGCGAGCTGGTCCGGATAGAGGGCTGGGTCGTAACTGGGAAGAGGCATGATTTAGCGGGTATTTGGGCGGCGCCAGGCGGAATGTCGGGGGGCGACCGTGAGCGAAGGGCGAAATATACGCTGGTCTGCCGGGGACGTGGCGTATTGCGTCGGGGGGGATTTGAAATGGCGATGGGGTGTCGTAGATCACGGTCATGATGGCTTTTTTGGTTTTCAGCCGGTATAAAGTCCGGGTCTCCCGAAGGGATACCAACCATCTTTAGGATAGTCATGAACGTCGCTCCCCGATTTGTGAATGCTCTCGTCGCGCCAGTGCTGATGCTTCTGGCCTTGCTTTTGCCCATGCCATCGCTGGCTGGCGATCATGGCGGTGGCGGCGGTGCGCCCGAGCCGATGGTGTTCACGGTCAATCTCGGCACCGAAAATTTTCTGCAGTTCGGGCTGATCCTCGAACCGGCCGTTCCGGAAGCCGCTGGCGCCATTGCCGCCTACAAGCCGAGGATCCAGCACGAGATCATCCTGCTGCTGTCGGGCAAGGAACTGGACAAGCTGCGCTCGCTGGAAGGCAAGAAGGCGTTGGCCGAGGAAATCGTCGAACTGACCAACCATGCTATCCACGAAGACCATAAAACCGGGGTCAGTGAAGCGCTGTTCACCCAGTTCCTGATTCAGTAAGCCAGCTTCCTGCCGCCGATGAAGTCGTATTCAGCCCCCGTCGAGGCAGCACTCGGCGCCGTCGCCGAGCATCTGCGGCATGCACGGCGCGCCTTGTTCATTACCGGTGCCGGCATTTCTGCGGATTCGGGCCTGCCTACCTATCGCGGCGTCGGTGGCCTCTACGACAGCGAGGCCACCGAAGAGGGCCTGCGGATCGAGGACGCCCTGTCCGGTGAAATCTTTGCCACGCACCCGGAAATCACCTGGAAATACCTGATCCAGATCGAGGAAACCTGTCGCGGCGCCAAGCCAAACGCTGCACATTTCGCCATCGCCAGCCTCGATCGGCATCTCGACCGGGTCATGGTGTTTACGCAGAATGTCGATGGCCTGCATCGTCAGGCCGGGAGTCGCGAGATTGTCGAAATTCACGGCAATCTGCAGGAACTGGAATGTACCGAATGCAGCCATGAGGAATCTGCCGCCGACCTGAGCGGCCGGGAGGTTCCGCCGCTTTGTCCGCTGTGCGGCGGCGTCTTGCGGCCGAAGGTGGTGCTTTTCGGCGAAGCGCTGCCGGAGGAACCGCTGGATCGTTTCATCGACGCCTTCCAGGCGGGGTTCGACATTGTCTTTACCATCGGGACATCGAGCATTTTTCCCTACATCACCCAGCCGGTGGTGCTCGCTGCTGGCAGCGGCATTCCAACCGTGGAAATCAATCCGGCGCGAACCATGCTCACCGACATTGTCGATTATTACCTGCCGCTTGGTGCCGCCGAAGCAATGACGGCAATCTTCGACAGGCTCGGCCTGGAACTGCCTGCAGCCTGAATGGCCGGATAATCCCCACGCATTATTTAGAATAATTGGTGCGGTGCACAAAAAGCTGTTGACAGGCGTTTTGCTGTGGTTAGAATGGAGGCATGCTGCGGTGCAACATAAGCACCCAGGCGAATAGATCACCCCAACCCCAGGAGATTCACCATGTTCACCAAACCCGAAGATTTCGCCAAGTCCGGTATCAATTCCGCCCTGTTTTTCGCCAACACCACCTTTGATGGTATCGAGCGTCTGGCCCTGTTGAACCTGGCCGCCGCCCGTTCCGTTTTCGAAGGCGCCCTGGCCAACGTCAATGCACTGATGGGCGCCAAGGATGTCCAGTCCTTCGTCAGCATCCAGAAGGAAATTGCTTCCCCGTCCATCGAAAAGGGCATGGAGTACTCGCGTAACGTGATCGCCATCGCTTCCGAAACCAAGGACAAGCTGGCCAAGGAAGTCGAAACCCAGGTTGCTGAAAGCTCCGCCAAGGTTTCCGGCCTGGTTGAAAAGGCCCTGGCCTCCGCTCCGGCTGGTTCCGAAGTGGCCGTTGCTGCCGTCAAGACCGCCATCAAGTCGGCCAACGAAGCCTACGAAGGCCTCAACAAGGCTGCCAAGCAGGCTGCTGAAGTTGCCGAAGCCAGCGTTGCTGCCGCTACCAGCGCCACGATGAAGGCGGCCAACGTCGTTGCCGCTCCGAAGTCTGCCAAGAAGGCTGCCTAAGCACCTTTCGCCCGGACATCAAAACCGCAGCCTGTCTGCGGTTTTTGATAAAAAAGCCCTTGATGACCAAGGGCTTTTTTCTTTTCGACACAGCAAGGAATTTGCCATGCCACACACGCACACCCACACCAAGGCCGAGGCCATCCACGAGGCGCTCGAAATTTTCGCAGATGCGCATCACCATCAGCCGGATGCCCATGAAAAGGCCCGTCTTGTTTCGGATACCATCAAGGAGTGGGAACACGAAGAGGTCGAAGTCCTGCATTCGGGCGATGCAGCAGCCTGATCGGGCTTCCTGAAAAGACAACCGGGCCGGCTCAATATCGAGTCCGCCCGGTTTTTCTTATTTGCGCGTGGCTTTTATCGGTTTGCCCTTGCCGCCGCGGTTGCCGCGGCAGAATTCCAGGCGTTCGCCCTTGAGCTTGCCGGCTACACCGTCGACGACCGGTACGATGTCTTCCAGCGCCGTCTTGCCGGGATCGGCATCGATCAGTTTGAGGCCGCGGCCTTTCGGCAATTGGCGGATTTCGTCGATATTGAAGACGACGGCCCGGCCATCCTTGGTCAGGCAGGCGATTTCGCCGGTGGGCGCCGGTGCGAAAACGACCGGCATTTCGCCTTCGGACAGGGTCATGAAAGCCTTGCCGGCCTTGCCGCGCGACAGGAGATCGGCGCCCTGGCAGCGGAAGCCGTAGCCGCCGCTGGCGGCGACCAGATACAAGGCGTCGTTCTTGATCGCCATGGCCAGGCAGGGTTTGCCGCCATCCTGGAAATCGGCCAGCGACGTGGCCGGAACGCCATCGCCCTTGCCGCCGGGGATGTCCGAGGCGGGAATCGAGTAGGCGCGGCCCTTGGTGTCGAGCAGGATCAGGTTATCCACCGTCCGGCAGGGCAGGCAGGCCAGCAACTCGTCGCCGGAACGGAAGCTCAGTTGCGTCGGGTCGATGCTGTGGCCGCTACGCGAGCGCAGCCAGCCGTGTTTGGAGACGATCAGCGTGGTCGGTTCATCGACGATGGAAACGGTCTTGGCGTCCGACATGGTGACCTTGTCGGCAGCTTCGATGAAGGTGCGGCGGTCGTCGCCGTATTTCTTGGCATCGCCTTCGATTTCGCCCGCAACGCAGGCGCGCAGGGCTTCTTCGGAATCGAGCAGCTTGTTGAGGCCGGCCGCTTCTTGGCGCAGCTTGGCCAGCTCCTCGCCGATCTTGATGCCTTCCAGCCGCGCCAACTGGCGCAGACGGATTTCGAGGATGTCTTCGGCCTGGATTTCCGAGAGCTTGAAGTGGCTGATCAGATCGGCCTTCGGGTCGTCCGATTCGCAGATGACCTTGATGACCTTGTCGATGTCGAGCAGGACGGCCAACCGGCCTTCCAGGATGTGAATGCGCTTTTCGGCGGCCGTCAGGCGGTGGCGCGTGCGCCTTTCCACGGTCGCCAGGCGAAAACGGCACCATTCCGAAATCATGCTGTACAGCGAAGCCTGACGCGGCGTGCCAGTGACGCCGAGGATGGTCAGGTTGATCGAAGCGTTGGTTTCGAGGCTGGTGTGAGCGAGCAGCATGCGCACCAGATCGTCCTGGCCCTGGCGCGAACTGGCCGGCTCGATGACGAGACGGACGGCGTGTTCTTTACCCGATTCGTCGCGCACGCCACTTTCCGAGATTGACGACAGGAAGGCCGCTTTCAGGTTGAGCTGTTCAGGTGTGAACACCTTCTTGCCGGCTTTTTCCTTGGCCACCGGGTTCGAGCAGGCTTCGATTTCCGACAGCACGGTGGCGGTGGAGACGCCCGGTGGCAGTTCGGTGATGACCAGCTTCCACTGGCCGCGGGCGAGGTTCTCGATTTTCCACTTGGCCCGGACGCGCAGGCTGCCGCGGCCGCTGCGGTAGGTGGCGGCGATCTCTTCCGGGGTCGAGATGATCTGCGCGCCGCCCGGGTAATCCGGGCCGGGGATCAGCGCCAGCACCTGTTCTTCCGTGAAATTCGGGTCTTTTATCAGGTTGACCGCAGCATTGGCCACTTCGCGCAGGTTGTGGGCCGGAATTTCGGTGGCCATGCCGACCGCGATGCCGGAGGCGCCGTTGAGCAGGCAAAACGGCAGGCGGGCCGGCAACAGCGCCGGTTCGTCGTTGGCGCCGTCGTAGTTGGGCTTCCAGTCGACGGTGCCTTCGTCGATTTCGGCCAGCAGCAGCTCGGCAATCGGCGTCAGGCGGGCTTCGGTGTAGCGCATGGCGGCGGCGTTGTCGCCGTCGCGCGAGCCGAAATTGCCCTGGCCGTCGACGATCGGGTAGCGCAGGCTCCAGTCCTGCGCCATGCGGACCATCGCGTCATAGACGGAGGAGTCGCCGTGCGGGTGGTATTTACCGATCACGTCGCCGACGACGCGGGCCGATTTGACGTGGCGCGGGCTCTTGTACAGGCCCATCCGGTGCATGGCGTAGAGAATGCGGCGCTGCACCGGCTTCTGGCCGTCGGCGGCCGAGGGCAGGGCGCGGCCGGTGACGACGCTCATCGCGTATTCGAGATAGCGGCGGGCGGCGTAGTCGGCCGGGGCCGGGATGTCGTCGGCCGGGCCTTGGGCGGCGGGGGGGAGCGTGGGCGGCAAGCCCGGTTCGGTGCTCGGCTCGAACGGTTCGGCAGGCGGTTCGCCGGCTGCTTCGGCGGGCACGGGCAGGGTGGTTTCGCTGATCACGGTTTGCGGAGCGTTCGGGTCAAAAAGATTCAGTTGGTCGGTCATGATGGGCGCTATAACGACGGGCAGGCGGGATGTTACTTCAAGTCGGCGGGCAAGCGCGCGCTACGCGGCCGGGTTGATGTGCGACAACGCCCGCGACAGGGCCGATGGGCTGTTGTAGCCGGCATCCCGCGCTGCCGCCTTCAATCCCTTGCCCGACTGTACGGCGCGCTGTGCAATGGCCAGCCGGATGGTCGACAGATACTTGCCCGGCGTGGCCAGCATGACCTCGCGGAAGGTGTTGGCGAAGGCGGTGCGCGACATGCCGGCTTCGACAGCCAACGACTCGAGCGTCCATTTGTCCTGCGGTCTGGCGTGGATTGCGACCAGGGCGCGGGCGATGCGCGGATCGGCCAGGCCGTTCAACAAGCCGCCGGCGGTTTTCGGGTGGGCGATCAGGTGGCGCAGCAGGCCGATGAACAGGATGTCGCCGGCCCGGTCGAGCAGGGCCGGCTGGCCGCAGCGTGGCGCCTCGAGTTCCGAGGAAATAAGGTTGATGACGTGGCGCAGCGAGGACTCGGCGCCATCGACCGGAACTACCAGCGGGGCAGCGAATTCGGCGAGCAGCAGCGGGGCAACCGGGCCATCGAGCCAGGCGCGGGCGCACATCAGGCGCTGGAATGTGGCTGCTGACGGCGTTTCGAGTCGGTGCGCGGTGTCTGAACGGCAGACGACGATGCACGGTGCCGGAACGGCCAGGCTGGCGGCAGACCGCAGTTGCAGGCGCATTTCACCTTCCGCGAGCAAGTGGATATGGAGGAAGGGCGGGGCTTCCGCCGCGAAGTTCAGGCTGGCAATGCCGGCAGGCGGCAGGGTGACCTGGACGCGCGGCGCCAGGCCTTCAAGCAGGGCGGAAAGTCGGTCGAGGCGGTTAGCTGGCATCTGTACGAATTGCAAATATAAATGAACTAATGATTGCGGCAAGTTCAGCATAATGGCTCGCATCGGTCAACGAATAATGTAGTGCTGATACCCAGCCTGCCCCGATTTTCGAATGCCACCTGCAACCCGACGAAAGGATGTCTCATGACTGCAACCGCCCTGATGCCCCGCCACCCCGTTCCCGCGCTCAATGTGGCCCTAACCGACGGCAGCCGTTTCGTGCTTGGCGCCGCGCCGGGAGAACGCTTTGACCTTGTCGTTTTCTATCGCGGCCTGCATTGCCCGATATGCGCCAAGTACCTGCTGGAACTCGAACGCCTGGCGCCCGAGTTCGAAAAACGCGGCGTTCAGGTCGTCGCCATCAGCAGCGACGATGGCGAGCGCGCCCACGCCATGGCCGACAAGGTCAAGGCCGGTACGATGAAGATCGGTTACGGCTTGAGCCTCAAAAGCGCCCGCCAGTGGGGCCTGTACATCAGCGCCTCGCGTGGCAAGACCTCGATCGGCATCGAGGAGCCGGCGCTGTTCAGCGAGCCGGGCGTTTTTCTCGTTCGCCCCGACGGCACGCTGTATTACGGTGCGGTGCAAACCATGCCCTTCGCTCGCCCGCAGTTTCAGGACCTGCTCGGCGCCATCGACTTCGCCATTGCCAACGACTACCCAGCACGCGGCGAATATGCCGGCAGCGTCTGAACTTGCGTCCTGACTCGCCCACTAAATCGCCAGCCACGCCGCCTAATTTCCTGCGGGGGTAAATTGGTCAAGCTTGGCCGAAAACCGGATTGCTACGGTCGACCCGAAAATTAGGGCATTTTTGGTATCACCGCAGCAGTCCTTTTTTACCTAAATCCTCAAGCTTGAATACCCAACTCCGCCGCCCTTTTCCACCCGAATCTGCGCCGGAATCCGTTCCTTCATGCCGTCGACGTGGCTGATGACGCCGATCATCTTGCCGCTGGCGTTGAGGGTATCTAGGGCGTTCAGCGCGATTTCGAGGGTGTCGGCGTCGAGGGTGCCGAAGCCTTCGTCGAGGAAGAGCGAGTCGATGCTGGTTTTGTGGCTGACCAGGTCGGAGAGGGCCAGCGCCAGCGCCAGGCTGACCAGGAAGCTTTCGCCGCCGGAGAGGGTGCGGGTGTCGCGGGCGACTTCGCCTTGCCAGCTGTCGACGATGTCGAGTTCGAGTTCGCCCGTGTTTTTGCGGCGCAGCAGGTAGCGGCCGTGCAGGCGGGCAAGGTGGCTGTTGGCGAGGTGGAGCAGGTGGTCGAGGGTGAGGCCCTGGGCGAATTTGCGGAACTTGTCGCCTTTAGCCGAGCCGATCAGGCTGTCGAGGCGTTGCCAGAGGTCGCTTTCGGTGGTTTGTGCGGCGAGCTGGGCGAACAGGGTTTGCTGGTTTTGCCGGGCTTGTTGGTCGCGGGTTAGGAGGGCGCGCTGGGCGCCGAGTTGTTCGGTGAGGGTGCGGCGGTGGGTTTCGAGTTGGGCGAGGAGGTCGTCGAGTTCTTGTAAGGTTGGGACCCCATCCCCACCACCTCCCTCCCCTTGAAGGGGAGGGAGGTGGTTTTCTCCTCCCCTTTCAAGGGGGAGGCCGGGAGGGGGATGGGGCAAGTTTGGCGGGCAATTCTGCAAACGGGCCAGCTTTTCGCTAGCGGCTTTGAGGACGGCGGCGGCCTGCTGGTGGGCGAGTTGCCTGATTTCCTTCAATTGCTGCAGGCGCTGGCGTTCTTCGGCCGGCAGCAGCGCGGCGCTGTAGGCGGCGAGGTCGGCGAAGGGGCTGGTGGCGAGGGCGGTTTGCCAGGCGGTTGTGGCCTCGGCGAGGGCTTTTTGTTGTTGGGCGAGATTGGCGTCGAGTTGGGCCTGGCGGCCTTGTTGGGCGGCGAGTTGGCGGGTTAGCTCGACGATGGCGTCGGCGCAGCGGGTGAGGGCGGTTGCGGGATCGTCGCTGACGGATTCAGGAGTTTGATTTTGGCCGATATTTCCGGTTGACCGTAGCAATTGGAGGTTGGCCAGCTGTTCCGACCAGTGCGTGGCCTGGGCCTGCGCGGCGTTGAATTGTTCCTGCTGTTTGACGAGGGTTTCGGCGAGTGCATGACGGCGTTTCTGCGTTTGCTGCCAGTGTTGCCATTCGCCGTCGCGTTCCTGCAGCCAGACGGCGGGTTCGGCGGGAATTTCGTGGCCGGCAGCGGCTAGCGTGGCGCTTAGTTTGCTGTCGAGTTCGGCCTGTTCCTGGGTCAGCGCCTGCGCGGTTTTGGCGAGGTCGGCCTGGCGTTGCTGGCCGGTTTGCGCCGTCTGTTGCAGCAGATTGAGCTGGTTGCTGGCGTTGAGCAGGGTTTGGGCGCTGTCGGCGGCGGCTTTCCCGGTGGCGTTCAGGGTTTGTTCGCCGTGGTCGGCGGCGTGCAGGCGCTGGGTGAGTCGGGCCACTGCCTGTTCGGCGGTGCTGCGGGCGGTGGCGAGGGTTTCGGCTTCCTGCCAAGTGTCGACAGCAAGCGATGTCGTGGCGGCGAGGCCGGCGAGCAGTTCGGTCCATTCGGTTTGCAGGCGGTCCGTTTCCTGTGTGGTCTTGGCCTGCTGGGCCAGCCATTCCTTTTGCGTGGCCTGCATTGCCGCTTGTTCGGCCCTGGCTTGCTGGCCTTTCTGGACGAGGGCGTCGAGCGCCGCCTGCTTTTCCTTGAGGGCGGTTTCGGTGGCGGAAACGTCAAGCGCGGCGTAGTCGGCAATCGCCGGGTGGTCGTGGGCGCCGCACAGCGGGCAGGCTTGGCCCGGCTGCAGTTGGCGGCGGTGGTCGTCCAGCTTGCGGATGAGTTTTTCCTGGTCGAGCAGTTTCTGCTTGTCGGCGACCTGGCCGGCGAGCGCCTTGTGCTGCTCGCGGAGGGCGACCAGGCCCTTTTCCTGGGTGGCGATCTTTTCCTGAATCTGCTGCAGTTGCGTGGCTTGGGTCGCTTGCTGGGCAGCCAGTTCACGCCGGCGCTGGGCGAGGGCTTCGAGTTGCTGCCAGCGGTTCAGGCCGGCTTGCTCGTGTTGCCAGTGCTGGCGCAGTTCGGCCAGGGTCTGGCCGGCCAGGCGCTGAATCTGCTCGGCCCCGGCTTTTTCCAGCGCGGCGTCGGATTTGGTTTTTGCCTCTTTTTCCCGGTTGACCGTAGCAGTCTGTTTTTCGATCTGGCGGGCCGTTTCGGCGAGTTCCCGGGCGAGCTTTTGCTGCGCCTGCTGCTGGGCGGCGAGGTCGTGGCCCCGTTTTGCCCGCTGTTCGAACTGCTGGTGCCAGACGCCGAGGCGTTCGCCGAGCTGGGCGCGTTGCGGCTGGGCGGCGCAGAAGTCGTCTAGTTCTTTGGCTTCGCGCTGGCTTTGTTGCAGGGCTTGCTGCGCCTGGGTCGCCACCTGGGCGCTGAGGTGTTGGGCAGCCTGGTGCCGGGCGAGTTGTTCGGCTTGCCGTGTTTCGCGGGCGGCGTGCAGGGCCTTGAGTTCGGCTGCGCTTTGCCGGCAGGCGGCGCCGGCTTGTTGCCATTGCAGATGCAGCGGCTTGAGGGTTTCGGCCGGTTCGCCGTCGGCGAGTTTTTTGAGGTCCGGGGCGGCGGCGCTTAGCGCGGCGTCGGCTTCCTGTCGCTTGCCTTCGGCGGTTTTGACTTCCTGCTCGCCTTCCGCCAGATCGAGGCGCCACTGGCGCTGGGCCTGGGTTTGCTGGTGGCGGCGCTGGACGTCGGTGAGTTGCGTGTCGAGGTCGATCACCGCCTGCGATTTGGCGGCGCGGTCTTCGGCGCTGAGCAGTTCGACCCCGTCGGCGCGGGCTTTGAGCTGGTCGAGCTGGCTCTTGGCCTCGCGGGCCTGTTCGAAAACCTTGCGCGAAATCTCGCCGTAGATTTCAGTGCCGGTCAGCTCTTCGAGCAGTTCGGCGCGTTCGTTGGCGCTGGCGTTGAGGAAAGCCGCGAAGCCGCCCTGGGCGAGCAACATGGACTTGGTGAAGCGCGGGAAGTCGAGGCCGGTAATCTCGGCGATGCGCTTCAACTTGTCGTTGGTCTGGGTGCTGAGGATGGTGCCATCGGCGGCGGCCAGTTCGACTTTGGGCGCCTGCAGCGCGCCGTCGATCTTGTCGCGCGAGCGGCGCTGGCTCCAGAAGGCGCGGTAGACGGCGCCCTTCACTTCGAATTCGACCTCGGCCAGGCAGTCCGCCGTGTGCCGCGTCATGATGTCGTTGTCAGAAGCCGAAATGGTCTTCAGGCGCGGCGTCTGGTGGTAAAGGGCGAGGCAGATGGCGTCGAGCAGCGTCGATTTGCCGGCGCCGGTCGGGCCGGTGATGGCGAACAGGCAGTTGTCGGTGAACGGCGGCTGGATGAAGTCGATGCGCCATTCGCCTTTGAGGGAATTGAGGTTCTTCAGGCGCAGGGTGAGGATTTTCATGCGGCGTGGCTTGGCATCTGCGGAGGGGGTCCATCGAAGGGCCGATTTTACTGTTGTCACCACGCCGGCGGGGTTGTTCGCCGAAAATTGAGAAGGTTTAGCGGCGGTTCGCCAGCACGACGCCGCAAGCGGCAATCCCGATTCCCAGCCATTGCGACGGACCGATTTGCTGCCCAAACAGCAGCCAGGCACAAATGGCAGCGGAGACGGGCACAAGGTAGAACAGACCTGCGACGCGACTGACTTCACCATCACGGATCAATACAACGAGCAGGCTGACTGCGCCGACTGAAACGATGACCGCCATCCAAAGCAACGCGACTATGAATTCCCCTGTCCAGGCGATAGGCGCATCTTCGTACAAGATGGAACCGATCAGGCAGGCCGCAGCGCAGACGGCGCACTGAATGGCACCTCCCGAGAACGGATGCATCGTCGCGCAGCGAGATTTTTGATAGAGGTTGCCGGCGCTAAGCCCGAGTAGCGCGACGACAGACAGCACCACCGGTAGCAGTGTGGTTGCCTGTCCACCGATACCTTGCTGCAACACCAGGAAGACGCCTGCCAGTCCCAGCAAAAGGCCTAGCCAGCGGCGTTGGCCGATGCGTTCGCCGAGTAACGTGGGGGCGGCGATGGCGATCAGAATGGGTTGCAGCGCAATGATCAACGCAGATGCGGCCGGTGCAAGACCTTGCGCGATGCTGTAAAAAACACCGGCCGAGAAGACGCCAACGGTCAGGAAGCCGGCGCTGGCGATATGCAGATATTCCCGAGCCTGGCGTGGCCAGGGGGCTGAAAACAGCTTGGCCAGTATGGCCAGCAAGCTTGCCGCGATGGCAAAGCGCAGCGCGAGAAAGGCGAAGGGTGGAGCGTGAGGCAGCCCGAGACGGGCGCCGACGAAGCCGGCGCCGTAGAGCGCGACGAAGGCCAGGGCGGTTGGATGTAAAAACATGGCGGGCGGCGAGCCTCTGGCGGCAAGCGGGGGATCGATGGAGTTCGGGAGGGACATCGCGTTTTCCTTGGTTTGATAGGGTGGAGAAACTGTACTTTGGCTCCCATAATTTTAAAAATTGATTATTATTGGTTATTAATACGAATTAGAAATAGGATTGCACGATGCCCCTTCGCCATCTTGATCTAGATGCCTTGCGCGCTTTTGTGGCGATTGTTGAGCAGGGCGGTTTTTCCATCGCGGCGCAACAGCTTGGCCGGACACAATCTGCCGTCAGCCTGCAGATCAAGCGGCTCGAACAGACACTGGGGCAGACCTTGTTGCAACGAGTGCAAGGGCGTGTAGACGGGCCGACCGCCGAAGGCAGCGCGTTGTTGGCCTATGCGCGGCAGATGCTGCGGCTCAACGACGAAGCCTGCGCAACGCTGGTCCGCAATGCGGATGTTGGCAGCTTGCGCATCGGACTGCCCGAAGAGTTGATGGAACAAATATTTCCTGCCGCGATACCGCTATTCCAGGCGCGCTACCCGCGCTTGCGTCTGTCTGTTCAAGCGGAGGCATCGATATTGCTCCGCGCTGCGTTGGCGGAGGGTAAGCTCGATGTGGCGATCTACAAGGATTGTGGTGACGGGGAAAATGGTGAAGTCGAGGTGATGCGCGACGAGCCATTGTGTTGGGTGGCTGGCGAGGCTTACCGCGATACCTTGTTCGTCGAGGATGGCGTTTTGCCTATGGCGTTATTTGGCGAAAATTGTGTGTTTCGTATGGCTGCGGCCGCAGCGCTGGCCCGCGCCGGTATCGCTTGGCAAGTACGTTATTCCGGCAGTAGCACGACCGGGTTGCGGCACGCGCTGCGCCATGGTTTGGGACTGGGTGTTCTGCCCGAGAGTTTGCTTGGTGACGGGCTGCTTGCTGTCGAATCCTGCGCCGGTATTGCTTTGCCACACCTGCCGCGCTCTCGGCTGGTGGCGGCCTATGCTGGCGGCAGTGTTACCCCTGCTGCGCGTAGCCTGGTTGACGCATTTGCCGACAGTTTGCATTGACACTGCGGCGGAGCGCCTTCATTCGCTGTCAACAAAGGAGGCGACAACGGCGCGGTAGCGTTCGTTGAGGGCCAACTGTATCTCTTCGCCGAGTTCTTCCTGTTGCAGGCGGCGGGCGAAGACGTCGTGCGGGCTGAGTTCGTCCAGGGTTTCGCTGGTTTCTGCCGTCAGACTGGCCGCGGTATTGCCGCGCTGGCGGCGGATGCGCAGGACTTCGACCGGCCAGCCTGCGGTGAGTGCTTCGATGCGCGCCGGCAGGTCGGCCAGGTAGTCGTCTTCGGCGACGGTGACTTCGAGCCAGGCCGGACATTCGCGGGTGCCTTGGGCGGCTGCAGCGCCGATGGCGCCGGCCAGCGTGTCGAGATTGCCGCTGACGGCGACCAGCGCCTGGAAGCGCGGCACGGGCAGGGCGGTGACGGCCTTGAGGCCGTCAAGGTCGACATCGACGAGCAGCATTTCCTTGGTTTGTTTCGCTTCGTCGAAGCCGAGCGGGATGGGCGAGCCGCAGTAGCGGATGTGTTCCAGCCCGCCGACCTTCTGCGGCCGGTGGATGTGGCCGAGCGCGATGTAATCGGCCGGCGGGAAGGCGGCGGTCGGGAAGGCTTCGAGCGCGCCGACGTAGATTTCGCGGACCGATTCGCTGGTGCTGGCGCCGACTGTGGTCAGGTGGCCGGTGGCGATGATGGGCAGCGGGCGGCCGAAATTCGGGCCGAGTTCGGTGGCCAGTGCCTGCTGGCGTTCGACGGCGGCGGCGAACACGGCGGCGTAATGGTCATGGATGGCCGTTTGCAGCGACAACTGCTTGTCTTCGGCGCTTTGCCCGGCCTGGCTTTGCAGCACGTCGCGTGGCCGGATGAAGGGAATGGCGCAGACGATGCAGCCGGGTTCGCCGTTGCGTTGCGGCAGGGCGACGATTTGCGTCGCCGGGTCAGCATGCGTCGCGGCGATGACCGTGGTGCCGAGGTGGGCGAGCAGCTCGCGGCTTTCGCCCAGCGTCGCCACCGAATCGTGATTGCCGCCGAGCACCAGCAGCGGCACGCCGGCTTTGTACAACTGCCCGACGAGCTGGTTGTACAGCTCGCGGGCGTAGGAGGGCGGCGTGCCGGTGTCGAAAATGTCGCCGGCGATCAGCACGGCATCGACCGCCTGCGCCGCCACCTGTTCAAGCAGCCAGCCGATCAGCGCCTGATGTTCGGCCTGCCGGCTCTTGCCCATGAAGTGCTGCCCGAGGTGCCAGTCGGAGGTATGGAGGAGGCGCATCGGCGTGCTCTTGGTGGAAAGGCTGGATTTTATGTCGGGCGGGCGAATCGGTGCGGCAGTCGGCAGTATTTTTGCAAACCGCGCGGCCTTGTCTTCCGGCCGCCAGTGGGTTGTTGCGACTGGCGCTTTCGGGGCGGCCACGTCGAGCACGGTTGCCTGCCAATGGCGATTGTCGCGAAAGCGACAACTCGTGGTCTCGCGATGCGGACGATGGTCGGTAAATCGCGGTTTTCCGCAATTTCGGCGGGTGGCATCGCTCTTGCGTCACACGGTTTATTGCCTTTTTACGCCCGCCAACCATGACCCCCGTTGAAAACCCCGATTTCCGCTGCATTTCTGCCAGTGAAGCCGTCTCATTGATGCATGGCGAGCCGCCGGCCATCGTCTTTGACGTGCGCGACATGGCCAGTTTCCAGAAGGCGCATGTCGATGGCGCCGCGCATCTGTCCGAGGATCGCCTGCTGGCCTGGATGAAGCGCCTGCCGAAGGAGGCGCCGGTGGTCATCTACTGCTACCACGGCAACGCCAGCAAGGTCTTCGCCCAGATGTTCGTCGACTTCCGCTATACCAAGGTGTTCAGCGTCGATGGTGGCTATGCGCCGCTGGCCGCCGCCCTGGCCACGCCGGTTGCGGCATGACGGCGGCGCATGTCGCCGGCTGGGTGCTGGGGCATCCGCTGTCGCCGAGCGATGTCGATTGCGCCACCACGGTCATGCTCAAGATACTCGACGGCAAATGCAAGATGGGGCGCGTCGACAAGATCGTCATGGAAGCCCTTTACGACGCCCTCAAGGACCGGCCGGGCGAGCGTTTCGGCGACGAGTTCCATGCCCTGATCTCGGATGCCCGGCGCGAATCGAGCGAGGCGCTCAAGAATTTCATTTACGAAAAACGCGTGCTGGCTGAAACCGAACTCTCCCGCCCGGTCATGAAGGCCTTCAAGGCCATGATTCGCCAGGAAGGGCTGTTCGCCGGCCTGGCCGACGAGGAAGAAAGCGAATGACCATGAAGTTCTACATGACGCCGGGTTCGTGCTCGACCGGTATCCATATCCTGCTCGAGGAATGCGGCCTGGTCTTCGAGGCCTACGTCGTCAACCTGCTGGCCGGCGACCAGTACAAGAAGGAATACGCGGCGATCAACCCCAAGGGCAGCATTCCGGCCCTGGTCCTCGATGACGGCACGGCGCTCACCGAGTTCTCGGCCATCGCCTGGTGGCTCGGCCGCAGCTACCCGAAGCGCAAGCTGCTGCCGGAAAGCATCAAGGACGAGGTGCAGGTGCTCAGCGTCATGAACTACGCCGTGCATACGCTGCACACGCAAGGTTTCGCGCGGATTTTCACGACCGAGCGCTTTGCACCGTGCAGTGCCGACCATGAGTCGGTCAAGGCGCAGGGCCGGCAGATCATCGACAAGGCCTTCGCCATCGTCAATCGCGAACTGGCCGGGCGGCAATACGTTGTCGATCACTTCACGGTTGCCGATGCGGCGCTGTTCTACGTCGAATTCTGGGCCGACCGCATCGGCATTCCGCTGCCGGAAAACTGCGCGACCCACTACCGGCGCATGCTGACCCGGCCGGCCGTGCGCCAGGTGCTGGCCGAAGAGGGCTACGCTTCGGTCTTGCGCTGAGTGCTGCTCGGACAAGGGAAAGCCCTGTTACATTGCAGGTCTCTTTTGACCTGACAAGCACATCGCCAGAGAACTGCCATGATCGCCAACCCGGAACGTTTCACCCAAGCCATCGCCCTGTTCGACGCCGCCAACGGGCAAGACCCGAATCTCGACGAAGGCCAGCCGAAAGAACTGCTCTATGCTCAGCGCATGACCGCAATGCTCGGCCGCTTTGCGCCGGAGGCCGGTGAAGTTGCCCGGCTGGCCGTGCGCGCCCAGCACATCCGGCGGTGGACGGTGCCGCGCAGCACCTATCCGCTCGGCAAACCCGGCTACTTTGCCTGGCGCACCGGGCTCTACAAATTCCACGCCGAAACGGCGGGCGAACTCATGGCCGAGGCCGGCTACGACGCCGAAATGATCGAGCGGGTCATGGCTGCCGTCGGCAAGCAGGGCATCAAGACCAACCCCGACGCGCAACTGGTGGAAGACGTCAGCTGCCTGGTTTTCATCGAGCACTACATGCTCGGCTTCGCCGGCCAGCAGGCGGATTACACCGAAGAAAAGTGGCTCGGCATCATCCGGAAGACGTGGAAAAAGATGTCTCCCGCCGCCCATGCCTTTGCCACGAGCGGCGGCATCAAGCTGCCCGAGTCGCTCGTGCCGCTGATCCTGAAGGCCGTTGCCGAGGCGTGATCGGCGGGCCGATTCCTACGGTCAACCGGGAAAAACGGCCAAATTTGAAATCCGGGCTGCGGTCAGGCTGTCAGCGGGTACGCGGCTTTTCCGCCGGTTTGTCGTCGGCGCCAGCCGGAGGCGGCGCGTCCTGGCTGTCGGCTTCCGTGTAGGCCGTGATCTGGGTGCCGGCACCGTCGAAGGGTGACGGGGCGGCGGCCCGCTTGCGTTCGGGCAGGACGCTTTTGAGGAAATCCTCGCTCAGAAACTCGGCGGGATGGCGGGTGCCCAGCGCATATTCGGAGCGGCGCGCGGTAATCACCACGAAGGTGTCGCCTTCGATCTCGTAGGCCGTCAGATACGAAGTCCGGATGGACGACGGTTGCGGGTAGCGCGGATTGGAACTGGCGACCAGGCCTTCAATACAGGCGATGTACTGGCTGTTGTCCGGGGCCTTGGCGTGAATGATTTTCCATTGGTCAATCACGTTGCGGATATTCGTTCTCGATCCCATGTCACTGATGTCGGGCGGCGTGCCCGAAATTGGCTGTTCGATGCCTTGATTTTAGCTGCCTTTGGGACATATGACTCAATTTCTCAGCCGGAACCGCCCGGCTGTGTCATGAGCCGACTGGGTCATCATGGCCAGACGCTCGGGCGTCGCTTGCAGTTCATCGGCAAGAATCGCGGCAACGCGCCCGATGCATGCCTCGGCGGCGGCTGCATCGTGGAAGAGGGCGCGCGTTCGGCGAGCCAGCACGTCGTCTATCGTGCGCGCTGCCTCGAAGCGGATGGCAAAACGGACCATCGCTTCGCTGTACGGCAGGTTCGGGTGGAGCGGCTGGTCGTGGCCGGGCAGGGCGGCGACTTGCGGGGCATCGGTGCCGTAGGCGTCGCAGGTCGGCGCGGTCGGGGCACCGTGCAGTTTGAGCGACCGGGTCGGGCAGGCCACGGGGTTCAGGCCGGCGACGGCGATGGCGCGGTCGATGACCTGTTCGCCCATGAGCCGGCAGGTGGTCCATTTGCCGCCGGTCAGCGTGATCAGGCCGGCCGGGCTGACCAGGATGGCGTGTTCGCGCGACAGGGCGGCGGTGTTTTTGGCATCGCTGTGCTCGGGATGGACGAGCGGTCGCAGGCCGGCGAAGGCGCTGCGGATGTCGGCGCGGGTCGGCGGCCGGGTCAGCACGCCGGCCGCCGTGCGCAGCAGGAAGTCGATTTCCTCTTCGAGCGGTTGTGGGTCGTCGAGTTGCTCTAACTCCGGGCGCGGCGTGTCGGTCGTGCCGAGCAGCACCTTGCCTTGCCAGGGGATGGCGAACATGACGCGGCCATCCTCGGTTTTGGGGATCATGAGCGCCTGCTGGCCGGGCAGGAAATCGGCGTCGAAGACGAGGTGGATGCCTTGGCTCGGCGTCAGCAGCGGCGGGGCGTTGGCCTCGTCGAGCTGGCGAATGCTGTCGGCGTGCACGCCGCTGGCGTTGATCACGGCGCCGGCCGTGACGGCGAATTCCTCACCGGTTTCGGCATCGCGCAGCACGGCGCCGGTGACCTGGCCATGGGTTTTGAGCAGGCGGATGGCCGGTAGGTAGTTGAGGCAGATGGCGCCGAGATCGGTCGCCGTGCGCATCAGCGTGATGGCCAGCCGGGCATCGTCGAACTGGCCGTCCCAGTAGCGGATGCCGCCGCACAGGTCGGCGCTTTTCAGCCCGGGCAGGGCGGCGATGACTTCCTGCCGGTCGAGGCAGCGCGAATTGTCCAGATTGTCGCCGACGGCGAGCAGGTCGTAGAGCTTGAGGCCGCTGGCGAACATCAGCCGGTCGATCTGATTCCAGGCCGGGATGATGAACGCCAGCGGGTGGACGAGGTGCGGCGCATTGTGGAGCAGGAAGGCGCGTTCGCGCAGGGCGTGGCGGACCATGCCGATGTCACCCTGACGCAGGTAGCGGACGCCGCCGTGGATCAGTTTGGTGCTGCACATCGAGGTGCCGGAGGCGAAATCGCGGGCTTCCACGAGTAGCGTCCGGTAGCCGCGCGCTGCGGCATCGACCGCCGCGCCGAGACCGCTGGCGCCGCCGCCGATGATCAGGATGTCCCACGGGCGCCCGTCGCGCAGGGTGGCGAGGCTGTCGTCGCGGGTCATGATCCGGCCCAGCCCAGCGTGCGCTGGATGGCGCGGCGCCAGTTGGCGAACAGGGCGGTTCGTTGGTCGTCGGCCATCGATGGCGCAAAGCGGCGTTCGACCTGCCACAGGGCGCCGATTTCCGCCTCGTCCTGCCAGTAGCCGACGGCCAGCCCGGCCAGGTAGGCGGCACCAAGGGCGGTGGTTTCGGTGACTTTCGGGCGCACCACGGGCACGCCGAGCAGGTCGGCCTGGAACTGCATGAGCAGGTCGTTGCGGGCGGCGCCGCCATCGACGCGGACTTCCCGGATCGGCTGGCCGGCGTCGCTTTCCATGGCCTGCAGCACCTCGGCGCTCTGGAAAGCGATGGCTTCGAGCGCGGCGCGGGCGATGTGGGCGCGGGTCGTGCCGCGCGTCAGGCCGAACAGGGCGCCGCGGGCGGTCGGGTCCCAGTACGGCGCGCCGAGGCCGGTGTGGGCCGGCACGAGGTAGACGCCGCCGTTGTCCGGCACACTCGCGGCCAGCGTTTCGACCTCGCCGGCGCTGGCGATCAGGCCGAGGCCATCGCGCAGCCATTGCACGGTGGCGCCGCCCATGAAGACGCTGCCTTCGAGCAGCCAGGTGGTTTGCCCGTTGCGTTGCCAGCCGACGGTGGTGAGCAGGCGATGCTGCGAGGCCATGGGCTGCGGGCCGGTGTTCATGAGCAGGAAGCAGCCGGTGCCGTAGGTGTTCTTGGCCATGCCGATGTCGAGGCAGGCCTGGCCGAAGGTGGCGGCCTGCTGGTCGCCGGCCATGCCGCTGAGCGGGATCGCGGCGCCCAGCCATTCGGCGTTGATCGTCGCAATCTCGCCACTGTTGGCGACGAGGCGCGGCAGCAGCACGGCCGGAATGTTGAGCAGCGCCAGCAATTCGTCGTCCCAGCATTGGCGATGAATGTCGAAAAGCAGGGTGCGCGAGGCGTTCGACGGATCGGTGACGTGCTCGCCGGTCAGCTTCCAGGCCAGCCAGCTGTCGATGGTGCCGAAAGCCAGTTCGCCGCGTTCGGCCCGGGCGCGGGCGCCGGGGATGTGGTCGAGCAGCCACTTGAGCTTGGTGCCGGAAAAGTAGGCGTCGAGGACGAGGCCGGTGCGTTGCTGGAAAAGCTCGGCGTGGCCGGCGCCGGTCAGCTCGTCGCAAATGCCGGCGGTGCGCCGGTCCTGCCAGACAATGGCGCGGTGCACCGGCTGGCCGGTGGCGCGGTCCCAGAGGACGGTGGTTTCGCGCTGGTTGGTGATGCCGACGGCGGCGATCCGCGTCGCGTCAACGCCGTTGTCGCGCAGCACGGCACGGGCGACGGCGAGCTGCGCCGTCCAGATTTCATTGGCGTCATGTTCGACCCAGCCGGGCTGCGGGTAATGCTGGGTGATTTCCTGCTGGGCGAGGCCGCGGATGTTGCCCCGACGGTCGAACAGGATGGCGCGCGCGCTGGTTGTGCCCTGGTCGAGCGCGAGGACGAACTGCTCGGAAGGTGCTGGCATGGCGGACTCCGGCAAACGTTGTGCGGCCAGTATAGCCGGCCGGGCGCGGGCGTGGCAGGGCTTACAGAATGGCCAGCACGTTTTCCGGCGGACGGCCGAGGGCAGCCTGGTTGCCGTTGACGACGATGGGGCGCTCGATGAGCTTCGGGTTGGTGACCATGGCGTCGATGAGGGCGTCCTGCGATAGCGACGGGTCGGCGAGGTTGAGTTCTTTGTATTCGGCTTCGCCCTTGCGCATCAGGGCGCGGGCGTCGGCCAAGCCGAGTTTCTTGAGCAGGCTGCGCAGCGTGGTGGCGTCGGGCGGGGTGTCGAGGTAGGCGACGATCTCGGGGGCTATGCCCTTTTCCGTGAGCAGGGCCAGGGTGTCGCGGGATTTGCCGCAGCGGGCGTTGTGATAGATGGTGATGGTCATGTTTTCAGCGGTTTGGGGGATTTCAATTTTGGGCAAAATTGCCGGTCGACCGTAGCAATCGGTTCAGGTGCCGCAGAAGGTCATGTAGGTCGTGGTGAATTCGGTCGGCGCCGGCTCGGCGTATTCGGCGTCGGCCGGGCGCTCGTCGAACGGGGCGCGGATGACGGCGAGCAGGCGTTCGAAGGGGGCCAGGTCGTTGTCATCGACGGCGGCATCGAGGGCCGCTTCGACGCGATGGTTGCGCGGGATGTAACAGGGATTGGCGTGCTGCATGGCAGTGAGCAGATCGGTCGGGCGCGTCGGCTGGCGGGCTTGCCAGCGGCGCTGCCAGTCGGCGAAGTCGGTGGCGTCGGCCATCAGGGCGTTGAGGCGCGTGGCGTCGCCGGTGGCGGCGTGGAACAGGGTGCGGAAGGCGACGGTGAAATCGAGCCGGCTTTGTTTGAGTATGCGCAGGAAGTCGTCGATCAGGGCGCGGTCGGCTTCGGCGTCACCGGTTTCGTCGATGCCCAGTTTTGCCCGGAAGACGCGCAGCCAGTGCACGCCCTGGCGCTCGGGCAGGGCGTCGATGACGGCCGTGGCGGCCTGCACGGCGCGCTCGGTGTCGGCGTCGATGAGCGGCAGCAGGGTTTCGGCCAGCCGGGCCAGGTTCCAGCGGGCGATGCCGGCCTGCTTGCCGTAGGCGTAACGGCCGGCGCTGTCGATGGAACTGAAGACGGTGCCGGGGCTATAGGTTTCCATGAAGGCGCAGGGACCGTAGTCGATGGTTTCGCCGGACAGCGTCATGTTGTCGGTGTTCATGACGCCGTGGATGAAGCCGACGCCGAGCCAGCGGGCGACGAGTTCGGCTTGCCGCTCGCCGACGGCGGTCAGCAGGTCGAGGTAGGGCTGCGGGCTGGCGGTCAGCGCCGGGTAATGGCGGGCAATGACGTAATCGGCCAGGCGTTTGACCTGTTCCGGCCCCTGGTGGGCGGCGAAGAACTGGAAGGTGCCGACGCGCACATGGCTGGCCGCGACGCGGGTCAGCACGGCGCCGGGCTGGGCGCGGTCGCGGCGCACCATGTCGCCGGTCGCCACGACGGCCAGCGAACGGGTGGTCGGAATGCCCAGCGCGTGCATCGCCTCGCTGATGATGTACTCGCGCAAGGCCGGCCCGAGCGCGCACTTGCCGTCGCCGTTGCGCGAAAACGGCGTGCGGCCGGAACCCTTGAAGGCGATGTCGCGGCGCTCGCCCTTGCGGTCGATGACCTCACCGAGCAACAAGGCACGGCCGTCGCCCAGTTGCGGCGAAAACTGGCCGAACTGATGGCCGGCGTAGGCCTGGGCAATCGGCTCCGCGCCCTCCGGCACCCGGCTCCCGGCCAGTATCTCGATCCCCGCCGGCGAGGCCAGCACCGCGGGGTCGGCCCCCAGTTCGCTGGCCAGTTCGTCGTTCAGGCGAATCAGGCTTGGTCGGCTCGCCGGCGTCGGCTGCCAGCGAACGTAGAACTCCTCGAGGTCGCGGACATAGGAGTTGTCGAAGGCAAAAAATGGGGGGGCAGGGGCGTTCATCGAAATCGCTGTTTGGGGTTGTATGTCGGCCGCCGGCGATTTTGTCGCAGATCATTGCGCCGCCGAGGCTTCAAGCAATTTCGATGCTAACGGGTGGGTTTGGTTCCCCGGCCGCCGCGAATGTTGCGGCAAGCAGGCAGGCAGCGCTTTTCGGTTTTGGCCGAAAATTGCGGTTGACCGTGAAAGCTCCATTTGGTTGACCACGGAGTCTCATGACGCGTGACCAAGCGCCATCCGCTCGTTGGCCAATTGTTTGGCATAAGGCGGCAGTCGGCCGTAACGGGAAATTGGCCTTTATCAGATGCTGCCGCAGGGATGGCTACCTCGCTCGGAAGCCTGCCGTGCATATACGAGAACACCTTATAAGAGTAATCTGCGACGAGTTGGGCCTTGCCGCAAAGATGATTGAGCCTCCAAACCGCCTCAACCCGCCCCCCCCAAAAAAATGCTTTTAGAGCTGATTAACAACATCGCTTTCCTGGTCGCTTTGGTTGCAGCAGGCCAGCTTGTTATTTCACGATTCCACCCATTTTCGCTGAACCGCCATCTGCTGCTTGGCCTTCTGTTCGGCGGCGTGGCTTTGTTGGGCATGGCGAATCCGGTGGACTTTGCCCCTGGCGTGTTTTTTGACGGCCGTTCAATTGTGCTGACGGTGGCCGGCGTGGTGGGCGGGGGCGTGACAGCTGCCATTGCCGCCGGAATGGCAGCGTTTTATCGCTACCAACTCGGTGGCGGGGGGGCGCCAGTTGGCATCATGGTTGTGCTGCTGTCAGCATTGCTCGGGGTGCTGGCAAGGCATTGGTGGATGCGGCACAGCAGTCGACCACACCCCATCCACTATCTGGCACTGGGCGCTGTGGTGCAGTTGATGCAATTGGCCGCGTTCACACAACTTCCCGACCGGGCTGGGTATGCCTTCATTGAGCAGGCCTGGTGGGCGCTCCTGCTGCTCTACCCCTTCGCGACCATGCTGTTGTGCCAGATCTTTCGTAATTACGAGCAACAGCTTGTGGACCGGAATGAAGTGCAAGCGGCACAGAATGCCGTCATTGCAGAAGAGCGCGCCAGCATGAAACGCTTTCATGCCTACTTTGATCACTCCATCGTCGGGCTTGCGATCACCAGCCTGGAAAAAGGCTGGATTGAGGTAAATGACGCGCTTTGCGCCACGCTGGGCTATTCGCGCGAAGAATTGACCAGCAAGACATGGGCGGAACTCACCTACCCAGAGGATCTGGTAACCGACCTGGCACAGTTCAACCGCATGCTGGCCGGTGAGATCAACAGTTATGCGATGGACAAGCGTTTTATCCACAAGGATGGTCGCCTGATCTATACGCGACTGGCCGTCAGCCTTGTCCGCAAGCAGGATGGCAGCCTGGATTATGTGGTTGCCATGGTCGAGGACATTACCGAGCGCAAACAGAGTCAGCTTGAACTGCAGCAGCGCGACCAATATCAACGGGCCTTACTCGACAACTTCCCCTTCGTCGTCTGGCTCAAGGATACCGAGAGCCGGTTCCTTGCTGTCAACCAGGGGTTCGCGCAATTACAGGGCGGATGCAACACCGAAGAACTGATCGGAAAGAACGATTTCGACATTTGGCCCGCTGACTTGGCCGAAGGCTATCAGGCTGATGATAAGTTCGTCATGGCGTCCGGCAAAAAGAAGACTGTGGACGAGGAAATCATCGATGCCAAGGGCGTGCGAAAGTGGTTCGAGACATACAAGGCTCCCATTTTCGATAACACCGGCAAGGTGGTGGGTAGCGTCGGATTCGCCCGCGACATAACCGAGCGCCGTGCTGCGGCACTGGCCCTGGAAGAAATGTCGGCGGCGCTCGCCACCTCGCGCGATCTGCTGCGCCAAGTCATCGATACCGCACCGATCCGCGTTTTCTGGAAGGATCGCGACTGTCGCTATCTGGGCTGCAACCCGGCCTTTGCGCGGGATGCCGGCAAAAATTCGCCCGCCGACCTGATTGGGCAGGATGACTACGCCATGAGTTGGGCCGAGCAAGCCGATCTCTACCGGGCTGACGACCTGCAGGTGATGAATTCAGGCCAGCCGCGACTCGATTTTGAGGAGCCTCAGACTACCCCGGATGGTGAAACCAACTGGTTGCGTACATCGAAGGTGCCGCTGCGCGACGCGGCAGGTAAGGTCAGCGGTGTATTGGGACTTTACGAGGACATCACAGCACGCAAGAAAGCGGAAATTGCGCTGACCCAGGAACGGCTGTTTTCTGGCGAGACGATCAACGCACTGCCTGGTGTTTTTTATATGTTTGATACCAGCGGCCGATTCGTACGCTGGAACAAGCATTTCAATGAGATAACCGGCTACAGCGATGACGAACTGGCGCAGATGCAAGGGCCGGACTTTTTCTCCGGGCAGGATCAGCAACGCATTGCTGCGGCCATGGCGGAGGTTTTCCGGGATGGCACGACAAGCGTCGAGGCGGTGTTCCTGGATCGGTACGGGCAAGGCATACCCTACCTCTTTAGCGGCACCCGCATGGTGATCGATGGTGAAGCTTACCTACTTGGCGTCGGCATTGACATCAGCGAACGAAAGCATGCCGAAGCCGAACTGGAACAGCATCGCAACCATCTCGAAGAACTGGTCACGAACCGCACCCAGGAATTGGCCTTGGCGAAGGAAGCCGCAGAAGCCGCCAACGTCGCCAAGAGTGCCTTCCTGGCCAACATGAGCCACGAGATTCGAACCCCCTTGAACGCCATCACCGGCATGGCCCACATCCTGCGCCGCAGTGGACTGAACCCGCAGCAGACCGACAAGCTGGACAAGATTGAAGGTGCCGGCAATCACCTGCTCGAAATCATCAATGCCGTGCTCGACCTCTCCAAGATAGAGGCAGGCAAATTCACGCTGGATGACGCCCCGGTTCATATCGAAGCGCTGCTCGGCAACATCGCCTCCATGCTCGGACAAAAGGCAAGAAGTAAAGGACTGCGTTTCCACACTGAAACCGACTCGCTATCCCACAACCTCCATGGCGACCCCACCCGCTTGCAACAGGCAATGCTCAATTACGCCGCCAACGCAGTTAAATTCACCGAGACCGGTCACATCACCCTTCGGGTAAAGGAAGCGTCGCAGACCGATGCGACCGCCACCCTGCGCTTCGAAGTCGAGGATAGCGGCATCGGTATCGCTCCCGATGCGGTTTCAAAACTCTTCGTTGCCTTCGAGCAGGCTGACAACACAACCACCCGCAAGTACGGCGGTACCGGGCTTGGTCTGGCGATCACCAAGAAAATCGCCGAAGTGATGGGAGGAACTGCCGGCGTGAGAAGCACCGAAGGAATCGGCAGCACGTTCTGGTTCACCGCTGTACTCAGGAAGGGCCAGCATTCTGTCGAGGAGACGGCCAAGGCCGGGGCTGACACAGCTGAGCGGGCAATACACCGCGACCATGCAGGGAAGCGCATCTTGCTGGTCGAAGACGAACCGACAAACCAGGAAATTGCCCGGATGCTGCTGGAAGATGTCGGCCTCAAGGTTGACGTCGCCGAGGATGGCCGTGAAGCCGTGGCGAAGGCCGGCGCCGCCAGCTACGCCGCGATTCTGATGGACATGCAGATGCCTGTATTGGACGGCCTGGATGCGACACGACAGATCCGGCAACTACCTGAGCGCGAGGCAACGCCCATTCTGGCGATGACGGCAAATGCCTTTGCCGAGAACAAGGATCAGTGCTTCGCAGCAGGGATGGATGACTTCATTGCCAAGCCGGTTATGCCGGAGGTGCTCTATGAATGCCTGCTGAAGTGGCTGGAGAAGCCAGGTCATTGAACGACAAGTGATTGTCCGATACCGGCCCATTACCCTGCGGTAAGCATGGCGGCAACGGGCATGCTGTTACTGCGCGGCTTTGGTTGGTCAAGTTGATGATTTCGTCTGGTCGGATGGGATGCGATCCAGTGGTCAATTCAGCGCAATTTTGCCGTTGACCGTGGGAAACCATACTTAAGCCGCCGTTTTACTGTCCGACGCGATTCGCCGCTCCGGTAGCGGCATGAACCCGGTCTCGCCGGACATGACACTTGCCGTCTGCGGGGGGCAAGCTGGCTACTTCAATCTGCCGCCCGGTTGCGCTTTTCGCTGCGGTGCTCGGCGACCGGGCGCAGGTCTCCGTTCGGCATCTGCGTTTCGAGACGTACCGTGAAACCCCAGAGATGGGCCAGGTGCTCAAGGACGCGCTCCGTTTCCGGGCCGAGCGGGCGGTGCTGGTGGGAAAAATGGCGCAGGGTCAGCGAGCGGTCGCCACGCAGATCGACGTTCCAGACCTGGATGTCGGGGTCGGCACTGCCCAGGTTGTATTGCTCGGCCAGCGCGCGGCGTAGCGCCCGGTAGCCCTGTTCGTCATGAATGGCATCGATGCGCAGCTTGGGGTTGGCCTCGTCGTCGAGGATGGAGAACAGCCGGAATTCCCGCATCAGGCGGGGCGAAAGGTACTGGGCGACGAAACTTTCGTCCTTGAAATTGCTCATCGCGAAATTGAAGGTTTCGCGCCAGTCCGAGCCGGAAAACTCGGGAAACCATGCGCGATCCTCCTCCGTCGGTTCCTCGCAGATGCGGCGAATGTCGCGCCACATGGCAAAACCCAGGGCGTAGGGGTTGATGCCGGAATACCACTTGCTGTTGTACGGCGGCTGATAGACGACATTGGTATGCGACTGCAGGAATTCCATCATGAAGCCGTCGGTCAGCTTGCCTTCGTCATACAGCGTGTTGATCAGGGTGTAGTGCCAGAAGCAGGCCCAGCCCTCGTTCATGACCTGGGTCTGGCGCTGCGGGTAGAAGTACTGGCCGATCTTGCGGATGATGCGGATGATCTCGCGCTGCCAGGGTTCGAGCAGCGGCGCGTTCTTCTCGATGAAATAGAGCAGGTTTTCCTCTGGCTCCTCGGGGAAACGCCGTTCTTCGGCTTCGGCGACGGCCGCGGGGTGGCGCGGCAGCGTTCGCCACAGGTCATTGACCTGGGCCTGCAGATAATCCTCGCGCTCCTTCTGGCGCAGCGTTTCCTTGTCCAGCGACAGGCGCGGCGAACGTTTGTAGCGGTCGACGCCCAGATTGCTCAGGGAATGGCAGGCATCGACCAGTTGCTCGACTGCCGCAAAGCCGTGTCGCTCCTCGCACTGGGCGATGTAGTTCCGGGCGAAGACGAGGTAGTCGATGATGGCGTCGGCGCTGGTCCATTGCTTGAACAGGTGGTTGCCCTTGAAGAAGGAGTTGTGGCCGTAGGCGGCGTGAGCGATGACCAGGGCCTGCATGGTCAGCGTGTTTTCCTCCATGAGGTAGGCGATGCAGGGGTCGGAGTTGATGACGATCTCGTAGGCCAGCCCCATCTGACCGCGCTTGTAGCGGTTCTCGGTTTCCAGGAAATGCTTGCCGAAGGACCAGTGGTGGTAATAGACCGGCATGCCGATGGCGGCGTAGGCGTCCATCATCTGCTCGGCGGTGATGATTTCGAGCTGGTGGCGGTAGCAATCGAGGCCGTAGGCCTTGGCGACGCGGCCGATCTCGGCGTCGTAGCGTTCGATGGCTTCGACCGTCCATTCCGAACCCTCGGCAATCGGGCGAATGCGTTTCTTGCTCATGCCAGTCGCTTTCGGAAGAGTTCGCGGAATACCGGGTAGATGTCGGCCACATCGGCGATGCGCTGCATGGCAAACAGCCCGGGATGGCGGTCGAGCAGGTGTTCGTACTCGAGCCAGAGGTTTTGCGGTTCGGCGTCGGCGATCTCGATGTAGGCGAAATACTGGACCAGCGGCAGGATCGATTCGCCGAGGAGTTCGCGGCAGGGCGGCGAATCGTTGTTCCAGTTGTCGCCGTCGGAAGCCTGGGCGCCGTAGATGTTCCAGGCGCTCGACGAATAGCGCGCCGTGATGATGTCCAGCATGAGTTTCAGCGCGCTGGAAACGATGGTGCCGCCCGTCTCCCGGGAGTGGAAGAAGTTATCTTCGTCGACCTCCTCGGCCACGGTGTGGTGGCGGATGAAGACCACCTCGATATGTTCGTAGTTTCGGTCGAGGAACAGGTAGAGCAGCATGAAAAAGCGCTTGGCGATCTGCTTCTTCGACTCGTCCATCGAGCCGGAAACGTCCATCAGGCAGAACATCACGGCCTGCGTCGAGGGTTGGGCGATGCGGATGCGGTTGCTGTAACGCAGATCGAAAGGGTCGATGAAGGGGATGGCCTCGCGCCGCGCCAGCAGGCTGGCGATCTCGCGTTCGATGCGGATGATGTCCGGGTCGCCCGGGCAGTCACGGCGCAGGCGTTCCAGTTCATCCTTCAGTTCGCGCAGACGGGCGGCAAACGGGGCGCCGACGGCGATGCGCCGCCCGGCCGCGCCGCGCATGGTGCGCACCAGATTGATGTTGGTCGGCACGCCGCTCTGCGTGTAACCGGCCCGTATACGTTTGTATTCGTCGATGCGGGCAAGGTGGCGCTTGACCAGGTTGGGCAGGGCCAGTTCGTCGAAGAAGATGTCGAGGAACTCGTCGCGGGTCAGCGTGAAGACGAAGTCGTCGATCCCTTCGCCATCCTCGCTCGCCCCGCCCGGACCCTGGCCGGACCCGTCGAGCGGGCGGTCGACGCTGTCGCCGGTATTGAAGCGGTCGTTGCCGGGATGCACGATCTCGCGCTTGCCGCCCTTGCCATGGCGGAAATGCGGCTCGTTGATGTCCTTGCCGGGAATGCCTATCTTCTCGCCGTTGTCGAGGTCACGGATGCCGCGCCGGGCAATCGCATCGGCCACCGCTTTGCGGATCTGTCCCTTGAAGCGCTGGATGAAACGGCTGCGATTGATCGAACTCTTGTTCTTGCTGTCCTGCCGCCGATCGACGATGCGTACCGTCATGGGTGACCTCCCGTTGCGTGGCGAAACCGCCACGCCTTTCCACCATCACGAAGACTTGCGAACCCGCAGATACCAATCGCAGAGCAGCCTCACCTGCTTCTCGGTATAGCCCTTGCTGGTCATGCGCTCGACGAAGTCCTTGTGCTTCTTCTGCTCGTCGGCGCTGGCCTTGGTGTTGAAGGATATGACCGGGAGCAGTTCCTCGGTGTTCGAGAACATTTTCTTCTCGATTACCGCCCGCAACTTCTCGTAGCTCGTCCATGCCGGGTTCTTGCCGTCGTTCTTGGCCCGGGCGCGCAGCACGAAATTCACCACCTCGTTGCGGAAGTCCTTGGGGTTGCTGATGCCGGCCGGTTTTTCGATCTTTTCCAGTTCGTCGTTGAGGGCCGCGCGGTCGAGCATTTCACCGGTGTTCGGATCGCGGAATTCCTGATCCTGGATCCAGAAATCGGCATAGGTTACATAGCGGTCGAAAATGTTCTGGCCGTATTCCGAATAGCTTTCGAGGTAGGCCGTCTGGATTTCCTTGCCGATGAACTCGGCGTAGCGCGGACTCAGGAATTCCTTGAGAAAGCGCAGATAGCGCTCCTCGATTTCGGGCTGGTACTGTTCCTGTTCGATCTGCTGTTCGAGCACGTACATCAGGTGCACCGGGTTGGCCGCCACTTCGCGGTGATCGAAATTGAAGACCTTGGACAGGATCTTGAAGGCGAAGCGCGTGGACAAGCCGGTCATGCCTTCATCGACCCCGGCGAAATCGCGGTATTCCTGGAAGCTCTTGGCCTTGGGGTCGGTGTCCTTGAGGTTCTCGCCGTCGTAGATCCGCATCTTGCTGTAGATGCTCGAGTTTTCCGGTTCCTTGAGACGCGACAGGGCCGAGAACTGGGCCAGCATGCGCAGTGTGTCGGGGGCGCAGGGGGCGTTGGCCAGCGAGGAGTTGAACAGCAGTTTTTCGTAGATGTGGATCTCGTCGGTGACGCGCAGGCAGTACGGCACCTTGACGATATAGATGCGGTCGAGGAAGGCCTCGTTGTTGCGATTGTTCTTGAAAGCCAGCCACTCGGCCTCGTTCGAGTGAGCCAGCACGAGGCCGTCGAAGGGGATGGCGCCGAAGCCTTCGGTGCCCTTGTAGTTCTGCTCCTGGGTGGCGGTCAGCAGAGGGTGCAGCACCTTGATCGGCGCCTTGAACATTTCGACGAATTCGAGGATGCCGCGATTGGCGACGCACAGACCGCCGGAGTATGAATAGGCATCCGGGTCATTTTGCGAATAGCTTTCCAGCTTGCGGATGTCGATCTTGCCGACCAGCGATGAAATGTCCTGGTTGTTTTCGTCGCCCGGCTCGGTCTTCGAGACGGCGATCTGCGACAGCACCGAGGGGCGCAGCTTGACGACGCGGAACTTGGTGATATCGCCGCCGAATTCGTGCAGGCGCTTGACCGCCCACGGACTCATGATGGTCCCGAGGTAACGCTTCGGAATGCCGAAATCCTCTTCGAGTATCTGCCCGTCTTCGAGCACGTTGAAGAGGCCGAGCGGCGACTCATGGACCGGCGAATCCTTAATGGCGTAGAAGGGGATCTTCTCGATCAGGTGCTTGAGGCGTTCGGCGAGCGACGACTTGCCGCCGCCGACCGGCCCGAGCAGGTAGAGGATCTGCTTCTTTTCTTCCAGCCCCTGCGCGGCATGGCGGAAGTAGGAAACGATGTGCTCGATGACCTCTTCCATCCCGTAAAACTCGCGGAAGGCCGGGTAGAGCTTGATCATCTTGTTGGCGAAAATCCGCGACAGCCGCGGATCGAGCCGGGTATCGACGAGTTCGGGCTCGCCGATGGCGATCAGCATGCGCTCGGCGACGCTGGCGTATGCGGTCTTGTCGGTCTTGCACAAATCCAGGTATTCCTGGACCGACATTTCTTCTTCCTGTTGAGCTTCGTAACGGCTCTGGTAACGGGCAAATATCGACATGGCAGGCTCCTCCTCACGACAAGTCCCTATTGCCCTTGTTTGAATCTGCTTTTCGATAACGGTTCAATCTCCATGAGGGCGCCATCCCCCGATAGTTGATCGGGAATGCGGCCAGCCGGGTCAGCTCACCGCTTCGTCGCGTTACGCTTTGCCGGTCTGGCTTTCTTGTCCGCTTCGCCGCCTGACGATCGCCCGGCCACCGGCTTCGTCGGGTCGGCGTGGTCGAGCCAGATCAGCGTGTCGATGTAGCTCATGAAGCCTTGCAGGTAGTCCGGGGCGATGTCGCGCATGCGTTCGAGGCTGCGCAGGACGAGATGCTGGGAGTTCATCGGGCCGGCGTTCTCGGGGGCCTGGGCGAGGGTCTGGGTGAGTTGTTGCTCGGTGCTGAGCTTCGACCACTCGTTGCGGAAGATGGCGACGGACTTGAGTTCGGGGCCTTGCGGGGTACGGTCGGTCGAAGTGGATTTCGATTTTGGCCGATTTTTCCGGTTGACCGTAGGAATGTCGTTGGCGGGCTGAATGCCGCCCGTTTGGTCGTGGGCCTGCCCGCCGATGTAGGCCAACAGATCGGCAAGTGGACTGGCGGGGCGTGGCTCGACGATTTCGCTCGGTGCCAGAGCCGGGCGGTTGGCGAGTTCGTGGACGGCGGCGCTGATTCTGGCGTTGAGCGACTGGCGGATGGCTGCCGGCTGCGTGGCGGCGCGGCGGGTGAGTGCTTCGAGGTAGGCGAAGCGGACGGGGTCGCGGGCGGCGGCACCGCTGGCGCGCAGGGCGTCGAGCTGGGCCGCGATGTCGTTCGTGGCGCCCATGTCGCCCATGTCAGCCATTGGCGTCCTTGCCGTTGGTGCGGGATTTGGGCACCGGCGCCATTTCGACGCGGCGATTGCGGGCGCGGCCGTCGGCGTCGGCATTGTCGGCCACCGGTTGCTGCGAACCGAAAGCGGCGGCGAAGATCGACGACGAGGGCACGCCGTCCTCGATCAGCGTGCGGGTGACGGTCAGGGCGCGCTGGGCCGAGAGTTCCCAGTTGTCGGCGAATCGGCTGTTGCTGCCGCGCACGGGCATGTCGTCGGTGAAGCCGCTGACCATGAGCATCTGTTCGCTGGCGCCGAGGTAGGCGGCGATGGGTTGCGAGAGACTCTTGAGCAACTGCTTGCCTTCCGGCTGCAACTGGTCGGAGTTGAGGGCGAAGAGCACATTGCCGCTGATGCCGATCTTGCCGTTGGCGAGCGTCACGCGGCCAGAGGCGAGCGGGCCGGCCAGCGCCTTTTCGAGCGCTTCGCGGCGTTGTTCCTCCTGCTGGCGCTTGTGGATTTCGGCTTCGAGGCTGGTCGCGAGTTCGAGCTGGACGCCGAGTACGCCGACGAGGATCAGCACGAAGGCGCCGAGCAGACCGGCCATGAGGTCGCCGAAGACGGCCCAGACGGGCGTGCTGTGGTCGACGCTGGCGTCGATGTCTTCCACGCTCATGCTTCGCTACCGGCCGCGCGTTGCAGATCGTCGACCATCTTCTTCTGCGACATGATGCTGAGGTCGATGATTTCGCGCGCCTGGGCGACGTAGTAGGCGAGCTGTTCGTCGCTGCGCGTCAGCGACTTGGTCAGCCCGCCTTCGATGCGTTGCAGGGCGGCCATCATCTTGTCGTTCGATTCGGCGAAGAGCTTGACCGCCGCGCCGAAAGCCTCGCCCAGGCTGGCCACTTCCAGGGCGCCGCCGGTGATGCTGGTGCCGATGTCGACGAGCTTGCCGGCTTCGCTCTCGACCTTGGCGGCGAACTGGCTACCGGCGCGTTCGAGCAGCTCGGCGGAAGAAGCGACGAGCGCGTCGATGGCGCTGCGTTGCTCGGTCGAGGCGTGGTTGATGGCGTCGAGCAGGGCGCCCAGGGTTTCCATGATGCGGCTGCGTTCTTCGAGCAGGCTGTTGTCGCGCGCCATGCTGGCCGAGAGTTCGTGGCGTAGCTGACCGATGACCTCGGCCGCCGCCTTGGGCGCCTCGGCGGCGGTCTGCATGAGGCGGGTGACTTCGGCGATGGTCGTTTCGGCCTGGCGCTGGTGGGCGGCGACGAGATCGCGGGCGGTATCGCCGAGCGTTTGCGTGATCTGCTCCTGCTGCGCCGTCGTGGCCTGACCGGCTTGCCGCCATTGCGCCTCGAGCTGGCCGGCCATCGCCGCGAGGGCGTCGGTGAAGCTGGCCTGGCGCGTCTGTTCGCCGGTCGCCCAGTCGCGCTGCCAGTCGGCCTGGGTGGCGCGCATCTCGGCAAGCAGGGCGGAGGTGCGCTGGGCGAAGGTGTCGGCGAGGCTGGTTTGCGTTTGTTCCAGCGCCTGCGTCAGACGGTCGCTGGCCTGTTCGTGCTTGGCCAGGGCGCCGGTCCAGGTTTCGGAAACCGTTTGCACGGTGCCGTCAAAACGTTGGGCGATGCCGTCGAGCTGGCTGGCGACCTGCTCGGTGATTGCTGCCTGCTGGGCCTGCGTGGTCTGGGCGAAGGCGGCGTGGCTGGCGTCGATGGACGTGAGCAACGCCTGGGTGCGTTGGCCGAAGGTATCGGCAACCTGGCTGACCGCCTGGTCGAGGCGGCTAGTGACGCCGTCGAACTGGCTGGCCAGCGTGGTGGCCAGTTGCTGCTGGCTGGCGGCGGTGGTTTCGATCAAAGCGGTGTGCTGTTGCGCGGCGTCGGCCTGCAACTTGGTTTGCGTGGTTTCGACGGAAGCGAGCAGGGCGGCGGAACGTTGCTCGAAGGTGTCGGCGTAGGCGGTGAGCGCCGTTTGCAGTTGCTGGTGCTGGGTGTCGGTGGCTTGTTCGTGACGGCTCAGGGCTTGCGTCCAGGTGTCGCTGACGGTCGTCACGGTCTGCGTGAACTGGCCGGCGATGCCGGCGAGCTGCGTTTCAACGGTGCCGAACAGCTTGTCGTGCAGGCCGCGCGTTTCGTCGGCGATGCTCGCCATGGTGGCGGTGACGACGGGCTGGATGGTCTGTGCCGCGACTGTCGCGCTGTCTTTCAGGCTGGCCTTGAGCGACTGGTCGACGGACTGGGCGAGGCCGGTGTACAGCCCCTTGGCCTCTTCATGGAAGCGTTGCTGGCCGGCCGCCAACTGCTCGCCAAGCAGACGGTTCTGTTCCGCCATCCGGTTCATCATGGCGTCGAGCTTGCCGACCAGTTCGGGCAGCGCTTGCGATTGCGCCTGCAGCGCCTTGAAGGTTTCCTGGCGTTGGTAGCTCAGCGAAAAGTCGCGCAGCACGCTGGCGATCTTGCTGTCGAGCAACTGGCCGACTTGCAGGCGGTCGCGTCGGCACAGGGCGGAAATGAGGCCGAGCATGGCCGAGGTGGCGACACCGGCGACCGAGGTGCCGAAGGCGACGCCGAGACCCTTGACCGGTGCGGCGAGGGCCGAGCGGATGGTGTGCAGGTCGGTGGTGCTTTCCAGCGCCAGCACGGCGCCGTTCAGGGTGACGACCATGCCGAGAAAAGTGCCGAGCATGCCGAGCAGGACCAGCAGGCCGACGAGATAGGGCGTGATGCCGGGGCCGGGCAGGGCAACGCGCTCGCCTTCGATGCGCAGGCGGACGGCGTTCTGCAGGGCGGCCGGCACCTGTTGCAGCCATTCGCCAAGGTGGCCGATGTCGTCCGGGATGTTGCCCAATGCCTTGGCCAGCGCCGTGGTGTTGGCGTCGAAGCGGCGCATTTCCAGGGCGCCGGCGAGGTAGACCGTAGCAATGATGCAGGACACGGAGAAGGCCAGCGGGTGGCCGCTGATGTAGCCGACGGCGACCCAGATGACGGCGAAGAGGCCGAGGATGAAGGCGAAGAGACTGAGATTGCGGTTCATTGGGGCTTTGTTTCCTTGGTATCGGCCGGGTTGCCAAGTGCAGCGATCAGGCCGGCGACGGGCTTGAGGCGCAATTCCAGTTCGGCGAGGAGTACGGTCCGGGCGTCGTGGCAGAAGGCGTCGAGCCAGCTGCCCGGCTGCGTCCAGGTGGTCGGATCGTCGGCGCCGTCGTTGGCAGTTTCGTCGGCCAGGGCGGCGCGGTGTTCGGCGTGGCGCTGGTCGAAGCGCTTGCCGAGCATGATCGGGATGTTCGACAGCAGGTTGCGTTCGCGGGTGAACAGAAATTTTTCGAAGGCGGCGTCGAGGTCGGCCAGTTGTTTGCCGGCCGCCGACTGGCCGGCCAGCGCCTTGCGGGCATTGGCGCGCAGGGCCGTGATGGCGCCGTTCATGTCGCGCTGGTGGGCGAGGTAGTAACGGTGGTAGGGCGAGAAATCGGCGGCGCTTTCCGGCGTGGCGTTGGGTAGCGGCGTTGGGAACGGGATGCGCGCCGGGGTGTCGGAATCCGTGCTGAAAACGCCGTCGTTGTGGATCGAATCGCTTAGATTGCGGCGAACCCGTGCCAGTTGCGCCGGCAGATCGCTATTTGCCGAAGCGATGGGCGTGCTGCTGCCGGCCTCGGTATTGAGGACCGAAAACAGCGTCAGCGCATCCGAAAAGTCCAGCCACTGCCCGAGTCGTTCGCCGAAATCGTATTTCGGATCAGGGGCTTCCGGGAGGGTGTCGGACAGGACGCGGACGAGGGCTGAGCGATTGAAGGTGGCGCGTTGCAATTCACGCGTCATGATCATGGCCTGGTTCGACGTCGAAAGGGGTGGCAAGGCTACTACAACTTTGCGACGCGGTCAGCGGTCTGCGTTGGCGGCCGTGCGGGGTTCGATCTTCAGTTGTTTGCCGCAAACGCTGCGCGGCTGCGAGCAGGTATGATGAGCGCCGCGCGCATATAAAAATGATTTCGGCCATCACCAAACCTTCTCGATTCTCCCGCAGCTTGTGGCTGATGCTGGTCATGTTCGTGACTTATGCGGTCGTCTTTCTCTTTTACGTGCATTCGGAAAAGCTGATCGACGCGGCCAACGAACGGCGCATTCATTCGTACTGGCTGGCGGAGGAGTTGCGGCAGTCGTCCGATGACCTGACGCGCATGGTGCGCAGTTATGTGATCACCGGCGACCCGCTGTACAAGCAGCACTATCAGGAAATCCTCGATATTCGCGATGGTCGCAAACCCCGGCCGGTGGATTATCAGGATATTTACTGGGACATGGTGGGCGCGGACGACCAGCGTCCCCGTCCTTCGAGCGGGCAACATGTTTCGCTCCTCGACCTCATGCGCCAGGCCGGTTTTTCCGAGCAGGAGTTCGCCCGCTTGGCGCAGTCCAAGGCCAATTCGGATGCCCTGACCCGCACCGAATTCGCCGCCATGGCGCTGGTCGAGTCGGCGGCGCCGGTCAACGATACGGTGCGCCAGCAGGCCAGCCTGATGTTGAATGACGCCGCCTACCATCAGGCCAAGGCGGAGATCATGCGGCCGATCGGCGAGTTGCATGCCCTGGTGGAGCAACGCACCCGAAACACCGTGCATTCGGCGGAAATGTTTGCCTTGCTCATGCGCGGCTTGTCGATTTTGTTCGGCTTGCTTCTGCTGACCACCGTTTGGCGGGTGTACCGGGTCTTGCAGACCAGCCTCGGCGGCTCCCTGGATAACGTGCATGCGCGCATTGCCCGTCTCGGGCAGGGCGATTTCTCGACGCCGATTCCCGTTGCGCCGGGCATGGAAGACAGCGTTCTCGGTTGGCTTTCCGAGACCCGGCTCAATCTGGCCCGGATCGATGCCGAGCGCCAGCAGGCACTGGTCGATGTGGCTGCCAGCGAGGCCCGGCTGCGTACCATCATCGATAATGAGCCGGAGTGCATCAAGATGATCGACGCCGAGGGCTTGCTGCGGCAGATCAATCCCGCCGGGCTGGCGATGATCGAGGCCGATTCGCTGGCCCAGGTCGCCAACCAGCCGGTACTTGAATTGATCGCGCCGGAATACCGCGATGCTTTCATGGACATGCACCGCCAGGTGCTGGCCGGGGCGGCGGTGCAGATGGAGTTCGAGGTGTGCGGCCTGAAGGGCGGCCGGCGCTGGCTGGAGTCGCACGCCGTACCGATGGTGGATAACCATCAGGTCATACAGTTGGCCGTGACGCGCGACATTTCGCAGCGCAAGGCGGTGGAGGCGGAGTTGGCGGCCTATCGTCTGCACCTTGAAGACCTCGTCGTCCAGCGCACGGCAGCCTTGTCCGAGGCCAAGGAGGCGGCTGAAACGGCCAATGTGGCGAAAAGTTCATTTCTCGCCAACATGTCGCACGAAATTCGTACGCCGCTCAATGCCATCACCGGCATGGTGCACCTCCTCAAGCGCTCGGGCGTGCCTGCCGACCAGGCTCAGAAGCTCGAGAAGATCGAAGTCGCCGGGCGGCATCTGCTCGAAATCATCAACGCCATCCTCGATCTGTCGAAGATCGAAGCCGGCCTGTTTGTCCTGGAGGAAAGCGAGGTCAACCTGGGGGCGCTCGTCGCCAATGTCGCCTCCATGCTTTCGGACCAGGCGCAGGCTAAAAATCTGACCTTGCGTTGCGATGTGCAGACGATGCCCCGCACTTTGCTTGGCGATCCGACGCGGATTCAGCAGGCGATACTGAATTACGCCAGCAACGCCATCAAATTTACCGAGGTCGGCGGCGTCACGCTGCGCGTCCAGCAGGAAGGCGAAGACGAGGACAGCGTTGGCGTGCGCGTCGAGGTGGAGGATAGCGGCCCCGGCATTCCGCCCGAGGTGCAGGACCGGCTGTTCTCCTCCTTTGCCCAGGCTGACGATTCGATTTCGCGCCGTTATGGTGGCACCGGCCTGGGGCTGGCCATCACCAAAAAGCTGGCCCAGTTGATGGGCGGCGAGGCGGGGGTTACGAGCCGGGTCGGGGCCGGCAGTACGTTCTGGTTCTGCATCAGGCTCAGGAAAGTCGGCGCCGGCAATAATGCTGCGGTTTCCGCCCAGACGCTGTCGGCCGAGGCAAGGCTGCAGCGGAACCATGCCGGCCGGCGGATACTGCTCTCCGAGGATGAGCCGATCAATCAGGAAATTGCCATGGCGTTGCTCGGCGACACCGGCCTGCTGCTGGATGTGGCCAACGATGGCCAGGAAGCGCTGGCACTGGCCGCGGAAAACCGCTACGACCTGATCCTGATGGACATGCAGATGCCCCGGATGGATGGTCTCGAAGCGACCCGGCGCATCAGGCAATTCGCGCCCGACGGCAATCCGCCGATCCTGGCGATGACGGCCAACGCCTTTGCTGAAGACAAGGCGCGTTGTTTCGCAGCCGGCATGAACGATTTCATCGCCAAGCCAGTGGATCCCGAGCTGCTTTTTGCGAGTGTCCTCAAGTGGCTGGAGCAGGGCCGGTAAATTCCTACGGTCAACCGGGAAAAAGACCAAAAATCAAAGACCGCCCTGGCCCCGATATGGCTGCTCCCGAACCCGGCACCCATCGCCACCTCGGGTATAATGCCGGCCTCTCCGCCTAACCAGACCCCACACCCATGGCCGACATTCTTTGCCTCAAGGGCGACGCCGCCTTTTCCGCCTTCCGTCTGCAACGCCTGCAAGCCCGCCTGGTCGCGGCTGTCCCGGACATCGAGTCGGTGGTCGCCGATTACTGGCATGTCGTGGCGCAGAAGCGCGTCCTGAACGCCGACGAGCGTGCCAAGCTGGCGACGTTGCTGGAAGAGAAGGCGGCCGGTAGCGATGCCGGCGAACTGTTCCTCGTCGCGCCGCGCATCGGCACCATTTCGCCGTGGTCGTCGAAGGCCACCGACATCGCCTGGAACTGCGATCTGGATGCCATCGAGCGCATCGAGCGGGTCGTCGCCTTCCATGTGGTTTTGAAGCAAAATCGCCCGTTGACCGTGGAAGAGAAGAGGGCTGTCGCCGGCCTGCTGCACGACCGGATGACTGAATCCGTGCTGGCCGGCTTCGACGCCGCCGGTGAGTTGTTCCGTCATTTCGAACCGAAGCCCCTGGCGACGGTCGACGTGCTCAAAGGCGGCAAAACCGCGCTGGTCGAGGCCAACGGCTCGCTCGGCCTGGCCCTCTCCGACGACGAAATCGATTACCTGCTCGACGTCTTCACCAAGGCCGGCCGCAACCCGACCGACGTCGAGTTGATGATGTTCGCCCAGGCCAATTCCGAACACTGCCGCCACAAGATTTTCAACGCCTCCTGGGTCATCGACGGCCAGGCCAAGGACAAGACGCTGTTCGGCATGATCCGCGAAACCCATGCTGCCGCCCCGCAAGGCACGGTCATGGCCTACGCCGACAACGCGTCGATCATCGAAGGCGCCACCATCCAGCGTTTCTACCCGGACGCCGACCGTGGCTATTCGTACAAGGAAGAGCTGACGCACATTCTGACCAAGGTCGAGACGCACAACCACCCGACGGCGATTTCGCCGTTCCCTGGTGCATCCACCGGTTCCGGCGGCGAAATCCGCGACGAGGGCGCCACCGGCAAGGGCTCCAAGCCGAAGGCCGGCCTCTGCGGCTTCTCGGTCTCCAACCTCAATCTGCCGGATGCCGTTCAGCCTTGGGAAAAAGCCTACGGCCGTCCGTCGCGCATCGCCTCGGCGCTCGACATCATGCTCGAAGGCCCGATCGGCGCCGCTGCTTTCAACAACGAATTCGGCCGCCCGAACCTGACCGGCTATTTCCGTACCTACGAGCAGGATGTTGCTGGCACCGTGCGCGGCTACCACAAGCCGATCATGATCGCCGGTGGCCTCGGTTCCATCCAGGCCGAGCAGTCGTTCAAGGACGAAACCTTCCCGGTTGGCACCCAGTTCGTCCAACTCGGCGGCCCCGGCATGCTGATCGGCCTCGGTGGCGGCGCTGCCTCGTCGATGACGGCTGGTTCCAATGCCGAAGACCTCGATTTCGCCTCGGTTCAGCGCGGTAACCCGGAAATCCAGCGCCGGGCGCAGGAAGTCATCGACCGTTGCTGGCAGATGGGCAAGAACAACCCGATTTTGTCGGTGCACGACGTCGGTGCCGGCGGCGTTTCCAACGCCCTGCCGGAACTGGCCCACTCCGGTGGTGTCGGCGCCGTGTTCGACCTGCGCAAGGTGCCGACCGAAGAGCCGGGCATGTCGCCGGCCGAAATCTGGTCCAACGAATCGCAGGAACGCTACGTGCTGGCCATTCCGCCCAATCGCATCGCCGAATTCCAGGCCCTGTGCGAGCGCGAGCGCTGCCCGTTCGCCGTGGTCGGCGAAGCCACCGGCGACGGCCATTTGACGGTGATCGATGCCCATTTCGGGGTCAATCCGGTCGATATGGAAATGGAAGCGCTGCTCGGCAAGCCGCCGCGCATGACCCGCGACGTGACGCACCAGCCGGAAACCTATGTTTCCTTCGATGCCATGTCCGTCGAACTGAAGGATGCGGCCTATCGCCTGATGCGTCTGCCGACCATCGCCGACAAGACCTTCCTGATCTCCATCGGCGACCGTTCCGTCGGCGGCATGACCGCCCGCGACCAGATGGTCGGTCCGTGGCAGGTGCCGGTCGCCGACGTCGCGGTGACGACGATGGGTTACCAGGGTTACCTCGGCGAAGCCTTCGCCATGGGCGAGCGCACGCCGCTCGCCGTGTTCGACGCCCCGGCTTCCGGCCGCATGGCCATCGGCGAAGCGCTGACCAACCTGGCCGCAGCCGACGTCGGCGAACTCAGCAAGGTCAAGCTGTCGGCCAACTGGATGGCGCCGTGCGGCGTCGCCGGCGAAGATGCCCGCCTGTTCGATACCGTCGAAGCCGTCTCCGACCTGTGCAAGGCGATCGGCGTCTCGATTCCGGTCGGCAAGGATTCGCTGTCGATGCGCACGGCCTGGGAAGAGGGTGGCGAGAAGAAGCAGGTGGTATCGCCGCTGTCGCTGGTCGTCACCTCGTTTGCTGCGGTCGACGACGTGCGCAAGACGAAAACCCCGCAACTGGCTATTGATCAGGGCGAAACCGAACTGCTGCTGCTCGATCTCGGCCAGAACCGCCTCGGCGGCTCCTGTCTGGCTCAGGTGTACAGCGCCACCGGCAGCGATGCGCCGGACGTCGACGAGCCGGCCAAACTGAAGGGCCTGTTCGATGCCGTGCAGAAATTGAATCGTGATGGCCTGCTGCTTGCCTACCACGACCGTTCGGACGGTGGCCTGTTCGTCGCCGCCTGTGAAATGGCTTTCGCCACGCGCCGCGGCGTCTCGCTCGATCTCGACGGCATCTGCTACGACGCCGGCGCCGGCGATGTCGATGGTTCGGAAAAGCTGACCAACCTGCTGGCCGGCCGCGATTTTGAAAACATCGTTCGTGCGCTGTTCAATGAAGAACTCGGTGCCCTGATCCAGATTCGCCGGGCCGACCGCGAAAAGGTCACGCCGATTCTGCGTGCCCTGCGCGTGCCCTACCATTTCGTCGGCACGATGAACGAATGGGACGAAATCCGCGTCACCCGCAACGCCAAGCGCGTGCTGCGCGAGAAGCGTGTCGACCTGCAGCGCGCCTGGTCGGAAACCAGCTACCGGATGCAGGCCATGCGCGACAACCCGGCGTGCGCCCAGCAGGAATTCGACCGCATCCTCGACGTCGCCGATCCCGGCTTGACGCCGAAGCTGACTTTCGATCCGCAGGAGGATTTCACCCAGGTCTACCGCGAAGTCAGCGGCCGTCCGCGCGTCGCCATCCTGCGTGAGCAGGGTGTCAACAGCCATTACGAAATGGCCGCCGCCTTCGACAAGGCCGGTTTCGCCGCGGTCGACGTCCATATGAGCGACATCCTGGCCGGCCGCGTCAGCCTCAGGGATTTCAAGGGTCTGGTCGCCTGTGGTGGCTTCTCTTACGGCGACGTGCTCGGTGCCGGCCTCGGCTGGGCGCGGACCATCCTGATGCACGACGGTTGCCGCGACGAATTCGCTGCCTTCTTCCAGCGTCCGGACACTTTCGCCCTGGGCGTCTGCAACGGCTGCCAGATGATGAGCGCGCTCAAATCGATCATTCCGGGCGCCGAAAACTGGCCGGCTTTCCGTCGCAACCAGGTCGAGCAGTTCGAGGCGCGTTTCGTGATGACCGAAATCGTCGACTCGCCGTCGATCTTCTTTGCCGGCATGGAAGGCTCGCAAGTGCCCATCGTCGTTTCGCACGGCGAGGGCAGGGCGGTGTTCGACAACGCCGACGACCAGGCCAAGGTACTGTCAGCCGTGCGCTACGTCGACAACAAGGGCGAGCCGACCGAGGTCTATCCGTACAACCCGAACGGTTCGCCGAACGGCCTGACGGCGGTGACCACGGCTGATGGTCGCTTCACGATCATGATGCCGCACCCGGAACGCGTCTTCCGCACCGTGCAGATGTCCTGGCATCCGGAAAGCTGGGGCGAGGATTCGCCGTGGCTGCGCATGTTCCGCAATGCTCGGCGCTGGGTCGGCTAAGCGACCGGGAAAAACAGAAAAGGCGGCCTGCGGGTCGCCTTTCTTTTTTTGGCAGAGCCGCATTGTTAAATTAGAATATATGCAATCACTTATACATGGTGATTGCCAAACGAAAACCAATGGAGGCGTAAACACATGATCAAAAAAGCATTGCTGGGTACGGTAATTGTTGCCGTTTCGCTCGGTGCCATCGCAGAGGAGAAGGAACTGCTGCGCATCATCGGCGAGGACAAGCAGTTCGTTGTCCAGACCAAAAACGGGCCGTTCGTCATTACCCGCACGATGACGCCATGCGCCAAGAACAAGGGCTGGCTGCAACCGCTGATTCCGGTTGCCGGCGTTCATCCGGTCACCGAGATCGAAATGCTGCACGCCATGAATGACAAGGATTCGATGATCGTCGACATGCGCGAGCCGGACGACCGCATCAAGGGCACCATCCCCAACTCGTATCACATTCCCTACACGCTGGTTGCCGGTCGCCTGGATGAACTGGGGTGCGCCAGGACGGCCGGGAAGTGGGATTGCAGCAAGGCCAAGAAGGTCTATGCCTTCTGCAACGGCCCGGTCTGTCCGCAAAGCCCGACGGCCATCAGTGCGATGGTTCGCGACGGTTTCCCGGCCGACAAGATCTATTACTACCGGGGCGGCATGCTCGACTGGCATGCCTTGGGCTTCCCCATCGTCAAGGACGATTTCTGAGCATCAGCAGCACAGATCTTCACCGGCTAGCCAAACGGAACTCTGCGGAGTTCCGTTTTCATTTTTGGCCGTTTTTTTGGGTTGACCGTGGGTTTGTCGCCAAATCTTACGGTCAACCGGAAATTTTGCCCAAAATCGAAAGGGGGCACATCGACTGTCAGTGGATGACGACGCGGGCGCCGCGTCGCCAACAGGCCGGCATCTGCAGACTATCGACGTCCGGGCCGGTGGCGCCGAAGATGGCCTTGGCGCGCTCGAGGCGGGCATGTTCTTCGTGAGAAATGCCGGCAATCAGATCGAACCATTGTTGAAGACGTTTCATGATGGTGACTCCTCGGGTGGCTGTATTAATAAACAGTACTTGGTATTCGAGTGCACGATAGCCGAAAGCTGTATGGATGTACAGTATTCGAGAAATCTTTTTTCCGGGGTAGGCTTCGCGCGTTCGTCGAGGATGAAAGGCCCACGATGTCGCGCCCAAAACCTGCCTGGTTGCCACCCGCCGGAACGCTGGCGACCTACCGTGGCCGTACCCGTCAGTCGACGCGCAATGTTCGCGTGGTGGCCGAGGCCTCGGCCGGGCGCATGGTGGTCGAGGCGATCGGCAAGCAGGGCATTCCGGTTCGCCTGACCGTCAAGCGGGAAAACCTGCTGCCGATGGAGCCCGATCTGTTCGACTGAAGTCGGGTTACCGACCCGGCCCGTTCTTGAAGCGCCGGATCAGCCCGCTGAGCCACCTGTTCAGCTTGCTGCCGGGGTGCAGCCGCTCCAGTTGAATGCTGCTGTTGCCTATCCTTTCGACCAGGCTCAGGCCGTTGCGCGGAATCAGGTAGCTTTGGCCGCTCCCGAGAAAAACGTCGTCGGACTCATTGGCGACGGTAATCCAGATCGTTCCGTGCAGGCAGCGGACCCGGGTGCCGGCAGCGTCATGGAGGCGGATCGGGTGACCGGTTGGCAGGCATATTTCCTCCGAATCCCGATGGTGGTTCATGGCGCTCTCCGCATTGTTCGTGGAGAAATTCTAGGTTCCGGATTGCGGGTGGTACAGTTGCAATAAATGTAAATTGTGTCCGATACAGTTGTCTAAAATTTCAACTGTATTGGTCGTCTCGACGGCTAACTGTACAGGTGACCGATGGCTGAAGAATTGTTGCGCTACGAGCAGCTGGCGGCTGAATTGACCGGCATGATCGCCAACGGCGTGTTGAATCATGGCGACCGTCTGCCGTCGGTGCGTCGCTTGTCCAGCCAGCGCCGACTTTCCGTATCGACCGTGGTTCAGGCGCTGCGCCTGCTGGAGGATCGCGGCCTGGTCGAAGCTCGTCCGCAGTCCGGGTTTTTCGTCCAGCGCGCCAAGGCCGCGCGCGCCGAGCCGGTGGTTCGTTCAACGCCCGAGGAGCCGATCCCGGTCGATATTTCGCAACGGCTGGTCAGCGTCTTGCGCGCCGGTGCGAGAAACGGCATCGCGCCGCTCGCCGCCGCCTTGCCGGCCCCGGAATTGCTGCCGGTCGCCGCGCTGCAGCGTTTGTATGCCGGCGTCGCACGGCGCCATCCCAAGCTGCTCGAAGGCGGCAGCCACAGCAATTCCGATGAGCCGGCGCTGGTTCGCCAACTGGTTCGCCGCTCCCTGGCCTGGGGCGGGCCGCTGCCAGGCGAAGAATTTGTCATCACCAATTCGTGCACCGAAGCGCTCGGCCTGTGTCTGCGGGCAGTGACCAAGCCTGGCGACACCGTCGCGGTCGAGTCGCCGGCCTATTATTTGATGCTGCAACTGCTCGAAACGCTCGGCCTCAAGGCGCTCGAAATCCCGACCGATCCGCGCACCGGCATGTCGGTCGAAGCGCTCGATCTGGCGACGCGCAACGGCGGCATCGCTGCCTGCCTGATCGTCTCGAATGGCAGCAACCCGCTCGGCTGCGTCATGCCGGACGAGAGAAAACGGCTGTTTTCGGCGTTGACCGCAGCAAGAGGCGTGGCGGTGATCGAGGACGACATCTACGGCGATCTCCACCTCGGCAGCGAACGGCCATGGCCGATCAAGGCCTTCGACAAGGCGGGCAATGTCATGCTCTGTTCGTCGTTCTCGAAAAGTCTGTCGCCCGCCTTGCGCATCGGTTTTGTCGCGGCCGGTCGCTATCACTCGGCCGTCGCCCTGCAGAAAACCATCACCAGCGGCGGCACCAATCCGATCACCCAGCACGTGCTCGCCGAATATCTCGAATCGGGCGCCTACGAGCGTCATCTGCGCATCCTGCGCCGGGCTTACACGCAGCAGGTTGAGGCGATGCGGCAGGCGGTCAGTCGCCATTTTCCGGCGGCGACACGCATCACCCAACCACAGGGCGGCTATGTCCTGTGGGTGGAATTGCCGGAAAACATCGACACCTCCCGCCTCTACCAGCGGGCCATCGGCGAAAACCTGGCCTACGTGCCGGGTGACCTGTTCTCGCCCAGCGGCATGTACCGCAACTGCCTGCGCCTCAATTGCGGCAACCCGCACACGCCGGCAATCGAGGACGCCGTGCGTCGCCTGGGAGTGATCTTTTCTGGGGGCTAAATCAACGGGAGGCCAGGAAAACTACGGTATCATTCGGCCTTTTGGGCAAGCTGGCTTTGCCTTTTTGAACGCATTCGAAGGATTTTTCTCCTCATGTTCGACGCAGTCCGCAACAACAAAAGAATCGTCCAGGTCTTTCTCGCGCTGATCACGCTGCCGTTCGCCTTTTTCGGCGTTGAGTCCTATATGCGCAACGATGGTTCCGGGGGTGATGTCGCCACGATTGGCGATGTCACGATTACCCAGCAACAGTTCCAGCAAACCCTGCGCGAACAGCAGGAACGCCTGCGCACGCAGATGGGGGCGCAATTCGATCCCAAACTGCTGGAGAACCCGGAAGCGCGCAAGGCCGTTCTCGATGACCTGATCAACCAGCGCCTGCTCCTCATCGAGGCCAACAAGCGGCACCTGTTCGCCGGCGACAACGCCATCCGTCAGGCGGTCGGCGCGATCGAGGCATTCAAGGTCGATGGCAAGTTCTCGGTCGAGCGCTACGAAGCGGCATTGCGCGCCCAGGGCATGTCACCGGCCGGTTTCGAGGCCCAGTTGCGCCAGGATCTGACGTTGCAGCAACTGGCCGGCGCCATCGGTCAGTCCGGCGTGGTATCGCGCTCCGTCGCCGACCGCGTGCTGGCCCTGCAGACCGAAAAGCGCGAGGTGGCCGAGTATCGTCTGCACCTCGACAGCTATCTCGGCAAGGTCAAGCTGGCCGACGATGCGGCGAAAAAGTTCTACGACGAGAACGCCAAGCAGTTCGAAGTGCCGGAACAGGCCAAGGCCGAGTACGTTGTGCTGTCGATGGAGTCGATCGCCGGCCAGCTGGCCGTCACCGATGCCGAGATCAAGGAATGGTATGACGGGCACAAGGATCGTTTCATGGTGCCGGAAGAGCGTCGCGCCAGCCACATCCTGATCGCCTCCGAAAAGCTCGGCAAGGACAAGGCCAAAGCCAGGGCTGACGAACTGCTCATGGAAATCCAGAAAAATCCGGCTGCCTTTGCCGATCTGGCCAGGAAAAATTCCGATGATCCGGGCTCCTCGTCCAAGGGCGGCGACCTCGGCTATTTCGGGCAGGGGGCCATGGTCAAATCCTTCGAGGACGCCACCATGAAACTCAAGGAAGGCGAAATTTCGGGCGTCGTCGAATCCGATTTCGGCTTCCATATCATCAAGCTGACCGGCATCCACGCCGCCAAGGAAAAGCCGCTGGCCGACGTGCGCGGCGAAATCGAAGCTGAACTGAAACGCTCGGCCGGCTCCCGCAAGTTTGCCGAAGCCGCCGAAACCTTCAGCAACATGGTTTATGAGCAGGCAGACAGCCTCAAGCCGGTTGCCGAAAAGTTCAAGCTGACCATCAAGTCTTCCGATTGGCTGGGGCGCCAGGCCAATCCGGCCAATGGCGTACTCGGCAACGAAAAGCTTCTGGCCGCGCTGTTCTCGGAAGATTCGGTCAGCAACCGGCGCAATACCGAGGCCGTGGAAACGGCCGCCAATACCTTGGTTGCCGCACGTCTGGTCGACTACAAGGCCAAGGCATTGCAGCCCTTCGACGGCGTCAGGGCGAATATCGAAACCCTGCTCCGGAGCAAGGAGGCCATGGCGCTGGCAGGCAAGGACGGCGAAGTGCGTCTGGAAGCCTTGAAGAAGGGTGAGGACAAGCTGGTCTGGGGGGCTGCGAAAAGCGTGTCGCGGGTAAATGCCAGCCAGTTGCCGCAAGCTGCAGCACAATCGGTATTCCGCATGGAAACGGGCAAGCTGCCATCCTATACCGGTGTCGAACTGCCCGGTTCAGGCTACGCCTTGTACAAGCTGACCAAAATCGATGCCGGCGAAAAGCTCAGCGATGCCAGCAAGCAAGCGATGCTCAAGCAACTGGGCAACCTGGTCGCTCAGGAGGAAGTTCAGCTCTACCTGGCCGCCCTGCGCAGCCGTTACAAGGTGGAAGTTAACCAGGCTGCGCTGGAATCGAAGGACAAGTAAGCGGCCGTTCAATCACAGAGAGCGGGCTGCGGCCCGCTTTTTTATTGTCGTCGGCACATGAAAAACGCCGCCCCGTTTTCACCGGGCGGCGTTTTTGATTTTGGGCTTTTTCCCCGGTTGACCGTAGGAGACCCACGGTCGCAGAAAAGTCCTCAGGCCGGCAGCGGATCGGCGTTGCCCAGGGCAACGGTGTTCATGCCACCATCGACGTACATGATCTCGCCGGTGATGCCGCTGGCCAGATCGGACAGCATGAAGGCGGCCGCATTGCCAACCTCGTCAATGGTCACGTTGCGACGCAGCGGAGCATTGTGCGAGTTGTAGGCGAGCAGCTTGCCGAAGTTGCCTATGCCGGAAGCCGCCAGGGTCTTGATCGGGCCGGCAGAAATGGCGTTGGCACGAATGCCTTCAGGGCCGAGGCAGAAAGCTAGGTAGCGCGTCGCTGCTTCGAGGCTGGCCTTGGCCAGACCCATGGTGTTGTAGTTCGGCATGGTGCGTTCGGCGCCGAGGTAGGAGAGGGCCAGCGCGGCGCTCTTGCGGCCTTGCATCATGGGACGCGCGGCCTTGACGAGTGCCGGGTAGCTGTACGACGAAATTTCGTGGGCGATGCGGAAGGCGTCACGGGTGATGCCGTTCAGGAAGTCGCCTTCGATAGCTTCGGTCGGGGCGTAGGCGATGGAATGAACCAGACCATCCAGGCCATCCCAATGCTTGGCCAGTTCGACGAAGAGATTGTCGATTTGTTCGTCGCTGCCGACGTCGACCGGAATCGTGATGTCGCTGTCGAATTCGGCAGCAAATTTCTTGATGCGGTCTTCGAAACGCTCGTTCTGGTAGGTAAAGGCGAGTTGCGCGCCTTCACGATGGCAGGCCTTGGCAATGCCATAGGCAATGGAATGCTTGGACAGCAGTCCGGTGATCAATATTTTTTTGTCGGCGAGAAAGCCCATGTGTTGTTCTCCCTAAGGGGTTTAGCCGCAGAATTATAAACCGGGAAACAGTGATTCGCGTTATGCAAACACGGTTTCCCGGGCTGGGCTTACATATTCGGGTAGGTCGGCCCTTCGCCGCCTTGCGGCACAACCCAGTTGATGTTCTGGGTCGGGTCCTTGATGTCGCAGGTCTTGCAATGCACGCAGTTCTGCGCGTTGATCTGCAGGCGCGGGTTGGCACCGCTTTCGTCGCGCAGGATTTCATAGACGCCAGCCGGGCAAAAACGCTGCTCCGGCGCGTCGTATTGCGCCAGATTGACGGTGATCGGCACGCTGGCATCCTTGAGTTGCAGATGGCAGGGCTGGTCTTCCTCGTGATTAGTGCTGGAGAGGAAGACGGACGACAGGCGGTCGAAGGTGATGACGCCATCCGGCTTCGGATAGGCAATCGGTTCGCATTCGGCCGCCGGTTTGAGCTTGGCGTGATCCGGCGTGCGATTGTGCAGCGTCCACGGCGCCTTGCCGCGCAGCACGACCTGATCAATGCCGAACATGATGGAACCAAGCGCCAGGCCCTTGTTCATCCACGGTTTGAAGTTACGTGTTTTATGAAGTTCATCGTACAACCAACTGTTTTTAAATGACTCTGGATAGGCTGACAGTTCGTCATGCTGACGGTTGCCGGCCAGCGCTTCGAAGCAGGCTTCGGCTGCCAGCGAGCCGGTCTTGATGGCGCAATGCGAACCCTTGATACGCGCCGCGTTGAGAAAACCGGCATCGTCGCCGATCAATACGCCACCCGGGAAAGTCAGTTTGGGCAGCGATTGCAGGCCGCCGGCGGTCAGGGCACGTGCCCCGTAGGCGATGCGCTTGCCGCCTTCGAGGAATTTACGGATTTCCGGATGCGTCTTGAAACGCTGGAATTCTTCGTAGGGCGACAGGTGCGGGTTGCTGTAGCCGAGGCCAACGACAAAACCGACGGCGACCTGGTTGTTTTCCAGGTGGTAGAGGAAGCCGCCGCCATAGGTGTCCGGCTGCATCGGCCAGCCACCGCTGTGAATGACCAGGCCGAGCTGGTGCTTGTCCGGCTCGATTTCCCACAGTTCCTTGAGACCGATGCCGTAGGTTTGCGGGTCGACACCGTCGCGCAGATTGAATTTGGTTTCGAGCTGCTTGCCGAGGTGGCCGCGGCAGCCTTCGGCGAAGAAGGTGTATTTGCCGTGCAGTTCCATGCCCATCTGGAAATTCGGGCCTTCGGAGCCGTCATGCAAACGCCCCATGTCGCCGGTGGCGACGCCCTTGACGGCGCCGCTCTCATCGAACAACACTTCGGCGCCGGCAAAGCCGGGATAGATCTCGACACCCAGCGCCTCGGCCTGTTCGCCGAGCCAGCGACAGACATTGCCGAGCGAGATGACGTAGTTGCCTTCATTGTGAAAACAGCTGGGCAAAAGACTGTTCGGTACCTTGGTGGCGCCGTTTTCGGAAAGGATGAAGAAGCGGTCTTCGGAGACCGGGGCATTGAGCGGCGCGCCATCTGCCTGCCAGTTGGGCAGCAATTCGCTCAGGGCGCGCGGGTCCATGACGGCGCCGGAAAGAATATGGGCGCCGATTTCGGCGCCTTTTTCGATCAGGCAGACGCCCAGATCGGTTCCTTTTTCTGCTGCCAGTTGTTTCAGGCGGATCGCCGCGGCCAAGCCAGCCGGACCGCCACCAACGATAACGACGTCGAACTCCATGGATTCGCGCTGCATGCTGTCTCCTGATTTTATTGTAGACTTGATTTCAATACGGTACAGTATGGAAATATTTTGATCAACCCCACTCTAATATTCAAGTTTATGGACCACAAGAAAAAGCTGATTCACGCCACCAAAATGCCCATTCGCTGGGGCGACATGGATGCCTACGGGCATGTCAATAACACGGTGTATTTTCGCTACATGGAGCAGGCTCGGGTCGAGTGGGTCGAGGAAATGGATATTCCCGTTCGTCCGGGAGGCGCCGGGCCGGTGATCATCAATGCCAGTTGCACCTTCCTGATTCCGATGAATTATCCGGGAACCGTCGAGGTGCGCACCTTTGTCGGCGCCGTCGGCCGCTCCAGTTGCCAGACTTACGTCGAAATGCGCATCGAAGGCGATGAGCGCATTTATGCCGAGGGCGCCGCCAAGGTCGTCTGGATGGATACGCAAACCGGAAAATCGGTGCCTTTGCCCGATCACGTGCGGGCTTTGCTCGAAGCGGAGTAGGAAGGGGAGTAGACTCGCAGCCCATCGCATCGTCGAAACCAAAGAGCATGGGCAAACGAAAAGTCTGGGAAAAACTGCTGTCGAGCGAACGCCTGGGGGCCGGCAAGGCGCCCGGCACGGCGGAACGCACTGCCTTCCAGCAGGATTACGACCGCATCGTCTTCACTTCCGCCTTCCGGCGCATGAAGGACAAGACGCAGGTTTTTCCGCTGTCCAAGAGCGATTACGTCCGTACCCGCCTGACGCACAGCCTCGAAGTCAGTTGCGTCGGCCGCTCGCTGGGCGCTGTCGTCGGCCGCGAGATCATCGCCCGGCACGGCTTGCAGCATGTTGAGTCGGGCGATTTCGGGGCGATCGTTGCCGCCGCCTGTCTGGCCCACGACATCGGCAACCCACCGTTTGGCCACGCCGGCGAGGACGCCATCCGCGAATGGTTCCGCCATTCCGGCCTGCTCGATCGCCACGAATTCACGCCGGCGCAAAGGGCCGATTTCGAGCGCTACGAAGGCAATGCGCAGGGCTTCCGCATCGTCAGCCGGCTGCAGAGTCCGGCCAATCCGGGCGGCCTGCAACTGAGCAGCGCGGTGCTGGCGACCTTCACCAAATACCCGCGCCCGTCGCATATCGAGGCTGATCTGGATGGCAAAAGCGGCAAGAAATTCGGCTTTTTCCAGCAGGATGCCGATAATTTCCGGCGAGTCGCACGGTCAACCGGATTAATCGAGCGAATTCCAAATACCGCCTGGCACCGTCATCCGCTGGCTTTCCTGGTCGAAGTGGCGGACGACACCTGCTACCTCATCGTCGATCTTGAAGATGCCGCCAGGCTAGGCTTCGTGCCCTACAAGGATGCCGAATGCCTGCTCGCCGACCTGGCCGGCAACACCATCAACGGCGCCCGGTTGCATCACCTGCACGACCCCAAGGAGCGTCTCGAATACCTGCGCGCCAAGGCCATCGGCTGCCTGCTGGAAAGTGCCGCGGCGGTCTTTCTGGAAAACGAGGACGCCATCCTGAGCGGCAAGTTCGACGACGAACTGCTCGAAAGCTCGCCCATCGCCCATCCGCTGCAGGCCATTCTCAAGCTGGCCAAGGAAACGATCTACACCGCCCGCCCGGCGCTGGAGATCGAAACGGCCGGGTTCGAGGTGCTCGGCGCATTGCTCGGGTTATTTTCCAATGCGGTCGAGGCACGGGCAGGGCACGCCCGCTACACGACCCGCGAGCGCATGCTGCTCAAGCTGTTGCCATCACAGTTTCTTGGCCACGGCGGCGAGCCGGATGCCGACCCGTACATTCGTCTGCTCCAGGTGGCCGATTTCGTCGCCGGGATGACCGATTCCTACGCGGTGGACATGTTCCGGAAATTGAAGGGGTTCGATCTGCCGACCTGAGTGTCTTGAGCAAGGGCTGAATTCATTGCTTTGGAAAAAAGGCGGTCGCCTTCCATCGGCCCTCAGGGAAACACGTTGCCTCGCGGTGTACTCGGTCAGTCGAAGAGCAGTGCTGCGGCAACCTTGCGCCCTTCGGCGGCGAGAATGTTGTAGGTGCGGCAGGCAGCTTTCAGGTCCATGATTTCCAGCCCGATCCCGGCCGGGGCAAAGGGGCGAAGCAGGGCGCCCGGCGGGAAGCGCAGGGTCCTGCCGGTCCCGAGCAGGACGATTTCGGTGCCCAGACCCAACAGAATCTGCATATCGGCTTCGCTCAAGGTGGCGATCGTCGCAGTCGTCCAGGCGGGAATGACCGACTCGGGAAGCAGAATCAGGCTTTTTTCATGTTTTTCGTGGTTGACCGCTGCATAGTCGTCACCATAGGCGGTAAAGAGGTTGAGTCCTGCGGTATTCGAAATGTGAAGTTTCACTGCCAGATTCTTCCGAAAAGCCCGCCAAAATTGCGGTGCACCATACGATAAAGTAGGATTATACCTTTGGCCCTCGTGGGCCATACGCCGCCAAGCCGGAAGATTCCAATGAAACATGTCAAGAAGTCCGCCAAACTCGCCAACGTCTGCTACGACATCCGCGGCCCCGTGCTGCAGAAAGCCAAGCAGATGGAGGAAGAGGGCCACAAGATCATCAAGCTGAATATCGGCAATCTGGCCGCGTTCGGCTTTGATTCGCCTGAAGAAATCCAGCAGGACATGATCCGCAACTTGCCCAACGCGGCTGGCTATACGGACTCCAAGGGGATCTTCGCCGCGCGCAAGGCGATCATGCACTACACCCAGCAAAAAGGGATCAAGGGTGTAACGCTCGAGGACATCTACGTTGGCAACGGTGTATCCGAACTGATTGTCATGGCCATGAATGCCTTGCTTGATGCGGGCGACGAAGTGCTTGTCCCGGCACCGGACTATCCGCTGTGGACGGCTGCGATCAGCCTTTCCGGAGGGACGCCGAAGCACTACCTGTGCAACGAGGAAAAGGGCTGGTTGCCCGATCTCGACGATATACGCAGCAAGATCAACGCCCACACCAAGGCGATCGTGCTGATCAACCCGAACAATCCGACCGGCGCCCTGTATCCGGATGACCTGCTGTGCGAGATCATCGACATTGCCCGCCAGCATCACCTGACGATCTACGCCGACGAGGTGTACGACAAGGTTTTGTACGATGCCGCCAAGCACACCTCGATTGCCTCGCTGGCCGAGGATGTGCTGATGATCACCTTCAACGGACTCTCGAAGAATTACCGTTCCTGCGGTTATCGGGCCGGCTGGATGGTGGTTTCCGGCGACAAGCGCCACGCCAAGGACTATATCGAAGGCTTGGACATGCTGGCCTCGATGCGCCTGTGCGCCAACGCACCGGGACAGCACGGCATCCAGACAGCCTTGGGCGGCTACCAGAGCATTGACGACCTGATCAAGGATGGTGGTCGCCTGCGTCGCCAGCGCGATATCGCCCACGAATTGATCACGGCTATTCCGGGTGTCAGCTGCGTTAAACCGAAGGCGGCGCTTTACATGTTCCCGAGGCTGGATCCGAAGGTCTATCCGATCAAGAACGATCAGCAGTTCATTTCCGAATTGCTGCAGGAGGAAAAAGTCCTGCTCGTCCAGGGGACCGGTTTCAACTGGCCGCATCCCGATCATTTTCGTCTCGTATTCCTCCCCCACGAGGACGATCTGCGCGAAGCCATCGGCCGTATTGCCCGTTTTCTCGAAAGCTATCGCAAACGTCACGGAACGAACTAGTCGGGAGTTGTCGGTTGCTGGTCACTAGTGACATCCAACCCCAGATTGCTAAAACTAACTACACATAACGAACCACTAAAATGAAACCTATCAATGTTGGCCTTATCGGCATCGGCACCGTCGGCGGTGGCACCTGGACTGTTCTCAAGCGCAATGCGGACGAAATTGCCCGCCGCGCCGGCCGGCCGATTCGCATTACTGCCGTGGCCGACAAGAATGTCGAATTGGCCCAGCAGGTTACCGGCGGTGAGGCTCGGGTGACTGACGATGCATTTTCGCTGGTCAATGATCCCGAAATCGACATCATTGTCGAACTGATCGGCGGCTATGGCGTGGCCAAGGAAGTGGTCATGCAGGCGATCGCCAATGGCAAGCATGTCGTCACTGCAAACAAGGCGTTGCTCGCCGTGCACGGCACCGAAATATTCAGCGCGGCCCAGGACAAGGGTGTCATGGTCGCCTTCGAGGCAGCCGTGGCCGGCGGTATCCCGGTCATCAAGGCGCTGCGCGAAGGCCTCAGCGCCAACCGCATCGAATGGGCAGCCGGCATCATCAACGGCACGACCAACTTCATCCTCTCCGAAATGCGCGACAAGGGCTTGTCCTTCGACGATGTGCTCAAGGAAGCCCAGCGTCTCGGTTACGCCGAAGCCGACCCGACATTCGACATCGAAGGCGTCGATGCGGCGCACAAGGCCACGCTGATCGCCTCCATCGCTTTCGGCATCCCGGTCCAGTTCGACAAGGCCTACATCGAAGGCATCACCAAGCTCGAAGCCTCCGACATCAAGTACGCCGAGCAACTCGGCTACCGTATCAAGTTGCTCGGCATCGCCAAGCGTCGCGACAACGGTATCGAACTGCGCGTCCATCCGACCCTGATCCCGGCCAAGCGCCTGATCGCCAACGTCGAAGGTGCGATGAACGCCGTGCTGGTCAAGGGCGATGCCGTGGGCGCGACGATGTACTACGGCAAGGGGGCTGGCGCCGAGCCGACCGCTTCGGCCGTCATTGCCGACCTGGTTGACGTCACCCGCTTGGCCACGGCCGACGCTGCGCACCGCGTGCCGCACCTGGCCTTCCAGCCGGATGCCATGTCCAATCTGCCGATTTTGCCGATGAGCGAGATCGAGACCGGTTATTACCTGCGTCTGCGTGTCGAGGACAAGCCGGGTGTGTTGGCTGACGTCACGCGCATCCTGGCCGATCAGGGCATTTCCATCGATGCCATGCTGCAGCGCGAACCGGAAGAGGGTGAAGGCGAGACCGACATCATCATCCTGACTCACGTCTGCAAGGAAAGCGCTGCCGATGCCGCGATTGCCAGGATCGAGGCATTGTCCGCTCAAAAAGGCAAGGTCAAGCGCATTCGTCTGGAAGAGTTGCAGTAAGCGCCATTGCGTCGCTGAAATTGAACGGGAGCTACAGGCTCCCGTTTTTGGTTAACGACCGGGACGACGTGTTTGTCGCGCATAATTCTGGTCTCGAAATCCGTTGATCATCATTCTTCCCCGACCATGTCGTCTCTCAACGATCAGCTTTGCCAGCGCGTCTCGCAATTGCGCGTAACGCCGCTGTTGATGGCGGCCAATGTGCTGGTTTTTGGCGCCATGCTGTTGAGCGGAGCCGGGCTGTGGTATGCGCAGAACGGGGTCCAGTTGGCATGGGGTGCCAATTTCGGACCGGCGACCCAGGACGGCCAGTGGTGGCGTCTGGGTAGCGCGATGTTCCTGCACTTTGGCTTGCTGCATCTGGCCTTGAACATGTGGGCTTTGTGGGATGGCGGGCAATGGGTCGAGCGCATGTACGGGCATTTCCGGTTTGCGGCAATCTATTTTGTGGCCGGCTTGAGCGGCAATCTGTTGTCGCTGGTGGTTCATCAGGGGCATGCCGTGTCTGGCGGCGCTTCGGGGGCCATCTTCGGTCTCTACGGGGCGCTGCTGAGCTATCTCTGGCTGGAGCGTTCGCGTATCCAGCGCGGGGAATTTCGCTGGCTGTTCTGGGCGGCCGTTGGTTTTTCGGTGGCCAGCATCATTTTTGGACTGCTGGTACAGGGAATTGATAACGCTGCGCATATCGGCGGTTTGATCGGCGGCCTGCTGATGGGGATTTTGATCAAGCCGGAGGCCGGAGCGGCGGTCATGCCACAGCGGGCGAAATCGATGGCGGGGCTGGTCTTCGTTGCGCTCGTCGGCGTCATGGCGGCCAACATCCCCCAGTTGCCTTATCGCTGGAGCGATGAAAAACAGGTTCAGCAGGAGATCGGCGAGTTTTTGCAGGAGGACGCGGCGATCACCCGCGCCTGGGAGAGCATCCTGCGTCAGGGGGGAAGGAAAGGGGCGTCGTTTGAAGAATTGGCTGATGTGATCGAGTCGGTGGTGGCTGATCGCTACGAGCATAGTTTCGAAGCGCTTGCCGCCTTGCCGCGTGACGCCAACTTGCCATCGGCCGTGGCTGCCGAGCGGGTGACGCGTTATGCCGAACAACGGCGCGATGCCTCGCGCGCCATGGTCGAGGGCTTGCGCGCCAAGGATCGGGTGCAGATCCGGAAAGCGCTGGAGCAGGCTCGGCAATCGAGGGCGGGGCAGTGATGGTCGCCGGAGGGCCTGGTCACGGAAGGGTTATTCCGATAAGGATCAAGGAAATGGCGCAGGCCGAGGGGCAGAATCGCTGCCTGATGCCATCCCGGCACGCCTTTTCTGGAGCTCACATGCAAACCATTCACCCCGTCCATTCCTGCGACCGTCCGACCGCCGAAGCCCTGTATCCGTTCGATGCCCGCGGGATCGCCAAGCGTTTCCGTCATGCCGCCATTTTCGGCGCCCTCGATGCACTGCAAGTCGGCGAAACCATGCGTTTTTGCAACGATCATGATCCCCTGCCGCTGCTGGCCCAGTTGCAGGCCCGATATGGCGCTCACCTGTCGATCGAATACAAGCAGCGCGAGCCGGGCGCCATCGTGATCGATTTTTCCGTTGTTGGCTGAGTGATCTACACCGCGAGCCTGACCCTGCTTTCATTGGTATGCAGCGCCGTTCTGGCGCTGAGCGGGTTGGGTTCGCCGTTGGCGGTGGCGCATCTGGCGTTTGCCGTCGGCATCGTGCCGCTGATCTTTGCGGCGATGATGCATTTCGTCCCGGTACTGACGCGCACCGGCGAGCCGGATAGGCGCCTGGCCAGGTTGCCTTCTGCCGCCCAGGCAACCGGCCTGGTGGCCGTTGCCGCGATGCAGGGCGGGCTGCCTTATGGCGCGGTTTACCTGGCTGCTACGGTCGACCTCGTTTTGGCCGCCATTTTGCTCAACTGGATTGCCTTGCGTGCGCGTGCCGCACTGGGCGCGCCGCACCCCGGCTGGCGCTGGTACGGCGCCGCACTCGGCTGCCTGATGCTGGCCCTCTCGGCCATCCTGCTGATTCCGGTGTGGCCGACCTATTGGCATGCCCTGCGGATTTTTCACCTGCATCTCAATACGCTAGGCCTCGTTGGTCTGGCCGCCCTGGGTACCTTGCCCGTACTGCTGCCGACCGCTCTGGGCATGGCTGATCCGGAGGCCGGCGGCTGGCTGCGTCGGCGTTTGTGGCTGGCTGCTTTCGGCGCCCTGATGGTGGCAACCGGCGCCGCCATCTCCTGGCCATTCGCGGCCCCCGGCACGGCGCTCATGCTGGTCGCGGCCCTGGGCCTGCTCGGACAATGGGGCCGACGTTTCGGCATCCGGCGACTACTTCGCGATGGCGTCAGCGCTTCGCTGCTGGCAGCCGTTCTCGGGCTGTTGCTGACGCTGGCAGCGGGGTTGCTGCACGGCGCCGGGATCATTTCGACCCGGCCGTCCGTGCTGGCCTGGGCGAGCGGTTTCCTGCTGCCGCTGGTGAGCGGCGCGCTAAGCCAGTTGCTGCCGGTCTGGCGTTGGCCCGGTCCGCAGAAGCCGGAGCGGCTGCTGATGCGGCAAAAGCTCGCCTCGTCAGGCCCGGTGCGAGCCTGGCTGTTCGTCTCCTCGGCGCTGGCCTTGCTGGCCGGACTGGAGGCCCTTGGCGCCGCCCTGGCGGCCTGCGGCCTGGGCCTCTTTGTCGTCGCCGTGCTGCAAGCCGTGCGCGTCTCACGGTCGACGCGGTAAAATCCCGGTTTTTCGCCTTTCGGGTTTTCGCCATGCGCTACATTTCGACCCGCGGTCACGCCGCGCCCCAGTCCTTCTGCGACATTCTGCTCGGTGGCCTGGCGCCCGATGGCGGCCTTTATCTGCCGGAAAGCTATCCGCAGATCAGCCGGGCCGAACTCGATGCCTGGCGCCAGCTGTCGTACGCCGATCTGGCCTACGAAATTCTTTCCAAATTCATCACCGACATTCCGGCGGCTGACCTCAAGGCGCTGGTCGCCAAAACCTACACCGCCCAGGTTTATTGCCACACCCGCAACGGCGGCGATGCGGCGCAGATCACGCCGCTGACCAAACTCGAAGACGGCCTCTACACGCAGGAACTGTCGAACGGCCCGACGCTGGCCTTCAAGGACATGGCCATGCAGTTGCTCGGCAACCTGTTCGAATACGTGCTCGACAAGCGCGGCGAGGCTATCAACATCCTCGGCGCCACCTCCGGCGACACCGGTTCGGCGGCCGAATACGCCATGCGCGGGAAGCACAACGTCAAGGTCTTCATGCTCTCGCCGGACGGCAAGATGAGCGCCTTCCAGCGTGCCCAGATGTACTCGCTGCAGGATGCCAACATCTTCAACATCGCCGTCACCGGCCTGTTCGACGACGCACAGGACATCGTCAAGGCCGTTTCCAACGATGCGGAATTCAAGGCCAAGTACAAGATCGGCGCCGTCAATTCGATCAACTGGGCACGTGTGGCAGCGCAGATCGTCTATTACTTCCAGGGCTATTTCCTGGCCACCAAATCGAATGACGAGCAGGTGGCTTTCGCCGTGCCGTCGGGCAACTTCGGCAACATCTGTGCTGGTCACATTGCCCACCAGATGGGCCTGCCGATCGCCCGCCTGGTGCTCGCCACCAACGAAAACGACGTGCTCGACGAGTTCTTCCGCACCGGCGTCTATCGTCCGCGCACCGCCGCCCAAACCAGCATCACCTCCAGCCCGTCGATGGACATTTCGAAGGCCTCCAATTTCGAGCGCTTCGTTTTCGACCTGGTCGGCCGCGACCCGGCTGTCGTCAAGGATTTGTGGGCCAAGGTCGACAAGGGCGAGGCCTTCGACCTGTCTGCTACGGTCAACTGGAAAAACTTACCAAAATTCAAATTCGTTTCCGGCAAGAGCACGCACCTCGACCGCATCAATACCATCCGCTTCGCCCAGGGCCGCTACAACGTCATGCTCGACACGCACACCGCCGATGGCCTCAAGGTGGCGCTTGAGCATCGTTTGCCCAACGTCCCGATGATCGTGCTGGAAACCGCCCAGCCGGCCAAGTTCGAGGAAACCATCCGCGAAGCGCTGGGCACCGAGCCGGTTCGCCCGGCCGATCTGGCCGGTATCGAAAACCTGCCGCAGCGCGTCGTCGTCATGGCGCCGGATGTTGTTGCCGTCAAGCAGTTCGTCGTCGACCACGTATGAGTTTCGATCACGAAGCCTTCTGGTCGGCCCGCTATCGGGATGCCGGCGAGGAATATTTGTTTGGCACGGCGCCCAACAGGTTTCTTGCCTCGCAAGCCGAGCGCTTAGGTGATGGCATGTGCGTGCTTTCCGTCGCTGACGGCGAAGGACGCAATGCTGTCTGGCTGGCCGAACAGGGCTGTCAGGTAACGGCGACCGAGATTTCGCCGGTGGCGCTCGAGAAGGCCGCCAAGCTGGCCCGTGGCCGGAATGTGACGGTCGACCTCGTGCAGGCCGATATTTTGAATTGGGTATGGCCGCGGGAGGAATTCGATGCCGTGGTCGGCATATTCATCCAGTTCGCCACGCCAGCCGAGCGGCCGCGCCAGTTGGCCGGCATGAAGCAGGCGGTCAAGTCGGGCGGCTTGCTGTTCCTGCAGGGCTACACGCCGAAACAGCTTGAATACCGGACGGGCGGACCGTCAGCAGTGGAAAATCTCTACACCGCGGCGATGTTGCGCGAGTTCTTCGCTGACTGGGAGATCGTCTCGCTCCACGAACACGAGGACACGATTGAAGAAGGTTCGGCGCATATCGGTCGCTCGGCGTTGATCGACCTCGTGGCGCGCAAACCCTAGCGGCCTCTCTAGAGGTAGATCACGGCCGGGAAGACGGCCACGGCCAGGACGAGGACCAGCCATTCCAGGTTGCGGCGGGCGAGGAAGCCCGTGAAGTGCAGTATCAGGATGAAAATGGCGAGGACGTAGAACAGCGCAAACAGCATCTGGAATTCCCCTGAATATTTTTCTCGATCGTAGGACGTCCGATTATGACGGCTCTCCGCTCAGAATTCTAGCCGATGAAGCGCATTGAGAGATCGAGCGCCTTGACGTCCTTGGTCAGCGCCCCGACCGAAATCCGGTCGACGCCCGTTTCGGCGATGGCGCGGATGGTTTCCAGCGTGACATTGCCCGAAGCCTCGAGAACGGCGCGTCCGGCGTTGATGGCGACGGCCTGGCGGAGCAGGTCGTTGGCGAAATTGTCGAGCAGGATCATCTTTGCACCGGCGTTCAGGGCCTGATCCAGTTCGTCGAGGTTCTCGACTTCGACCTGAATGAACTTGCAGCGATCGGCCGCATCGGCCGCCACTTTGCGGGCGGCATCCATGGCCGGGGCGATACCGCCGGCTGCGTGGATGTGGTTTTCCTTGATCAAAATGGCGTCCCACAGGGCGAGGCGATGATTGCCGCCACCGCCGGCGCGCACCGCGAATTTCTGGGCGATGCGCAAGCCGGGCAGGGTCTTGCGGGTATCGACGACCTGCGCCTGGGTGCCGGCGATGGTATCGGCGTAGAGGCGCGCCTTGCTGGCGACGGCGGAAAGCAGTTGCAGGAAATTGAGGGCGCTGCGCTCGGCGGTGAGCAGGGCGCGGCCGTTGCCGTCGATTTCGCAGAGCAGTTGATTGGCCGCAATGCGCTCGCCATCGGCGACATGCCAGGTGACGCGGGCACTGGGGTCGAGGCGGGCGACGCATTCGTCGAACCAGGCGCGGCCGCAGAGGACGCCAGGTTCGCGGCAGATCACCGTGGCCTTGACCTGACGTTCGCCGGGAACCAGGCTGGCGGTGAGGTCGCCGGCGCCGACATCCTCGGCGAGGGCGGCGGCGACGTTGCGGGAAATTTCGGCGGCAAGCGGGTAGTCGAATTCGATGGTCATTGCGGGATTCTGAATACGGGTGAGGGCGGGATTTTACCGCTTGCCGTTGCCGGCCACCCATTCGTTGAAAAGATGGCGCGCGGGGTCGATGACTTCGCCGGCAGTCAGGCCGACCGGCCCGATGCCGTTGGCGACCAGGCGATCGGCCGCTGCGCCGTGCAGATGCACGCCGGCCAGCAGCGCCATTGCCGGCGGCCAGTTCTGGGCGAGCAGGGCGACGATCAGGCCGCTCAGCACGTCGCCCATGCCGGCCGTGGCCATGCCCGGGTTGCCTGTTGAATTTAGCCAGATTTTACGTTTCACGTAGTTAACCCGGTCGACCGCAGCAATCACCGTTCCACAACCTTTGAGGGCGACATGGCAGCGATAGCGGCTGGCCAGTTCGCTGGCAGCCTTGATCCGGTCATGCTGGATGTCGGCAACCGAGCAGCCGAGCAGACGGGCGGCTTCGGCCGGGTGCGGGGTCAGGATGGCCGGACTGGCGCGCTTGGTCAGGATGCTTTCGAGACGGCTGTCTTCGCCCAGCAGGTTGAGCGCATCGGCGTCGAGCACGAGGTGGGCGGGGGATTTCAGCGCTTGTTCGAGATAACCCAAGGCTTCCGGCGAGTGCCCCAGGCCGGGGCCGCAGGCGAGTGCCTGGAGATCGGTTTCGAGCAGCGTATCGGCGCGGCGCAGCATGAGTTCCGGCTGGCTGGGGTCGACCGCCGGGGCATCGGTATCGAGCAGGCCGAGGTAGACGCGCCCGGCGCCCAGCTTGAGCGCGGCGCGGCCGGCCAGCAAGGCGGCGCCGACCATGGTCCGGTCGCCGCCGAGGATGCCGGCACTGCCAAAACTGCCCTTGTGCGTGTTGTTGCGGCGCGGCTTGAGGTGGGCGCTGAAGGCAGCCAGGGTGACGATGTGGCCATCCGGCGCCACCTCGTCGGCCGGGTTCAGGGCCAGCTCGGCGACGCGAATCTCGCCGCAGCAATCGGGACCGTCGGCGGTGAGCAGTCCGGGCTTGCCGGCGATGAAGGTGATGGTGTGGCTGGCCTCGATGCACGGGGCAAAGGCAACGCCGGTGTCGGCGTTCAGCCCGGAGGGGCAATCGAGCGCCAGCAGCGGGCAGGTGTCGCGTTGAGCCAGGCGGTTGGCGGCGTCGATCATCTGGGCGTAGCGGCCCGCCGGGGCACGGGTCAGGCCGATACCGAACAGGCCATCGACGATCAGCGACCAGCGGACATCGTCGGGAATGGTCGTGCTCGTCGTGCCGCCGGCAGCAATGAAAGCCTGTCGGGCCGCCGCCGCATCGGCCGGGAGTTTCTCCGCATCACCGGCGAAAACCAGGCGGACGTCGAAGAAAGCTTGGCGCAGCAGGCGCGCCACAGCGAAGGCATCGCCGCCATTGTTACCCGGCCCGGCGAGGATGAGGACGGGATGATTGCGTTGGCCGGCGAGGCTGGCGGCCCATTCCGCGGCTGCCGCGCCGGCGCGCTGCATCAGGGCATCATGGGCATGCCGACGTTCGATCTGGCGCAGACTTGGCGATTGGTAAAGCGTGTTCGGGTTCATGACGGGATTCTAGCGCCGGATGCCGGCCCTACCCACATGCATGAGAATCATCGCGAACAGTGCGTCCGGATCGATGGGTTTCGAGATGTGGTCAACCATGCCGGCGGCGAAGCAGGCGTCGCGTTCCTCGGCCAGGGCGTGCGCGGTCTGGCCGATGATCGGCAGTTCGGGGGCCAGTTGGCGAATGGCCCGGGTCGCTTCGAAACCGTTCATGACCGGCATCTGAATATCCATGAGGACGACGTGGTAAGCCTGCCCGCCATCCCTGCGCACGGCGTCGACGGCCTGCTGTCCATCTTCGGCAAAACTCGCCTCGGCGCCGACTTCGGCGAGAATTTCATGCATGATCAAGCGGTTGATGTCGACGTCTTCAGCGACCAGAATCCGCAAGCCGGCGAGGATCTTGGCGCTGCTCGGATGGTCAGCCGCGGCAACCGGCTGCCGCATTTTTCTCCGCTCCGCGAGAACAAAGGGCAGGCGCACCGTAAAACAGCTGCCGACGCCGGGCGTGCTGTCGACGCTGATCGTCCCGCCCATCAGGCGAACGAGGTGATCGGTGATGGCCAGCCCGAGGCCGGAGCCGCCAAAGCGCCGGGTCGTTGAATTGTCGCCCTGCTCGAAGGGGTTGAAGATGGCGGCCAACTGCTCCGGCGAGATGCCGATGCCGGTGTCGGTAATGCGGAAACGCAGCTGGTCGCCGTCGAGGTCGGCTTCGAGGCTGACGCTGCCGGTACTCGTGAATTTGACGGCGTTGGAGAGCAGATTGAGCAGGATCTGGCGCAGGCGCAAAGGATCACTGCGGCACTCCGCCGGCAGACTGTCGGCGCGTCTCAGGCGGAACTCGAGTCCCTTGCCGGCGGCGCGCTCCTGCAGCATCTCGACGCTTTCATCGAGGACGACGCGGAGGTCGACGGGCGTGTCCTCGATCTTGAGCATGCCGGCCTCCATTTTCGAGAAATCGAGGATGTCGTTGATGATGCCGAGCAGCAGCTTGCCGGAATGCTGGATCTTGATCAGCGCGTCACTGGCCTTGCTGCCGCTTTCGGTGGCACGCAGGGCGATGTGCGTCATGCCCAGCACGCCATGCAGCGGAGTGCGGATTTCATGGCTCATCTTGGCCAGGAATTCGCTCTTGGCCATGGCCAGACGGATGGCATCGGCCCGTGCCAGTTCGAGGTCGGCGGTGCGCGCCTCGACCAGTTGTTCGAGATGGTCGCGATACCGCTCGATTTCGGCATCCTTGCGCGTATGTTCGGCGAGGGCGTTGCGCAGTTCGCTCTCCATCGCCTTGATGTCGCTGATGTCGGCGACGAAGCCGCAGAAGATGATGTCGTTGTCGGCGCCGGGTTCGGGAACGGCCCTGATAAGCAGCCACTTGATCTGCCCGTCGGGCATGCACAGGCGGTATTCGTGGCGCCACGGCGCCAGGTTTCTCGCTGCCGCATTCAGCGAGTCGATAAAGACCTGGTAGTCATCCGGATGGACCATCCGGCGCAATATCACGGTACTGTCACGAACCTCTTCCGGCGTGACGCCGTATAGCGCCTTGATCGCGTCGCTAGCGAACGGAAAGCTGCCATTGCCATCGGCGTCGAGACGGTACTGGAAAACGACGCCCGGCACTTCCGAGACGATCTGGCGCAGGCGCTTGTTGGCGGCATGTTCGGCGGCCCTGGCCTCTTCGGCGATGATGACTTCCTGCAGCCCGTTGAAGGCGGTGGTCAATTGGCCGATTTCGTCATTCTTGTGCACCGGCAGCGCCTGACGCGGCACTTTGCCTTTCCGCATCCGGGTCAGCAACTGCGAGGCTTCGGCCAGTGGCCGGAACTGCCGACGCAGCCACCACCAGCAGATGATGGCGAGCACCAGGGTGAGGCCGGAGGAGACCAGGATGAGGTGCCGTTCGACGGCTGCGATCGGCGCGAAGGCTTCGTCGGCAGGCAGGACCGACTGCATGAGCCAGCCGGTGGCGGGTATCTGTTTGCTTGACGACAGTTCGAGGACGCCCCGCGAACTGCGCGCCAGGCCGGAGCCTTCGTAGCCGTCGATGTAGCTGTCGTACACCGCATTGACGCCGCGCGGCGGGCCGATCTTGAGCAGTCGGCGTTTGTCCGAGGACATGACGTAGCTGCGCGTTTTCGGAGCGGTGATCAGGAAATCGCCGGTCACGCCATATTTCGTTGCCCCGATCTGATCGAGGAAATTGGGCCGGTTCAGGTTGGTGACACCGACGACGATGCCGACCACCTGTTTATTCGCATCGTGGATCGGCGACATGATGGCAAAGATCGGTTGCTGGCTGTGTTGGCTGAACAACGGATCGGTGACGGTCGCCCCGGCGCCGCTCAGCACATGCCGGGTCCCGGGGTAATCGAGAAAATTGACGCCGGCCCGCTTGATTTGGCGCGGAATGCTCGCCACCGCCATCCCCTGGCGATCGATGACAAGTATGCCCCAGTTGAAAATGCTCTCGGGGAGCGGGTGGTGCTCCAGCGCGGCCTGGGCTTCCGGCGGGTTGCCAAGGCGGTTGATCGGATAGCCGTCGGCGATGGTCTGGATGATCTGCTGCCGTTCGCGGACGGCGCGGTCGAGTTCCTTGGCGATCACCGAAACCGTCGAGAATTGCTGCCGCGAGATGCTTGCCTCCATGTCGCGATGCAGGGTGTGGCCAAGTGCAAAAACGACGCTCCAGAGTACGACCAGGCCGAGTAGCAGAACGCCGATGGTGATGCGCGTTTGCAGTGAACGCCAATTGAACAGGGCCAGCAGTTTTTTCATTGCGCTTTCTGAGTTTTTTGCTATTTTCGACAGCTTACGGTCTCGGAACGGATTTCGCCAGAACGACGGCTGGACGGTGAATGCTGGCGGAATGGTTTATCCGGCGGGCATGGCCGCCGGCCGAGCGGCGGGAGCGCTCGACGAAAAACAGATTTGGTTTTTGGCTGTTTTTCCCGGTTGACCGTGGGAAACGGCAAAGGCGTACTTCAGGCCGTGAGCGCCGGCCAGATAATGGTCAGCGGCGCTGGTCGCTGCGCAAGTGATGTCCGGCCGGCAAAGGCGAAACGAAGACATCGGTGCTGGACAGCCGCACGGCCGATGTCTTCGCGGCAAAGCCTAGTTCAGGGCAGCCGACATCTTGCGCCGGAATTCGCGGATCAGGTCGTCGTACTGGTCGCTGCCGGCCAGGGCTTCGAACAGGGTCAGCAGCGCCTTGCGGCCGGCGCCTTCGTTGAAGGCACGGTCACGGACGACGACGTCGAGCGCCGCTTCCATCGCTGCACGGAAATCGCCCTGGGCGGCGTAGGCCCGCGACAGGTCGAGGCGGACGCCATGGTCGGCCGGATTGGCGGCCAGTTTGGCTTCGAGTTCGGCCGTGTCGGCGGCGCCGGCGGCGAGGGCGAGGCGGGCGCGCAGGGCGTTGGCGCGGTCGGCTTCCTGGGTGTAGTCGCCGGAGAGCAGTTGGCCGGCTTCATCGTTGCGGCCGAGCTGCATCATGACGTCGACGGCGTCGAGCTGGATGGCCTGGTCTTCGGGCTTCTGCTTGCTGGCTTCGACGAGCTTGGCGAGCGCTTCTTCGAGCTTGCCTTCAATGACCAGCGCGGCGGCTTCGGCACGCAGGTCGCCGCCCGGCGCGGGGGGCAAGGCGAAGCGGTCGAGGAATTCGCGGATCTGGCCTTCAGGCAGGACGCCATCGAATTGATCGACGAGCTGGCCCTGGAACAGGACCTTGACCGAGGGAATGCTGCGCACGCCGAAGTGCTGGGAAAGCTCGGGGTTTTCGTCGGCATTGACCATGGCGAGCAGGAAGCGGCCCTGGTATTCCTCGGCCAGCTTTTCGAGCAGGGGCTTGAGCACCTTGCACGGCTCGCACCACGGGGCCCAGAAATCGACGACCACCGGCACGCTTTCGGCCGGCTGGAGAACCTTGGTTTCGAAATTTTCGATGGATACGTCAAAAGCAAATTCGGACATGGCGGGGCCTGTTTAAATTAGAGTCGGGTGAATTCTACCGTCAGCTTCATGGCGACGGGAGAATGCAGGGAAAGCGTCGGGCCGTCGTTGCCGGCCAGCCATTCGGCGAGGCGTGCCGGGAAATCGGGCGTGTCGGGCAGGGCATCGCGTGCGGTGTCTTCTGCCAGGTGGAGGCCGGCCGGCGCCTTTTCAAGAGGGGCGCAGCTGAGCGCCAGCCAGTGGCCGCTGGCGACATCGGTGGCGTGGTCGAGCTGGGCGCACAACACCTGCTGGCAACGGCCTTCGTTGAGCCAGACGATGGCCAGACTGAGCAGCAACGACCAGTTGGCGACGCCTTGGCTGTCGAGCGGCAGGTGCATGGCGGTTTGCAGGCCAGGCAGGAAGCTCTGGATCTGGGCGGCGGCGATGGCCGGCTGGGTGGCGAGGAAATCGTAGGGCATCGGCTCGGCGCTGCCGGTGCACACTTCGTCGAGCAGGGTCAGCGTTCCGAGCCGCGGGCCGCTGGTCGATTGCCAGAGCAGGGCGGTCGGCAGGGCGCGGCGCTCGGCCGGCAGGCAGGCCAGGGCGCCGACCAGTGCCAGCTGGGTGAGCGGCGCGGCACGGCGCAGCGGCTTGCCGAGCGCGGCCCGCACGGCGGCCGGCAGGTCGGTCGGGGCGAAGTGTTGGCTCAGCGTGGTAGTCAGCGTGATCATCCGCGACGCTCCACGATCAGGCTGGCCAGCCCGCCGCCGAAACCGATCAGGTTGAGCAGGGCGCGCTCGATGTGTTCGGTGCTGCGTTCGACCATCGGGAACAGGGCGATTTCCGGATCGACCTTGGAGAAACCGACCGTGGCGGGGATCTTGTCGGCATCCAGGCAGGCCAGCAGGGCGGCCAGTTCGGCCAGGCCGCTGGCGCCGAGCGTGTGGCCGAGGCCCGGCTTGAGCGAAATGAGCAGCGGCATGTGCTGGCCGAAAACGCTGCGCAGGGCATTGGCTTCGGCCAGGTCGGTACCCGGCGAGCCGGCAGCCTGCAGTTTGATCAGCTCGATGTCGGCGGCTTGCAAATTGGCCTCTTTCAGGCAGTCGACCGTGACATCGGCAATGCGCGAGCCGTCCGGGTTGGGGCCGGTCGTCGAAAAGCCGTCGAGTCCGGTGCGCAAGCCGGCAATGCGCCAGGTGGCCGGCTGGGCGCTGAGATGCAGGGCAGCCACCGTTTCGCCGAGGACCAGGCCGTCGCGTCGGGCGTCGAAGGGGCGCCCTGCCGTGCGCGAGAGCAGTTCCATGGTGGCGAAACCGGCCAGCGTGCTGTCGTTGGCGAGTTCGACGCCGAGGACGATGGCGTCGTCGATGAGGCCGGCGGCGATCAGGCTGCGCGCCGCATCGAGGGCCGAAAAACCGGAGGTGCAGGCGTTCGAGAAACTGCTGATGGCGCCGCTCAGACCCATCCATCCGGCGATCTGCCGGCTGAACGAGGCGGCCGCCAGAGGCAGCTCAAACGGTGTGCCGATTTGCTCGAAATGGCCGATTTGGAAGGACGACGAGGCAACGAACAGTGGCGTTTCGGAGGGAAGCTGAGCGAGCTGGCCGGCAAGCTGACGGATGGCCAGCTCGGCGCGGACCATCCAATTGTGCTCGTCGAGCGCCAGGCCAAAATAGGGGAAGGAACGTTCCCCCAGTTTTCGTTGTCCGGCGCTGCATTCGCCGTTCCACAATGCGCTGGCGACGGCGGCCGGCGAATCGCCGCGGGCGCAGAGCAGGGCGGATTCGGCGATGAAGACCGGACGCGTCATGCGCGGCTGGCCAGCCAGGCGTCGAGGTGTTCGGCCATATTGGCGACGCTGGACAGGATGCGCCGGGTTTCCTTGCTGTCGGGCAGGCGCAGGCCGTATTGCTTCTTGATCGCCATCGATACCTGCAGGGCGTCGAGCGAGTCGAGTTGCAGCGGCGCTTCCGGCCCGAACAGGATTTCGTCGTCGGTGATGCTTTCCGGGGCGCAATCCTTGTCGCAGGCTTCGACGATCAGGGTCTTGAGGGCGAGGCGGAGGTCGGTGGTCATGCGGTTTGGCGGTGGTTGAGCCAGGTCGCGGCGGCGAGTGCGAGGGCCGCGCAGGCGAGGAGTTTGACGAGGTCGGGCAGGATGGCGGCAAAGTCGCCGTGGCGCAGCATGACGGTGTGGAAACCGTTGAGCGCCCAGGCCATCGGCGACCATTCGGCAAGGGTCTGCATGGCGCCGGGCATCATGAATTTGGGCACCATGATGCCGCCGATGGCGGCCATCAGGATGTTGCCGACGCCGCCGATGATGGTCGATTGCTGCGTCGTCTGGGCCAGGCTGGCGACGAGCAGGGCGCAGGCGACGGCGGTCAGGCTGACGGCAGCGGCAACCAGCCACCAGTGGAACAGCCCGGCGCCGGACGGCATGGCGAGCGCTTCGCCGCCGAACAGCGGGACGCCCCAGATGCCGACGGCGACCATGAGCACGGCCTGAATTTGATTGACGACGAAAAAGGGCAGCAGCTTGCCAAGCAGGACGAAACGGAAAGGCAGGCCCATGGCGGCGAGGCGCTGCAGCGTGCCTTGCTGGCGTTCGGTGATGAGGATGGCGGAAATCGGGATGACCACGAAGAACATGGCGAAGACCAGCCAGGCCGGGACGTTTTGCTGCACCGACGAAGGCGGGCGGATGCTGCGGTCGTTCTGCACGGCGGTGCTGACGATTTCGTCGGGCCAGTCGCGTTCGGCCGGCCGGGCGGTAGTCGGCAGGCCGAACAGTTTGCCGGCGCTGTGCGTCAGTTCGTCGGCCCGCAGCATGCCGAGCGCCGCGCTGGTCTGGTTGCGGAAGGCGAGTTGCAGCGCCGGATTCAGCGTCGGATCGACCATCAGGGTCAGCGCCTCGGTGGCCTGGCCGTCGGACCCGGCCGGGGTCAGCAGGCGTTCGCCGAAGCCCTTGGGCAGGACCAGCGCCAGCGCGTAGCGGCCGCTGCGGATGTCGGCCCGGGCGGCGTCGGTCGTCACCGGATCAGCGACGCGGCGGAAGCTGCCGGTCTTGCCCAGGCGGCGGGCCAGCGATTGCGAATGCGGGCTGCCGTCGAGATCGACGATGGCGTAGGCGACGTCGATGGCCGCGCCGGGCATGAAGGCATCGTGCAGGGCCATGGTCATCACCAGGATGAAGATGATGGGCATGACGAAAAGGGCGGCCAGCCCGTGCCGGTCGCGCAGCAAGGCCAGGGTTTCCTTGGTCCATAAGGCAAGCAGGCGGGTCATGTTTCCTCTAGTCCCGCAATGAGCGCCGGGTCAGGCGCATGAACAGCTGTTCGAGGTTTTGCCGGCCGACGTGCAACTGGCGCACGGTGCAGCCGGCTTCGGCCAGTTCGTCGAGCAAACGGGCGACTGCTACGGTCGACCGGAAAAAAAGGGCAAATTTGAAATGGCCGAGATCGGTCGCCGCGTAGCGTTCGGCCAGGGCGGGCGGCAGCGGCTGGTCGAGCTCGATTTCGGCGCTGCTCTCGGCGGTGGCCAGCAGATCGTCGAGCGTGCCTTCGCTCAGGACGCGGCCCTGGTCGAGGATGGCGACACGCTGGCAGATGGCCTCGACCTCTTCCATGTAGTGGCTGGTGTAGAGCACCGTCGTGCCGCTGGCCGGCAGGGCGGCGATGGATTCGAGCAGGAAGCTGCGCGACTGCGGGTCGACGCCGACGGTGGGTTCGTCGAGCAGCAGCAATTGCGGCCGGCCGAGCAGGCCGATGGCCAGGTTGAGGCGCCGACGCAGGCCGCCGGAGAGTTGTTCGGCGCGCTTGCCGACGACTTGTTCGAGGCGGGCGAAGGCGATGGCGGCGTCGATTTGCTGCCGGCGTTCGCCGTGCGCCAGGCCCAGCGCGCCGGCAAAGAAGGCCAGATTCTCGGCGACGGTCAGCATCGGGTAGAAGGCGTAATCCTGCGGCACCAGCGCGATGGCGCGCGGGTTTGCGGTGCGGGCTGCGGACAGCGGCTGGCCATTGAGCGAAATATCGCCGTTTGCTACGGTCAACAGGCCGGCGAGCAGGGAAATCAACGTGGTTTTGCCGGCGCCATTCGGGCCGAGCAGGCCGTACACGCCGCCGGCCGGGATGCTCAGCGAGACGTCCTGCAGCGCCGGGGCGGCGGCGTCGCGATAGCGGTAGGCAAGGCCATCGACCTTGAGCATCAGGCGGCGCGGCGCAGGTCGCGGAAAAAGGCCTGCTCGCGGTCGGCGATGGCGCGCAGCTGGTCGGCCAGCTTGGTCGGGTTGAGCGGTTCGCGGTCGCGGATCATGCGGGCCGTAGACAGCGCAAATTCGCGCCACTCGTCGCCGATGTCGATCAGGGTTTCGGACAGTTCGTTGAGCGCCGGGCGAGCCAGCCGGTCGGCCGCTTCCTGCAGGAAGGCGGCGTAGATGAAACGGAAGCCGCCGCCGCCCGTGCCGATTTCTTCCTGCATGCGGACGACTTGGCCGATGAACATCTTGGCTGCCGCCGGCTTGCCTTGCGCATCGAGCCGCTCGATGGCCTTGGCCAGGCGGCGGATGCCGCGCACGCCGATGATCGGGATCGGCGAGTCGAGCAGGATGCGCGTCGTTTTCTTGATCGCCTTGGGCAGGACTTTCGCCCAGTCCGGCTCGGACGGCTTGCCTTCCGGGTAGTAAAGCAATCCCTTCGGGGCCAGCACGCCCTTGGCGAAACGGGCCCGGCGCAGGTCGGCCGGGGCGCAGGTCACCGTCGTTTCGACGACCGGATCGGACAGCAGATAGTCGCCACTCGCCGCATCGCGGCCATAGGCCAGCACATTGTGGGCGTTGAAATGAAAACGCAGGTCTTCCGGCATGTAGGGCAGCCAGAACACGGAGGTCTGCATGCCGACCAGTTGGCCGGCGGCGAGCAATTTGTCGAGGCGCTGTTCGCCGGCTTCCGGGCTGCGGAAGGTTTCGAAACGCATCTTGAGGCCGAGCGGCTTCTGCAGGCCCTTGATGATGAATTTCGGCGGCATCCGGTAGGCGACCAGCGGCAGGCCGTTGATCTTGACAATCGGCAGGTAGGCGAAGGAGAGCGCCGACGACAGGCCGAAGGCCATCGCTTCCGAGATCGGCAGGCCAAGATGGCGCAGCATCGACGACATGACGCCGCTTTCGCAATGGGACGCGTGGCTGTGCTGGAATTCCATCATTCGGCCTTTTTGAGTTGCTCGACGCTCAGGCCCATGGCATCGCCATAGCGCTTGAGCAGCCCGGCCGACAGGCCCTGGAAAATATCGGGCCGGAAATGGCGGCGGATGCGCCACTGCCACAGGCCGGTGACCTGCGACAGCAGCGGCACGTCCATGCGCGCCTTGTGCATGTGGAATTCGAGCGCCGAAGTCTGGCCGGCGATGACGCGCTGGCGGGCGTCTTCAGCAAGCCGGTTGAGGTCTTCGACGGCTTGCCGGGTGACGATTTCCTCGACCTCCCAGCCGGCCGATTGCACGATATGCAGCTTGCCATCGGCGCCGCGTGCGTACATCGCCTTGCGCTGGCCACCCAGTGTGCTGTTGCCTTCCTGCGGGACTTCACTATCCAGCATGGTCGACCGCCGTCAGGTGCATGAGCGAGCCGGTGAAACGGCCGCTTTCCGGGATGAAGCAGAGCAGGCGGTCGCCGTGTTTGAGGCGGCCGCTTTTGAGCAACTCGTCGATCATGATGTAGATCGACGCCGAGCCGGTGTTGCCCTTGGTCTGCAGGTTGGTGAACCATTTTTCCTGGGCGATCGGGAAGCTGACGGCGGCCATGCAGTCGGCCATCGGCTGGCGGAAGTATTCGGAGGACATGTGCGGCAGGAACCAGTCGATGTCGTCCGGTTTCACGTCGCGGGTACGCTGCATTTTTTCCAGCGACTTGCCTATGGTCTGGTAGGTCACTTCGGCATTGAGCAGTCGGACATCCTGCTTGACCGAGAAAATCGACAGCGTGGCGCGCTGTTCCTGAGAGTAGCGCTGCCAACCTTGCAGCGACCCATCACCCAGCTTTTCGCCGCCGGCATACATGCAGACTTCCATCGTATTGGCTTGCGACAGGATGTCGATCCAGTCGATGCGCAGCGACAGACCGTCGGAGCGCGGCTGATCCTGGAGCAGAAAGGCACCGGCGCCATCGGACAGCATCCAGCGCAGGAAATCCTTTTCGAAGGCGATTTCCGGATTGGTTTCCAGCTCGGCTACCCGGTGTTCCGACTCGGCCGCGAAATTGCGGGCGTGCAGGATGCTGGAGGAGAGTTCGGAGGCGGTCGCTACAGCGTTGCGGGCCTGTCCGGACAGTACGCTCATCCAGGCGTATTTGAGCGCCGTGATGCCGGCCACGCAGATCGCTGCGGTCGACACCACTTCGCAGGCCGGAATGCCCAGTTCGCCATGCACCATGACGCCGTGGTTGGGCATGATCTGATCCGGAATGGTCGTGCCGCTGACCAGGCAATCGATGTCGTCGGGGGAGAAGTTTTCACGGGCCAGGCCGCGCACGGCTTCGGCCGTCAACTGCGCGTTGGTGTGGGTCGGGGCGCCGGTCGCCGGGTCGATGGCATAGTGGCGCTGGCGGATACCGTTGTTGCGCAGCACGATGCGCCGGGCGCGCGACGGCTTGCCGGCAATCATGCCCAGCACTTTCTCGATGTCGTCGTTGTTGACCGGTGCATTCGGCAGGAATGCCGACGTGCCGTTGATGTAAACCTTGCCGCTAGGGTGCATATTTTTGTAAGTTGAATTCCTGCGAGCCCGAAGGCTGCTCCAGTTCGGCCTTGATCCGTTCCAGCCGGGATTTGAGCAGCGGGGAAAATAGCCATTGTAACAACAGGCTTATTGGAACGACGGTGACGATCAACGTAATCAGGTATACGACAAACAGCAAAAGTACCGGGCGCCGCCGCCATTGACCGCGTTTCCCAAAGAGCCGGACGAGTTTCGACCAGACGCCGAAAGCCCGCCGGCCGGCACGTTCGCTGATCGCCAGTCGCGGATTGACAGTGACTGCACGCAGGCCGGCCAGCATCGGTTGGCCGGCTTGTTCCCGGCCATTGTTCAGCCCATCGGCCAGGGCCAGCCCGAAGCGGTCGGCCTGACGAATTTCATCCGGCGATACGCCGGCCGGTGGCAAGCCAAGAAAGCTGTCTTTTTTACCCGTCCACACCCAGCGCGGCGTCGTGATGAAGGTGGCCAGTGGATGGCCCTGGTCGGTGAAAGCCAGATGGTCGATCAGGCGGCCGCCGGTATCGGCGATTAGCTGTTTCATCGTTTCCTGCGCCGACAGCCACATATTGCGACAGGCAACCAGCGTGACGACCGGCTTGCCGCTGATCAATTGCCTACCTTCGGCACTTTTCAGGAAAGCCGTCATCGGCAGGGCGGGAGAGAGATACCAGACCTGGTAGGTCAGGATCACCAGATCGAAGGGGGCATCGGCAGCGATACTCAGCGGGCGCAGCGGTGGTGCATCGAGCTGGACGCATTCGGGGAAAGCGTCGAAAAAATCGACGATTGGCCACGGAAACGGAAAGGGCGTTGCCGGCACCAATGTTTCGAGATGCACTTCGTGGCCGGCCGCGCGCAACGGGGCGATGACCCGCTCGGTAATGTCCGAAAGTTGTCCGGTTTGGGAGTAATTGACGACGAGAACGCGTTTCAAGAGGCATCCGCTAAGCTGGCTAACCCGTAATTCTAACAAATCGGCCTGGTCTGACGGGTATCTGGCATATTCCATCCGCAATGGTGATTTTGGTCGGGACGCTTGGGGTTTTTCCCCCTTATCGGCTATGATTCTGCTTTCCCGCAGCCTGTCTTTCCATGACCAAATTTGTTTTCGTTACGGGTGGTGTCGTGTCCTCTTTGGGCAAAGGCATCGCCGCCGCGTCGCTCGGGGCCATTCTGGAATCCCGCGGCATCAAAGTCACCCACCTCAAGCTTGACCCCTACATCAACGTCGACCCCGGCACGATGAGTCCTTTCCAGCACGGAGAGGTTTTCGTGACCGAGGATGGCGCCGAGACGGACCTCGATCTCGGGCATTACGAGCGCTTCACGAGCGCCAAAATGGGCAAGCGCAACAACTTCACGACCGGCCAGATCTACGACACGGTGCTCAAGAAAGAGCGTCGCGGCGAGTATCTCGGCAAGACCGTGCAGGTCATTCCGCACATCACCGATGAGATCAAGAACAAGATCAAGGCCGGTGCCGAAGGTGCGGAAGTGGCCATCGTCGAAGTCGGCGGTACGGTCGGCGACATCGAGTCGTTGCCCTTCCTCGAAGCCATTCGCCAGATCGGTTTTGAAGAAGGCCGCAACAATGTCTGCTATATGCACCTGACGCTGTTGCCCTATATTCCCACAGCCGGCGAACTGAAGACCAAACCGACCCAGCACTCTGTCAAGGAACTGCGCGAAATCGGTATTCAGCCGGACATTCTGCTCTGCCGTGCCGACCGGTCGATTCCGGTCGAGGAGCGGCGCAAAATTGCGTTGTTCTGCAACGTCATGCCGGAAGCGGTCATCGAGTGTCTCGATGCCGATTCGATCTACAAGATCCCGGGCATGCTGCACGAACAGATGCTCGACGAAATCGTCTGCCACAAGCTCAATATCCTGGCCAAGGCCGCCGATCTGTCTGTCTGGCGCAACCTGATCGTTGCGCTGGAGCATCCGCAGCACGAAGTGACCGTGGCTTTCGTCGGCAAGTATGTCGATCTGACCGAGTCATATAAGTCCCTGATCGAAGCGATCAAGCATGCCGGCATCCATACGCGCAGCCAGGTCAATATCGTCTATCTCGATTCCGAAGACATCGAAAAGAACGGTGTCGGCGTCCTCAAGGGTGTCGATGCGATTCTCGTGCCGGGTGGATTCGGTCGACGCGGCACGGAAGGCAAGATTGCGGCCATCCGTTACGCCCGCGAAAACAAGGTGCCTTACCTCGGCATCTGTCTCGGCATGCAGCTCGCTGTCGTCGAATTTGCTCGCGATGTGGCCGGTATGGCTGAAGCGCATTCCACTGAATTCGTCCAGGACACGCCTTACCCGGTCATCGGCCTGATCACCGAATGGCTCGACGCGTCCGGCAAGGTTGAAAAGCGTAGCGAGGATTCCGACATTGGCGGCACCATGCGCCTTGGCGGCCAGGTCTGCAAGCTGACCGAAGGTTCGTTGGCCCGCAAGATTTACGGCGCCCCGGAGATTACCGAGCGCCATCGCCACCGCTACGAAGTCAACAACACCCTGCTGGCGCAACTGGAAGCCAAGGGGCTCGTCGTTGGCGGCCGCGCGCCGGGCACCGATTTGTGTGAAATGGTCGAATTGCCGGCTGACGTCCATCCGTGGTTTGTCGGCTGCCAGTTCCACCCGGAATTTACGTCCAACCCGCGTCAGGGTCATCCGCTCTTTACGTCTTACGTCAAGGCGGCGCTGGCCAATCAAAAGGTCAAAGGCAAATGAAACTCTGCGGTTTTGAGGCTGGTCTTGACCAGCCTTTTTTCCTGATTGCCGGCCCGTGTACTGCCGAGTCCGAGCAACTTTGTCTCGATGTTGCCGGCCACATGAAGGAAGTCTGCGGTCGACTGGGAATTCCGTACATTTTCAAAGCCTCCTACGACAAGGCCAACCGCAGTTCCGGCAAGTCGGTGCGCGGCCTCGGTCTTGACGAGGGACTGCGCATCTTTTCCGAAGTGCAGCGGCAGATCGGCGTTCCGGTCTTGACCGATGTGCACACTACCGAAGACATTCCTGCCGTTGCCAGCGTTGTCGATGTCCTGCAAACCCCGGCGTTCCTCTGTCGCCAGACCGATTTCATCCACGCTGTCGCGACCTGCGGCAAGCCGGTGAATATCAAGAAAGGCCAGTTTTTGGCGCCGGGCGACATGAAGAACGTCGTCGACAAGGCACGCGAAGTCAATAACGGCGCCGACAACATCATGGTTTGCGAGCGCGGCGCCTCGTTTGGTTACAACAATCTCGTTTCCGACATGCGTAGCCTGGCCATCATGCGCGAAACCGGTTGTCCGGTTGTCTTTGATGCCACCCACTCGGTGCAGTTGCCGGGCGGGCAGGGGACGACCTCGGGTGGTCAGCGCGAGTTCGTTCCGGTGCTGGCCCGGGCAGCTGTTGCCGTCGGTATTTCCGGTCTGTTCATGGAAACCCATCCCTGTCCCGAAAAAGCATGGTCGGATGGCCCGAATAGCTGGCACTTGGCGCGCATGGAAAGTTTGCTGGCGACGCTGGTAGCGCTCGACAAGGTAGTCAAGACGGCCGGTTTCGAGGAACTGAAGTAACCCGAAAGTTGATTGTTTGGTTTAAGTGTTTAATTTAACCTTCTGATAATAAGGAAGAAATATGAGTTCAATCGTTGATGTAGTAGCCCGTGAAATTCTCGATTCCCGTGGTAACCCCACGGTCGAAGCCGATGTTCTGCTGGAGTCCGGCGTCATGGGCCGTGCAGCAGTTCCGTCTGGCGCCTCTACCGGTTCGCGTGAAGCGATCGAACTGCGTGACGGTGACAAGGGGCGCTACCTCGGCAAGGGCGTGCTGCAGGCTGTCGAAAACGTCAATACCGAGATTTCCGAAGCCATCATCGGCCTTGACGCTCAGGAGCAGGCTTTCATCGATCAGACCATGATCGACCTCGATGGTACCGACAACAAATCACGCCTTGGCGCCAATGCCATCCTGGCCGTTTCCATGGCTGTCGCCAAGGCAGCGGCTGAAGAGTCCGGCCTGCCGCTCTACCGCTATTTCGGCGGCATGGGCCCGATGCAGATGCCGGTGCCGATGATGAACATCATCAATGGTGGCGAGCATGCCAACAACAGCCTGGACATCCAGGAATTCATGATCATGCCGGTGGGGGCGTCCAATTTCCGGGAAGCCCTGCGTTGCGGTGCCGAGATCTTCCATTCGCTCAAGAAGCTGCTCGACAAGAAGGGCCACTCGACCGCCGTCGGCGACGAAGGCGGCTTTGCCCCGAATCTGGGTAGCCACGCCGAAGCGCTGCAGATCATCATGCAAGCCATCGAGGCTGCCGGTTACGTGCCGGGTCAGGACGTGCTGTTGGCACTGGACTGCGCCGCTTCCGAGTTTTACAAGGATGGCAAGTACAAGCTGGCCGGCGAAGGGCTGGAGCTGACCTCGGCCCAGTTCGTCGATTACCTGGCCAATCTGGCCGACCAGTTCCCGATCGTCTCGATCGAGGACGGTATGTCCGAAGCCGACTGGGATGGCTGGAAGCTCTTGACCGACCGCCTGGGCAAGACCGTGCAGATCGTCGGCGACGACATCTTCGTCACCAACACCAAGATCTTCAAGGAAGGCATCAAGAAGGGGATTTGCAACTCCATTCTGGTCAAGATCAATCAGATCGGTACGCTGTCCGAGACCTTTGCCGCCGTCGAAATGGCCAAGCGCGCTGGTTACACTGCGGTGATCTCGCATCGCTCCGGTGAAACCGAAGACAGCACCATTGCCGACATCGCAGTCGGCCTCAATGCCGGCCAGATCAAGACCGGCTCGTTGTCCCGCTCAGACCGTATCGCCAAGTACAACCAGCTTATCCGCATCGAGGAAGATCTGGGCGATACCGCCTCCTATCCGGGCCGCGAAACCTTCTACAACTTGCGCTAATCACGCATGCGCTGGCTGACGGTCGGCCTTCTCGCAGCCATCGGGCTGCTCCAGTACCCCTTGTGGATGGGTAAGGGCGGCTGGCTTAAGGTTTGGGAATACGATCGTCAGTTGGAGCAACAGAAGGAAGTGACCAGGAAGCTGGAAATCAGGAACGCGGGCCTCGATGCCGAGGTCCGCGATCTGAAGCAGGGCTACGATGCCATCGAGGAACGTGCCCGCTTTGAGCTGGGCATGGTCCGGCAGGACGAAACCTTCGTGCAGATTCCGGAAAAGGTTCCCGGAAAATAAATCGGAAATTCGCGTCGACCGTAGTAGTCACCCTTATTTGCCTCCGTTAGAATCGTTCTCAGCAGTGCCCCACGCAGAGCGCTCAAGGAGAACAACATGCTGCTCAAGGTTGGCGAAAAGGCTCCCTCATTTTCGTTGCCGGATGCCGATATGGAGACTATCGATCTGGCGAGGTTTCAGGGGCAGAGACACATCGTTATATTCTTCTATCCGAAGGACGGCACCCCCTGTTGCACCAAGGAAGTTACTGATTTTTCCGATCACGAGGACGAGTTTCTCCGCCAGGGTTGCGTGTTGTTTGGCGTCAGTCGCGATGACTGCCTGAAACACGCGGAATTTCGGGACAAGGAAGGAATCGGCATCGACCTGCTATCAGACACGGAAGGCGCCGTCTGCAAGCAATATGGTGTCTGGCAGGCCAAGGAGGTGGATGGCCACAGGAAGTTCGGCGTTTGCCGCTCCACCTTCATCATCGATCGTAGCGGTATCATTCGCCACGCGCTTTACAACGTTAATTACAAAGGCCACGCACTGGAAGTGCTGCGCCTCGTCAAGGAACTCAATTCATGAACACGCAGGTTGCCAAGAATTCCGTCATCACCCTCGACTACCATGTCACCGATCCCGATGGCGAAGTGGTCGATGAAGGCCGAGAGCCGCTGATTTACCTGCATGGCGGTTACGACGATATTTTCCCGCTGATCGAGGAAGCCCTGCAAGGCAAGAAGGTCGGCGAATCGGTCAAGGTCAAGCTGCAGCCGGATGAGGCATTTGGCGACTACGATGCCGAGATGGTCCAGGTCGAGCCGCGCAAGGATTTCCCGAAGGAACTTGAAGTCGGCATGCAGTTCGAAGGTGGCCCGGAAGAGGGCGGCGAGGATGATTTCGTGATCTATCGCGTCACCGAAATTGCCGACGACAAGGTCGTTCTCGATGGTAATCATCCGCTGGCCGGCATGGCCCTGATTTTTACCTGCACGGTTACGGCGATTCGTCCGGCCAGTGCAGAAGAAATCGAGCATGGCCATGTGCATGGTGGGGATGACGACGAGGAAGGTTGCCACTAAACGGCGACCCGCTTCTCGGTCAGGAATGCCCGCTTCGGCGGGCATTTTTTATGGTTGTTTGGGCGGCCAGGGATGGGCTTCGAAACGGAACAGGGTGGTGGATTCGCTATCGATGATGCCGCGAGTCCAACCCATGATCGGATAGCCGTATGTTTCGACCCGCGTGAAGTTGCCCATTGGCCGGCCGTCCTTGTCCCGGAGCGGATGATCTATCCGGCTCATATGGGTGTCGCCATGAACAGCGACGACCTGACCTGGGAACAAGGCAGTTTCATGGCGCAGCTGCTCGAGAAAGTCGCGGTAGCCATGGTGGCCCAAGCCCTGGCTGAAATGCTTGAACTCGGGGTTGGCCTGGAAGAGCAGGACGATGCCGGCCAGCTTGTCGCGCCGGGCCAGCGCGAAATTTTCCTTGAGCCAGTCAATGACGACCGGGTTGCGGGCGAGGAATTCGGCGCCCGGCTGGCCGGTCAGGCCCCAATTGTTGTTGCCGCCCGGCAGGTTGAATGTCACGAACAACACCGGGCCAAGGCGAAAGCGGGCGTGTTCCGGATAGGTGCCGGGCTGGCGCTCGAGGGGCATCGTTTTCTGGCCGAGAGACTGGCTATCGCGCCAGAACAGGCTGCGCAACGTGCTCAGGCGCTCCAGTGGGACGTAACTCCCATTCGACATGCGATCGCAGTCGGACCACTCGTTGTCGCCGGGGACAAAAACGAAAGGCACGCGTGAGGCGTTGAAGATCTCATGACGATCAGTGAATGAGGGTCGGCCGGGAATCATGAAAAATTCCCCGTTTCTGCTTTAAGCCTCTGATTCAACATCGAGAATCCGGAACCCATCCGCCAACACCGCAACCTTGCGCCGGAAATCCAGAACATAGTCGCCAAAGCGATTGATGTGTTCCAGACGGTATGGGGCCAGCCCAGCCAGAATTTCCTGGTTGATTAGCACTCCCTCGGCCTGCAACTGCTTCAGCACCCGGCTCATCCCCACCACATTGTGCAGGATGACCATGTTGGCGACGAGATGGTTGTACTTGATCACCTTGCGTTGTTCATGGCGCAGGTTCTCGGCGATCTCCCCTTCTCCACCGAAGAATATTTTCTTGGCGAAGCCATTGAACTGCTCAGACTTGTTGGTTTCAGCGTTGATGAGCCGGCGTAATTCGACGTCGCCGACGTATTTCAGCAAGAACATGGTTCGGACGACCTTGCCCAATTCCTTGAAGGCGAAATACAGTTTGTTCTTGCGGCTATAGGTACCCAGACGGCGCAGGATGGCCGAAGCTGATATTTTCCCGAGCTTGATGGAAATGGCCACGCGCAACATGTCCGGCAAATGGGTTTCGATCAATTGCCAGTTGATGTCGTCCGTGAATAGGCCGTCGATGTGCGCAAATTTCTTGTCGCTATCCGGACGATGGAACACCAGATCCTTGATGCCCCGGATACGGGGCATCAGCTTGATTCCAAGCAGATGCGACAAAGCGAAGACCGTGTAGCTCTGTGCCTGCGTATCGCCATGAATGGTATCCGGCCGAATATCCGAGGTGTTGGTCATCAGCCCGTCGAGGATATGCGTTCCCTCGTAGGTGCCGCAGGAAATGAAGTGACTGAACAAGGCGATAAACTTGTCCGAGACGTGGTAATAGCCGATGCCACCATAGCCACCATAGCGAATGTGGTGCTCGGAAATCAGGTTCTGTTCGTAGAGATTCCATTTTGTGCCATCGGCTGAGGCATGTTTTCCCGAACCCCAGTAGCCGGGCAATTCGAACTTGTTGTAGGCATTGATCACCTTGACGATGGCCTGTTCCAGCGCCTCTTCGGTCATATATTTGATGTTTAGCCAGGCAACTTGTTTGCGGCTCATTCCGCGAATCGAGCGTGCCGTCTGGGTGGGGCCCAGATTGCAGCCGTAACAAAACAAGGTGCTGATCACCCGTGGGCGCAAATCCTCGATCCGGCTTTCGGTCCCCATCATGGGCCGGAACAGCTTATGCATTTGCAGCCAGCGCTCGGTATCGATCAGCACGTCGACAATGCTGACGTTCTCCATGCGCTCGGTAATCAGATGGTCAATTTGGCGGATACCGGGCGGCAATTCGCTCGCCGGTGGCTTTTTCAGGATCAATCGGCCGTCGACGATCTCGGCATAGGCATTTTCCGGGAACTCGGCATCGACGGCTTCGGCCGTCTCCAGTAAGGCGGATTTCAATGCCTGGGTAAAGACCTTGGGATCGGTTTCAACGCCCGTTACCTGACCATATTCAGTCAGTTCACGATTCAGGGTTTCATCGTCAACCAACTGTTCGCGATAATCGTCATAGCGTTCGCCATGCTGAATGAAGAGGTCGCCTGACTTTAGCTCATCGCGAATGGCATACAAGACTGCCAGTTCAAAATAGCGGCGATTGATGGTGGCGATCCGTCCGTCGGCACGTTCGGTAACGACCAGTTTTCGCCAGGCAGCAGGCAACCACTGGAGATCGCGTTCTGCATCCAGGTCAATCAGCGAAATCGGCACGATCTCGTGACGCGAGCTGCGCAGTCCCTGCAACGCCTTCATCATCCGGATCAAGGTATCGTCCTCGCTGCTGCTCTGTGGATTGATGATTTCGATGCAGTTGAGTAATTGGGCGCGCACCGCCTTGTAGGGTTGGATGAGGAACGGCAGATAATTGCGACCGGCATAGGCCATGTGTTCGTCGCAGATGGCCACCAAGTCGTCGACGTCGGCAATCAGACTGGAACCAATGGCTTCCACGCGTTGATGGTCGGTGCCATTGATCTGGTAGGCCAGTAACACCTCCTTTAACTGCCCGATCAGGCGATCTGTTCGTTGCAAGTGTTCTTGCTGGTACTCACCCAACTTGGTGCGGGCCTGATTGTCCAGGTTCTGGAGCATGCGGACGAACAGATCGGTCGCATCGTCGAGGGTCTGCGCAAACTGCGCGCGGATATAAATGACCGCCAGCGCATAACGCTTCTGCGGTTTCAGTTCCGCCATCTCACTGGCATTCAGGGAGCGAGCGATATAGCGATACTGCTTGAGTTTGGGGACGGGAATATCCGGTTGGGGCAGTTGCTCAACGAGCAACTGCAAGCGCCTGATGTGTTGGAGGTAGGAGCGGGTTTCCTTGTTGGTTGGTTTCTTCGGTTCCCGCTTGAGCATGTTCCAGGTCGTGCTGGATTCATCCTTGCTGACCTTGAACAGGCTGTCGATCCGTTCCTTGACCTTGGTATCGAGTTGATTTGCGATACCCGCGAAATGCACCTCGTGAATCTTTTCCCGGGCCTGAATGGCCAATCGATCCAAACCCGTGAAGCCGGGCAACTCATAGCGGTGATGGACCAGTTCCTCCAGCATCACGTTGATGATGTCGGCCACGACATGGCGATTGTCGGCAGCCGTCTCGGCAATGTGCTGGAGCCAGGCCCGACCCTCCTGATTGAGTGGACGGACATCCAGGAAGCGGCGCAGCGATTCGATCATCCGTTCTCGGCCGGTTGAGCGGTCAAACTGCAACAACTCCTCCAGCCTTGGGGGACGGGCGAATCCCGTTTGCGCCACAATGTGCTGCCGGATGACGGTTGGTACATCCTTGATACGGATGAAATAGCCCAGTCGCTGAAAAAGCTTCAGATAGAGAAAGGCCACCGTGCGAGCGGGCGGTCGTTTGAAGGTCCGGTCAATGAAGGCAATTTCATCCCGCGTCAGGGTGTAGACCTCTTCAAGATCCTGCGCGGAAGGGTCCGCATTCAAGCGGGGATACGCGGTCTCGTACAGTTGGGTCATGCTGGATCAATCCCAATGCTTGCCGCTTGATGGATCGCGGCAAACTGCCTCCAGAAAGCATTCCTTGGCATCGGCAATGCGGTGGAGTTCATCCAGCAAAGCGTAGAGATGATCATCCAGAATATCGGCCGAGGGGGTCGGGACGGATAGCTGATATAGGCCGCGATCACTGTCGACCTGCTGCGCCTGAAAACGGGCGAGACCGGTATCCAGCATGTCGCGTAATGCACTGGCTTCTTTCCGACGGCTGCCGCTAAATGAAGATAGCTGGATCGATACCTCGATGATCGTCTGTGCCACTTCCGGAACGGCCGGAAGTTGCGGCATCGGCTTCACCAACTCCGGCAAAGTACGATCCAAGCCCTGCTCGAAGCGCGCCTTGAGACCAACATCAATCCCGTCCAGATAGCGCATGGCGGCCTTCACGTCGCGCCAGCCGACGTAGGTCATCAACTCCCGGATATCCCACCCGCTCGAACCTGCCCACTGGGCAAATCCCCGGCGTAGGGAGTGGCTGCTGAACGCTTCGGCATCGGCGATCCCCGCTTGCGCAAGGAACTGGCGAAGCATGGGAATGATGCTTCCAGGGAGAAGCCCAGTCTCTGAGAGATGACCCCAGCGGTTAATTTTACGAAAAAGTGGACCTTCCTTGAGTTCGGACAAGGCCAGCCAATCCTCGACCGCCTCCACCGGGCACAGGCGAGACAATGCCGGGCAGGAAAATTTTCGCCCTTCCAGTTGGCGATCCCCTTTGCTCCGCGGGAGATAACAGGTCATCCCCTCGCCAGGCTTGATCTCGATAAACTCGATGCACAGACTGGCCAATTCATCGGAGCGGAATCCCCGCCAGAACCCCAGCAGCACCAGAGCACGGTCACGGGTATGTCGTAGCGCGCTGCCGGCATCGCCCCGGACAACGGCGGCGGCTGTTGCCTGCACCAGCCAGTCACTGGTCTGTTGCAGGATGTCCAGTTCCAACGGCTTGGCGCGCTTCTCCTGGGCCGGATGCAGCGCCCGGATGCCTTTAAGAACTTGGCGGATCTTGGCGGCCTTGGTCGGGTCGGGGAAACCGTGTTCCTGGTGCCAGCGCGACAAGGCGGCCAATCGGTGCTTGAGGGTGTTCAGGGATAAGGATTCGGCGTGTCCGGCCAGATACCGGGCAATCGAATCGATCGTTGCCGGCAGTAGACCGCGCCACTCTATCTCGAAATGGCGGATGGCCGAGGCATAACTGCGTCGGGTATTGGCCCGCTCAGCCGCATTAAGGTAAAGATCGACCCGACTCATCGCTTCCGTTGTCGTCGCCTATCGCGTGTTGGTTATGTAGTGGCAAGAAGCCCTGCAACTCCAACTGGGATAATGAAAATTCCGCAGAATTTGCCATTCTAAGATAGATAAATAAAAGAGCGCTCGCAGCGCTCACCTTATTTTGATTTAATGCCCGGCGGCTGCTGTCGCCTTGCTAGCCGCATCCAAGCCCCCCTTGGCTTTCCACTCGGCAAAACCGCCTTGGAGAATTCGTACGTTGTCGTAGCCGGCAATGCGTAGCGCGAAACCGGCTTGGGCTGACAGACTGCCGGTATTGCAGTAGATCAATACCGGCTTGTCTTTGGGAATAGACTGGCGCTGCGCGATCACCTGGCGCCATTCGAGATTGACCGAGCCGGGAATGTGTTCCTTCGCATATTGATCCTTGTCGCGGGCGTCGATGACGTGAAAACGCTTCCAGTCTTCACGCGGAATTTGCTCGGCGAACATGGTGGCGCCGCCGTAGTCGACGAAATCGAGGTATTCCTCCATGGCCTTGACCGCTTCTTCACGGTTGTCAGCCATGGCTGGTGCAGAAAGTATGGCGAGCGCCAGCAGACTGACGCGGAGCAGCTTGATTGACATGGGTTGTCTCCTTTTTTGAGTACGTTGGGGAAAGCTGATTCAGCGCTGGCCGAGCAAGCCAAAGTGATAGGGGCAACTGGCTTGCAGATCAACGCTCTGGATAGCCTTGAAGCCGGCTTCCTCCATCCATGTCTGGCATTGTTCTGGTGTCGGCCGGATCTCCAGCGATGGTCCACGAGGCGTAGCAATGTCGCTACGCCAGTGGATCACGGAGAGCATGCCGTCTAGGCCAAGCACCCGATGTGCCTCGCGCAATAAGGCTACCGGATTCTCCAGATGCAACAGGTTGAAGATCATGGCGTGTGCCTGCGAACTAGCGGCCAGCCCTGTGCCATCGGTAACGAAGTCGCGAAGGACAACCTGAATATTGTCGTATGCCCTGGCCTCGGCTTTTTGCCGGACCGCCTCGACCATCTCTGGTTCGATGTCGAGGGCCGTGACGATGCCGGCGGTTCGCCGGGCAGCCGACATCGTGAAAGTGCCGAAGCCACAGCCAAATTCCACGATGTTGCCGGGCGAGTTATCCAATATCAGCAGTTGCTCAAGCGCGGCCTCCGGGTCAAAAAACGTCGCCCAGTAGGCCTCCTCAGGCATGCCGCTTTCACGTCCTTTCATGTTTTCCCCAATATCAGCGTCGAACTCAAAACACCAGTACCTTGTCGGCTTCCGCCGTCCAGGCCGCCAGCTCAAGCAATGTGCTGCGCCGGGTACCTTCGACAACCTCACCTGGCGTAATACCCCGGGCATCCATGCAGGTGCCGCACAAACCGACTTCGCCGCCGACCATGCGCACCATGTCACCGGCGTTGTAATAACCTTCCGGTACTTTCTGACCAGCCTTGGCACAAGCCACGGCATCGCCCATCAGAAAGATCCGGACCGATTCGCCATCACGTTTGGCCAAGGCCTTGGCGAGGCGTAGGGCGTTGTAACTACGCTCGGTGCCATAGGGAGCATCGTTGAGAATGAACAGTGTTTGCATGGCGAATCTCACTTTTGGCTTGATGAAATGCTTACTTGTCGCTTGCCTTCAAGGCATCGAAGTTCTTCCGCACGCTGTCGTTGAGCAGTAGTCCGGATTTCCCCTGTTTAGACACGCTTTCCATATCCAGCACATCGGCGATGATCTGGTAACTGGCGGCACCGTTGAAATCCTTCCCGTCGGCGACAATCAACTGCGTACCGTAGAACACTGCGGGCGCGGGGAGTCCCGGCGCCAGGCTGGACGGAAGTAGTTGATTGAATAGGCACGCGGTAGGTGTTGGCAATCTCGGCAGCCACTTGAAGGTTACCGTTGCAGCGTTGCCCTGGCGGGTCTTTGGCGATGAAGGTCAAGACAGAACGGCCGGCAGCATCCTTGGCTCCAGGCACCGCCATCGAGACATCGGCAGCACTGACCGAAAAGGAGATGAGCACGCCGGATACAATAATGATCAACGATTTCATGGGGACTCCTCCGCTGTTGGGTATCAGTTTTTGCTGGTTTCGATGGGTAGACCGCAGGCCGCCCATTCGCTGACACCATCGCTGATCTTCTGGGCGGTGAAGCCATTGGCGCGCAGTAGTTTCACGGCCTCGTCGGACATCAGACAGAACGGCCCACGGCAGTAAGCGACGATCGCGCAATCCGCCGGCAGGTCGGCCAGACGCTTTTCCAATTCGCCCAAAGGCATGGAGCGGGCAAACGGCAGGTGGCCGGCTTCGTATTCAGCCGGTGGGCGGACATCAATGACGATGACGTCGCCTTGCTTGGCTTTCTGCAACAGGCTTTCCCGGCTCTCCGAACAAAGGCTGTCCGGTTCGCTAGCCATCTGTTCAAGGGCAACGCGCAGTTCGACGAGATGTTCCTCAGCGGTTTCCCGTAGCGTGACCCAGAGTTGGGAGACATCCGGGCCGCTCAAGCGGTAATGAATGTATTTGCCGTCACGCCGGGTTTCGACCAAACGGGCTTCACGTAACGCCTTTAGGTGAGCACTGGCCAAGCGCATATCTATATCGGCCTGAGCAGAGAGGGTTTCGACCGGCTTTTCGCCCTGGGCCAGCAGTTCAAGTAGTTCCAGACGCTTCGGGCTGGACAGTGCCTTGCCGATGCGGGCAACGTGTTCGTAGAGGTAGGACTTGGTAGGCTTGGCTTTCATACGATCAATCTAACGTCTGTTAGATTGATCGTCAAGAAAAGGTATTGCTTGAACCGGCCCCCTGATCAAGCAGCCTTCCAGCCCGCCACAATGATGCCCATGCCCAAAAGGGCAATTCCAGCCCCCAGGTAGTCGAACGGAGAGAGTTTCACACCATCGATGACGCGCAGCCAGAGCAGAGCTGTCGCTACATAGACACCACCGTAAGCGGCATAGACCCGGCCACTTGCTGCTGGATGCAAGGTCAGCAGCCAGACAAAGACTACAAGACTAAGCGCAGCCGGCAGTAGCAGCCACGGGGAGCCATCCTTGCGCAGCCACAGGTAAGGCAGGAAACAGCCGATGATTTCGGCCAGTGCGGTAGCAAAGAACAGCAAACCGGTCTTGATCATTGCCCGTCCTCAGTGTTTGTGCGCATGGTGCGCATCGGGAAAGTGCGCGTGTGTATGCTCAATCGACGCGTGCTGGTGGCGATGGGTATGGCTGGTTCCTGCCAGCACTGGTCCAGGGTGATTATGGATGTGGTGGTCATCAAGTTCCCCATGGACATGCTCATGCGTATGCTCAAGCGCTTCGTGCCGATGTCCATGCTCATGTTGCTCCGATAGATGCAGCCAGACACCCAAGGCCATCAACAACCCGGCCACCAACAATTGCGGGGTCACTGGTTCGTTGAGCAACAGGATCGCCAGCAGCGTTCCAAAGAATGGCGCCACGGAAAAGTAGGCGCCAGTGCGGGCAGTCCCCAGATGGCGCAGCGCGATGACGAAGAGCGTGAGGCTGGCGCCATAGCTGGCGAAGCCAAGCAATGCCGCCTGCGCAACGACTCCAGGTGCCGGCCAGAGCGCCCCGGCCAAAAGCGCCAGTACGAGATTGGTGATTCCGGCGACCAAGCCCTTGACCATGGCGATGAACGAGGCATCAGCCAGCGCCACCTTGCGGGTCAGGTTGTTGTCGATCGCCCAGGCGAAACAGGCACCGAGAATCGCCAGCGCCGGCCATGCCCCGGAGAACTGCGCATCGGATGGCCAACTCAGGACCAGTGCCCCGGCGACGATAGCGAGCATGCCCAGGGCGATACGACGGTCAAAGTTTTCATGAAAAACAAACCAGGCAAGCAGTGCGGTCAGAACGCCTTCGGCATTCAACAACAGCGAGGCGCCCGATGCCGGCATGGCTGACAACCCGATCATCAGCAGTACCGGCCCGATCATGCCACCGGCGACGGTGGCTGCAGCGAGCCAGCGCCAATCGCCCCGATCAAGGTGCACCTTCGGGCTACGGCGAATCTGGCGCATGAGCCAGAGGCCGATGCCAGAGCCGAGATAGAGCAGCGCTGCCAGCAGCCAGGGGCTGACCTCGGCCAGCAGCAGCTTGGATAACGGGGTGCCTATCCCGAACAGACCGGCTGCCGCGAGGGCAACGGCAATGCCGCGATGCCAACTCATGGGCTACGCTCCTTGGGTGGCCAAAGGGGCAATCACTGCCTCCAGTTCGGCCGGCTTCGAAAGTGCTTCGCTATGACAGACGCAGGCTTCATGGTGAGCTGCCGCGACCAACTCATGAAGAATCCCGCAGTCCCCGGCGAGATGGCTGTTGCCGCATCGGCCGCGCAAGGCAGTGAGTTGGCGCTCCAGTGCCTGCATGCTTTGCAAACGGGCCTGGACGCGGGCCAGTTGCGCATCGATCAGTTGGTCGATATCGCGGCAATCGCTTTCCGGATGCGCCACAAATGCCAGCAAGCGCTGAATGTCGGCCAGCGAAATATCCAAAGCCCGACAATGGCGGATGAAGGCCAGCCGTTCCACGTGCAAGGGAGCATAGGCACGGTAGCCGTTTGGATGACGGGCCGGCGCCGGTAGCAGTCCCGCTTTCTCGTAATAACGGATGGTTTCGATATCGACGCCAGTGGCTTGCCCTAACTCACCAATTCTCATGACTCGATCCTCCTTGCTGCCCGGGCATTTCGGAAAACTTTATTTTACGCGCTTGACCCTATAGTTACTACAGGGTGTGTAATGCAAATAACAACTCGGGCATTGCTTCGGCTCCGACTATTTTCCTTAATTGCAATTGCTTGACCCTGTAGCCACTCAAGGGTTTCTAATACAGGAAACAAGGAAAACACCATGAGTCTTGACCCAACCCCAAAGCCCCTTCAGGAAACCACTCACTGCGGATGCGCCAGCAGTTGCTCCGTAGCGGTGCCCGCCGCCGCTGACATCCCAGCAGCCCCCGATCTCGCACAAAGCGATGGAGTACCCGTCTTCCTGATTACGACCATGGACTGCCCGACCGAGGAGAACGATATCCGTCGTGCGTTGGCCAGTATCGAGGGCATCCATTCCCTGCGTTTCCAACTGTCGGCACGCACCGTTTCGATTGATGCCACGACGGAAGCACTCGATGCCGCCTTGGCCGCCATCCGCAAGGCCGGTTTTGACCCCAAGCCGGTGTCGGCAGGTCAGGTCGCAAAGGAAAACGTCGGTGCCAGTGAACTATGGCGAGGCATTCTGGCGCTGGGCCTGGCCGTCGGCGCGGAAGCGCTGGATTTCTTCGCGCCCGACACATTGCTTTTCAAGGGGTTCGGTATGGCATTGGCCGTCGCCGCGATCTGGTTGTCCGGTATTTCAACCTATAGCAAGGGACTGGCGGCATTGCGGCGCGGGCAGTTGAACATGAATGCGCTGATGGGTGTGGCGGTGACCGGTGCCTTCCTGATCGGCCAGTGGCCGGAGGCGGCGATGGTCATGGCCTTGTATGCCATTGCCGAGTTGATCGAAGCCCGCTCCGTGGATCGGGCGCGTAACGCCATCAAAGGCCTGCTCGACCTAACGCCGCAGACGGCGGAAGTTCGGCAAGCCGATGGCGCCTGGCTTGAAGTTCCGGCCGCAGCGGTACAACTGGAGTCCTGCGTGCGGGTAAAACCCGGCGCCCGGATACCGCTCGATGGTCAGGTGACGGCAGGAACGAGTGCGGTTAATCAGGCACCGGTCACCGGCGAAAGCATCCCGATTGATAAGGCGGCAGGCGACCCGGTGTTCGCCGGCACGATCAACGAAACCGGCATTCTGGAGTTCCGCGTGACGGCTGCCGCCGCCGACACGACGCTGGCCCGCATCATTCACGCGGTCGAACAGGCACAGGGAACACAAGCGCCGACGCAGCGCTTTGTTGATCGGTTTGCCGCGATCTACACCCCGACCGTATTCACCTTAGCGGTTGCGGTGGCCGCTCTGACGCCATGGCTGCTCGACTGGACCTGGACGCAGTCGCTCTACAAGGCCCTGGTGCTGCTGGTTATCGCTTGCCCCTGCGCGCTGGTGCTCGCCACGCCGGTGACGGTCGTCAGCGGACTGGCGGCAGCGGCCCGACGCGGCATCCTGATCAAGGGTGGCGTCTATCTTGAGGAGGCCCGCAAGCTGCGCGTCATTGCCCTCGACAAGACCGGCACCATTACCGAAGGCAAACCCCGTCTGGTCGCCACGGAGATACTTCCCTCAACGGTCCCCGAATCCCAGGTACTCGCTTGGGCGGCCAGCCTTGCCGGGCATTCTGACCACCCGGTCTCGAAAGCGATTGCGACCGGCCTCAATCTTCCCGAAAACGGCCTGAGCGATTTCGTCGCACTCCCGGGACGAGGCCTCGAAGCACGCGCTGACGGCCAACTGCTGATCCTCGGCAATCATCGTCTAATCGAAGAACGCGCTTTGTGTAGCGCCGAGATCGAGGCCCGTTTACAGGCGCACGAAACCCAAGGCCGGACGGTGACCATGCTGGCATCGGAACAGCAGGTGCTGGCGATTTTTGCGGTGGCGGACACCATCAAGGAAAGTTCACGCGAGGCGGTGGCCGATCTGCACCGTCTCGGTGTCGTCTCGGTCATGCTGACCGGCGACAATGTGGCGACGGCCGCGAGCATTGCCAAGGAAGCCGGCATCGACGATGCCCGGGGCAATCTTCTCCCAGAGGACAAACTGGCGGCCATCGAAGATTTGCAGCGTCGCTATGGCCCGACCGCGATGACCGGTGACGGCATCAACGACGCACCGGCGCTGGCCCGCGCCGACATCGGCGTGGCGATGGGCGCGGCTGGTACGGACACGGCGATGGAAGCGGCTGACGTGGTGATCATGAACGATGACCTGCGGCGCATTCCGGAAACCATTCGCCTGTCCCGGCGCACGCATGCGGTACTTTGGCAGAACATCGGGCTGGCCCTCGGCATCAAATCCATTTTTTTGGTGCTTGCCATTTTCGGCAATGCGACCATGTGGATGGCGGTGTTCGCCGACATGGGCGCGAGTCTGCTGGTGGTGGGTAACGGCGTGCGCATCCTGCGGTGGACTTCCGGAAATGAGTTTCGCTGATAGAATCCGGCCCATGCGCCGCTGGCTGACCATCCTCCTTCTCGTTTTTCTGCCGTTCCAGTTCTCCTGGGTTGCGGCTGCTGGCTATTGCCAGCACGAGACCGGGTCGGCTGCTCAGCACTTCGGTCATCATGACCACAAGCATCAGGCCGCTGCCGATCACGTCGGCACCCCGGACGCTAAAACCCTCGGTGGTGGCGTTGATGGCGATTGTGTAGCCTGCCATGCCGGTTGCGCTGCCGCGATCTTTAGCATCGTCAGCTTGCCAACTTCCGCCATCGCGTCTTTTGCGATTCCCTGGTTACCGGGGCATCTGAACGAGCCACCTCTCGCGCACCCCGAACGTCCCAACTGGTACTCGCTCGCCTGATACGGCGGGACGGATGCCTGTTCTCAAGTCAGCACGCGCTTTGTAGCCAGTGCTCTCCGTTTCGCCGAATTTATCCTGTAATTTCTGGAGAATTCGATGCGAAGACGTCTATTGCCGCTTGGGTTGGCGGCGCTGTTATTCAACCCCTCTTTTGCACAAACGATCGATATCGGACGTGGTGGCACTTACGAAATCAGTAACGGCAGCGCGCCGCGTGCTGTCGAACCGACATCCTCACTCAGCCTGAAGGCGGCGCTGTCCCTGGCGTTTGGCGCCAGCCCGGAACTGTCGGGCGCCAGACGCGAATTGGAGGCGATCGAAGCAACGATCATTCAGGCGCAAGTCCGCCCGAATCCAGAGCTTGCAACGCTGATCGAGGATACCCAGAAGGCGACCCGGACGACGACCCTGCAGTTGAACCAGCCGATCGAACTGGGTGGCAAGCGCGCCGCCAGGATCGATGCCGCCGAGCGAGGCCGCGATGCCGCAACGGTGGAACTGGACGCCAAGCGCGCTGAAATTCGTGCCGCCGTGGTGGCGTCCTTCTTCGATGTGCTCATTGCCCAGGAACGTTTGCGCCTGGCGCAGGGCTCGGTCGAGTTGGCGCAACGCGCCAGCGGCGCCGCCTCGCGCCGGGTCACAGCCGGCAAGGTGTCACCGGTCGAAGAAACCAAGGCCCGCGTGGCCGAAGCCGGGGTGCGGATTGAATTGACGCTGGCGGTCAGTGAACTGGCGACGGCACGCAAGCGACTCGCTGGCATTTGGGGCAATCCGGCACCGCGTTTCGAGCGCGCCGAAGGGGATCTGAATGCCTTGCCGCCGCTCCCAGCGCTGGCCGATTTGAACGCCCGCCTGGCCACGTCGCCCAATCTATTACGGGCAAAAATCGAGGTTGACCGCCGGCAAGCTCTCGCGGAGATTGAACGCAGCCGGCGCGTTCCGAACGTGACCGTCAGTCTGGGCGCCAAACGCGATGAACAACTGGGTAGAAATCAGGCGATTCTCGGCTTGTCGATTCCCCTTCCCGTGTTCGACCGTAATCAGGGCAACCTGCTGGAAGCACTGCACCGTACTGACAAGGCGCGGGACGACCTGTCGGCCACCGAAATCCGCCTGTCCAACGAGTTGGCACTGGCCTATGAGCGACTGAATAGCGCACGCTGGGAGACGGAGTCGCTGCGGCAGGACATTCTGCCCGGGGCGCAAAGTGCCTACGATGCCGCGACCAAGGGCTTTGAACTGGGCAAATTCAGCTTCCTCGACGTGCTGGATGCCCAACGCACGTCATTCCAGGCCAAATCTCAATATCTGCGCGCTCTGGCCGAAGCGCATCGATCTGCGGCCGAGATCGAACGCATTCTCGGTGAGGCATCGGCCAGTTCCCCCTCTGCCTCAGCCGCTACAAAACCGTAGGAACCCCATGAAAATCGATTTCAAGAAGAAACAAACGCTTTCCATTGCCGGCGTTCTGGTGGCCGGCGTCTTACTTGCCGGACTGATCCTCGGCACCGACAAGTCGCAACCGGAAAACGACGAGCATGGTCACGGCAGTCACACGGAAGCGGCTACGCATGCCGACAAGGAACACCACGGTGAGCCGGCCAAAGACGGCCATGCGGACGACAAGGGGCACGCCGACGAAGAACACCATGAGGCGAGCGCTCCCCGGAAAGGCCCGCACGGCGGGAAACTGTTCACGCAGGAAGGGTATGGCGTCGAGGTCACCATCTTTGAACAGGGCGTCGAGCCGGAGTTTCGCGTCTACGCCTATCAGGATGGCAAGGCGCTCGACCCGGCGGCCAGCCAGGTCAGTCTCACTCTCGAGCGCCTGGGGCGCCCGCCGCAGGCTTTCACCTTCGTGAAGGAAAAGGACTACCTTAAGGGTAATGCGGTGGTCGAAGAGCCGCATTCGTTTGCCGTAACGATCGCCGCCCAGTACGGCAACAAGGCTTATCGTTTCGCTTACGAGCAGATCGAGGCACGCGTCGCCATGTCCGATCAACAACTCAAGCAGAACAACGTCGAGGTGCTGACGGCCGGACCGGCGCGCATCAAGAGTGCCCTGCAACTGATCGGTGAAATCCGCTTCAACGAGGATCGCCAGGTGCACATCGTGCCGCGCTTGACCGGCATCGTCGAATCGGCGGCGGCCAATGCTGGTGATCAGGTGCGCAAGGGCCAGGTTCTTGCCGTGATTTCCAGCCAGGCACTGGCCGACCAGCGCAGCGAACTGCTGGCTGCGCAGAAGCGCCTGGCGCTGGCGCGCACGACCTATGCCCGCGAGAAGAAACTGTGGGAAGAGAAAATTTCCGCCGAACAGGACTATCTGCAAGCCGGCAACGCCCTGCAGGAAGCCGAAATCGCCAACCAAAACGCCCAACAAAAACTGGCTTCGCTCGGCGGCGAACTACGCGGCAGCGGCAATCTGACGCGCTACGAGATTCGCGCCCCGATTGATGGTGTGGTGGTCGAGAAGCACCTCTCTCTGGGCGAAGCGGTCAAGGAAGACGCCAACATCTTCATCATCGCCGACCTGTCCACGGTGTGGGCCGAGATGACGATTTATGCCAAAGACCTCAACACCGTCAAGGTTGGCCAGAAAGCCAGCGTCAAGGCGACCGCGTTTGAATCCCAGAGCAGCGGCACCGTTTCCTACGTTGGCTCGCTGATCGGAGAGCAGACCCGGACCGCGAAGGCGCGGGTCGTACTGCCCAACCCGAAAGGCATCTGGCGCCCCGGTCTGCCGGTCAACATCGAAGTGGTGGCCGACGAGGTCGAGGTGCCGGTGGCGGTCTCGGCGGAGGCGATCCAGAGCGTGCGCGACTGGACCGTCGTATTTGGCCGCTACGGCGACAACCTAGAAGCGCGGCCCGTGCAACTGGGGCGCAGCGACGGCAAATTCACCGAAGTCGTCAGCGGGCTCAACGCGGGTGAGCAGTACGCCGCGCAAAACAGCTTCCTGATCAAGGCCGATCTGGGCAAATCCGGCGCCAGCCACGACCACTAGGAGATCATCATGAAACAGATCATCGCCATTGTGCAACCTCACCGTCTGGAACAGATCGAACACGCCCTGCATGGCCTGGCGCATTTGTCCGGATTCACCATCTTTCCGGCGCGCGGCCATTCCCGCGGAAAAGGTCCGCACCACGCCTTCGCCGCCACCGAGTGGAACCCCGACGCCCACGACCGCCTGGTCTTGATGATGTTCTGCCCCGATGAGCAAGCGCCAACGGTGGTCGAGGCCATTCGCGTCGCTGCCCATACCGGCCTTGCCGGCGACGGCTTGATTGCGGTTTCCGAACTTGCCGACGTGTCACGCATCCGCTCCGGCGAACGCGGCGACGCGGCGCTCTAACCGAAAGATTCCCATGTTCGAAAAAATCATCCGTTTCGCCATCGAGCAGCGCTGGTTAGTGCTGCTGATGGTGCTCGGTATGGCAGCGCTGGGTGTTTATAACTACCAGAAGTTGCCGATCGATGCCGTACCCGACATCACCAACGTGCAAGTGCAGATCAACACGGCGGCCCCCGGTTATTCGCCGCTTGAAGCCGAGCAGCGCATAACCTACCCGATTGAAACCGTCATGGCCGGCTTGCCCGGCCTGCAACAGACCCGTTCGCTGTCGCGCTACGGCCTGTCGCAGGTGACGGTCATCTTCGCGGACGGCACCGACATCTACTTCGCCCGCCAACTCGTCAATGAACGCATCCAGCAGGCGAAAGGGAAACTGCCGGCCGGCACCGAGCCCGGCATGGGACCGATATCCACCGGCCTGGGGGAAATCTTCATGTGGACGGTCGAGGCGAGCGACGGTGCGCTCAAGGCCGATGGCACGCCCTATACGCCCACCGATTTGCGCGAGATCCAGGACTGGATCATCAAGCCGCAGTTGCGCAATGTGCCGGGCGTGACCGAGATCAACACCATCGGCGGCTACGCCAAGGAGTTCCAGGTTGCCCCCTTGCCCGACAAACTCGTTTCCTACGGTCTGGCCATGCCGGACCTGGTCGCCGCGATCGAGCGCAACAATGCCAACGTCGGCGCCGGTTACATCGAAAAGCGCGGCGAGCAGTATCTGATCCGCGCCCCGGGTCAGGTGGCTGACATTGCCGACATCGGCAACATCGTGGTCAGCAGTCGCCAGGGCGTCCCGATCCGTATCCGCGATGTCGCCGAGGTCGGCATCGGCAAGGAGCTGCGCACCGGTGCGGCGACCGAGAACGGGCGCGAGGTGGTGCTCGGCACAGTGTTCATGCTGATCGGCGAGAACAGCCGCAAGGTCTCTCAGGCCGTCGCCAAGCGTCTGGACGAGATCAACCGGACACTGCCGCCAGGCGTGGTGGCCCAGACTGTTTATGACCGGACGATACTGGTGGACAAGGCGATCGACACGGTCAAGAAGAACCTGATCGAGGGGGCCCTGCTGGTCATCGCGATCCTGTTCCTGTTTCTCGGTAATATTCGGGCGGCGATCATCACCGCCCTGGTCATTCCGCTCGCCATGCTGTTCACCTTCACCGGCATGGTCAGCAACAAGGTCAGCGCCAACCTGATGAGCCTGGGTGCACTGGACTTCGGCATCATCATCGATGGGGCAGTGGTGATCGTGGAAAACTGCGTGCGCCGGCTGGCCCATGCACAAGCCGTAGCGGGTCGGCCGTTGACGCGCAACGAACGGTTTCATGAAGTGTTCTCGGCGGCCAAGGAATCGCGCCGTCCGCTGTTGTTCGGCCAACTCATCATCATGGTGGTGTACTTGCCGATCTTCGCGCTCACCGGCGTCGAAGGAAAAATGTTCCATCCAATGGCGTTCACCGTGGTCGCCGCCTTGCTGGGCGCCATGATCCTGTCGGTTACCTTCATCCCGGCCGCCGTGGCGCTGCTGATCGGCGACAAGGTCAGCGAAAAGGAGAGCCGCCTGATGCTGTGGGCCAAGCGAGGCTACGCGCCGATGCTCGATCGGGTGATGCTCAACAAGCCCCTCGTCCTGACCATTGCGGCGGTCGCCGTCATCCTCTCCGCCTTGCTGGCCACCCGCATGGGCAGTGAGTTCGTGCCCAGTCTCAACGAAGGCGACATCGCGCTGCATGCCTTGCGCATTCCCGGGACCAGCCTGTCGCAGGCGATCGAGATGCAAACGGAACTGGAGCGAACCATCAAGCAGTTCCCGGAGGTCGACAGGATTTTCGCCAAACTCGGCACGGCTGAAATCGCCACCGACCCCATGCCGCCCAACGTCGCCGACAACTTCGTCATGTTGAAGCCGCAATCGGAATGGCCCGATCCAAGCCGCGACAAAGCTGATCTGGTCAATGCCATCCAGGCAGCGGTTGCCAAGGTTCCCGGCAATAACTACGAGTTCACTCAGCCGATCCAGATGCGCTTCAACGAGTTGCTTTCCGGGGTGCGCAGCGATGTGGCGGTCAAAGTGTTCGGCGACGACATGGACACGATGAACAGCACCGCCGGGGAAATTGCCGAAGTGCTGGAGAAGATTCCCGGCGCCGCCGACGTCAAGGTAGAACAAACCACGGGTTTGCCGATGATGACCATTCAAATCGACCGCGAGAAGGCCGCTCGTCTGGGTGTGAATGTTGGTGACATCCAGGAGGCAATCGCCATCGCCGTGGGCGGCAGGGAAGCCGGGGTGCTGTTCCAGGGTGACCGGCGTTTCGACATCATCGTCCGTCTGCCCGAACGGCTGCGCAATGACATGGAGGCCATGAAACAGTTGCCCATCCATTTGTCCATGGACGAGCCGGGGGGACAAAATCGCCGTGCCTATCTGCAACTGGGCGACGTGGCGAGCATTGAAGTCGCGCCGGGGCCGAACCAGATCAGCCGCGAAGACGGCAAGCGGCGGGTGGTCGTCACGGCCAATGTCCGCGGCCGGGATATCGGGTCTTTTGTCGCCGAGGCCGAAAAGAAGATGCAACAGACGGTCAAGGTGCCGGCCGGCTACTGGACAACCTGGGGGGGAACCTTCGAGCAGTTGCAGTCGGCGTCAAAACGTCTGCAGATTGTCGTTCCGGTGGCGTTACTGCTGGTATTCATGCTGCTGTTTGCCATGTTCAACAACATCAAGGATGGACTGCTGGTGTTCACCGGCATACCGTTTGCGCTGACCGGTGGCATTCTGGCGCTCTGGCTGCGCGATATCCCGCTGTCCATCTCGGCCGGGGTCGGTTTCATAGCGCTGTCTGGCGTGGCGGTACTCAACGGCCTGGTGATGATCGCCTTCATCCGTTCTCTGCGCGAGGAAGGTCGGTCCTTGGATGCGGCGATTCATGAAGGCGCCCTGACGCGACTGCGCCCGGTGCTGATGACCGCGCTCGTCGCATCACTCGGCTTCATTCCAATGGCCATCGCCACCGGCACTGGCGCCGAGGTGCAGCGCCCGCTGGCTACCGTTGTCATCGGCGGCATCTTGTCATCGACAGCGCTGACCCTGCTGGTATTACCGATCCTGTATTGGCTGGCCCACTGCAAGGATGATGAGGAGGAAGCGGGTGTCGCGGCATAAGCAGTAGGCCACTTGCGCATCAGGTATACCCTGAAAAAGCCTTGGCCGATAGGCTGGGGCTTTTTCAGGGTCGCCAACCCAGCATCCCGGAGAACCAACTGCGGCGCGGTTGATATCAGTCCACGCCGAGTGAAAGGGAAAACACTACCGGTGGGTACTGGGCAACGAGAGCGTAAAGCACGTTTTTCCGCCTTCTGAATCGACCGCAACATTCCCGCCGTGAGCAAACACGATCGATTTTGTGATCGCAAGCCCTAACCCCGAGCTTTCTGTCGTTCGCTGTCGTGAACTATCGACACGATAGAAGCGATTGAACAGACGAGGCAAATGTTCCACAGGAATGTCGCTCCCAGTATTCTCGACGACAACGAGGGTCTTGCCGTCGCCATTCTGGTTGATTTTGACCGTGACCGTGCCTCCCGTCGGCGTATGCCGCAGCGCATTGGACAGCAGATTGCTTACCGCCCGACGCAACATGAGCCGATCACCGACTATTTGGCCATTGCCAGTAAGCGACAAGACAATCGCCTTCTCGTCGGCCAGCACGTCGTAATACTCCAGCAAATCGCCGATTTCCTCAGCGAGATCGATCAGTTCTTGGTTGGGAATGATCTGGTTGTTGTCGGCTTTGGCCAGGAAGAGCATGTCGGAAATGGTTCGCGACAGGCGCTCGAACTCTTCGGCATTCGAAGCCAGGATGTCCCTATAGTCGTCAGCTGACCGCGCTTTCGACAGCGTGACCTGGGTTTGGGTCAGCAAATTGCTGACCGGTGTTCTCAATTCATGCGCCAGATCCGACGAAAAATCCGACAGGCGCTGAAACGACTCCTCAAGCCGCGACAGCATGTCATTCAGGGTGTCGGTCAAGGCGGCCAGTTCAAGCGGAATTGCCTCCGCCGGCAAGCGGGTATGCAGGCGATTGGCGGTAATTTCGGCAGCTTGGCGTTTGATCGAGTGCAGCGGAGCGAGACCGCGGCGGACGACAACCCAGCCCAGCAGCCCGATGGCCAGCGTGGCCAGCGTGATGAACACCCACAAGGTGCCCCGAAATCCCGACATAAAGTGTTCGTGATGGGATATTTCGGTCGCGATGACTATGGTGTAAGGGGTCTTTCCGTCGATCCCGGCGGTCACGGCGGCAGAAATGCCTCGCCATGGGAGCCCATCGGGAGCAGTCCACTTGATGGGGTGCTCGGGATTGCTGACGGCTGGCCGATCGAACAGCGCTGGGGGAAAGGCCAGATTTTCGTTGCCGTATAGAGCTTGTCGGGATGGTCCAAAAACTGCAACCACCAGGCCGTGGTGGCCGGTCAGGGCATCATCGAGTTGCCTTCTGAGCGCGTCGTTGTCTTGTGTTTTCGAATCTCTTTTAAGAATGTGTTGGGTCAGCTCCATTTTTCCGGAGAGCGCTTCCATATCCTGCTGCACGAAATGCTGCTCCACCAAATTGCCAATGAGCAGTCCCAGCAGAAAAAGGACGAGTGCCGCCGCCAAGGCAAACAACAGCGTCAGGCGCAGTGTCAGCGATCGACTCCAGGTAACGTTCAATCCGTAACCTCCAGCACATAGCCCATGCCCCGTACCGTACGGATCAGCTTGGGTTCGAATGCCTCGTCGATCTTTATCCGCAGGCGCTTGATGGCAACTTCGATCACATTGGTGTCGCTATCGAAATTCATGTCCCAAACCTGGGACGCAATTAACGACCGCGGCAAAACCTCGCCTTGCCGCCGAAGCAGCAGTTCGAGCAAGGCGAATTCCTTGGCGGTCAGGTCGATCCGCTTGCCCGATCGACTCACCCGGCGCCGCATCAGATCGAGTTCAAGGTCGGCAGCACGTAGATACTCCGACTCCTTTACCTTGCCGCCACGACGTAACAAGCCTCTCACCCTGGCCAGCAATTCCGAAAAGGCGAAAGGCTTGACCAGATAATCGTCGGCACCGAGTTCCAGCCCCTTGACCCGATCTTCCACCTGGTCGCGGGCCGTCAGGAACAAGACCGGCATTTCCTTGCCGGCCCGGCGGATGCCTTGCAGCACCTGCCAACCGTCAATGCCCGGCAACATGACGTCGAGGATGGCCAGATCGTGGGCTTCCGTCAGTGCCAAATGCAATCCATCCAGCCCGTTGGCGACCAGATCCACCACAAAACCCGCCTCGACAAGGCCCTGCTTCAAATAGGTTCCGGTTTTTGGCTCGTCTTCGACTACCAGTATTTTCATGGCGCTCACTACCTCTTGTTGTTGGTCTATAGAGAATTCTCCTTCGGTTTGCCGGTGCATTTGCTTAGATTACGTAAATGTAATCCGCAAGTCATCCCACTGTCGGTTTGGCAAAAGCACCATGGCGAGCATGGGAGCAATCAGACTCCAACATCCCCACGGAGAAAACACATGAACAAAATACTTATCGGCGCTTTGACGACAATCGTTTTTGGGGCAGGTACGGCCACCATCGTGGCCGCCTCCGGTCTTATCGACATGGGCGCGGATACGCCGCATAACCCGCTGGTCTATAAAGCCCTGGAATTTGGCCGGGAGCGATCGATTGCCCGCCGTGCGGCCGACCTCAAGGTGCCCGATGATTTCGGTAACCCGGAGCGGGTCCGGCGCGGGGCCGGGAATTACGATGCCATGTGTATCGATTGTCACCTGGCACCCGAAATGTCAGACTCGGAAATCCGCAAGGGCTTGTATCCAAGGCCGCCTAATCTAGTCACTCAGGCTCAAATGCCGGAACTCTCCAGGGATTCCGCACGTGACTTCTGGATCATCAAGCATGGCATCAAAGCGTCGGGAATGCCGGCTTGGTCGAAAGGCGGCATGGATGACGAGGCGATCTGGGATTTGGCCGCGTTCGTGCAGAAACTGCCGGGGCTAGCAAAGGCCGACTACGACCAACTGGTTGCTGCCAGTGATGGTCACGCGCACGGCGGCGTAAACGACCATGTCGATGGTCATGACGAACACGAATCGTCATCGGCGGTAAATACAGCGCTCAAACCCGTCGGTTCACCGGCGGCGGTGCACAGTCATGATGACCATGGACACGGCACGCACAAGCATTAGGCGATCGAAGCTTACAGAAATGTAATTTCGCGGTCAGCTTTTTGTTGGTCACGTAACACCATACTGACCGCACTTGATCTCCTGAGGAATATTTTCATGACGAAGCCCATCGCTGTTTTCCTGACTGTATTTGCCCTGGGCACAGGCATCACCTTGCCTGCATCGGCGGCCGAAATGGTCGATGTCTATAAGAGTCCCTACTGCGGTTGCTGCGGCAAGTGGGTCGATCATCTCAAGGCCGCCGGGTTCGAGGTGCGCACTCATGAGGTCAACGATGTGCCAGGGACGCGCAAGCGTCTGGGTATGCCCGATCGCCTCGGCTCTTGCCATACTGCAAAGGTCGCCGGCTATGTCGTCGAAGGCCATGTGCCGGCAGCCGACATTGAACGCTTGATCAAGGAGAAGCCAAAGGCCCTCGGACTGGCCGTGCCATCCATGCCGCCAGGTTCTCCCGGGATGGAAAGTCCTCGCCCTGTGCCGTATGAAACCCTGCTGGTCACTCAGGACGGCAGCACTAGTGTCTACGCCAAGCACTGACGGGAAGCAAAATGAAACTTTTTCAGAGGAACAATCCGGCAAGTATATTAACGCCACGTCGCCGGTTCGTGCAGGGTCTGATCGGCGGTGGTGTGCTGGCAGGCATCTCGCCTTGGGTGCAAGCAGCAGTCGCCCCGCTTGGCCTGACGCCGACGGGTAGCGCACCCGTACTATCCGGACCCGAAATTCAACTGACAGTCGCGGAAACCCCCGTAAACTTTACCGGGGAGATGCGACTGGCGACGACCATCAACGGCTCGCTGCCGGCGCCTACCCTGCGCTTGCGCGAAGGCGACATGGTCACCATCCGGGTGAACAACCGTCTGCCGGTCGCCACCTCGATTCATTGGCACGGCATCCTCCTGCCCTTCCAGATGGATGGGGTTCCCGGCATCAGTTTCGCCGGCATTGCCCCCGGGGAAACATTCACCTATCGTTTTCGCCTCCAGCAAAGCGGTACTTACTGGTATCACTCGCATTCCGGCCATCAGGAGCAGACGGGAATGTACGGGGCGATCATCGTCGAACCGCGGGGCGGCGAAACAATCCGCGCGGATCGTGACTATGTTGTTCAGTTGTCGGACTGGACCGACGAGAATCCGGAACATGTGTTCGCCAAACTCAAAGTCCAAAGCGACTATTACAACTACAGCAAGCCAACGGTCGGCGATTTCTTCCGTGATGTCTCGGATGGCGGTGTCGCTGCAGCAATCGAGAAGCGCAAGATGTGGAACGAAATGCGCATGAATCCGACTGATCTCGCCGATTTGTCCGCAGCCACCTATACCTACTTGATGAATGGCACGACCCCGGCTGGCAACTGGACGGGGCTTTTCCGTCCCGGCGAGCGGATTCGCCTGCGCTTCATCAATGGTGCCGCCAATAGCTTTTACGACGTGCGTATTCCGGGTCTGAAGCTGACGGTCGTCCAGTCGGATGGCGTCAATGTCGAACCGGTCACCGTCGACGAATTCCGCTTCGGCCCGGGTGAAACCTACGATGTACTGATCGAGCCGACAGAAGAAGCACATACGATCTTTGCCCAGTCCATGGATCGCAGTGGCTACGCCCGCGGTACGCTGGCCGTGCGTGCCGGATTGGAGGCGCCGGTGCCGATGCTTGACAAGGTCGAATGGCTGACCATGGCCGACATGATGGGCAGCATGGGGGGCATGAGCCATGGGGCAATGCCGGGAATGGACCGCGCATCCATGAGTCATGAGATGCCGGGCATGGATCACGGCGCCATGCCGATGGCGCATGACATGGACAATATGGGGCATGGTGCGATGGCAATGGATCATAGCCAGCACATGATGCACGACAATCCGCTGGCCAAACCATCCGCTAAAGTCCACCACGCCAGGACGGAGTATGGCCCGAGCACCGATATGCGCGTCGATATGCCACGCACCGGCCTTGATGATCCTGGCATTGGTCTGCGCAACAATGGTCGCAAGGTATTGACGCTGGCCGATCTGTCCACGATTGGCGGCCCGCTCGACCCGCGCGGGCCGACGCGCGAAGTCGAACTGCACCTGACCGGCAATATGGAACGCTACACCTGGTCGTTCGACGGCCTTGAGTTCGGCAGCAGCACGCCGGTGCATTTCAAACATGGCGAACGGGTGCGGGTCATTCTGCAGAACGACACGATGATGACGCACCCGATGCATATGCACGGTCTGTGGAGCGAGCTGGAAACAGCAGAGGGGAAATTTCAGGCACGTCGCCATACCATCCCGGTGCAACCGGCTCAACGCATCAGTTTTCTCGTGAATGCGGATGCGGTTGGACGCTGGGCCTGGCACTGCCACCTGATGTTCCACATGCACGCCGGCATGTTCCGAGAGGTGGTGGTGTCATGAGTAAATTCGGCCAAAAGGGAATGAAGATGAAGATGCGCAAAGCGCTGATCGCCCTCGTTGCGATTGCCGGTTTTCAGCCCGTCTGGGCTCAATCGGGACAGGAAATGGCTGCTATGGATCATGGCAACAGGAGCATGCAAGGCGGATCAGCCCCGACCAACGCGCGCGATCCGCATGCCTATGCGGATGGCAATACGCTGGACAGTGGCGAATATGCGCAGTCCGGACCGCGCCAACTGCGACTGGCCGACGAGCACAATTTCGGCAGCCTGCTGGTTGACCGTCTGGAGCACATTAGAACCAATGACGGCGCCAATTCGACCGCCTACGACCTGCAGGCATGGTTTGGTCGTGACTACGATCGTCTGGTGATCAAGGCTGAAGGAGATTACGCCAAGGGCCAGCTTCAAGAAGCCCGTACCGAACTGTTGTGGGGGCATGCCGTCGCCAATTACTGGGATGCGCAACTTGGCGTACGCCACGATAGCGGTGTCGGCCCCAATCGTTCCTGGCTGGCTTTGGGCATCCAGGGGCTGGCCCCCTACTGGTTTGAAGTGGAAGCGGCCGCCTATCTGGGTGAGGACGGCCGTAGTGCCTTGCGCCTCGCTGCAGACTATGACCTCCTGCTTACCCAACGCCTCATTCTGCAGCCACGTGCCGAGTTCAATCTCTATGGCAAGCGCGACCTGGCACGGAATATCGGCAGTGGCTTGTCCGACGGCGCGTTGGGTTTGCGCCTGCGCTACGAATTCTCGCGCCAGATTGCCCCCTACATCGGGGTCGAGCGGGTAGAGAAATTCGGTCAAACAGCCGACATAGCTCGTGATGCTGATGAGCGTGTCGGAGAAACGCGTTGGGTGGCCGGATTGCGTTTCTGGTTCTAGGTCAGTCCGCCGATAACGCATCAGTCGCCTGAATATTCCTTTCATTTTGTAACATCTAAATTGAACCACACCACAGGAGTTCTCATGAAAACTGCAATCACCGTCGCCACCCTGGCTTTCCTTGCCATCGCCAACACCCCGGCCATCGCCGAGTCCGGACACATGGACATGAAGCACGGTGCAGGCATGTCGCATGACGCCGGCCAGCCCATGGCCAAAATGTCGGAAGGCACGGTCAAGAAAGTGGACAAGGCGGCCGGCAAGATCACCATCGCGCACGGTCCGTTGGGAAACCTCAATATGCCGGGCATGACGATGGCTTTTGCCGTCAAGGACAAGGCGATGCTCGACCAGGTTAAACCCGGCGACAAGATTCGCTTTGTCGCCATGGACATGGGCGGCACGCTGACCGTGTCTTCGTTGGAAAATACCAAGTAAACAGTGCTGGAGACCGCAGTGATGGATGCTCGCCTGGTTCGCTCAGGAAAAAGCCCGTGGCGCCTTGCCGCCGTTGCCGTGTCGCTGGCGCTCTGGACGCAGTTCGGCATGGCGGCAGAAGATGTACCGGGAAAAACGGTCGACGAATTGTTGGCCTACGCCCGCGAGCACAATCCCGACCTGCGGGTTCGTCGCCTCGATGCCCAGGCGCAGCATGAACGGGTGGAATCCGCATCGGCCTTGCCCGATCCGAAATTCCAGGTCGAACTGATGGATTTCACCAATGCGATGACCCCCGGTAAGTCCGCGTCGCTGCTGCCGGGCGAGGTGGGCACCACCCGCTACCGGGTCATTCAGGGGTTTCCCTTCCCCGGCAAACGCGGCTTGCGGGGCGAGGTCGCGGAAGCGCTGGCCGGCCAGGCGGATACCAGCCACGATACGGCCCGCCTCGATCTGGAAGGGAAAATCAAGACGGCCTATGCGCGTTATTTCCAGGCGGTGGGCCAGTCGCGAATTCTCAACGAAACCCTGCAACTCGTTGGCGCGCTCGAGCATCTGGTAGTTCAACGCTATAGCGTGGGCCTGGTGCCGCAACAGGACGCGGTCCGCGCCCAGAGCGAGAGCACCAGTCTCAAGGTCGATCTGGTCGAAAGCGAACGGCGGCGCCGCGATGCTGCCGCCAAGCTGAATGCTTTGCTGCCCCGGGATGCCGATGCCCCTTTGGCCGAACCAGTACGTCTCGCGACAATCCCGCCAAGTCCGACGCTGGTGCAGGTTTTTGCCCGCGCCAAGGAGATTTCCCCCGACTTGAGCCGGGAGCGACTGGGGGTCGATGCCGCCGAGAAGGGCAAGGATCTGACCTACCTGAATCGCTATCCCGACTTCGGCGTCGCCCTGACCAACAATCGTCCGCGATCCGAGATGATCGGTCCGCAAACCTGGGACCTGATGCTGGAAGTCAATATCCCGCTGCAACAATCTTCCCGTCGCGCCCAGGAACGGGAAGCCGGGTACCGGCTGGACGCCGCCCGCGAACGCGTGGCCGCCGCTGAGGCCCGGCTCAACGGGCGTCTTGGTGAAACGTTGGCCGGCCTCAATGCCAGTGTCGACAAGGCCCGCCTGTTGCGCGACACGCTGTTGCCGCAAGCCCGAGCTACGCTGGATGCGGCACAGGCCGGCTATGAAAGTGGACGGGTCAATTTCAATACCCTGATCGAGGCGGAACGGCAGATTCTGCGCGCCCGGCTGGCTCTGCTCGACGCCGAGGTCGACGCCAATATCCGTCAAGCTGAACTCGAACAATTGGTAGGAGCACCGCTGTGAAGAAGTCGTCCCTCGTTTTATCCCTGGTCGCCGTTGCGGTTATTGCCGCCTATGGTGGTTACCGAACCGGTCAGCACGGCGATACGAGCAATGCCGCCACCCCAAACCAAGCATCGGTCGCCGGCGAAGGCAAGGCCGAACGCAAGGTGCTCTACTACCGCAATCCGATGGGCTTGCCCGACACCTCGCCGACACCAAAGAAAGACTCGATGGGGATGGACTATATCGCGGTCTACGAAGGCGATGAACCGGATGGCGAGGGGGCCGTCAAGGTCAGCCCGGCTCGCCTGCAGACCCTGGGCGTCAAGACTGCCAAGGCCGAAATGCAAGTGCTCGATGGCGGTGTCCGCGCCGTCGGCCGTATCGAAGTCGACGAACGGCAAACTTACGACATCGCGCCCCGCTTCGAAGGATGGATCGAGCGACTGCTGGTCAATGCCAGTGGCGATCCAGTCAAGCGCGGCCAGCCCCTGTTCTCGGTGTATAGCCCGGAACTGGTTTCGGCGCAGAAGGAACTGGCTATTGCGCAGGCCTTGAAGCTCGATACGCCGGGCGCCGACCCGTCGGCGCGCGAGGCCGCGCAACGCCTGGCCGATGCGGCCCGCGAACGACTGGCCAACTGGCAGGTGGGGGTCAAGGACAACCAGGTTGGGAGCCGGATCACCTTTGCTTCGCCGGTCGCCGGCATCGTTCTGGAAAAGAAGGCGGTCGAAGGCATGCGCTTCGCACCGGGGACGACAATTTACCGTATTGCCGATCTGTCCACAGTCTGGGTCATCGCCGATGTCTATGAGCAGGATCTCAAACGGGTCAAGGTTGGTGAGTCGGCGATGGTCGATATCGATGCCTTTCCGGGGCGTCACTTCGCAGCCAAAGTCAGTTACCTCTATCCGACCCTGAATACGGCAACCCGGACCACACCGGTGCGCCTCGAACTGCCGAACAAGGACGGCTTGCTGCGTCCCGGCATGTTCGCCCACGTCGAACTGGCGACCGCCGGCAATACGACCCGGCTCACCGTACCCAAGTCGGCGGTTATCGACACCGGCGAACGCCAGATCGTCCTGCGCGTTGCCGGTGAAGGCAAGTTCCAGCCGCAGCCAGTCAAGATCGGCATGCGCGGCAAGGATGCCGTCGAGATTCTCGAAGGGCTGGAAGCCGGTGTGGAAGTCGTGGTGGCCGCGAATTTCCTGATCGACGCCGAAAGCAATCTCAAGGCGGCGCTGTCTACCTTCTCCGAACCGAAAGCGGCGGCGGCCGCGAAGAGTTATTCGGCGATGGGCACCATTGATACGGTCGACGCGGCAAACAACACGATTTCGATGAATCATGAAGCCATTCCGGCCTTGAAGTGGCCGGCGATGACCATGGAATTCGGCCTGGCTGACGCCAATGTCGCCAAGGGTCTGCTGCCGGGGCAGACCGTGCATTTCAGTTTCGAAGACCGCGGCAACGGCGAATTCGTGATCGTCCGCCTCGAAAAGATGGACGGCAAGACGACGACCAGCCATCAGGGAGCGCACTGAGATGCTCGGCAAGTTGATTGAATGGTCGGCCCGCAATGTGTTCATTGTCCTGCTGGCCACCCTGGCCTTGATCGGCGGCGGCATTTATGCCGTCAAAAAGACGCCGCTTGATGCGCTGCCCGACCTCTCCGACGTCCAGGTCATCGTCTACACGCCCTATGCCGGGCAGGCGCCCAAGGTCGTCGAGGACCAGATCACCTACCCGCTGACCACGGCCATGCTGGCGGTACCCAAGGCCAAGGTCGTGCGCGGTTTTTCGATGTTCGGCGCCTCCTACGTCTACGTCATTTTCGAGGACGGGACCGATATCTACTGGGCACGTTCGCGGGTGCTCGAATACCTCAGCGCCGCCCAGGGCAACCTGCCGGCCGGGGTGTCGCCGCAACTCGGGCCGGATGCGACCGGCGTCGGCTGGGTCTTCCAGTACGCGCTGACCGGCAAGAACCAGTCGCTGGCCGACCTCAGGAGCATCCAGGACTGGTATGTCCGTTACCAGCTGACCAAGGCGGGAGGCGTCGCCGAAGTCGCCAGCGTCGGCGGTTTCGTCAAGGAATACCAGGTCACGGTCGACCCGCACCGCCTGGCCACCTACGGTATCCCGCTCGCCCGCCTGAGCCAGGTCATTCGCGAATCGAACCGCGATGTCGGCGGCCGGGTGATTGAGATGGCTGAAAAGGAATTCATGGTCCGCGGCCTCGGTTATCTGAAAGGCATCGAGGACATCGAAACGCTGGTTCTGAAAAGCGACGGTGGCACGCCGGTGCTGGTGCGTGATGTGGCGAAAGTCGAACTGGTGCCGGCCGGCCGCCGTGGCATCACCGAACTGAACGGCGAAGGCGAAGTCGTCTCGGGCATCGTCATGGCGCGCTTTGGTCAGAATGCGCTGGATGTCATCGCCAACGTCAAGGCCAAGATCGAGGAATTGAAATCCGGGCTACCAAGTGGCGTGGATATCGTTCCGGTCTATGACCGATCCGGCCTGATCGAGCGCGCGATTGACAATCTCAAGCACACCCTGCTCGAAGAAAGTCTGATCGTCGCGGTCGTCTGCGTGGTTTTCCTGATGCACGTCCGGAGCGCACTGGTCGCCATCCTGACCTTGCCGATCGGCATCCTGATCGCTTTCATCGCCATGCGCTCGCTGGGCATGGGCAGCAACATCATGAGCCTGGGTGGCATCGCCATCGCCATCGGGGCGATGGTCGACGCGGCCATCGTGATGATCGAGAACGCCCACAAGCGGCTAGAGCACCTCCCACCCGACGCCACCCAGGCGGAGCGCGGGGCAACCATGATCAAGGCCTGCAAGGAAGTCGGCCCGGCGCTGTTCTTCTCGCTGCTGATCATCACCGTTTCTTTCCTGCCGGTGTTCACGCTCGAAGGCCAGGAAGGCCGTCTGTTCAGTCCGCTCGCCTTCACCAAGACCTTTTCGATGGCCGGCGCCGCCTTGTTGTCGGTGACGCTGGTGCCGGTCCTGATGATGTTCTTCATTCGCGGGCGCATCATGCCGGAGCAGAAAAATCCGGTGAATCGCTTCCTGATCTGGGCCTACCGGCCAATCATCCAGTGGGTAATGCGCCACAAGATCCTGACGCTGGTCCTGGCATTGGTGTCGATGGCGGTGACGATCATTCCGGCCCGCCAGATCGGTTCCGAATTCATGCCGACCCTGAACGAGGGCTCGCTGTTCTATATGCCCGCCTCGCTGCCCGGCATGTCGGTGACTGAAGCCGCGCGCCTGCTGCAGACCACCGACCGGGTCATCAAGACCTTCCCCGAAGTTGAGTCGGTCTATGGCAAGGCCGGCCGTGCGGCCACGGCGACCGACCCGGCACCGATGGAAATGTTCGAAACCGTGATCAACCTCAAGCCGGAAAAGGAATGGCGGGCCGGCATGACGGTGGACAAGCTGATTGCCGAAATGGATGCGGCGCTCAAGTTCCCCGGTGTGGCCAACTCGTGGACCATGCCGATCAAGGCGCGTATCGACATGCTGTCGACCGGCATCCGCACGCCGGTCGGCGTCAAGGTGTTCGGCAAGGATCTGGGCGAGATCGAGAAGCTGGCCCGCCAGATCGAACAAGCCGTCAAGACGGTGCCGGGCACGTCGAGCGCCTACGCCGAGCGGGTGACCGGCGGCTATTACCTCGACATCACCCCGCGCCGCGACCAACTGGCGCGCTACGGCATCACCGTCGGCGATTTCCAGCAAGTGGTCAGCACCGCGCTGGGCGGTGCCCCGGTAACCACCGCCGTCGAAGGGTTGGAGCGCTACAACATTGCGGTGCGCTATCCGCGCGCCCTGCGCGAGGATCCGCAAAGCATTGCCAGTGAAGTCTTCATTCCGAGCAGCATGGGCATGATTCCGCTTGGCCAGCTGGCCAAGGTGGAATTGCGCAACGGTCCCCCCGGCATCAAGACCGAAAATGCCTTGCTTGCCGCTTATGTCTTTGTCGACATTCGTGACCGCGATGTCGGTTCCTACGTCAAGGACGCGCAGAAAGCCGTGAGCGAGAAGGTCAGCTTTCCGCCGGGTTACTACGCCACCTGGTCCGGCCAGTTCGAATATATGGAGCGCGCCAAAGCCAAGCTGGCGGTAGTCGTGCCGCTGACCCTGGCGATCATCTTCGTGTTGCTCTATCTGAATTTCCGGCGTCTGACCGAAACGGTCATTGTCATGCTGTCCGTTCCCTTCGCCCTGGTCGGTGGCATCTGGCTGATGTGGTGGCTGGGCTACAACATGAGCGTCGCCGTCGCGGTCGGCTTCATCGCGCTGGCCGGGGTGGCCGCCGAAACCGGGGTCGTCATGCTGATCTATCTCGACCAGGCCTGGCAAGAGCTCAGGCAAAGGCGACGAGCCGAGGGTGCGGTGCCGAGCGCCGCTGACCTCTACCACGCAATCATGGAAGGTGCTGTCGAACGGGTGCGTCCGAAGATGATGACCGTCGTCGCCATCATGGCCGGCCTGCTGCCCATTATGTGGAGCAGTGGTACCGGTTCCGAAGTGATGAGCCGCATCGCGGCCCCCATGGTCGGCGGCATGATTTCTTCGACGATCCTGACGCTGGGCGTGATTCCGGCGCTCTACGCACTGGTCAAGGAGTGGCGATTGAAGCGAGGTTTGGAGCAATGAGTTTGCATATGCGTCGGTGGGGCATGTTGTTTGCACTGTCGATCGGAATGGTTGGCCTCTCGCATGGACAAGGCTGGGTGGTTCCCAAACCCAGCTTCGGTTTGATGCCAAATGCTGCTGCTGGCAAGCAGCTATTCGCCAAGCACTGTGCGGCCTGTCACGGCGCCGACCTGAAGGGGTCGGACAAGGGGCCGCCTTTGCTGCACAAGATATACGAACCTTCGCATCACGCCGATGCCGCTTTCCAACTGGCAGCGGCCAATGGCGTGCGCGCTCATCACTGGAAATTTGGTGATATGGCGCCAGTCAAAGGGGTAACCCCGGACGACGTCGCCCACATCACCGCATATGTTCGGGTGGAACAGCGGAAGATTGGCATCCAATAGCAGCGGGATCACCAGAATCTGTCTGGGGCTTGAGAACTTAGGCATGGCGCCAGGTCGGACCAGCGGCAGATACTGGCCGAACTGTCGCGTAAATAACCCAATTGGGCTTGAGGCCTGGAATGAAAGGCAGATGCCAAACGTGCAGAGAACCCCAGCAATATTTCCTGACAAAAATGTAATCAGCAAGCCACCTGGTTGACGGTAGCAGAGGCACAGACTGTATTTGTCCCCACGATTCGGACCGTTTAATTTCCCCAAAACTCAGGAGTCAAGATCATGAAAGTCACTTCCCTTATTGCTGCCATTCTGTTTGCCGGTGCCGCGACGACTGGTGTTGCCCATGCCGAGGACAAGGCCGCCGCCCCGAAGGCCACTGATGCCCAGATGGACAAGGCCGCGATCAAGCCGCATTCCCATGTTCAGGAAAAGACCGGCATGGCTCAGAGCATGCCGGATGCTAAGGCCGACAAGCCGAATGCCGCCAAGGACAAGAACAAACATTTTCATCCGCGAGACATGAAGTAAGGTTCTCTGAGAGGCCCCGACACCGGGGCCTCATCATTTCCGCCCATGGATATCCGCAAACCGGCAGAACACGGCGATCGGTGTGCTTGTCGCACACTGGCGCTGGCGGTCGGCTACGACCCAAAGTTGCTGAGTTACAACTACTGTCGGACGGTACTCCAGAGGCGCTGGGTGGTCGAATGCAATCATGGCTGTCCGGCGGAGCCAGCAGTGACGGACAGCGACCTGAAATGGCATGACGTCGGCCAGATCGATCCGGTGAAGGCCATCCTGATCATGAACGAGTAGTCGGTATCATGGCTGGCGTCCCGTCCTCCGTTTTCCCGACAGACAACGCACCATTCCCTTCGGTGCTAGGCGGGCATGACGGGCATGGTGTGCCCCCCGGCAATGATAACAACGGGGCATTTTCCGCGGCATTGAATCAAGCGATTGCTCAGCAGGCCAATAACCCGGGGGCCAGCCACGGCGCTCACGGCGGACAAGGTGCCGGGATGGCTGGGCACGATGGTGGGCATCGTGGAGGCCACTCGCCCGGAATGGCCTCCAGTACGACATCAGCCCATCCCACCCACTTTTCGATCGGACAGGGGGGGCATGCCGGTCATAATTTCCAGCAGAAAATGCTCGGGGTTCGTGCCTATCGGCAGCAACTCCTGGCCTCGAATATCGCCAATGCCGATACCCCGGGTTACAAGGCCGTCGATATCGACATTGAAGCGGCCGCCCAAATCGTCAAGGGCGCTTCGGCATCGCTGCCTTTGGCCACCACCGTGGCTGGCCATCTCTCAGGCAGTGGGCTGACACCGCCTTTTCCGCTGAAGTACCATGTGCCCTATCAAGCGGCGGCCGATGGCAATACCGTGGAAATGGACGTCGAGCGACAAAAGTTCTCGGAAAATTCGCTGATGTACCAGTTTTCCCTTGATCGGGTCAGCGGCCACTTCAAACACTTCATTGAACTGCTGCAGAATTTAAAATGAAAACCATCGAGCTTCCTGAAACTCCCCGGCAACTACGCCGCATGCTGGCACGACGTCTTGGCATCGGTGCGCTACTGGTCGGCAGTCTGGCGGGAGGTCTTGCCTACTGGGTCGAATCGTACCGCGTCGAGCAGCGTACCCTCGACCGCGCCATCGCGGGGGGCAGGCACTTCGAGTCGCCAGCGATGCAAGTGGCGATCAGTGGGGAAAAAGCTGAACATCCTGCAATCTCGTAGTTGCTCACCGACGAATTCGTCGGGGTTCGGATTTTCTCGCCCAGCACTGAGATCCTGTTCGATGCTTGGCGCCCATTGCCCGAACCGCTGAAGGAGCTTGCCCAACAGCAACTTCATCCATGGCCAAACCCTTCAGGCAGTCATAGCAAGCGAATCCCGGTGGCGGATGAAGAACTGGTCCAGGTCATTTTGCCGATGACCGCGAATGATGGCCGTCTTGTGGGCTATGTTGAGGGGATCAGCCTGGTTTCCCAGTCAGCCTTGCATGATAGAAAACTTCAGACTCGTGGGGCTGCGCTAACAGCCACTATTTCGGTACTCGCCGCGGCACTGCTGCTCTATCCATTGATGTCAGGATTGCTGGGCCATACGGTGGCATTGTCGTCTCGACTTCTGAACGCCAATCTTTCACTGTTGCGATCTCTCGGTAACGCCATCGCCAAGCGTGACGCAGATACCGATGCCCATAACTACCGGGTTACCTGCTACGCAGTGGAGCTCGCTGAAGCTTTGGGGGTTGGCAAGGAAGCCATTACCGAACTGGTGCTCGGGGCCTTTCTGCACGATGTAGGCAAAATCGCTATTCCGGACCAAATTCTGCTGAAACCGGGGAGGCTGACCAACGAGGAATTCCAGGTCATGCAGACCCATACCTTGCAAGGCATCGAGATTGTGGCAGGCAATCCCTGGCTGGCCGGAGCAGAGAAGACCATTCGGCATCATCATGAACGCTTCGATGGGAAAGGCTACCCGGACGGGCTTTCTGGTGACGCAATACCGCTTGCTGCGCGAATTTTTGCTCTGGTCGACGTGTTCGATGCGCTGACGTCCGTTCGTCCCTACAAGTCGGCCTTTTCTCTTGAAGAAACGCTAAGCATCATGAAACAGGAGGCAGGCCAGCACTTCGATCCGACGATCCATGCTGTCTTCCAACGTATTGCTCCCGTGCTCTACGAACGAGGCCAATCCAGAGATCACGCGCGATGGAGCCTGGAATTGAAGGCAGTGCTCGAACGATACTTCAAATTGAAAGCGGCTCCCGAAGGAACCGCCGAGTTTGCGTAACGCTTGTGATCAGCCGCCGCGATGGTCCTGATGAAGGATATTGTCCAAACGCATAACTTCGTCGCCGTGCATCATGATCTTTTGACCGCCTTTGGTTTCCATGACTTGGCCCTGTTTCATTCGCACCGCACGGCCAGATTTATCTTCCATAGCCATCTTGCCATCCTTGAGGATATAGACCGTCGAGCCATCCTTGAGTTGGATCGCTTTCTGAACCTCTTCGGCGGGATAAGCTGCGAAAGAGGAAACGGCGGCAGTGCTCAGTGCGGCGATTGCAAGCAATTTTTTCAGCATTTTTAGCTTCTAAGGAAGTTGTGTACTAAATGGCACTACATTGGCAATGGTAGGAATTCGACCCTGACAAATAGCCAACTGCCTGGTGACAATTCCGTCACTAGGCAGTCAGATTGTTCAGCCCCCCTGGTAGGAGGGGTTTTCAGTCACATAGACGGTGACGCCGTCGGCTCCCGGTACGATCCTGGACAGCGGAAAGGCCGCCGTGCCGAGCGTATCGAAGGTCCAGACGACGCTCTTCCCGCCGACATTGATCTTGATGGTTTCCAGGCGCGTGACGTTCAGATACTTGCCGCCGCTGGGCAGACTGACCTCGCGGTCGGCATTTTTCGTGGCAGCGTAGCCGAACGGTGCCAGTTGATTGGCTGTCGGAGTGCTCTGGCTTTCCGAAACGTGGCTCAGCCAGTGAAGGGATCCTCCTTCCGAGTAGTCCTCGTGGGCGTATGCCGTTCCGGCAGCGGCAACACTGATCGCAGCAATCAGCGCCAGTTGGGAAATTTTCGCTTTCATGGTTCTCTCCTTGAGACATCGGGTTAATCGTGTCGGACTCATTTCGTCCAACCGTGATGCCATCTTAGGAGTCCGATACCAACAGAACGCTGACCCTGGCGTTACGACTTTGAAATCTTTTCGCCGGAAATTGTCAGGAAGGAATCCGTCGATTTCATACCACGCGCCGTGACAATTCCTTGGCATAGAAGTAATCGCAGCGTCATCCTGGTGTCAGAACCCGCGCCCTAAGCTGAAACCCCTTGCAACTCACTTAGGAGAAAGATCATGACCAAGAAGATTCTATTTGCTGCAGCTGTCGCCATGGCAAGCCTGTCCGCGTTCGCCGGCAGCGATCTGGTCGAAACGCATGGCCTCAAGGACGGTTCTGCACTTTACGTTTTCGGCGACGGCAAGATGGGCATGGAAGACAAATACGGCCGCGCTGTTCGAATGTCCGAAGATCAGGTGATGGTGACCGCCGACGGCAAGAAGATCGAGATGAAAGGCGACGAGGTCGCCCGTGTGAATGCAATTCTTTTCCAGACCCGTGGTGCCGACTGACCAAAGTCCGCAGTAGACAGGCCGGCTAGCGCCAGCCTGTCGGGAAAGGTCTCAGGATGCAGTCAACAGCACCCCTTCACAAACCGGTCGCCGGCATCCCATGAAACACGTCGTGACTGTCCTGATTGAGGCCGACAGGCGGTGGGTTCTGGTAACTCGCCACCTTGCTGCTTGCTCTGGGAAACAGCGCCTCTTCGATTTCCGCAGTAGCACTTCGTGCGACAAGCCTCCTGAGGCGACGATAACGCGCCGTTGCCGTCTCTACGGAGATGTCGGTGCCCATATGCAGGAGCGCACGAATAAGTTGGTCGATCGTTCGCCGTACTGCACTTGTTTCGATCAGGACGATCCGTCGGCGATAGCTGGCGCGCCAAGCCCGCAAATCGAGCACGAAACACTCTTCACGACTAGCCGCCGCCGGATCAAAGGCAACCAGTTCGCGCGCCGATAGGCCGAGCGTGGACGCAAGCTTGAGGCGAATCACCAACTCCGGATCATCGGATGTCGCTGATATCAATGCCTCCCAGCATTCCACTCCAATCTCCGTTTGCGACTTGGCACGTCTAGCAATGCGCGACAAAAACCCCCCGGCCCGAGCCAACCCTTCCTGTTCGGCACGCCAGAGATAGCGGACGGCGATTACGTCGACATCTTCATCGCCGATTTCGCCAGGCATCCCTTTCGTTCCGGCCGCCAATTCGCGAGTGAGCAAAATGCCAGCCTGGAGACAGGCTTCCGCCCGGCCTTCGCGAGCGGCGCGAAAGAGCCAATCACGGGATCGTCGCGCATTGCACATGGTGGACGTAGGTTGCCTGAAGGCCAGGGAGAGCAGATAGGCAGAGCGAGCGGATCCCGCTACAGCAGCATGCTCCCACCAATGAACAGCCTTCTTGAAATTGCGGCGGACACCTTGTGAACACGCGGTGCCAATGGCATGAGCGATGCCCAGTTCTTCGCAAGCCTTCACATGTCCAGCCGACGCTGCCCTATATAAAAGGTCGCTGCCGGGGAGATCGAGCAGCATATTCAAGACGCCCATGCGGTAACAGCCTTCTGGATCGGCTGGTTCGCGACAACGCGCGTACCAAAGGTGCGCTTCGTTCAGCTTGCGCGCCTGCCAATAATGATCTGCCAGGATTCGTGCGGATGGCTCCCAGCCCTGTTTCCATGCACGCTCCAGCAATATCCTCGCCTTAGCGTAGTCATCTTCGCTACGGGCCCGGGAAATGCAAAGTCGCCCAAGTTCATAACAGGCCTCACCACAACCGGCGTTGGCGGCATGCTCCAGCCATGCCGTCGCTGCGGATAGGATTTCATGTTGTCCGCCGGCCCGCTCCAGAAGCAGTGCTCCCAACTTCGCCGCAGCTGTCAGGCTACCGTCGCGGGCGGCCAGTTCGTACCAAGTCGCCAGTTGTGCGTCACCGTTTGCGGCCGCCGGTTCGATTCTTTCGGCGATAGTGCACCACGCGTCCCGGTATCCATGGGTGGCTGCCCGATTTAGCCATAGATACGCTGCCTTAGCGTTGGCAGCCACTCCCTCACCGCCATCCAGATAAATTCGACCGAGTCGGTACTGACACTCTGCATCTCCGGCCCGCGCGTTTTTCAACGTTCGCAACATGTGTTTGCTCGCCATTTTGACTCCTCTGAACGATATTCAGCCCCCCGTACAAGATTGTTGCGAGGCGTTAAGCCAGCATCGCTGAATCATGTCGCGAAATTCGTGCATCGGAGAGGAGAAAGAAACGCGTATCGCAGGCATGCCGATTAGTGAAAAACGGCCACGACCACCGCAAACGACGGCGCTGCGCCGCCCGGCTCAACAAGACACCACCAGCACGGCCGGGCGCCAGCGAATTGAGCTGCATGGTTTCCGTATCAAGTTGTGATGGTTTCCGTAGATTCCGAACGCAAACTCGCACTCACTTCTCACAACAGCGAAGGAGCGTTCGTGAATCACTATCCATCCGTACTCTATGTCGGAAATGACTCAGCCCTTGAATCCGACGAACTGAATGCACTGAATGATCGCGGTATTCGACTGGTCAGCCGGACGCCCGCCGAATTATGCGAGGCCGCCGACGTCGGGGAACCGCAATTGATATTGCTCGACAACCGTTTTCTCGGCTCCAGAGTGCCGGGCGTCGCCCGCCGCCTGCGTTGGTTCGGCTATTCCGGCCGAATGCTGCTCGTTGATGGCGGATATTCCGACCTCGAACGGGCGATTGCTCTCGACCACGGCGTAGACGACATTGTCTCCGCGCCGATTTCGATCAAGACAATGATTGCCTACTGCACAGCCCAAGTACCTGATGACGGCAGGGTTCACGCGCCGACCGAGTGGCATGGCGGCGTAAACGGCACCACCGACGTCACCAAGCCGACGCTAATGTCTTTCACCTGATACGTTTGTAATTTTCTGTTCACCGAAGCGTCAGTCCTGCTTGCGCATACTTTCCCTAATGCCGTTATGCGGCGATTTCCATAAAACAAGGGAAACAAACCGAGATGCGTCATTTTTTTCATCCATAGCGAACCACTTATAGATCCGGATCACATGACGCACACCGTGCCACAGCCAGTCCGCAACGCGGTGTCGGGCGCCGAGACTGGCTTGCCGGAACGCATCCGCACCACACCGCCAGCACTCTGCCTGGAGCAGGGAGCCATCGGAAACACGTTCGGCGAAGGGGAGTCTTCCGAGCCTCCCGGCCGACGTATTCTGGTCGCCGAGGATACGCCGGAACTAGCGGCATTGCTCGCCGAGCATTTGAAAACGCTGGCCCGGGATGTCTGCATCGTCGGCGACGGTCGCACTGCCTTGACTGCATGTCAGCGCGAGAAATTTGATCTGCTCGTTCTGGATATCGGTTTGCCGGCGCTCAGTGGCCTTGAGGTATGCCGCGCCCTGCGGACCGCCGAAATCGGCACGCCAATTTTGATGTTGACGGCTAGGGCATCCGACTTGGACCGTATCGTCGGTCTCGAATTTGGTGCTGATGATTACATGGTCAAGCCGTTCAACGTTCTTGAACTGCTGGCTCGCGCCAAAGCGATCTTTCGGCGGACAGAGGTCTTCCGCCAGAGGCCGCCTGCCGACCGGCGGATTGAAGTGGACCATCTGCACATCATTCCGGACGCGCGGCAAGTTCTACGCGATGGCCAGGCACTCTCGTTGACCGAAACCGAATTCGATCTCCTGTATCTGCTGGCCAGCTATCCCGGGCGAGTTTATTCGCGGGGTCAGCTTCTCGCGCATGTCTGGGGCCATGGCAGCAACATTTACGAATACACAGTGACCTCTCATATCAATCGCCTGCGCGCCAAAATCGAAACCGACCCGGGCCATCCAAAAATCATCCTGACCGTCTGGGGAGTTGGCTACCGCCTGCATACAGAGCGATCGTGCTAAGTCGGTTCCCGCATTCACTATTGCCACGCTCGCTATTTGGGCGCCTGGCATTGGTGCAGTTGGCTTTCGGCATCATCATCGCATTGTTTTTCGCCGGTCTGATGGAGACCACTCATCAACGCTTCCATAAGGCGGTAACTCAGCGCCAGGCACAAGACTGGGCCAGGTCGATCGTTTCACGATTCCGCACCGACCTGGCGAGTGCCATTGTCGGCAGCATCGATTCCCAGTCGCTATTGTCGACATTGGCGAATGCCAACCCGTCGGCCAGTTTCTATCTGCTTGACCGGTCGGGTTCCATACTCGGCGCCTCAATGCCGCTGACGGATCTATCGCAAAAAGAAATCGCCTTGGCGCCGATTCACGAGCTCATCACGAGCCGTGCGGAGCTGCCGATTACTATCACAGACCCCGCAGAGCCATCCCGCCAACGGATTTTTTCGGTAGCGGGCATTGGCCAGCCAACGGCACCGACTGCCTATCTGCTCATGTTGCTGCGCGCCCCCGAAACCACGGGGTTTCTCGCTGCCTACACGAATTTTCTCTTCTCGGATTCCTTGCTCCTGGCTGCCGGAGTGACGGGACCGGCAATCGCCTCGGCGATGTTGCTGTTGTTCATGATCCTCCGACCTGTGCGGCAACTGTCGCGCAGCATCGCCTCCCTGGAAAGCGAACACGATGATCGGCCTCCCTTCATCCCGCCCACGCCACCGGCCAAAGCATATTCGGAACTTGATCAGCTAAACAGCTATTTCGCAGCCATGGCGCAACGGATCGGCGATCTCCTGCGATCCCGGAAAGAGGAAGACGGCAAGCGGCGAGAACTGTTCGCCAATCTTTCGCACGATCTGCGCACGCCAATAACGGTGATCGAGTGCTGCCTGGAGCCGCTGGTACAGGATAACGCCGATGTTACGCCGGGCAAGGCGCATGAGATGACGGCAGCGGCCTTGGGCCAGACCCGGGCCTTGGCCCACCTGGTTGAATCGATTTTCGAACTGGCGACCCTGCATAGCCCGGACTGCTCTTTGTGCCACGATATTTTCCCCATTGCGGAAGTGTTAGGCGACGTCGCACTGAAATTCTCTGCGAAGGCACAAAGTCTCGGCAAAAGTGTTGCAGTCCAAGTCGCGGAGCATGATCGGGGACTTCGCGTTCATGCCGATCCCATGTTGATCGAACGTGCACTCGACAATCTGATCGACAACGCCCTTAAACATGCTACCGGCGCTAGCCTGATCACCCTGGCACTCGATAGGAGCCTGGCTGGCGTAGGAATATCGATCATCGACAACGGCTGCGGCATACCGATGGAAATCCAGGCTACGCATTTTGCTGACCATCGGATCAGCGAATTCAACTACCACTCCGGTCGCGGTCTACGCATCGTCCAACGCATTCTGGAGCTGCACGGCAGCACGCTCGTGCTTTATCGAAGCGACGAACGCGGAACGGTCTTTCGTTTTGAATTGCCAGCCCGAAGCCGAGTTCCGGGTTCATCGTAAGTCTGACTCCGTCGATACGTCTGCGAGCCATGCCGCAGCAGACTATGTGGCAAAAAAACAACATCCTCGACACGCACTCCGACTTCAGAGCGGCAAGTGCGCCGAGCTTGTTCTTCAGCACGGTTACACCACTTTCTGCTCCTCCACTATCGCCCTCGACCGATCTTCATGACCGAGTCTGGCTGCGTCGCAAGGGGCAGCCTCAACCTTTAAATTCTGGAGAAATTCTCATGCAGAAGAAACTGTTCGCGCTGGCAGTCGCCACTGTGGCATCCGCGTCAGCCATGGCGCAATCCAATGTAACAATCTACGGTGTCGCCGATGCCGGCGTGGCCACCGGATCGGCTGGTGCCAACAAGTTCAGCGGCGTGGCCACCGGGCTGCTGGCCAGTAGCCGCCTCGGCTTCAAAGGGGTCGAGGATTTGGGCAATGGCCTGAAGGCGGTATTCACTTACGAATTCGGCACGCTGCAAATCGATACCGGTGGCAACAACAACAATGGCATCGCCAGTACGCGTCAGTCCTTCGTCGGCCTGAGCAACCGCCTCGGCACCCTCACCCTCGGCCGCCAGTACGCGCCGGGTTACATGTATGCGGTGAAATACAATGCCTATCCTGGCTCCATTATCAGCCCGCAGTACATTCTCGCCGCCACGGGTGGCAATACCATTGGCTCGGTCAACGATGCCCGATGGGACAATGCCGTGAAATACGCGACGCCGACGATCAACGGCTTCGGCGGGGAACTGATCTACGGTCTCGGTGGCAAAGGTAAAACTGCAGGAGACGAGACGTCGGCGCAGCGTGGCGAAGACAACAACATTGGCCTCGGTCTCAACTATGCGAATGGCAACCTGGCCGTCGGCTACGTCTTCCACCGGCTTGGGGCGGTCGCCGGCAATACTAACGAGCATTATCTGGGCGCCACTTACGACTTCGGCATGGTAAAGCTTTCCGGCAGCATCCAGAAGAAGCAGTCGGATAACCCCGGCGTCGTCGACAACAAGATTTACCAGGTAGGTGCCGTGGTCCCGGTCAGCGCCGCGGGCAATGTCCACTTCTCCTATGGCACACTGAACCCGGATGGCGGCGACAATAATGCGCAGGCTGCCACGCTGGCCTACACGCACGGTTTCTCCAAGCGCACCACGGGCTATATCGGTTGGCTGTACAACAAGAACGACAATGGTGGCGCAGCAAATGCAGGTACCGTTCCCGGGCTGGCCATTGCGCCGGCCGGCGACAACGGCAATCTGCTTGCCATCGGCATGAATCACAAGTTCTGATCCTTTACTGCGGGAACAAAAAGGCGGGCGCGGTGGCGCCCGCCTTTTTGTTGGCCCGGCATTTTCGTCATTGCTACGGTCAACCGGAAATTTTGACCAATTTTGAAATTTCCGGATTCAGAGGGCGGCAATTCCTTCCCGCCAACCATCAGACCGCCTGTTGTTGCACGAAAGCAACACGCGTGTGCGGCAGTCGCACTTTTGTCGGTGACCTGGGCGTGCCTTCTGTCACCGCACGTCTTGCCGCATCGGCGCTCCCGAATAATCGCCTCACCTCGTAATTCGACGAGGTTTCGCCGGGGTCGCCCGCGATAACCATATATCGGACTCCGTATGGGGCGGCCTGATCCATCAACGCACCGACGGCGCCAGCAACTTCAATGCCCGCGGCGTCGAACTCGGCGCCAAAGTGGCGCTGGGCAACTTCGAGGCGCTCGCCTATGGCTTCGAATCCAAAGGGCTGGGCCTGTCCACCGTTGGCGCGCTGTTCCTTTCACCCGCGGGCGAAACCAAAGGCCGGGGCTTTTTCGTCCAGGGGACCTACAAGCTCGGCAAGACCAAGTTCGGCATCAACTATGGTGAAAACAAGGACACCGACGGCACCCTTGCCGACGACAACAAGTTCAAGTCCTACACCCTTGGCGTCTACCATAGCCTGAACAAGTATGTCACCCTGGTCGGCGAATACAACAATGAAAAGGGCACCGGCGATGATCTCTTCGTCGGCGATTTGAAGACCAGCACCGTCTCGCTGGGTGGAATCATTTTCTTCTGATTCGGCCCCAGTCGTTTTCTTTTGCACTTTGCGCCCTTCGGGGCGCTTTTTTATTCCACCGGCAACGCTAAACCACAACCGGAGATACTCAAGTCTTCCGGCGACGCGTGACAGTCGGGTCTGCACGGTATCGCAATCGGTTGCGGCCTTACAACATATTCGCTATGCGCAGCGGCTTTAGTGGCCGCAATCCGCCCGCAATCTCTCCCTTCACGGTGGTGCTCCAAACCAGCCGGGCACAATGTTATCCAGCCCTCCGAACCGTGGGGGCAAGGGCCGACGTCTGATCGGTCCTTCATCTTGACTCAGGGAGAGATCATGCAGAAAAAAACTATCGTACTGGCCTTCACCGCGCTGCTGCCAGCCGCATTTTCCAGTTCGGCGCTCGCTGCCGACAGCTTGACCGAAGCGCTCACCGGCGGCAAGGTATCCGCCGATTTCCGCGCACGCTACGAGGCCGTAGATCAGGACAATGCGCTGAAGGATGCGAATGCCCTAACTGCGCGCCTGCGCCTCGGCTACCTGACGGGCGAATACAAGGCATTCAGTGCCTTTGTCGAGGCCGAACACCTCACTGCACTCGGTGGCGAGGAGTACAACAGCACGACCAACGGCCAAACGGGCTATTCTGTGGTCGCCGACCCGGAATTCACCGAGATCAACCAAGCCTATCTGAGTTATTCCGGCATCCCCGACACGGCCCTCAAGTACGGACGCCAGCGCCTCGTTCTGGACAACCACCGCTTCATCGGCAATGTCGGCTGGCGCCAGAACGAGCAGACCTACGACGCCTTTACCGTGGTCAACCGCTCACTGGCGCAAACCACCGTCACCGCTGGCTACATTTACAACGTCAATCGGGTGTTCAGCGACGAGAGTCCGGTTGGCAATTTCCGCATGAACTCGCCGATCTTCAACGTCAAGTACGACGGCTGGCGCGCCGGCACGCTGGTCGGCTACGGCTATCTGCTGGACTTCGATAATCTGCCCGCCAATTCGACCCGCACCTTCGGCCTGCGCTTCGCGGGCGGCACGCCATTCGGCGGCGACCTGAAGGCGCTCTACACTCTGGAATACGCCTCGCAGTCCGATTACCGCGGCAACCCGGCTGATTTCAACCTCAACTATTACCTGGCCGAAGGCGGCATCAATACCGGGCGCTTCACCGCCAAGCTGGGTTACGAGTTGCTGAGCGGCAACGGCAGCAAGGCGTTCCAGACCCCGCTGGCTACCCTGCATGCGATGAACGGCTGGGCCGACCAGTTCCTCGCGACCCCCGCCGACGGCCTGAAGGATGCCTACATTTCGGCCAGCACGGACGTGGCCGGGATCAAGCTCTCCGGGATCTACCATGACTTCCGCGCCGACACGGGCAACGCACGCTACGGCACGGAGTGGGATCTGGTAGCGACCAAGGCAATCGGCGAACACTACTCGTTTGGGGCGAAGTTCGCCGCCTACCGGGCCAAGGACTTCTCGGTTGACACCGACAAACTCTGGCTGTGGACCGAAGCCAAGTTCTAAATGGTGTGAGATAAGGACAGGTTTTGGCACGAGGGAGACGCACTGCGTCTCCCTCGGTGCAGGTTGACCGCAGGAGATGAGTCAGCCCCCCTTTTCACAAACGGATCGCCGACATCGACATGCATCGCATCAAACACGTCGTGACTGTGCCCTGATTGAGGCGGAATGCATTGAAGCAGCACGTGGCTAAAATGACCAGCGACTTTTCGATGAGTTGCGTCTTGAACCTCGCTTATTCCGACGAAGTCATCGTGCCTTTTCCCGTCTTCGGCCACCATCCCGGGACGCTCGACATATAGGATCGATATTCTTCGCCGAACTCCGCTATGGCCAGCCCTTCCTCCTTGCGGGCGAGGCGGATATAGATAGTCACCAAGATCGGGAAGAGCAGGAGGGTGATCAAGGTCGGCCACTGAAAGAGGAAGCCGATCATCACCAGAATGAATGCTGCGTACTGCGGATGGCGTATCCGTGCATACGGCCCGGTGCGCGCCAGCTTTCCTTCGCGCTGTGCCTGATAGAGAACTGGCCACGCCTTGGCCAGGAGCCAGAAGCCCGCGAGGATAAAGACCGTGGACAGCAGATGGAAGGGACCAAAATGCGGATTGCCGCGCCAGCCGAACAGCATTTCCGGCAGGTGACCGGCGTCATGCGACAGCCAGTCGATGCCGGGAAAATATTCGGTCAACCACCCCGACAGCAGATAAATCGTTAGCGGGAAACCGTACATTTCGGTGAACAATGCGACGATGAATGCCGAGAACATCCCGAGCGTCCGCCAGTCCTGGCGGCTTTTCGGCTTGAAGAAACTGGCGGCGAAGGCAATAAAAAAGATCGAGTTGATCACCACCAGGGACCACAGTCCGTAATCGCTGTTGCCGTGGTTCATTTTTCGTCCTTTGCGTTGCTGTCTTTTGCATGCTGACCATGTTCGCCATGTCCATGGTGCATGAATAGGTGCATCAGCGGACAAGCCAACAGAATCAGCCAGGGCAGAACGCCGAAAAAGTGTGCCCGATGCTCGGACAGCAGATAGAACAGCGCTGCTGCCGCGAAAATCCACCATCCCCAGTTTAATCGCCGCTGATGATGCGTGTGCTGCATTGGTCCAACGGGCTTGCCTGTCGTGTTTTCAGTCATGTTTTTTCTCCGCGCAGCGTTACTCAGTGCAACTTGGCTGGAGGGCGGTTGCAGCAGGCGCCGCTGCCAGCATCGGCGGCGTTCTCGATTTCGTTGCGTTCGGTAAACCGCCACCAGTCGCGGCGAAAACCATGCAGCCCGCCTTTGAGGACCAATCCGGAACTGGTTGCCACGGCCTCGATCTGCGCCAGTGTCGCCTGCCGCAGGTCATATTCGATGAGCAAATCGTCATCCCCAGGACGCGCTACCGTAACGCCCATCATCTGCAGCAACTTGTCGCTGGCCTTACGCAGGGTTTCGGACGCCGGGGAAACAAACTGCAACGTGTGCCTTTTCACTATCGGACGGATGTCGACCGTACGTCGCGGCCCGGTATAGAGTGCCGGATTCTGGGTAAAGCGTTCCCGGCACTGTTCGGAACAGAAATGAAAA